>Ga0182015_10002554_pt1 | contig 21681 bp, 16 predicted proteins | sample 712P3MmetaG_FD_120478 | JGI IMG/M metagenome (GOLD analysis project Ga0182015, IMG submission 120478) | Permafrost microbial communities from Stordalen Mire, Sweden - 712P3M metaG | ecosystem: Environmental > Terrestrial > Soil > Wetlands > Permafrost | place: Sweden: Stordalen | collected...
CGAACGCAACTGCGGCCGAGATATCGAGCTCGTGCGACATTAGAGGAGCGTTCGAACACCGCTGGCAAAAGCGCCTGCATGAGACCGTACGCGCTGCTGGTTGCATCGATCGCGGCGCTGGGAGGACTGCTCTTCGGCTACGACACCGGTGTCATCTCCGGAGCGATCCTCTTTATCGGCAAAGAGTTCGTCCTCGACAGCCGCTATGCGGCCCTCACCATCAGCGTCGTCTTGATCGGCTGCATTGCCGGCTCCGCGGTTGCCGGCAGCGTCGCCGACCGAATCGGGCGGCGTTGGACGCTCTTCGTTGCGGGCGTCGTCTTTCTCGCCGGTGCGCTAATTTCGGCGCTGACGCCGAACGAAACCATCTTGCTCGCCGGGCGTTTCATCGTGGGCATCGGCATCGGGTTCAGCTCCGTCGTCGCCCCACTCTATATATCTGAAGTCGCTCCGGCACCGGTTCGCGGCGCGCTCGTTTCGCTGTACCAGTTTGCGATCACCGTCGGAATTCTCGCGGCATACCTCGTCGACTACGTTTTTGCAGCCGCCGGTCAGTGGCGATGGATGCTCGGCCTGGCGGTCGTGCCGTCGGTCGTCCTCATGGCGGGCATGATGGGCATGCCGGAAAGCCCGCGCTTCCTCTTTAAAGCCGGTGAGGAGGAACGCGCGCAAAACGAGTTGACTCGAATCTACGAAGATCCGGCCGAGAGCCGTCGCGAAGAGGCGTCCATTCGCGAGGCGCTGCGCTTCAAGAGCCTCGGGGTTCGCGGTTTGATGAGCCCCGAGATTCGGCCCGCGCTTTTTATCGGCGTAACGCTTGCGGTGCTGCAGCAGATCACGGGAATCAATACCGTCATCTATTACGGGCCGCAGATATTTGAAATGGCGGGCATCGGCTCGGCGTCCGTCTCGATTCTTGCGCAAACGCTTGTGGGGACCGTGAACTGCGGCATGACGCTCGTCGCGATCTTCTTTGTGGATCGGGTGGGTCGCAAGCCGCTGCTCTACACTGGGCTCGCGGGAATGTTCATTGCGCTTGCCACGATGGCGATTGCCTTCTCACAGCCGCACCTCTCCGGATCGCTGGCGGCGATCGCGCTGGTCAGCATGATGGCCTACGTCGGTTGTTTTGCCTTCAGTCTGGGCCCGATTCTCTGGCTGCTCCTCTCGGAGATCTTTCCGCTGCGGGTGCGCGGGGCCGGGATGTCCGTCTCGACGCTGGCGAACTGGGTAGGCAACTTCTTAGTCTCGCAGTTCTTTCTCGTTATGATCGAACGGCTCGGCCGCTCGGCGACGTTTGCCATCTATGCGGCCCTGTGCATCGTGACGATCGTCTTCGTGCGATACATGGTGCCCGAGACGAAGCAAGAACTGCTCGAGCAGGTTCGCGTCAGCGCGCGGTGACGCAGCTCAGCGTCATCATTCCCGTTTATAATAACTGGTGGCTAACCGCGCGATGTTTGCGCGCTCTCGACCGGTTGCGGGTGCGCGGTTCGGTAGGTTTTGAGACGATAGTCATAGATAACGCCTCGACCGACGAGACGCCTGAAGCGATTGCCGAGTTTCCCTGGGTGCGCTACCTGCGTCACGATACGAACCGCAACTTCGCCGGCGCCTGCAATGCCGGCGCGCGCGCGGCGCGAGCCCCGATCGCGTTCTTTCTCAACAACGACGCCTACCCGGTGGGCGACGCGCTAACGCCGCTGGCGGCCGCGTTCGAGCGCCCGGACGTGGCGATCGCCGGCGGCGCGCTCTTCTTCGAGGACGGCATCACCCAGGCTGCCGGGCTGGTCGTGCTGCGTAACGCCCATTGGCATTACTACTATCGAAATTTCAGTTCGATGAAGGATGCGGTACGGAATTCGCGTGACGCGCTGGCGGTATCGGGTGCGGCTATGGCGGTGCGTACTTCCTGGTTTCTCGAAAACGGCGGCTTCGACGAGGCATATGTGAACGGTTTCGAGGATGTGGATCTTTGCTTGCGCGCCCGAGAGCAGGGTCGCACTATCGCTTACGTCGGGAACGCGCGGTTCAAACACTACGAGGCCGCATCTGCTGGCCGATTCGATCGCGAAGCCGAGAACGAGCGGCGCTTCTACGATCGCTGGTCGTCGGTCATGGGGACCTTGCCGCGGACAGCGCGCGGTGAAGTTGGCGCCATTGCCGTGCAGAGCGATCCGGGAGAGGATCTGCTACTCGCGGCGGCGCGTGCCGATCTCGAGGACGCACTTCGGGCATTCGGCCATCCGATCGTCCGCGGCAGCGTCGCGCCGTGGCATCGCATCGACCGACGCTTTCGCCGCGCGGCGACGCTATCGTGGTTTTCAGATAGGTATTGCACGCCCGCCGTCGCGGTATACCGGCCCGACGATTATTTGGCGATGATGATGACGCGCGGCGCGATGACGGAGTATTCAAGATGGTTGCCCTGCGCTGCGCCGGAGCGAGTGGAACGTCTGGGCTTGCGCCGCTCGGACGATCCCTCCTGCAGCACGATCGGGATCGTCGGCAGCGACGACGACGTCCGGAGTCTGCAACTCTCGCGGCGCTATCCGATTGTTCGTATCACGCCACAGATGCTGCTCGGCGGTGGCAGTGTGGAACTCGCGTGCGTCGTCCATTTGGACCTCACCGATGGAGGTGCTTTCGGAAACGTGCTGCTCGCGCAGGCCGGGCTGCCGTCCGCTGTGCTCGAAACGAAGGGGCTACGCTCACTGTTCCCGCCTGATGTGGCACTGACGATCCAACGGGGTTCTCGGGACGGAATTGCCGACGCGGTCGCGCGCTTTGCAGGTGACCTCAGCCTTCGAGAACGGTACGGGCGTTGGATTGCGGCGGATTCCAGGCGGCGTTTCTCGCCGCGGCGCAGCGCGATACGCGTCGTCGATATGCTCTGTGCTTCGCGCTTCGGGCTGGAGCGGCCGGGCACGGCGCGCGCCGGTACGCCGCTTTAAGCCGAAGACCCCACAGCGCCGAAACCGCCGCCTCCCGGCGTTTGAATCGTCAGGACGTCGCCGGGTTCCAGCGGCAACGTCGTTTTCGCCGCGAGAGTCGTCTCTCGGCCGTTGCGCCACAGCGTGTGCCGTCCGCAGGTGCCGGCCTCGCCGCCCGCAGCACCCGGCGGATGCAGCGTCTGCCGATCCGATAACAGCGTCGCGATCGCCGCACCGCCGGTAAACTCGATCGAGCGAACGAGCCCGTTGCCCCCGCGGTGCCGGCCGGCGCCCCCGGTTCCCTCCGCGATCTCGTAGCGAACGACGCGCAGCGGAAACTCGCGCTCCAGCGCTTCGATGGGTGTATTCAAGGTGTTCGTCATGTGGCAGTGGATGGCGTCGATCCCATCGCGGGTTGGCCGTGCTCCCATACCGCAGCCGTTGGTCTCGTAGAACGACCAAGGGATGCGGTCTTCCTGACCGCCCAGCATGACGTTGCTCATGGTGCCGCCGCTGCAGGCGGGAACGCGTCCGGGTGCGGCTAACGCGAGCGCCTGCAGCACGACGTCGGCGTTGCGCGTGCTCGTTTCGACGTTGCCGCCGGAAACGGGCGCGGGACGCCGCGGGTTAAGCAGCGTTCCTTCCGGTACGCGAACCTCGACGGGACGGAAGCAGCCCGCATTCATTGGTATCGAGGGATCCGTTACGGCGCGCAGCGCGTAGTAGACGCCCGAGAGCGTAACGCCGAGAACCGCGTTGAGCGGCAGATCGAGTTGCGGCGAGGTCCCTTCGTAGTCGAAAATCGCGCGGCCGTCGCACAGCTCGAGCCGCAGCACGATCGCGATGCTCGCGACGCCGCGCCGGTCTTCGAGATAATCGGTAGCTTCGAAGACGCCGTCGCCGAGCGCGCGCAGCGCGGCGCGCATGCGCCGTTCGCTTCCGTCGAGCGCCCGCGATATCGCGCCGTCGAGCAGTTCGACGCCGTAGCGCTCGCAGAGCTCGAGCAAACGGCGCTCACCGGTCACGTTGCCGGCGATCTGCGCACGGAGATCGCCGCTGCGCGCGTCGGGCGTTCGGGAGTTGGCGCAAAACAGCTCGACCGTTTCGTCGACGATGTGATTCTCGCGCACGAGGCGCAGCGGCGGCACGACCACTCCTTCGGCGAAGAGATCGTGCGCCTCCACCGGCATGGAACCAGGCACGCTTCCCCCGACATCCGCGTGATGCGCCTTGTTGGCGCCATATCCCACGAGACGCCCGCGATAGAAAACCGGACGCACGAGCGTGACGTCGTTGAGATGCGTGCCGGTGAGATACGGATCGTTTGCCACCCACATCTCGCCTTCGCGCATTCCGCCGTGCCTGCGTTCGATCTCCTGGAGCATTCGCCGCAAACCCCACGGCAGAGAGCCGAGATGAACCGGGATGTGCTCGGCCTGTGCGATCATTCGCCCCTCGCGGTCGAAGAGCGCACAGGAGTGATCTAGACGTTCCTTGATGTTGGGTGAATAGGCGCTGTTGCGCACCGCGAGGCCCATCTCTTCGCTGGCGTACACCAGGGCGCCGCTGAGAATCTCGGCCGTGATGAGATCGATCACTCCTGCCGCCGTTCGAGAACGAGAACGCTCCGCTCCGCCGTTAGCCGCCAGTTCGGCGGCACGTAGGTGGTGCAATCGTACTCCTCGACGATCGCCGGCCCGCTGACGCGCGCTCCCTCGAAAAGCGCATCGCGCTGGAGCACGGGCACGTCGACGAACGCGCCTTGGAGGTACGTCGAGCGCGTTTCCGCGGGCGCGGTGCCGTCCGGGATGGCGGCGGGCTCGGGGTGAGGCGTGCTCGGAAGTGCGCCGTAGGCCGTGACCCTCGCGTTGACCAACTCGACGACGCCGGCGGGAACGTCGTAGCCGTAACGCGCGCGGTGAGCGGCATGGAAGCGCGCCGCGACGGCATCTGCGCCGCCACCGCCCGCGATCGCGAGTTCGAAGCTCTGACCTCGATAACGAGCGTCGTACTCGCGCCGGAAGGTAATCGATTTCGCATCGGACCCTTGTGCCGCGAGCGTTTCGCGAGCCTGCGCTTCGCCGTCGGCGAACCATCGTTCCAGCGCCGCGTAGTCCACCTCGGCGGCGCATTCCAGAATCGAGAGCGACCGATCGAGGTGCAACTGAGCACCCAAAAGTCCACGCGCCGAAAAACAGCCCGGATGCATCGGAACGATCACTCGTTCCACGTCGAGTTCTTCGGCCAGGGCACAGGCGTGCAGCGGTCCGCCTCCGCCGAACGCAACGAGCGTGAACCGTCGCGGATCGAGTCCGCGCTCGACCGTCACGATCCGCAGCACCTTGGCCATCGCATGGTCGACCAACGCGACGATGCCGGCGGCGCAGGTTTCACGATCCATCTCGAGCTGCCGTGCGAGCGCGTCAACTGCGACCCGAGCTCGCGCGGCCTCGATCGGAAATGTTCCACCCAGCAACGCGTCTGGATTCAAGCGGCCGAGGACGACGTCGGCATCGGTGACCGTTGCGCGATCCGAACGTCCGTAACAAGCGGGACCTGGATCCGCGCCCGCGGAGAGTGGGCCGACGCGCAGCGACCCGCCTGCGTCGATGAAGGCTATCGTGCCGCCGCCCGCGCTGATCTCGGCCAGATCGACGAAGGGAAAGCGGACCGGATAGCCGCTTCCCCGGACGGCGCGGCCGCTGTGCGTCGCGCCGGCGGCTTCGAACTCACGCGCGATCTGCACCGTGCCGTCGACGATCGCCCCGGCCTTTGCCGTCGTTCCTCCCATGTCGAAGCAGAGGATCCGCGAGATGCCGGCACCGCGGCCGAGCTCGGCCGCGGCAATAACGCCGCTGGCGGGTCCGCTCTCGATGAGTGCCGCGGGACGGTCGAGGATGCCGCGCACCGTGGTCAAGCCGCCGTCGCTGCGCGTGACATAAAGCGACGCCTTCAACCCGCTCGCGTGAAGCGCCGCGAGCAGTCGTTCCAGATACGTTTCGACGATCGGCGCGAGCACCGCGTTGACGACGGTCGTCGAGAAGCGTTCGTATTCGCGGTACTGTGGATCGACGCGCGAGGAGCGTGTGACGCGCGCCTGCGGCAACGCGCGCGCCACGGCTTGTTCGATGCGGTGCTCGTGCGCGTCGTTGGCGTAGGCGTGAAGCAAACAGATCGCAACCGCGGCGACGTCGCGCTCGTGCAACTCCGCGCAAACGCGCTCGACCTCGGCGTCCTCGAGCGGCTGCAGCACGTTTCCACGGAAATCTATTCGTTCGCGAACCGTAAGGCGGTCGCCGCGGGCGACGAGCGGGCGCGGCCGTTCGACGAAGAGATTGTAGAGTTCGCTGCGATTTTGCCGCCCGATCTCGATGACGTCGCGGAAGCCGTGCGTCGTTACGAGCGCGGTACGGGGCAGCTCTAAGCCGATTTGCCCGAGCAGCGCGTTCGTGGCGATCGTCGTCGAATGTGCGAGCAGCTCGATCTCCGGCGGCTGCGCATAGGGGGCCAGGAGCGCGGCGAGCGTCTCGAGCACCGCGCGCGCGGGCTCGCGCGGCGTACTGGGAACCTTGCGGAAGATGCGGCGGCCGCTCCAGGACTCCACCGCGGCGAGATCGGTGAACGTCCCGCCGACGTCGATCCCGATGCGCAGTGCTCGCCGCTGTCGCGCGTTAGGCGGGGATACTTGCTCCGGCGGCATGGACGACTAGCATTGGCGACCTGCTGCAGTCGTCCCCGGTCAGCGCCGTACGCGCCGCGGCGTCCTCAGAATCGGATCGTAGCGCTATCGTTGGCGAGGTTGCAGTCCTGGCTTCCAGGGGGCGACGGCTGCACGAAACGCAGGCTGAAGCGCATTCGCGTCGTGTTGTTTCCCGCGTCGGTGGAGCGTTGCCAGACGTACGAGAAGGTGTGAGACTGCCCGGGTGCAAGCGGCGGAATGCCGCGGTCGTTCACCCGTTGGCCGTTGGTATAGATGTCGACGAACTGTAGAACGTTCGACGCTTGCCTTTGACTGCCGAGGTTCGTGACGGTCCCGACCAGGGTGTAAAGGTTGAGCGAACCATTGGCGCTTACGTTCGCAACCTTCACGGAGGTGATCGCCGGGTCGGCGCCGACGCAGGTCGCGGCGGGCGCGTTCGCCGGCAGCATCGCCGCGAGTACGATGAGCGTGATAGTACGCATAATGAGCAGAGTACCCGCGAAGGACGGAGACTACCCATTTCCATAAGAGTTCCCCATGCTTTCGCAACTCGCGATATTCAAAGGCTGCTCGCTATCGCCGACCCAGGTCACGGGGTGGGTAGCGAGCGGCGGACCGCTGGCCCAGACCGCGTGCCCGTGAGCATGGGGCCTTCGGCATACCAACGGTTCCGTGCGCTCCACGAACGGCAGGGCGTCTTTGTCATGCCCAACGCTTGGGACGCAGGCTCGGCGGCACTGCTGGCGCGGGAAGGTTTCGAGGCGTTAGGGAGCACGTCGCTCGGTTTCGCGTTCTCGCTCGGTCGTCAAGACGGCCGTCGCGCGGTAACGCGTGAAGAGGCAATCGCGCATGCCGCTCTGCTGGCGCGCGTCAGCGCCCTGCCGGTCAATGGCGACCTCGAGGACGGATTTGGCCCCGATCCGGATGACTGCGCGGCGACCGTCACCGCGGCGGCCGCTGCCGGACTCGCCGGAGTGGGCATCGAGGACACTACTGCCGATCCCGTCCACCCAATCCATTCGTTTGACGCAGCCGTGGCGCGCGTTGCGGCCGCGGCGCGCGCCGCGCGTGGGCGCGTCGTCCTGACCGGACGTACCGACAACTACCTGCACGGACGTGAGGATCTCGACGATACGCTTCGCCGCCTCACCGCGTTCGCCGAAGCCGGCGCGGACGTGCTCTACGCTCCCGGATTGCCGAGCATGGATGCCATCCGCGCGGTGGTACGAGCGGTTGCCCCGCGAGCGGTGAACGTGCTCATCGGGCCCGAGCCCGCGGTGCCCTTGAACGAGCTTGCCGCCGCGGGCGTGAAACGCGTCAGTGCCGGCGGCGCGCTCTATCGTGTCGCGATGACGTCTCTGGTGACGACGGCGCGAGCGGTACGCGCCGGCGATCTCTCGACGCTGCGCGGGGCGCTCCCGGGGAGCGAAATCGCGACTCTACTTCCGGGAGCGTAGATTCAGCCACCCCGCAATGGGGGTACGACCGCTCGGTGATTACGCGCGTTCGGCACTTTTTCTCCATCTTAGGACCAGGCCTGATAACCGGCGCGGCCGACGATGACCCTTCCGGCATTTCGACCTACTCGGTAGCGGGAGCCACGACCGGCTACTCGATGCTTTGGCTCACGTTGCTCTCGACGCCGATGATGGCCGTGATCCAAGGAATGTGCGCGCGTATCGCGATGGTCAACGGCGAAGGCTTGGCGGCGCTGTTGCGCAAGCGTCTGCCGCTGACGGTCGCATACGCGCTCGCGGCACTGGTCATCGCTGCGAACACGTTCAATCTCGGCGCCGACATCGGCGGTATGGCCGCAGCCGCGCGGCTGGTGGTGCCCATTCCGGTCGATGCGCTCGTGTTTCTCTTCGGCATCGCATTGCTCGCTGCGCAGGCGTGGCTTCCCTATGCCACGATCGCCCGCGTCTTCAAGTGGCTGACGCTCGCGCTCTTCGCGTACGTCGTGACCGCCTTCATCACGCATCCACCGTGGGCAACGGTCCTGCTCCGCTTCGCCGTGCCGCAGATCCATTTCAACTCCGCCTGGCTCTCCACGATGGTCGGTGTTTTGGGAACGACGATCACGCCGTATCTCTTCTACTGGCAGTCGTCGCTGATGGTCGAGGAAGAGAAAGATGCGGGGAAGACGAAGCTTGCCGACCGCCGGGGTACGGACGCAGAATCCGTCGGTGCGATGCACGCCGACGTCAATGCGGGCATGATATTCTCCAACCTCGTCGCGTTCTTCATCATCGTCACCACCGCGTCGACGCTGGGCGCGGCGGGGCGCCATGACATCGCGACCGCCGACCAGGCCGCGCAGGCGCTGCGGCCTCTGGCCGGTCCATTTGCGGAGTTGCTCTTTGCGCTCGGCATGATTGGCACGGGGATGCTCGCCGTGCCGGTGCTTGCGTGCTCCTCGGCCTACGTTGCCGCGCAAACCTTTCGCTTTCGCGAGGGCTTGAGCGAACCGGTGCATCGCGCCCCCCGCTTCTATTTGATCATCGCGGCCGGTATGCTCATCGGAATCGCAATGAACCTATTGCGGATCGACGCGATCAAAGCGCTGTTCTGGTCTGCAGTGCTCAACGGCGTGGCCGCCGTTCCGCTGCTTGCAGCGATCGTCTGGCTTGCCTCAGACCGCAAGGTCATGAAAGATTGGACGAGCTCGACGCTGGCGCGTGCCTGGGGATGGGCAACCTTTCTGCTGATGGCCGGCGCGACGGCCGGCATGTTCTTCTTCATGGCGCGAGGTTCGTAGGTCAAAGGAGAAAGGAAAGGCGGCGCGCGTCGTCAGATTCGAGCGTTGCGTGCAGCCGCTCTTTACTGGCCCGCATTCGCTGCGGGATCCCTCCGAGATGACGGCCTTCTGGCTTACGGCCCTCTTCGCCGTGCCGGCGGCGCTGGCGATCGGGTACGTATTGCACGAATCGATCGGCGTGTCCCAAGTCGCGCTCTTCATCGTCATCGCGATGGTTTACGTTACGCTGGCGCGGGGACGGCTCCTCGGATCCAGCGTACGCATCGCGCAAACGCAGTATCCGCGCGTCTTCGGCGTCGCGCGCAACGCCTGCGCGGCGCTCGAGATTCCGATGCCGGCGATCTTCGTGCGCGAAGACAACTACGTGCCGGCCGTCGCGGTAGGTTTCGGCGAGCCCTATGCCCTCGTGCTTTCCAGTCACTGGGTCGAGCATTTCTCCAACGACGAGTTGGCCTTTATCATTGGGCGCGAGCTCGGACATATCGCGGCCGGGCACACGCGGTTTCATTCGCTGCTGAGCGTCAACGGCAACGAGAATCCAATCGTTTCGCTGATCTTCGGCGCGTGGCTGCGGCGCTGCGCGCTTAGCTGCGACAAGGTAGGGTTGCTCTGCTGCGGCTCGCTCGACGCGGCAATCCGGGCGATGGGCGTCGCTGCCTTTCATGAGTTTGGCCGCCGCGTGGATTACGAGGCGTTCGCCGAGCAGCAGGCCGAGGTCGCGTCGGATTCAGTGCTGCGCTGGGGCGAGTGGTTGAGCGGCGAGCCATACGCTACCCGGCGGATCGCCGAGCTGAGGCGCTTCATTACGTCGGCGAGCTTTCTCGAGGCGCAAGCGTGGTTCGTACGCGAGCGCGGGGAAGCCCCGCCAAACCTACTTCCCGGCGATGCGCATGTAGAGTCGAGGGATTGTGCGGGATGGTGGCGGCGCTTTGCCGCTTGGAGCATCGACGCAGTTGTGATCGGCGCGATCATCACGTCGTTCGGGGGCAGCGTCGTCGGCAATCGCGATTCGGGTGTCTCGATCTCTCCGGGCAACGTTGCGATTTCGGAACCGGGCATCGGACCGATCAGCATCCGCGGAAAGAGTCACGCCTCGCCACAGCCGACCGATGAGGCGACCTTGGGACCGTTGACGCTGGGCCGTCGCCAGGTTGCGCTAACCGTCAACCACACGAAGATTCCCCTGTCGCTCGAGACGATCACCTCGATCCTGGCCAGCATCGTCAACCGTCTGGGCTTTGGGTTCTGGTTCCCAGTCTATCTCGCGATCCTCGTGATCGTCGCGGGTCAAACGTTCGGCATGATGATCGCCGGTCTGCGCGTCGTTACCACGGACTACAAGAAGCCGAGCATTACGCGGACCATCTTCCGCTACGTCATCGTCTTCTCGCTGTGGTGGCTCATCGTGCCGTTCAGCCTCGTCTGGCATCGCATCCTTCTACACGATCGTTGGACGAAAACGCGCCTTGTAAAGGTCGAGCGCGCCGTCGCCCGCACGCGCTAGGGTTGCGAGATGAGGCCACAACGGCTGCGGGCCGGATACGGCGAACCAGAAACGCACCATGTGCGGCAGATTCACCCTAACCCGGCCGGGAGCGCTCGCGGCTGCCTTTCCGCAGATTCGCTTCGAGGAGTTTAGCGAAACGAAGCTCCCGAGCTATAACATCGCGCCCGCGCAGCGTGTCCTCGGCGTTCGCAACGACGGGCGCCGGCGGGCCGAAGAGATGCGCTGGGGCGTTCGGGGCCGCATCAACATTCGCGCCGAATCGATCGCTGCCCGTCGCGGGTCCGTCCTCCGGCGCTGCGTGGAGTTCGCCGACGGTTTTTACGAATGGCGCGAGCGGCGCCCCTACTACTATTCGCTGCGTTCCGGGGAGCCGTTCGTCTTTGCGGGGTTGTGGGAACCGGAGAATGGATCCGCCTGCTGCGACGTCGTGACCTGTCCGCCCAATGCGTTGGTAGCGCCGGTGCACGACCGGATGCCGGTGATCTTGCGCGGAGACGCGGTCGACGCGTGGCTCAATCCCGATCCGTTGCCCGGCGAGGTCGCTAGAACGCTGTTGCGGCCGCTGGACGCAAACCTCATGCAGGTGCGAGAGGTCTCACAGCGCGTCAACAACGCGAACTACGATGCCGCCGATGCGCTGGATCCGCCGGAGCCTCGCTTGCTCTGAATCAAGACGACGCCGGTTGCGACCAGCCAGACGGCAGCGGGTAGAGCGCCGACGATGCCCGGTGCCATTCCGCCCGGCGCCATCGCGCCGGATCCAAAGAAGATCGAAAGCGTCGCGATAGCGGCGCCGGCGGAGGCGACATAGCCGAGTGTCGAGAGCCATTCCGGAGCCGAGTCGTGGCGGCGCATGCTGTGCGCGGCGCCGAAAAGGAAGATCGCTACGGGCGCATACCCTAATCCGCCTTGCGTAAAGACGAAGGCGTTGGCGATGGCGATGAGGCCGTCTGCCGCAAACGCGTCGGGCGGTTGATAGAGGGCCGCGGTCTGCAGCGCTGCCGCGAAGAGCGAGGTGGCGATCATCACGATGCCCGCCCCCCACGCGAAGGTAGGAAGCCCCTCTTGACGGCCGGGCGCGTTGCCCAGATAGCTGCGCAACCCCGTCAGAAACCACAGAAAGAACGCGGCCGCTGGGAACGTCAGCCACGCCCCGAGCAGGAAGGTCGTACGGTGCTGGTCGATCGCAAGCGCGGCGTCGGAGGCCTGCATGTCGATCGAGGGCATGCCGTTGGTGAGGAATGTCGCCGCGAGCAGTAAGGCGACGTAACACATGACCGACCAGCCGGCGGAGCGTTCCGCGTGTACGTTTTCCATGCGCTTACCTCATGCCACGAAGAAAACGATTCCTTCTTCCTAACTCGTGCTACAGCCCGTAATACTTCAGTGCCGGCCACATGGTCGCCAACGGAACGCGCGGCCGCGTGCAAAGGTAGATCGGCAACGGTCCCTCGAGCATCCAGCGAAGATCGTTCCGATAGACCGCAACTTGCCGAACGCTTCCGAACCAATGCAGCAGCAGCCAGTAATCGGTCGCGCCGACGGCAAGGACCGAGCGCCCGGTGTACCCCCGCGTACCCCAGAGATAGTACGAGTTATTCGGACTTATGACCGGAGGCAAGCCGTACCGAGGCCCGTAGTAGTCGAGTGCCCCCGCGTAGGCGTAGCGATCCGCGAAGACCGCGGTAACCCTGCGTTCGGGGGCGGGCAGCGACCAAAATGCGCCGGCGACCGTCTGCGTCATCCGCTTCCAGCCCAGCTGGTCGGCGAACATCGGATTGATGAGGTGGCTCTTGCCGTCGGGCGGAGCGGGCCGGCTCAGGCCGATCTCGCGTTCATAGGCCATGTACTGCGGCAGGGGCAGAATCGGCAGGGAGAGCGGTACCATCGGCAAGCCGCCAGCGAAAACGCCGGCCAGAATTGCTGCCCGCGCCCAACGCGGACGGGCCGCCATCGCGCGTTCGATAGCGACGGCGCCGGCTGCGAAGAGTGCGGGGTAGCATCCTTGGATGTAGTAGCCGCGCCCGATGGTGGCAACGAGCAGGAGCAGTAACACGAGGTAGGCGACCGTCACGAACCGATAGGTGCGCGTCTTCCAAGCGTGCACGAGTCCCCAAATCCATATGGGCGCAAAGAGCGGGTTCTGATATGCAAACTGCAGTCCGAACATGTAGAGCGCATTGATCCAGCGATTTGGAGATTCGTCGGCCATGCCGTTGGCGAGTGCGTGACGGTTCAGCTGATCGTTGTGCAGCACTTCGAGCATCGGAAACCCGTGGTTGATTTGCCATGCGGCATTCGGAAGGACGAGTAGCACGGTAATCGCCGCGGCCGCGGCAAGCCGCGAGGAGCGCAAGAGCGCGCCCTGACCGGTGACGAGCAAGCCGATTGCCAGTGCGAGAGCGCATGCGGCGATCGAGTATTTCGCGTAGAGCCCGAGCGTCATGACTGCCGCCATGGCGAAGTAGAGTCGCGTGTCGCGAGTGTTGACCAATCGGATGGTCAAGTAGATCAGAGCGGTCCAAGCCGCCGGTGAAAGGATCTCCGTGGACAACCCGTAGGCAATACCGATCAAGCCGGGCGCCAAGACGATCGTCAGTCCCGTCAACGCTTGGGCGAACGCGCCGCCGCGCAGCTCGCGCGCGATCGCGCAGGCGAAGAGGACGGTAACTCCCGCAAGCAACCCGGGAAAGAAGCGCAGCGCCCACACGGCGTAGCCGAACGGCGCCGTCAACCAAGTGAGGAAGGGCACTAGCGGCGGCTGATCGACGTAGCCCCACGCCAAATGTTTGGCGCAGTCGATAAAGTACAACTCGTCGCGGTAGTATCCAAACCTGTGAGCGAAGGCGATATGGATCCCTACCGTCGCAAGCGCAAAGGCATATGCGCTCGGGTGAAGCTTCATGCCGAGCTTGGGCCGGTTTGCGCTCCCACAAGCAACAGTTGGCCGATGCAGAGGCCGGCGAGGCCTGCCTCGACGATCGAACCGAATACGAAGCTGGCATCCCACCACGTGCCGCCGAAGACCGGCACCGCGAACAAGAAGTACGCGCCGAAGTATGCGGCCGGCACGACGAAGGACAAGAGCCGAAATGCATTCGGATTCCGCGCCGACGGCCGGAGCTTCGCAACGATGAGGTCGCCGGCGAAACCCGCGGCCGCCGACGCCAAAACTACCAGCAGCAACTCGTTGAAGCCGGTCGCGAGCTCGCTGCCGATCCAGAGCTTTTCGACGACGCAGAGGACCGCCAGCGCTCCGAAATGCAATCGGCCGCGAACGCAGAAATAGAGCGCCGCCGCCGCCAGCAGAACGCTTTGCCAAATCACGATTGCAATCTCGAGTGCTTGCCGATAGAAGAGGAAGACCGAGAGCACGAACTGCTCGTTGGGAAAGTTCCCCTGGGCCAGCGGATGATCGCGCCTCAGCGCTTCGGGATAGAAGCCGTATTGCGTGACGAACTGCAATATCTCGAAGGCGAGGCCGAAGCAGATCAGCATCGGCAGCTGCGCGATTAAGTTGCCCGCTTGCGGACGCGCGAGCGCGCTGCGCACGGGCCCGGTAATCAAGAAGAAGAGACCGGTCAGCAAGAACAGGTGCGGCGGGCTCAACAGAAGATCCAGTTGGTGCTCGAACCCGAAGACGGCGTGCCAGACCATATCCAGCGCGCCACCCAACAACAGCGCCGCCACACCGAAAACGCTCTGCAAGTATCCCGGGGGAACCGCTCTCCAAAACGAGCCCGTCGTGCGATAGTTACGAGCGATCGTAATACCGAGTACCGCAGCCGCGAAAATCGCGCCGCTATACATCGTCATGTGCCAGGGGTTGAAGAACGATTCAACCGCGAGAAACAGATGCTGGTGCGCGTCGAAGAAGAGGCCGGTCATGATCCATAGGGCGGCCGCAGTCAACATCCAATCGAGTGCCGTCGGCGTGCCGGAAGGATGTAGGGCAACGTCGAGGTGGGACAGGGAAGGCCGGGGCTCTGCTCGAGCGGAAAGCAGATCCATCAACTTCATGTATCGGCAGTCATGCTTCGATTCGCTTCGAAATCCTTTTCGACGCGTTGCCCCGACATTGTTTGCGGGCGCACTCTGTTGCGCGGCCGCTTGCGCTGCTAGACCGGTCTCCGTTCCGGCCAACGTCGTCGTCGCGAGCGGCAGCCCGCATGCATGGCCCGCGGCCCCGGTCTTACGGCCCGACGCCCCTCCGCGCATCGTGCGCATCTGGTTTTCGACGCTGACCATTCGCCCCGGCACGTGGTTCGATGGCACCATCGTCGGGAGCACGAACGTGGCATCGGTCGAAGTTCGTACCGCCGCGTTTTCGATCAACAGCACGCACGTGGCGCCGGGCGTCTATCGCTTCCATATGCGAGTCCTCGAGTTGCCGCCGCTCTCTCGCCGGCATTGGTACGAACTCTATATCATCGCGCGTAACACTCCCGGCGACGAAGAGGTCGAAGAGGCGCCGCTCCGGGTAGAATAACGGACGTTTTTCCGGGTAGAAGCGGTAGACACTCCGTCAAGCGAGGCCGCGTTGAAAAAAGGCGAAAGAGAGAGTCAGCGCAGCCAGCGCGAGCGGGCGGGCAATACGGTCAGTCTCTCTCCGTCCGAAGAGCGCGAAGTCCGCAAACGCACCGGCCTGCGAGCTGAAGTCGTCTTTGAAACAGTTCGCCGCGAAGGCGAAGCCGAGTTGCGGCGCAGTCCGCAGGGGCTCGCCTTTTCGGGATTGGCGGCCGGCCTCTCGATGGGGTTCTCACTCGTGGTCGTGGGCGTACTGCATGCGATGCTGCCCGACGCTCCATGGCGGCCGCTGGTGGAAGCTTTCGGTTACACCAGCGGTTTTGTGATCGTCGTGCTCGCGCGACAACAACTCTTCACCGAGAATACCGTCACCACGATCCTGCCGTTGCTCGACGAGCCGAGAAAGGGCGCCATTTTCGTGCGCGTGCTCCGCATGTGGAGCATAGTCTTGGCCTCCAACCTCGTCGGTGCGGCGATTTTTGCGGAGGTCGTCGCTCACACCGGAATCTTCGACCCTGTTTTCAAGTCGGCGTTCCTCGATATCGGCCTCAAAATACTGGCGGTGCCGTTCTGGACCGCCATGCTGCGCGGCGTCTTCGCCGGGTGGTTGATCGCGCTGATGGTTTGGCTGCTGCCGGCGGCTGACGCACAGAAGCTCTGGGTCGTCGTGATCGTCACCTATCTCGTCGGTGTGCTCAATCTCACGCATATCATTGCGGGCTCCGTCGATACGCTCTACGCCGTTGCGAGCGGAGCCGCGTCGCCCGCCGCATACCTGACGCAGTTCTTGGTGCCGGTGTTGATCGGGAACACGATCGGCGGAGTGCTGCTCGTTTCGTTGCTCAATTACGGCGAAATCGCGATGGAGGAAACCGGCCAAGAGTAGCCGGAAGGCCGCCGCATGAGGCGGCGCGACGTTTTGCATGGCGGGGCAGGCCTGCTGGCCATCGCGGCGTTGCGGCCGCTGTCGGCCCGGGCGCTCGCCGACGACGCCGTTACGGTTACGCTGCGAAGCGTCGTTGTGCCGGGCGGTTTGGCATTTAACGGCTCGGTGCCGGGACCGCTGCTCCGAGTCGCGCACGGCCAGCGAGTGCGCGTGCGGTATATTAGCGACGTCGACGTCCCGACGAGCATCCATTGGCACGGCATGCTGCTGCCCAACGCCATGGACGGCGTCGCCTGGGTCACGCAGCCGCCGGTTCGCCGCCGCGAAGAGTTCGTCTACGAGTTCGCCCCCGGTCCGCCGGGAACGCGGTGGTATCACGATCATGCCTTCCATTTCGCTTCCGTGCGCGGTCTGTTCGGGATGTTCGTCGTGGAGGATCCCAAGAACGAGCCGGCGCATAGAGACTTCGCGCTCGTCTTTCACGACGTAGCCGATTGGCGCTCTTTGCAAGCCGCGGTGCGCGGGCTCAGCACGGCCCCCATGACCGATCCGATGGGTTCGTCGGAGAGCATGAAGCCGTCAGAGAGAAGGATGGGTGACGAAGTCGCGTACGTCGCGCATCGGATCAACGGCGCGAGTTATCCGCAGGGTAAGAAGCTCGCGGTGCGGGTGGGCGAGCGCGTGAGGTTACGCATCCTCAACGCGAGCCCGACGCAGACGCGCTACGTCCGCTTCGCGGGACACGAGATGATCGTCACTCACGCCGACGGCAATCCGCTGGTGCGGCCGGTCGCCATCGACGCGCTGCGCGTGGCTGCCGGAGAACGATACGACGCCCTCGTCGATTTCCGCCGGCCGGGCGCGTTCTTACTGCAGGGCATCTCTAGGGACCCGCTCGAGGCCCAGCAAGCGGTGGTTTTTTATAGCGATGGAATGGAAAACGCGCTGCCTCAAGCCGAATCGCCGATGCTCGACGGGCTGCGCGTTTTCAGCTACGAGCTTGCCGGCGGCGGCGCACCAGCGATCGAAACGCCGCAGACCGTACCGACCTACGACCTCACCCTAGGAGGCGGGGGCTGGGGAAATCCGCGTTGGACGATCGACGATCGAATATGGCCCCATACTCGCAAGCTCCTCGTCCGCCGCGGCGAACGCGTGGCGGTGCGTTTTCGTAACGTTACCGGTATGGACCACCCCATGCATTTGCACGGTCACGTTTTCGCCCTCTCCGAAGTCAACGGCGTGCAGCTGGCGCGCCCGCTGGCTAAGGATGGGGCGCTCGTCGATGCCAACGGCGGCACGGCAACGTGGAGTTTTTCCGCCAATTCGCCGCCGGGGCGCTGGATGCTGCACTGCCACAACGATGTGCACATGGCCGGCGGCATGATGACCGAGCTGATTTACGACGATTGAAGTTTTTCGTGCCGCTCCGCAAAAACGTGCGTGAACTCGGCGCCGAAAAGCACGATCTGCGCCGAGTAGTTTGCCCACAACAGAAAGGCGACCAGGGAGCCGAATGCGCCGTACGTCGATGCGATCGCTTGACGCCCGAGGTACCACCCAAGCAGCGATTGTCCGATCGCAAACAGCGCGGCGGTTAAACCGGCGCCGATCCACACGTCTCGCCAATAGACGCGCGCGTCTGGCAGATACTCGAAAAGAACGGCGAAGAGCAGCCAAACCATGGCGAACGAGAGCGCGAAATCGGTCGCCTTCAGAAGCGTGAGGCTAGCGCCCCCGCCCAACGCTAACGTCGCCGACAGCGCGTTGATCGCCGTGTTTGCGAGGATCGAGAGCAGCAGCAAGCCCGCGGCAACGGCCACCATGAGAAAACTCATCGCGCGTTGCCGGATCGTTTTCCAGAGACCGAGATGCTGCGTCTGCACGTCCCAGGCCGCGTTGAGCGCAAACTGCAACGAACTGAACAAGCCGATCGCGGCCAGCACGAAGATCGCCCAGCCGGCGACCTCCGCTATGAGCCCTTGTCGCGGGCGACCGACGGTCGTCGTTACGATTGCTCGTAGTGCGGTGCTTCCGGGTCCCGGTATCTCTTGGTAGATCGCGTTGAGCGCGTGTTGGCGATCGTGCAGGAAGAAGCCGGCGATTGCGACGACGACGACGATCAGCGGCGCGACGGCAAAAGCGGCGAAATAGGCGAGCGCCGCGGCAAGCCACTGAGCGTTATGCCGCTGATAACTCGCCCACGTCTCTCGGAACAACGAAAACCATTGCAGGCCTGTCATGGGCAGGAACTCTTACCCAAACCTGGCCGCGTCCCGAAGAATCCGGGACGCCCGACGGTCGAGTGCCGGAGCGCGGCGATCGGTATTCCCCAGACGATGCAACCTAGCTACGCCCCGGCACTTCAAACCGTCTGGAGTATCCTACCGGCAAGGAATGAAGAAAGCCTAAAGGACTGGGCTGCGCTTGGTACGTCATGGCATCCGGCAAAATCCGATCCGTTCTTTCTTTTACCACCGGGCTCACGCCCGTTTAACCGTCCTTAATCCTGGGAACAGGGCAGGCGGAGGTTGTTGCTCCTTTGCTATGGCTGCTCACACTAGCCAGGGCGGTTCCGTGAGCGGTGCCTCCGGTTCGCCGGGCCCAATCGCGTCGATCATCGACGCGGTCGATTGGATTGCCACGCCCGTGGGCGCGCGTGGAAACTGGTCAGGGGGGTTGCGGACTGCGCTAGGGCTCGTGACCGATTCCGGATTTCCCATGATGCTGACGTGGGGACCAGAGTTCGTCTTCTTCTACAATGCGGGTTACGCGCCGATTCTCGGCCGCAAGCATCCCTGGGCGATGGGCAAGCGCATCACGGAAGTTTGGCCGGAGATTTGGGAGACGATCGGGCCGATGCTGCGCGATGTGATGGAGTCCGGCGTGGCGACCTACAACGAGGACACGTTGTTGCCGCTCCTGCGCAACGGGTATCTCGAGGAATGCTACTTCACGTTTTCTTTCAGCCCGATTACGGAAGGTAACGAAGTCCGCGGCGTACTCGGAGCGGTTGCCGAGATGAGCCGTAAAGTCATCGCCGAGCGCCGCCTTCGCACGCTGTACGCGTTGGAATCCCGCTGCCTCAGCGAGGTGATGCGAGCAAACCCCATCGATCTGCCCTATTCCCGCATCTATCTCTGCGCCGGCGAGGGTTGCTTCGTGCTCAGCGAGCATTCCGGCCCAAAACCCAGTGACGACGAGCGATGGCCGCTCGAAGAGGTGGCGCGAACGAACTGCGCTCGAGTCGTCGCTTCGCCGATCGAAGCGACTGCGACGCTCGTGCGTCCTTCGCCGGTGACGTCGGCGATCGTTCTGCCGTTGGCGGCTGCCGGAGAGCCCACGATCGGCGTGATGGCGATCGGTCTGTCGCCCTTCTCCCTGCTCGATGAAAAGTACCGGCGTTTCTTGGAGCGCTTGGCCGCACCGATTGCCTCGGAGATCAGCAGCGAACGCGCGAATCGGCAGCGCAGGCAAGCGACGACGGAGGCTGAGGGAGCCCGCGACGTCGCCGTGGGCAACGAGCGAGTTCTGCGCATGCTCGCCGATGCCGTGCCGCAAATCATCTGTACCGCGGGTCCCGACGGCAAAGTGGATTACTTCAACCGCCGCTGGTTCGAGTACACCGGTATGAGCCGACCGGAGTCGTTCGAGAACGATGGCTGGCTGAAGGCCTTTCACCTCGACGACCGTCCGGGCGTGGAAGCGGCATGGCGGGCCGCCGCGGCCGAGGGGAACGATTTTTCGACCGAGGCGCGGATATGCTCGCGAGACGGGGAGTACTGCTGGTTTCTGCAGCGTGGCGTCGCGCTGCGCGCCGACGACGGTTCGCTTTCGCGCCTTTTTGCGACCGCGACCGACATCAACGAACGCAAGCGCAGCGAGGAGCGCGAGAAGTTCTTGGCTTATGCGAGCGACGTGCTTGCCTCCACCCTCGACGTTCGTACGATCTTGCAGAAGATCACCGAGCTTTGCGTGCCGCAGTTTGCGGATTGGTGCCAACTCCAGTCACTCTCTGCAGACGGCGAGCTCGTCATCGAGGCGGTTCGCCACAGCGACCCTAAGCTCAACCGGCGATTGGAGGCGCTGGTGGGCCGAACGGTCGTGACCATGCGTAACGCCACGTTCGGTTCGCCGCAAGTGTTGCGCCAGGCGCGCAGCCGTACGCTCGACCACGACGCCACGCTGCGCGCCGTGCGCGAAAACGTGCCGGATCCTGAAGACCGAGCGATTTACGAAGAGGCCGGGCTCGGCGCCGCGCTCATCGTTCCCTTGGTAGCCCGTGGGCAGACGCGCGGGACGCTGCATCTCGTCAGCCTCGACGCATCATCGCCTCGGTCGGAGCTCACGGTGGATATCGCCGAAGAGCTGGCTCGCCGGGCGGCGCTGGCAATTGACAACTCGCGCCTCTACGAGCGCGAGCACCGCGTCGCAACCGCCCTGCAAAAGGCGATGTTGCCCGCGCACTTGCCGTCGCATCCTCGCGTCGAGCTGAGCTACGCATACCGGCCCGCCGAGCGAGAGTCTCGGGTGGGCGGGGATTGGTACGATGCCTTCGCGATTTCGCCCAATAGCGTGGCCATTTCGATTGGCGACGTCGCCGGGCACGGGTTGGAGGCGTCGATCGCGATGAACGAAGCGCGGCAGGCGTTGCGCCTCTCCGCCTTGGAGGGATTATCCTCCGCGCAAACGCTTCGCCGGGCCAATGCCGCCTTGATGCTCAGCGAGGGGCATCCCATCATCACCGCCATCTACGGTGTCATCGACGTGGAGCGGTCGACGTTTCGATACTCCTGCGCGGGTCATCCGCATCCGGCGCTCGCGCCTTTCGGCGGCAAGGCACGGTATCTCAAAGGCGGCGGGATACCAATGGGTGTCGACAACGATGCGGCCTTTCCAACGCACGTTGTGGAGCTCACTCCCTACGCCACACTGTTGCTCTATACCGACGGTCTCATCGAGTTCGATCGTAATCTCGAGCGAGAGTCGATCCGCTTACTCGACGCGTTGGGCGGCCGCATTCAAGATACCGGCTCGGATGGGGCCGTCGCACTCGTCCGTCACGTCCTCAATAATCGCCAGCTCGACGACATCGCGGTACTCGCGGCGACCTTTCTGCCGCAGCGTCCCGGCTCCATCGAGCTCAAGCTGCCGGCCGAACCGACGTCCGCCACGATCGCGCGCCGCTTCGTCTCGCGTTACGCGCGGGTCGCGCAGCTCGGCCCGGAGCGCTCGTTCGACCTCGTGCTCGCCGTCGGCGAAGCCGTCGCCAATGCCGTGGAGCACGCCTACCGCGGAGGCACCGGTGATTTCGTCTTGCGGCTCGACGCGCGCGACGACAAAATATTCGGCGAAGTGGAAGACCTCGGA
>Ga0182015_10002556_pt1 | contig 21676 bp, 13 predicted proteins | sample 712P3MmetaG_FD_120478 | JGI IMG/M metagenome (GOLD analysis project Ga0182015, IMG submission 120478) | Permafrost microbial communities from Stordalen Mire, Sweden - 712P3M metaG | ecosystem: Environmental > Terrestrial > Soil > Wetlands > Permafrost | place: Sweden: Stordalen | collected...
ACGCTCCTGTCCGTTCGATGGATTTTGGCTCTTGGCCGCTTGTCCAAACAAGCGGCCAAATCCTGGAGAACTACTGTACCGTGAGCGTGAAGGTTGTGCTCGGCTGAAGAGCGCCGCTCGTTGCAACCACCGTGACCGTTGACGATTGTGCCTGCGGCGTGGGTTGAGTGTTTGACCATACTCCGAGACTGCAACCGGTGCAGAGGCTCATTCCAAGCGCTACCAGAGCAAACAGCATCAATTGGAACCCTCGCCGCTTTCTCAAGCCAAAACAGCAGACCGCAAGAGCAAGCGCCGAACCCGGGAACAATGGACTCGAGCCGTGGCGAACCAAGGCCGTTGTTGTCGAAGTGGTTACCGTTAGGGTTGTCGAAGCCGCAGCGCCCGAGTGTGAGGGCGTCACGGTTCCCGGGGAGAAACTGCACGACGCTCCTGCAGGCAGTCCCGAGCAACTGAACGTGACCGGTGAGGAGAATGAGTTCAGCGGCGTAACCATGACCGTTGTCGTGCTGCTTTGCCCGGCAACCACGTCGAGCAGCCCTGGAGACACCGCCACTGAGAAATTCGGCAGCGGCAGATTCAGGACATAGGCAGCCATTCCCACCGCACTTTGCGTATAAGAAGTGACGGAGGAGTTGACCTGGCCAATAGGAGTGGTCGGGGCGACAGAGATTGCTTCCAGGGTCTCTGTGGAAGAGACGGTGATCGGACTTGAATACAGCGCCGAATTCATCGTGGGCGTCGATCCATCGGTCGTGTAGTAGATTGCTGCTCCTGGCGTCGTCGTGCTGATCGTCACTACCTGCGCCGAGTCATAGGTGCCGGCCCCGGGATTGAAGGTCGGCGGAGCCGCCGGCGTAATGTTGATTGTGAAGGCCGCTGAAGCTGCCGCACTACTAGAGCGGCCTTGAGCCACGGCGATGGCCTCCACGGTCTCTGTAGCAGAAACAGTGATTGGGCCGGAATACACCGCCGAACCGGTCGTGGGGGCAGAACCGTTCGTCGTGTAATAAATCGTCATTCCTGGCGTCGCAGAACTGATGGTTACCGTCTGGGCCGCATTGTACGTGCCTGTCCCTGGGCTAAACGTTGGCGTAGCCGCCGGCGGAAAGTTTATGGTGTACGCCGCAGAGACCGCCGCACTGAGCGTGTACCCGGTAGCGATAGAGATAGCCTTCACCGTCTCGGTAGCTGAGACTGTGATCGGAACCGAATACGCTGGCGAACTGGTCGTCGGTGTAGATCCATTCGTCGTGTAGTAGATTATTGCTGCTGGCGTAGCTGAGCTGATGGCCACCGTCTGAACCGTGCTGTACGTGCCTGCTCCTGGGCTAAAGGTCGGCGCAGAAGCCGGCGGATAGTTGATGGAGTAGACCGCCGTACCTGCAGTGCTATTCAAATGGCCAGAAGCTACGGCGATGGCCTTCAGCGTCTCAGTGGAAGACACTGTGAAAGGACCCGAATACACTGCAGAACTCGTCGTTGGGGTAGATCCATTGGTGGTGTAGTAGATCGTCGCTGAAGGCGTCGTCGTGCTGATCGTCACCGTCTGCGCCGAGCTGTAAGTACCAGCCGCGGGGCTGAATGTCGGAACCGCGGCTGATGGAGCTATGGTGTAAGCCGCAATTCCCGTTGCGCTGGTCTTCAAGCCTGTAGCCGTCGCGATGGCTTGCACTGTTTCCGTGGCGGAGACCGTGATTGGGCCTGAATATACTGTGGAGCTTGTTGTAGGCGTTGAACCGTCCGTCGTGTAATAAATCGCCGCCGATGGTGTCACTGAAGCGATTGCCACTGTCTGCGTCGAGCTATATGTGCCAGGCGCAGGGCTAAAGTTCGGCGTCGCAGTTTGCGTCAGGTTGATGGTGTAGGCCGCCGAACTCACCGCGCTGGTCGTATATCCGCTCTCTGCGGCGATGGCTTCCACAGTCTCTGTGGCAGAGACCGTGATTGGTCCCGAATACACGGCAGAACTGGTCGTGGGCGTAGATCCGTTGGTTGTGTAGTAGATCGTCGCCGAAGGCGTCGTGGTGCTGATCGTCACAGTTTGTGCCGCGGTATACGTTCCGGCCGCTGGGCTGAACGTTGGCGTAACCGCGACTGTACTAATTGTGTATGTCGAGGTGCCCGGATCACTGGTCGTATAGCCAGCAGCCAACGAGATCGCTTGCACCGTCTCTGATGCGGAGACCGTGATTGGTCCGGAATACACAGTCGAACTTGTCGTCGGGGTTGAACCATTTGTGGTGTAGTAGATCGTCGCCGAAGGTGTCGTGGTGCTGATCGTCACAGTCTGTGCCGAGTTGTAGGTCCCAGCAGATGGGCTAAAGGTTGGCGTCGCCGCGTGCGCCAGGTTGATGGTGTAGGCAGCTGAGCCAACCGAGCTGTTCGAGTAGCCGCTGGCTGTAGCGATTACCTGAATCGTTTGCGTGGCGGCAACCGTGATTGGTCCTGAGTACACGGCTGAGCTTGTCGTCGGCGTCGACCCGTTGGTGGTGTAGTAGATCGTCGCAGAGGGTGTCGTCGTACTGACCGTGACCGTTTGCGCCAACTTGTAGGTTCCGGCGACAGGGCTGAAGGTCGGTGTAGCCGCTTGGGGACTGTTGATGGTGTAAGCAGCGGAGCCTGTCGAACTGGTCGAGAAGCCACTAGCTGTTGCGATTGCCTCGACCGTCTCCGTCGCAGAGACATTGATCGGCCCCGAATATACAGCTGAGCTTGTGGTGGGCGTAGACCCGTTTGTCGTGTAATAGATCGTCGCTGAAGGTGTCGCCGAACTGATCGTCACCGTCTGTGCCGAGCTGTATGATCCTGCCGCGGGGCTGAAGGTCGGCGTAGCCGCTGGCGTCAGGCCAATGGTGTACGCCGCCGAACCGGTCGAGCTGTTCGAATAGCCGCTGGCCACAGCGATTGCTTCAACCGTTTCCGTGGCGGAAACAGTGATCGGCCCGGAATACACTGCTGAGCCAGTTGTCGGTGTTGAGCCGTTGGTGGTGTAGTAGATCGTCGCCGAAGGTGTCGTGGTGCTGATCGTCACAGTCTGTGCCGAGTTGTAGGTTCCAGAGACTGGGGTAAAGATTGGCGTGGCTGCTTGCGAGGTTGTTGATGACTTTGGGTAGACCCAAAGTTCATGTTGCCCGGATGGGGTGGGGTCAGTAGCCGTGTAGAAGCTGTCATCCCAAGGGCTGATCGCTATCTGCTTGTCGCTGGCCTGTTCACCTGACGGCAAGCCGGTGGAGAATACAGACCAAGTCTGCCCGTCATCAGTAGATCGGTAGATATTAGTGGTCCATCCTCCAAGATACTCGTGCGCGATGCCGCCGAACAGCGCCTTGTTGCTGATTTTGGTGTTCGTAGGGATGCCACTAGCCGAACCGAGGTCAGTCCATGTGTTTGTGGACACCACATACCGCGACATGGAATAAGGGCCACTTGAAAGGATTCGACTCGCTGCGAGTAGATAGGTCGGGGATGTACTTGCGGTTCCGTCACCGACGATGACCTGCGCGTTTCCGCCATACCCGGATGCGGTGCTTGCCCACATGACGGTGCCGCTGGACATATTCGCGGGGGACTGCATGTACGCTCCCTCACCACCCCAGTACATCTGTCCGTTGTAAAGCGTCATAGCGTAGTCAAGGCCGCTGGTTTGGCCGAAGGCAGTGTAAGCGTCAGTGACCAGCGAAGTGAAGGTAGACCCGCCGTTAGTGGACTCCCAGAAATCAGCATCGAGGTCGCTCAGATAGACGTTGTTACTGGCGTCCACCTGAAGACTACGAGGTTCTGTTTTAATGCCGGATGGGTTGGTTGAGAATGTCCAGGTTGACCCATTCCATTTTCCAACGACACAGGTTGGACACGATAGCCCTAAACCGACTTCGCCAATTCCAGCATAGATATTACCCGCCGAATCTTCCACCCAGCTGTCAACATTTGCAGTCCCCGAATTAAGTGTGGCTGCAGGAAAGCCTGAATCAATCTCCGTCCAGTTGCTTGTGGACGTTGGGTGATCTCGAAGGTCGGATACCTTGGCTTCCCATGTGCCATTGCTGTACATCGAAACGTACAGATAGCAGTTCTTCGAGGCAAACAAGCTGCTAATGGTTGCAGAGCCAGTCGTCATGGCTGCAGGCAGCGATAGTTGCGACCATGAAGATGAGGATGTTGAGCCTGTTGGACATACAACACCGCCGCCTGAGATGGTGTAAATGGTGTAAGCAGCGGAGCCCGTCGAACTGGTCGAGAAGCCACTAGCTGTTGCGACTGCTTCGACCGTCTCTGTTGCAGAGACCGTGATCGGCCCCGAATACACAGCTGAGCTTGTGGTGGGTGTAGACCCGTTTGTCGTGTAATAGATCGTCGCTGAAGGTGTCGCCGAACTGATCGTCACCGTCTGTGCCGAGCTGTAAGATCCTGTCCCGGGGCTGAAGGCTGGCGTAGCCGCTTGGGTCTGGCCGATGGTGTAAACCGCCGAGCCCGTCGAGCTGTTTGAGTCTCCGCTGGCGACTGCGATGGCCTCTACTGTCTCTGTAGCTGAAACAGTGATCGGCCCCGAATACACGGCCGAACCGGTCGTTGGGGTCGATCCATCGGTGGTGTAGTAGATCGTGGCAGAAGGTGTCGTCGTGCTAATGGTCACCGACTGGGCCGAACTGTATGTACCAGAACGCGGGCTAAAGGTAGGTGTAGCTGCGACTATAGGTGGTGGGGGTGGAGAACCGCTACCATCCTGTGCCCCGACATCCCCACCAGCACCAGTTCTCGTTCTTGCGTAGAGTTGGCTGTTAACTGCGTTAAATTCATACCGGACGGGAAGCTGCGCTGGAAGACCTGTCACCGCAGAGCTTGCACCAATCGCTGCCGATGCTGTGATAGGAACCATTGTTGTTGAATTATAAGGTTGCGTGGCTGTGTTCAAGAAGTTGGCGTCTGTCAACCCATAGGTATGCGTGTTCATTGGGGCAGAATTAGGCCATAAGCACGTAAGATCGCATCCGATAGGCCAACCATATGCAGTACCGCTCGAATAACTTACTGTTCCAACAATTGGAATTGGGTTGGCTGTGTATGAGTAACCCAACGGTAAAGTGGTTAATAGGTTAGTCTGTGCCGTGATAATAGCTGTCTGAAAGTCTGCCATCTGCATAGTCGAATTCATGCCAGAAGTTCTAGCAGCCCAGAGTATATTGTTCTGAGCATTCACCCTGGGACGAAGATAGGAGTTCAGTCCATCATTGTTTTCCCCGATGGAGAAAACGATTGCTGCCGAGTCAAGAGTGTTATTCCAGAAATAAAGAATTCCGTTGCGGTCGGTCATGTTGCCGAGATTATCCATTGCGTAATGTATCTGATTGAGCGCTGAGGCACCATAGAGCATGTTGCCGTATACGAAATCTTTTTGTAGCGACTCTTGGTACCACGTTAGATTCGCCCCCAGAGAGTCACCAGATGAGTAAAGACCGCACGCGGTTGAGAGATACAGTTCAAAAGAGACATAACACCCTGCATCCTGAACTTCCACCAGATCGACAACACGTTGCGCACCATCGCCAATGTAGTTATAGCGAATAAGTCCTTCGACGCCTCTCCACTTTAGCATCGAACCAGATGCTTGAGGATTGTAGTTGTCGATGCGGTTCCCTTCAAGGAGACAGTAGAAGCACTGGACATAAAGTTGGTGATAGGTTGCACTTCCTGCAATACCTGAATTATGGATGTGATTACCGCGAATTGTAATTGCGTAGGTATTGACTACCCACCCACTGTTGTCAGAGTTCTCTGCTAAGAACGTACCATTCGAGTTGTTGTCTATGTCATTGCCGTCAAAGTCAACATAGATTCCAGAACGTAGATTGATTCCTGATGCGCCTGCTACCCAAGCTACTGGAGCACCGCCGCCAGGGGGAACGTAGTTGTAGCTAGGACTAGCATTACGAACGTGAATTCCCGTGATGCCTACGTAGGCAGGAGCCATAACGGAGTTTCCAGCGTTCTGAGTTGGCGTAACCGCATCTTGCCAGTACCCGTAGTGAGGCTGTGCCATCCACAAGGTAAAGATTCCGTACCCCGCAGCCGCTCCTGTCGATAAATCAGACTGGGCTGTAGCATTGTTGCCATCCATGATTGGAAGGTTACCATTCTTGTCAGCTACACCACAATACCAAATTGGTTGTGTTGGTGTTCCAGATTGCTGAATCTGGAAGTATTCATAGAAGGTAGAAGGGTTTGATCCGGTCGTGTCTGTATTAAACAATTGGTACAGCGTTCCGGGTACCACCGCTGTTATAGGAGGAACACTGGAGATAGTGGTGTAAGCCTTACCTGCTCCAATTTGAATAACAGGGCCAGTTAACGCAGGGTCTGCGTAGCATTCGCGTGGCTCGGTTCCTTCAGTATTTCCAGACGCTGCCCAACTAGGCATAGCGTTGGGTGAGACATAGATAATAGCAGTATTTGAACCACCATTACAATTAGAAGTGTACTTGAAGGAGTAGCGGCCAATAACGGTACTACCTGGGAATAAGGCATCTCGATTGGTCATATCTGGAAGAGTTACTGATGCTCCTGCGGGCTGCGAGGTAATTGACCAAGTACCTGTCTCATCTACACAGCCAACAACCCAAGATTGTAGACTCATAGGTTGACTTTGGAATGCTTGTTGGTATGCTGGAGCTACAATTACTGAGTTCTGTCCATTTGGTAGAGTAGCAGAAGAGTTTGAACAGACGTTAAACAGAAAGGTCGATGTAGCAGTCAAGCTATCAGTTGACTGTGCTTGCACTGTTACAGTCGCAGTTGAGGAGACTGAATATGATCCTGTAGACCCAGAGATGGAGCAATTTCCTTGTACCGCACCAATGTTTACTTGAATGGTAGGCAATGCTCCAGAAATAGATGCGGCTTGGTTATGGGTTGTATCAGTGAAGGTTGCCGACGCACCACCAGTAGAAGATAGGACTGACCAGTTGATCGTGTTGAGCGTGCCGCCCGTGATGTTGACATTGATCTGCCTTGTTGAGCCTGCCAATACTTGGAAATTGTATGTGGGCACATTCGCGGTTACGGCTACCTGCGCTGACGCAAAGGTCTCGAACAGAAAGACGAGGCAGGAAAGGTTAAGGACAATCGCCCTTGAGAGAGATCTGCGATTGAAGCGAAGGCGTAGCGCCCTTGAATACTCGGTTACATCGAATGCCATACTTTGCCCCCAGACACTCCCACGAGATTGATCACTGGGTTAACTCCAATGTGATCGAGAACGCGGGCTTCATTTGTGTCAGATGAGCAATTGTGAATTTCCAAAGCACTCCAAATACCCGTCACGGACTCCCCGTTGCGTGGATCGCTTGTATGTTCGATCGAGTCGCGTGTGCTGCTTTTCGCGTTCACGTACCATTTCGTCGCCATTACAGGATGTTGGCGAAAAGGATTGACAAAAGAAAACAGGCGTTTCATGAGCCCCTCCGGGCAGGGTTAAGAGCTTGGCTGCAATCGGTTACTAAAAATCCGATTCTGAGACCCTAGAGTAACCACGTCTGCCGCCATCGGTGATTACTAAAAAGTGCTATTCACCGTGACACAAATGGGTTACTCGCCTGTCTATCTGTCGGCAGGTTCCCTGGCAACTTGAATTGAGAATTGTTCAGAATGGGACCAACATGATCACGCAACGCACTCGATCATCTAGTACTACAGTTGTAGTTAATGATAATCTAAACTTGCTCTGTGATATGACTCTCCGGTGAGAGCTATGGAGAAGCGAATATCGGGTTGGAAGCGTGAGTTGTTGCGGTCGCACGACCGCATAGCTGGGCTGTTTGCGCGCTCGGAAGCACGTGAGCGCAGTCTCGCCTATCTTCAGGGTTTGTTGAGCCATTGTGAGCGGAAGAACGGCTGGCAGTTGGCCGAGTGGATGGGCGAAGCGGCTCCTTATCGCGTACAGCATCTTTTGGACCGAGCGCGTTGGGATGCAGATGCAGCACGGAATCAGCTTCGCGATTACGTGCTGGAAGAGTTGAGCAGTCCAGATGCTGTGCTGATCGCCGACGAGACGGGCTTCTTGAAGAAGGGTCTGCATTCGGTTGGGGTCAAGCGCCAGTACACTGGCACGGCGGGGCGCATCGAGAACAGCCAGGTTGGCGTGTTTCTCTGCTACGCCAGTAACAAGGGCGCGGCGTTGGTGGATCGTGAGTTGTATCTGCCAGAAGAATGGGCCGCCGATGCTGAGCGTCGCCGCGCCGCAGCAGTGCCGGAAGAGACGGGGTTTGCCACCAAGCCAGAGTTGGCGCGACGCATGATCGAGCGTGCGCTGGAAGCTGGCGCACCCTGTAACTGGGTGGCTGCCGATGAGGTCTATGGGAACAACAGTAAGCTGCGCCAGTGGCTCGAAGAGCGGCAGTTGGGTTATGTATTGGCCATCGCCTCCGATCAGCGCATGCGCTGGCCCGATCACCAGCAACGACGCGTGGATGCCATTGCGCAGAACTTACTGAATCTGGCATGGGAACGCATTTCCGCGAGCTCGGGCAGCAAAGGCGAGCGGCTCTACGACTGGACTCTGATCCGGGGTTGGGAAGAGGGTGGCTGGAGCCACGGGCTGCTGGTGCGGCGCAGCATCGAAGAGCAGCCTGAGCATGCCTACTATTGGTTCTATGCGCCCACATGCAAGACCACATTGGAAGCTCTTGTGCGCGTGGCTGGACAACGCTGGCAGATCGAGCAAGCCTTCCAGGCCGCCAAGGGCGAGTGCGGGCTTGACCACTACGAAGTCCGCCACTGGCAAGGCTGGTACAGGCACATCACACTTGCGATGCTGGCCCACGCGGTGCTCGCCATCCTGCGCGCACGGGGAGAAAAAAACTCCAGGCGGGCAGGCGCCGCTTAGCGTACCCGCACTGCGCCACCTGCTCATGTACCTTCTCTGCCGCGGCTGGCATGGCGTTGAACACCTGCTGCACTGGTCCCAATGGCGAAGACAACATCAATTCCGCGCACTCCGCTGTCACTATCGGAAACGAGGGTCGCCCCTGCCGATCTTCTATCTACAACTGTAGTACTAGCCGCTTGCATCAACGCCATTGCTGATGTCTTGTCGTGATGGTGCGCCGTTCTATGGCACTCTCCGCGAGAAGTGCAATCACCGAACAGTCTCGAATTGCAATCTCGTCCAAGGATCGGCGGTCGATCGCCTCACCTTTGTCTTTTTCAGCGAATTGTGGCCTATGTCAATTAAGAAACTATCAACAGCCGAAGAGTTCGCCCGCTTGCGCGGCAGTTATCGGGGCTCTACAATTTCTGACTCGGGGGTCATCACTCGGGAGCCTGCCAATGCGCTGCACTTATGATGGGCCAACGTGAGTTGCCCCCTATTCGCTCACCCGCGGTCCTTTGTGTAAGCACTCCCTCTCATGCGCAGCCCCGGGACCCCTTGTGGTACATTTGCGCCATGGAGTTTCGGCGTTTGGCGGTTTGCTCGTTGCTGCTGATCATGACCCTTGCGTACGTGCCAGCGTCCGGGCAAGCGACCAGTCCTTCCGCTGAGAGTCGGCCCGCGCCGCGCACTACCCGTTCCAACGCCGCGACTCAAAACTCAGCCAGCCAGACCGCAAAGCCCGATTGCGATGGCGGCCCTTGCGACGAACAGCAGCCGCGCGTCATCGTCACCCTTCCCGCCCCGGCTCCTCCAGTGTGGCCCTGGCACGATCAAGTCTTGTGGGCTGCCTACCTGATTCTTGCCATTGTGGGCTATGTAGGAATAGCAATGGCTGTATCTTCCCTCAGAAAGATCGGCCGCCTTACCAAGTCCGCAGAATCCTCGGCATCGGCTGCACTGCTGATTGGACAATCCATCATTGATTCACAAAGGCCGTGGCTCCTGATAACAGTCGAGCCATCCGTCAATATTGAAAACAGCTTTAACATCATGGCCACCAACCGCGGCCGCACTCCCGGCAAGATCACTGCAACTTCTGAGCAATTCAAGATTGCAGTTGATGAAACGCAGTTGCCCAGCGATCCTCAGTATCTGAATCTAAAGAAAGCATCGCCGCTCGTTCCCATCATTTTGCTTCCAGGTGAATCCACGCCCATCATGCCCTTCCGCCGGGATGAACTCAGGGGCGTCTGCGAAAACGACGAAGTATTTCGCCGAATTGAACGCTGGGAAGAGAAGGTCTTCATTTATGGCAAGGTCGTCTATATTGACCTGGTGGCGCCGCCAGAAACCCAGATTCATGAAACGAACTGGTGCTGCTGGTACATCCACGGTCGCCAAAAGAGTGGTTTGGTCATTGCCGGCCCGCCCGCCTATAACAACCACACCTAGAAAGTTGGATGATCGACCGAATATCGGGAGCCCGGATGTCAGGGCAGATGCGACCCCTCATCCCTACCTGCTTTGCGCAGTTTCAGGCTGAGTCCGCACGAATATTACAGCATTATCATCCTTATAGGCTGTCTTCCATTCAGGCATGAGCGGCAAGACGTGCGCCATGGGCGAATTTGGGGTCAACAGGCAAAAACTGACCTTGTACTTCCGAAGAAGTACCGTTGGGTCGCTCTGCAGTGTGGCCCAGTTACCAAATTCGCTAAGGAAACCCGACCATTCATAGACGTCGGTTCTGCCATCCATCATGACCGGGTATTCTGGCGTGGCCCATATAAGGTAGCCACCAGATTGGTAGTCATTCAGCATGGGGCCTGAAAGATGATTGGCCTTGATGAAATCCACTGCTCTTACGGGACTTTCAGTTGCAACTTGTTCTTCAAGGTTCTGGCCATTCGGGAAAGCGAGAACGACGACCATGAGCGACATCCCAATAAGCAATGCGTTTGGCCAAATGCGATCCTTCTCGCTGTCGTAGCCTTCCCACAAGGTTGAGAGCTGACGGGACAGAACAGGCGCAACAAGAATGCCAAAAACAACCAGCATACGCTCATGGCTCACTGCCAGCCATGTGCCGATCGCCATAAGCAGTAGCTCGTCAAAGAAAAGTTCAGAACGACGTACGATGACCAAGAGAAAACTGACGAGTACAATGCACATCAGCCCTATTCCGCGCGCATCCGTGAGTTCGAGCGGCGCCCATTCCTCGACGTTGCCGAGCAGGACATGCATATTCAGCATCGTGTCGAATGGGTAAAAGATCTGCTTGATGCCGATCGGATTCAGAAACAATGCAGCCACGGAGAGAGCGAGCGCCCACGCCAGCATCTTCCGGGAATTCGGGTCCCAACGTCGCGTGAGCAGAGATCCCATCTGAAAGTTTAAGATTGAGCTCGCAAGCAGGACTGCAGCCACGATGATCCCCAGGATGAACGACCCATGGCAGTTGATCCAGATTGCAAATAGAACCGGCAACCAGAAGAACCAACGGGCGTTGCGGGTGCGGCCCAGGTGGATCACAATGAGTTCAGCAATCAGCAGGACATAGGCAATCATCTGCGGCCGAATGGCAAAGCCGATGGTGGCAAAGAGCCAGATCGCTAATGCGCCCGCAAACGCGACCTTCGCATTACCTGAGTAGAGCCAGCACAGACAATAGCCGGCAACAACAAGCAATGAGGAGAACACGCAAAGCCAGAGCATGAGGCCGGAATAGCCGCCAAATGAATAGGCGGCGTAAATGGCTACCTGCGCAAGCCACTCCTGCGGGATCAAGGATTGATGGTTGGTCGTGTAGGAAAACAGGTCCGTCAGTGGGATCGCATGAGTCGTCCAGATGATTTGGCCCGTCTTGAGATGCCACCAGAGGTCCGGATCGTCGAATCGCGAACGCACCGTCAACATCGCGAGCAGCACCAGAAGGCTAGCCAGCATTGCAGGGAACGAGAAGACCCTTCGTAGAATTCGAATGAACACTGATTGGCCTAGTTCCCGGTAATCATGGACGCGATCCTCAGGCAGTTTCTGACTCCCCAAGATCCTGTTCGAAAAGTGGGTCGGGTTCAGCAAGCCTGATCAAGCGATGCAAATATGCACGTGAAATACACAGGCTGCGGGCCGCCAGTGTCTTGTTCCCATTATTCTCACGAACGGCCGAGATTGCCAGTTTAACTTTGTAATCGCGAAGCTGGCGCTCAAAAGAACCCGCGGGATGGTAATCGCCTATGTCGACAACGCCATCGATCTCTGAGCGATCGTCATCGTGCATGTTCAGTGACAGATCTTCCAGGCGCACCGTCTTGCCAGTAGCCAGGATGATGGCCCGCTGAATCACGTTTTCCAACTCGCGCACATTGCCAGGCCATGAATAACCCTGAAGTTGCTCCAATGCGCTCGGTTCAATGCTCTCCATCGGCTTTTGAAACACCTGCGCATAATGCTGCAGGAAATGCTTCGCAATCCGGGGAATGTCTTCGGGGTGCTCCTGCAGTGGCGGTGAGTCGATCCGAATCACATTAATGCGGTAGAAGAGATCTTGACGGAACTTTCCTTCGGCCACCAATTTGCCCAGGTCTCTGTGAGTGGCGAAAATCAACCGCGCCCGAAGAGGAATGAGCTTGTTGCTGCCCAGTCGGCTGAATTCCATCTGCTGCAAAACACGCAGAAGCTTTACTTGCGTGAACAAGCTCAGATCCCCGATTTCATCAAGAAACAGCGTGCCGTCTTCCGCCTGCTCAAAGTAGCCTTCTCGCGTTCCCACGGTCCCCGTGAAGGCGCCCTTTTCGTGGCCAAATAACTCGGCTTCAATCAGCGTTTCGGGAATAGCACCGCAGGAAACAGCCACAAACGGCCGGTCGGCGCGGGAACCTAGATTGTGGATTGCCCGGGAGATAAGTTCCTTGCCAGTTCCGCTTTCGCCGGTGATTAGCACGGCGGCATTCAGATTGGTCACCCTCCGGACCAGTTGATAAACATTCTGCATCTGAGGGCTCGATCCAATCAGCAGATCGCACTTGCCGGGATCTTCTAGCCTTTCCTGCACGGTCTGAAGTTGCCGCTTCAGTGACGAGTTCTCGTACGCCCTGCTGAGCATCGTCTTCAGATCGCGAATCGATGGCGGTCTGCGACAGTAGCCGAATGCACCTGAACGGACCAGTTCAAACGCCGTCGACCGAAGACCATCGTCAGCCATCACCACCGCGGGAACAGTAGATGCAATCAATTGCCGCGCAAACCCAACGCGTTCCTGCAGCAAATCATGCTTCGAATCTAAATCAAGGATCATTACGTCGCAGGCACGGCTCGAAACCAGGCTGCTCATCCCTTCCTGTTCCGACTCCAAAAGGAGTTGGAATTCTTTACCAAGGGCAGAAGATAGAAGAGGGTAAAGCGTGCGGTCTTCCGAATACAGTCCGATCTTGATCATGGGTGAGTGAACTCTTTCCCGGCTTGCTGCCAGGCCGTTTCAATCGAGAAGCTGGAGACTGAACATCATGATCTCGGTTCAATAACCGAGAAGCCATGCCCGTTTAGTGCTAGGTTATTGGTGCGAAAGTACCGTTCTGCAGCTGAACGCAAGCTCGCCCCGCGAACTACGCAAATCATCTGGCAACGCCTATCGCACAGCGACCAACCCCGTCAGGGAGAGCCTATGAGCCCAGTTTGCATCCCTGTGATCGCCATGGAAGGTCTCCAGAGTTTATCGGCTTCGATGGTGCGTGTCAAAGCTTTCTTGGTAATTAAGTATAAAGTCTTCAGTAACCTGAATGGAAAGTACTTTTCTTCTTTTGAAGCGCACAAAACCGCGGAATCCTGGCCGGTGACCACATCCCCCCATGCTCCTTTTCATCGGCTGGAAGCCGTCCTGCGGGCGGCGGTTCTATGGTGCAATTGGCCGGCTTGCTCAAGCAGTACGGCCGCCCCTTCCCCAGCTTGGAGACGTGCGGAGTATCGCTCAGGGAGTGAACATTAGTACTGTTCCCCGAATAAACGGAGGCGCGCCCGGGTGCTCGATCTCCACGCCAGTTTTTCTAAAGGCGACATTCACAAGGCTTTCGGTCTCTGCATTCTTCTCAGCAACGCTTCCCCACGCTTGTCATCTTTCCTCAAGATATGACCGTCTGATTCTACTGATTGCCCCTAAGCTTCGAGCATTGGGATTGGGTTCGCTTGGTCCTGAAGCTGCAATGGCCACACCAACTCGCAAATCAATCCGCGTGTTGCTCGGCTTCGGAATTTCCGCGCCGATGAATGCACCAAAGAGGGTTGACCATAAAGTGTTTAAATTGGCCGCGTCGACCCAACCGCGACACTCTCCACAACGCTCGTGGGACTCTTCAACTGTGTTCCTATGAAGGTCCAGGAAGCCAAACCTAGCCGGGTGTATACCCACCGCTTCACCACCTCTTCACCCAGTAAACGTACGTGTACACATTTTGAATCTCAGCTTGTTACCTATTGAATCCATGCGGGTTTTGCCGACGCCGATTTGGTTGGACAATTGCTCTAGGATCATGTATTCCCTGAATTACGGGAGAAAGGAGGCTGAGGCTTGCACTCGTTCGCCTGGTGGCCAACACTCATTGTTCTTGCTGTGGCGACCTTCACGGATCTGCGCAGCCGCCGCATTCCGAACTGGCTGGTTCTCCCATTTCTGTTGGCCGGTATCGTCGTTTCCGCCTGGCTCCAAGGATGGCATGGGGTCGGTCAAAGCTTCGCCGGACTCGGCCTTGGACTCCTGATCTACGGAACTCTTTTCTGGATGGGCGGCATGGGAGCGGGTGACGTAAAGCTCTGCGCCGCAATTGGGGCCTGGATTGGCCCGAGCCAATTGTTTCTTGCACTTGTCATTACCGGCATGGTCGGTGGAATCATGGTTTTGTGTTGGGCCGCCTTTGGCGGGTTTCTCAAAGAGCTTTTTACGGGCGCGGGTGATCTGGTCTTTGGCTGGAAGGAGCGTGGGACTCCCCGCGACCCCGAACTGGCTCTCACCAATCCGATGAAGCGTAAGATGCCGTACGCACCGGCGATCGCCATCGGAACACTGATGTCTTTCTTTTCCCGCTGAGTTTAGGAGTTTACACTTTGAGAAAGTCAGACACCGCGTATCAGTTTTCGATTAACCCTGACGAGGTTTTGCCATCACCAGGGAGGAGCGAGTCCGTGAGTTCATTCTCTTCACCATATCTCGACCCCCAGTATCCCCATTCCATTGGCGCCGACCCCTTGTCGATTGCGCTCATCGGCCCGGATGAGGGCCTGCGCAAAGCTGCAGCCGGAGCTCTTGCTGAATGCCAAGGGGGGATCGTCCGCGAGTTCTCTTCCTATCCTGCCGGTCTGGATGATGTCCCGAGCCTGCTCGAGGATCAATATAGCGTCATTATCATTGACCTCGACAACAACCCTGAATACGCCTTGGAATTGGTAGAGTGCATCTGTGCCACAAACTCGGTGACCGTCATGGTCCTGTCGGCAAAGGCCGATCCGGATTTGTTGGTCCGTTGCATGCGAGCTGGCGCTCGAGAGTTTCTCACTCCTCCCTTCTCCTCCAGCACCATGGCAGAGGCACTTGTTCGGGCTGCTGCCCGCCGGCCGGCTAATCAACCAAAAGAGAGAACCACAAGCAAATTGTTCGTGTTCCTTGGTGCCAAAGGCGGTGCCGGTGTCACCACCGTGGCCTGCAATTTTGCTGTAGCGCTTGGCCAGGAGTCTGGTCAGAGCACCCTATTGATTGATCTCGATCTTCCCCTCGGAGACGCCGCGCTGAACCTCGGCATCCAGGCGGAATACTCGACGATCAACGCTCTCCAGGATGTCTCACGAATGGATGCCAGTTTTCTTGCCAAGCTCCTCGTGAAGCACAGTTCCGGTGTATTTGTGCTTGCGGCTCCCGGCAAGTTTCCTCAGTTTCAAGCCTCAAATGAGGCTATCGATAAGTTGCTGTCCACCGCGGCGCAAAAATTCGAGAACGTGGTTGTGGATGTGGGGTCGAGACTTGATTTGACCGGTACTGCGCTCTTCAAGGATGCCTCAACCATTTACCTCGTCACTCAGGCAGGCATCCCCGAACTGCGCAACTCAAATCGTTTGATCTCACAGTTCTTTGCCGAAGGTGGTCCCAAACTCCAGATCGTGGTCAATCGCTACGAGCCCCGCTCTCTTGGCGTTGCCGACGAGCATATTACCAAGGCTCTCACCAGACCGGCCGATTGGAAGATTCCCAACGATTATGGCGCGGTGCGGCAGATGCAGAACACCGCTACCCCACTTGCGCTTTCGGATTCACCCATTTCACGCCTCATCCGGGAGATGGCCAGATCCGCGTGCGGCTTGGCCGCGATCGCGGCCAAAAGGAAAGGCTTCAGCCTTTTCAAGTCATAACTGTTCATACTGGATCTCTACTGACGGAAGGTAAAACGTGGAACTGCTGAATTTGGAAAAGTACAAAGCGGAAATTCACCGGACCCTGATCTCCAAGCTGGATCTTGAAAAGCTGTCCCGCGTCAATTCATCGCAAGCACGCCAGGCGGTATCCGGCATTGTTAAGGAGATCATTTCAGAGCAGCGCGTGCCGTTGAATTTCGACGAGCAGGAAAAGATCCAGGCTGATCTGCTCGATGAAGTCTTTGGACTCGGCCCGCTCGAACCCCTTCTTCGCGATCCGAAAATCTCTGACATTCTGGTCAATGACAAGGATCACGTGTTTGTTGAAAAGGGCGGCCTTCTTTCCCGGGTCAATACTTCATTTCGCGATGATCGCCACCTACTGCAGATCATTGATCGCATCGTGTCACGCGTCGGCCGCAGAGTCGATGAGTCATCGCCGATGGTTGACGCACGCCTCCCTGACGGCTCACGCGTCAATGCCATCATTCCTCCACTGGCTCTCGACGGACCCTCGCTGTCTATTCGTCGATTTGGTACGGGACCCTTGGCAGCCAACCAGCTTGTTCAGCTCAAAAGCATCTCCGCGGAGATGATGGAACTCCTCTCCTCCGCGGTCAAAGCCAGGATCAGCATTGTCATCTCAGGCGGCACCGGCTCCGGTAAGACGACGTTCCTGAACATCCTGTCCCAGTTCATTCCCAACAATGAGCGCCTCGTCACCATTGAGGACGCCGCCGAACTCCGACTCGCGCAGGAAAACATTGTGCGCTTGGAAACCCGTCCACCCAACATTGAAGGACAGGGCGCTATCCGCCAGCGGCAACTGTTGATCAACTGCCTCCGCATGCGCCCAGACCGCATCATCATGGGCGAGATACGCGGCGAGGAAGCGTTCGACATGTTGCAGGCCATGAACACTGGCCACGAGGGTTCAATGACGACCATTCACTCGAACACTCCTCGAGATGCTATCGCCAGACTCGAGTCCATGGTGGCCATGGGGAATATGAATCTGCCCGAAAAATCCGTTCGGCAACAGATTGCTGCCGCTATCACCATCGTTGTTCAGGCCTCGCGTATGAGCGATGGCACCCGCAAGATCACCAGTATCTCCGAGATCACCGGCATGGAAGAAAACATCATCAGCATGCAGGAAATCTTCACTTTCAATAAGAAAGGGATTGGGCCTGATGGCAAAGTAATTGGCGCTTTCCAGCCCACTCGTATCCGACCCAAGTTCCTCGAGCGGCTCCGCATCGCGGGAGTCATCTTGCCGCCAAGCCTCTTTGAGCACGAAACGCTGGTCAACTGACCAGAAAGGAAGTCAACTTATGGGTATGATCATTGTGTTGGTTTTCCTCGGCGTGTTCGCTGTCGTGGCCCTGATGATGGTCGCCAGCGGCAGTGGAGCCGCTCAGCAGGCCAAGCAGGTCATTGCCACGCTCGACTCCGCCCTGGCATCTGAAAGTCAGGAGCAACGCGAGCAGTTGATGGACCTGCGCAAGGTCGATCTGCTCAGCGGCATCCCATGGCTCAATCGCAAACTTGTAGGTTTCAAGCTCGCGCCGGGTTTGCAGAAATTGCTTAGACAGGCCGACCTCAAATGGACCGCGGGACAGTTGATGACCATGTGTGGGGTCCTGTTTGTTGTCCCCTCGTTTTTGGTTGACCTCCGTTTTGGATACCTGCTCCCGGCCCTGGCGGTTGGCTTGCTGCTTGGCGCCTCTCCTTTTGCCTTTGTTTTCTACAAACGCGCAAAACGATTTGGCAAATTTCAAGAAGGCCTGCCCGCTGCTCTTGACTTGATTGTCAGCGCCGTTCGCGCCGGCCATAGTCTCATTGCCGCGATTGGCTTGGTCTCTCGTGAGTGCCTTGACCCCATCGGGACTGAATTCAGAACCTGTTTCGAAGAGCAGAACTATGGACTTGAACTGAAGACCGCGCTCGACAATATGATCGACCGCGTACCACTCCAGGATCTTAGAATTGTTGCAACGGCTATCTTGATCCAGAAGGAGAGCGGCGGCAACCTGGCCGAGGTACTCGACAAGACCGCACATGTAATTCGGGAGCGGTTCCGTCTCAAGCGTCAGATTGCGACCCATACGGCTCAGGGGCGCCTGACCGGGTGGATTCTCACCTTTATGCCGGTCGTGCTGGGCTTCGCTTTGTACTGGGTCAACCCAACAATGATGAGCCTTCTGTGGAAAACCCCGATTGGCGTCAAGCTCATGTGGATCGCCTCGGGAATGATTGTGGTTGGCGGATTCATCATTCGACAGATTGTCAATATGGACGTTTGAGGTTAGCGCATGGGATTTGCAATTATTTCGTTTGGTGCTGTCTTTCTCCTGATCGCGAGCGGTGGCCTGCTCCTGTTCTATCGCGAAGCCATGGCTCAGCGAATCTCCGAGGTCATCAATCCACTAGCCAAAAAGAAAACCTTGTTGGGCACTATTCAGGAATCGGGCATTTCAATTGGCGGAGTGATGGAGCACTTCGACCGCGTCCTGCCTAAGAGCCAGGCGGAAGTATCCGTTGTTCTCCAGCGCCTCAACCGCGCCGGTTATCGCAACGAGTCTGCGATCAAGGTCTTCTATGGCTCCAAATTCATAGTCCCGCTCCTGCTCTGCGCTTTGGCGCTGGTCAGCGGAGTTGCTAACCTGGCCCCGTTTTTCGTGTATGCCACGTGCCTCGGTCTCGGGTTCCTCGGACCGGATTTCTGGCTGGGAAGGAAGATCAAGAAGCGCCAGCAAAAAATCCGCCTCGGACTGCCTGACGTGCTCGATCTTCTCGTCATCTGCATTGAAGCTGGACTCAGCCTCGACCAGGCAACGGCACGTACCGCTCAGGAGTTGAAGAACGCGCAGCCGGAGCTCTGTGATGAGTTGGGCATCGTCGTCCTTGAGCAACGCGCGGGACGCCCCCGTGCAGAAGCCTGGAAGCATATGGCGGAACGTACTGACATCGACTGCATCCGCAACCTTGTTTCCATGCTGGTTCAGTCGGAGCAATTGGGCACCAGCGTCGGCAAAACTTTGCGCACACATTCTGACACACTCAGAATACAGCGTGTTCAGGCTGTTGAAGAAGCCGCTGCAAAGCTTACAATCAAGCTGCTCTTCCCGCTGGTATTCTTCATCTTTCCCGCTCTCTTCCTGGTTATCCTGGGACCCCCGGGAATCTCCATGGCACAGAACTTCAAAAGCTTTTTCGGCACTTAAGGAAAGGAGGAATTGTTTTGGACACACCTACGATTATCCGGATTGCTGCCGGCGTTCTGTTTGTGGTCGTGCTAGTCTTTCTCATCCAGCGTCGTCGCACAAAGGTCAAGTAACTCGCCTGGTAAGGAAGTTCCACCAGCTCTTTCATATTGAACGGGCTGTTCTGGCCGGCTCCGAAGGTCCACGAACCGGGAAACCCACAGCTTCGGCTTGGCAGGTACCTCGAGTTTCAAATGGGCTCGGAAGCGCATGACACTTTGTTTTTGAAGGAAGGGGAATAGTGATGGATACACCGACGATTATCCGGATTGCTGCAGGCGTTCTCTTTGTCATCGTGTTGGTAGTTCTGATTCAACGCCGCCGCACAAAGGTTAAGTAGAAGCGGGACCACAGTCCGCCTGATGGGCCCTGAAGATGTGCAGGGCCCCCAGGCCAAATTGAAAGCCCCGTTTGCGGGGACATTACCGCACTGGTGATGGAGAGGTAAGTGTGTCTCACAGCAGGGGTACCCGAGGTGCCAACCTGCCGTACTCTCCAGCCAAGCGTATATCCGGCAGGGTGATTTGAACTCCCTCTTGCCGTGCTGAGAAGAACCTGTTTCCGGCCCGGCTTTCGCAGGGAAAGAATTTGCATTGGCGTTCAAATCGGACTTAGAGGTTAATGTGACCACTTGGGCTCAAAAACGCGCGGACGCCGACGACTTGCTGGGGGCAGGAGGCCGCAACATGGATTCCCGAAAGGTCTGTGCGTACAACCAGACGCGCGAGTGCTTTCTCGGTTTGGAGGTCGCCATCGCCGACCTGTCAAACGCTAACTTTCAGGAGCGGGTTGGAGCGCTCACCCTCAATTCCGGTGAGGGCCTCTTGATGGTGCCCTTCAGTGGAGTCCCGGAGACGGGCTTGCGCTCCCCAATTGACTTGATTTATCTGGATCAGGAATACCGGGTTATCGAAGCAGTCGAGTCGTTTCCCGTGTCTCACTTCGCCACTCCCAACCAGCAGGCAGCTTGTGTCCTGGCGCTGCCTACACACTCTATCTACTCGTCTCAGACTCAAACCGGCGATCAATTAGTCATCTGTGCCGCTGAGGAGATGGAAACAAATCTGGAGCGCTTTTCCGCTGCAAACGGCGCCGGCTTGGGCGTCAACCCTGTCGCGGTCCTGAGGGAAAATCCACTCTGGAGCGGCGGTCCGGGGTTGCTTCAACTGGAGGACCGTTCCAACGACGACCTTTCAATATCGGCGCCGGTGCATGAGATCCCCCTGATCGAACCTGGAACCAGGAGCAATTGGCCTCCAAAGAACTGGTTGCAGCGCTGGTGGTCTCCTGACCCGAGGGTGGCACCTCGTGATCCGGCGCACGGCCTCGCAGCTTACTACTGGAACGGTGCCGCGCCCCAGGCGCACAGCGTTAAAGACATTAGTGCATCCGGGCTGTACATCGTAACTGAGGAAAGATGGTACCCCGGTACTCTTGTCATGATGACATTACAAAGGACAGAATGTGGGGAGGAAAACGCTGAAAGGTCGATCTCCGTGCACTCCAGAGCCGTCCGTTGGGGTAACGACGGCGTTGGCCTCCAGTTTGTCATGGCGAACCCAAACCTTGCACACTCCGGGGTGACCTCCGCGGTGGACGGCGTGGATAAGAAGGAACTGGAGCGATTCTTGAAACGAATTCGGATGGGTGACGCGATCTGAGCGCCGTGCGCTCGCAACACTAAAGTAACTTTAAGGTGGCATAATCGGCCAGAGGTTTCTGGTGTAAGTTGGACCATGCCGGGAGGAAAAATGAAGAAGATGCTAATCGGCTTGCCCCCCCAAGCCTCCGTCTTCACGCGCGATTCGATTCGGACTCGAGCATCTGAAAAAGCGCTCCTCGAATCCGGATCGATCGCCAAGCGGTTGCGCGCCCGCATTCGTAAGAACGAAGAGGGAGGCTCGCTTGTCGAGACCGCCCTCGTGCTCCCGATTTTGCTGTCGATCATGCTCGGCATGTTTTCGCTCACCATGGCCTTGTACACCTACCAGCAGCTTGGATACGCGACATTTGCCGCTGCAGAGCAGCTCGGCTTCAGCCGTGGGCTATATACCGATCCTTGTTATCAAGCCACACAAACGCTGATGACCTCGCTGCAGGGATATACCGCCTCGAAATTATCGATCACGATGACCATTTCTAACTC
>Ga0182015_10002557_pt1 | contig 21676 bp, 25 predicted proteins | sample 712P3MmetaG_FD_120478 | JGI IMG/M metagenome (GOLD analysis project Ga0182015, IMG submission 120478) | Permafrost microbial communities from Stordalen Mire, Sweden - 712P3M metaG | ecosystem: Environmental > Terrestrial > Soil > Wetlands > Permafrost | place: Sweden: Stordalen | collected...
CGCCCCGTAACTTGACGGTGCTTGAGCTGAGGCTCGCCAGCTGAAGCCGAGCCGCCGTTCGCGCATGGCTGCCTGGGCCAGGACGAACAGGCTGATATTTTGCCTTGCCTCGTCTAGTAGGGACGGATCGCGATCTTGCTTTTGGGTGGGCATTGCAGAATCACCTCGTGGTTGACATAGGAGGCTCCTCGGAGCGGCGAACGCTCGGCGAGCCATGGATGGAAGGGGAGTCGTCAGCGCTTCGAGCGTGTCCGACGGCGAAGATCGTCAAGGTCGGAGCGCAATTCACGTCTGGCCCGATCGCCAGCACGCCGCAAGGCGCCTCGCAGTTGGACAGCCTCGAGCCGGCGGCGCACGGAGTGCAGCCCGACCTGGGTTCGGATCTCTACTGGTGGGCAGCGTCGAGCACGCTGGCGCTTGAGCAACTCCGTCACGCCGGCGTACAGGATCAGTGCAGCCGTTAGCGAGAGCGCAATGCAACCGGTGATGTCGATGACGTCCATCACCACGGACTGCGTTCCCTTGTGAGCCACCGGCGCCGTGAACGCTCCTGCGTCAACGACCGAGCGAGAAAGAGCTTGTTAGCAATCAAGCCGTCCACCGCGGGTGGTGCGACTTGATCCGTCAGCGTGGCGATTGGTGGGCTGCCCGCCGAGTTGACCGTCAGACGGTCCGTAGGCCGTCTGCGGCGTCGGCCACGGTGAGACAGGAGCACGCTGGTGACAACGCCGCTAGCGACGCCGGCGACGAGTCCGGGAGACACTTCAATCAAAGTGGTCAGCATCGCCGTCACCGCCCGAAGCGCCGGTTGAGGCGGCGGTCGTTGCTGGTGGACAGGATATTGACCTTGCGGGCAACGAGTTCGAGCGCCGCCTTGCTTGTGCCGGCGCGTGCCAAGCCCTCTTCGAGCAGCCGTAACTCCTCTTCGAGTGAGCACCGGGCGGCGTCGGCAATGCTCTGAGCGTCGATTTGGTCAATCGTGCTGAGGGCGGCAGCCTGCACGTCGTGCTGAAAGACCTGCAGTTCGGCAGCTAATTGGGTACGTCTTGCACGGGCGAGGTAACGGCCGGGCAGACCGTCATCGTCGCCGCGGATCGCAGGAAGGTTGGACAAGGGTTGGCTCCTTTCGGTTGATGATGTCGGTGGTCAGAGCTGACGTTGAAGGCGGAAGTGCCGCGGCATCTGGCGGTAGCGCCGGCTCCCTAGCAAGGCGAGCAGCGTCCGTCGACTGCGGCGGGCTTTGGGGATCGACCAACGCGAAGACCACGTTGGCAACCTGGTCGGCGTAGAGCAGGTCAGCGAAGCTCGTTCTGCCGGCCGCGTCCTCAGATAGGGCGTCGCGCAGCCGAGACAGTGGGTCCGAATACGTGGCGGGTCGTGCCATGGATTGGCCGGCGGTCAGACAGCAGGTTCCAGACTCACAGACAGCGCAGAGGTCGCAGGCGTGGCCAGCGCAGGGGTCCGCATCTGGTGCACGGTTGGTATTCCAACAAGTCATGTGCCCATGGTCGGGGAGCGCCGGTCGGGGCGATACGGCCAGACCACTGCCATCCGCGACCAGCGCCGGAAGAGCACTTGAAAGATTCGACTGATTAGGATTTGCGCACGTCAGCCGTCCGTTCGCGTCCAGCCGGCGGTGCCCGCCGCTATCCGCCCAACCATCCGCTGCGATGGGAGCGCCTGGAGCGCGGCTGGAGTTACGACGATGTCGCTCGACACCTTCGAGACAAGCTGGGTGAAAGCGGCGATGAACAGACAGGCCTCGATGGCAACAGCGTGCGCCGCTGGGAGGCGGGGGAGCGCTGGCCGGAGCCACGCTTCCGGCGACACCTCGTGGCGCTCTACGGAAGGACCGCCTCGCAGCTTGGCCTCCTCACTCCAGAGGAGCTACAAGCGCAGCCCGTAACAGTCGGCTATGCGCTGGAGGAGAGACCGACGACAGTCAACCATGGAGTGCTCCTGCGATCGGTCCTTGGCACGGGCCTGACCGCGTCGCTAGTACCGCTGTTCGGCCGGACCGACGACCTACTGGGCACGGTGGCGACGGTTCTCAGACGCGGCGCGAGGCCGGGCCGTCAGGAGGTTGAGGCTTACGGCGAGATCGCCCGGCACCAATGGCAGTTGTATTGGACCACCGAAGCTTCGTTGCTCTTCGAAGCTGCGGTTGCCCACACGCAGATGGGGATTCGGCTTGTCCAGAGCGCTCGAGAGGAGCTCCGCCGCGACCTCATGCTGTCCGTCACCCGCTCAGCGCTTCTTGCTGGCCGCTTGGCCTTCTTTGACCTCCGCCAGGCGGCAATTGCCGAGCGCTGTCTGCAACTGGCGAGCAGGACGGTCAACGAGACCAACGATCACGCGCTCGCTGTCGGAGTGCTGGCCCATGCCAGCTTCGTACCGGGCTTCGCTCAGAATCGAGGCACCGCCGAAGTGCTGCTAGACGGTGCGCGGGCCCATCTCCGCCATGCGCGGGGCGGACCGTTGTTGCGTTCCTGGGTTCATAGCGTTGGGTCTGAGATCGCGACGCTCGGTGGCGATCCGGTAACCGGCATCGAACGAGCTCGACAAGCTGCGGACTCGCTCGCCAAAGGGGGCGAAGACCCGTACTGGCTCGACTTCTACAACCCGGCGCGGCTCCTCAGCTTCCGGGGTTACGCCGAGATGAGGGCCGGGCGCGGGGTAGCAGTTGACACACTTCAAACGGCTCTGCTTGGCCTCGAAGAGCACGCCAGTCGACAACGCACGATTGTCTTGCTCGACTTGGCGGCCGCATGCGCTCGAGAAGACGCAGCGCACGCAGTCGATCTCGCTGCAGAAGCGATCAGGCTTCTGGCCGAGGATCCCTACGCGACAGCGATGGAGAGGTTCGCCCTGCTCCTCGAACGCCTGCCGGAGTCCCCGTACCAATCTGAGCTAAAAACCCAACTGAGAGACAACGCAATACCTGTCTTCTAGGAGCTGATCGCCCGATACCCATGCTCCGCGATCAGTGCCGGCAGCTCTGCCAGGCTGCTGATAGCGAACAGGCAGCGCCTTTCCCGATCCGGGTCGCTGAGTATGTATCCCCACGGCCCGCGGCGAATCAGCGTTGTCGGCAGGCCGAAGTCCTGCGCCGCTCGGACGTCGTTGTCCAGCCGATCGCCGACGTAGAGCACTTCTTCCGCTGGGCAGCCAGCCTCGGCGATCAAGCGCTCAAAGAACGCAGGGGAGGGCTTCTCCACGCCCCAGCCTTCTGACGTGCCAATCAAGTCCACGGGCAGCTCAAGTGAGTGCAAGATGTCCTCGGCACGACTGGTCTGATTACCGGCGAGCCCGACGAGAAGGCCCATGGCCTTGAGCGATGCGAGGCACGGACGGGCATCCGGATAGAGGTCGGCTTCGGAGAACATCTCCGGTTGGCCGGCGTCAAATCGTTTCTGGCGCTCCCATGCGAGATCGAAGCCAGGCCGGAAGACCTGAAAAGTCTCCCGGTAGTCACCGCCTCGAGCGATGATCGCGCCGAAGACCGCCGAGAAGGTGTGGCGAGGCACACCCAGCCAGTCGGCCCAGGTTCCGTACTCGCGAGTCTCGTCGACGATGGTCTCGCCTACGTCGAAGAAGACGGATTCGATCATCGGGGCAGAGGTTATACGCGGGCCACCCACAGAGCTCATACGCACCCCAGTCGCCTTTCCTGCAGACGAAGCTGACTCTGACCTGTGTAAGTTCACGAAGCCAAGAAGTTGGGAGGCTTGCCGTACGTAGAGGTTGCAAGATGACATGATGCGCCTGGGAGGAGCTCTCGTCGAGTGTCGAGACCCTGCGGGCCGTCCTCTTCTCCGACGGACGGACCACCCGGTTGAAGGTGTCAACATCGGAAGCAGGATGGAATCGGACGCCTGTGTGTCGGCCCGTTGCTCCGACCACCGCGAACCGCCTCTCAAGGGGGCCTTCCAGTGACGTTGACACGGATCCGAGCCTAGCCCGACGACCTCCGCAGAGGTGGGAGCTGACGAGATATAAGGGTGACCCGCAGTACGGAACCTTTGTCGAGGGCGATGGGATCAACCGCACGGGATTTGCTCAATATATATATGGGAAACCTACAGCGAGACGCCAGCACCCGGCGCGTCTTTGTTCGGATTGTGATCAATGAACGGCCTGCAGGAGAAATTGGGGCATCGCTGATTAGATCAGGAATAGCTCTACTAGTCACGACTGTAATCTGGCTGCTGGGCAAGCGCCTGCTCGAAGCTGGTGCCGCCGCTGCCTACGCAGTGCCATCTTGCTCTCAATACCCGGAATAGTAAGTCTGAGTAGCGCTATAGGCTCGCCTTCCCCCGAGATTAACTTTTCACCTCTTTCGGCCAGGCTGACACTGTACTGTATTGGCTATTCGTCACTTCTGGCGGCGGTGTTCTTTCTTTGGTGGAGCACTCTCAGGTCTGCTAACCAGTACTTCGGAGTGTGGCAGTGGCCGATATGCGAGCTCTTTGGAGCCGTGGTGTTGGTTCAAGCCTTTTGTGTTACGTGGTTATTGTATCGCCTGACCGTAAATGCACACCGTTATGATCTTGCACGAAATTTCGTAACTGTTCAGGTCCCCCCAGGCATCCAGACCCGTCCTTCGAACAGGTCCTGTAGGCCGTCGAGGACGCTATAGCCGTGCTTTTTCAACGTCGAGACGTAGCTGCGGATGGCGCAGAAGTGACCGGCACCGGACTTGGTGCGCCATGACCCCGAGATCTTCTGCTGCAGCTTGACCATGCGGATGTCTCGCTCGCCTTGGTTGTTGTCGAAGGCGACGTTGAAGTCGGCGGTGAACCTGAGCACGTCGTCCCGGTAGGTGTCGAGACGTTTGAGCAGGTTGACGGCGGTGTCTTGGTACCACTTGCCTGTCCTCGTAACCGCCGTCGCGTTGGCGGTCCATCCCTTTGCGATGAGCTCTGCGTAGCCGAGCTCGATGGAGCGGAGAACTTCCGGATCGAGTTTGTCCTCGCCCCGCTCGATCGCCTGCTCCACGGACTTCTTGGCGTCGAGCAGGAGTGTGATCATCTGGTCGGCCCACTCCTGGCCGAAATGCCCGATGACACCTTCGAGCTCTCGGAGATGATGGGCGTTGCACAAAGCGTGGACGACGTCATAGGAGCGGTAGGGCTTCCAGCCGTCGTGGACGGCGGTGCCGGCCATCTTCGCGATGACCCCCATGTCGTCCATGGCGACGCCCCCGCGGCGCTTGTGGCAGCACAACAGGGTGTAGAGCGCGCTCGAGGCCACGTGGACCCAGTGCAAGGACCCCTCGACGCGGGCCCCGGTCTCGTCGAAGTGCACCGCTGGCGCATCGCGCAAAAGGTCGGTGACGTCCGAGACGAACAGCCCGAGGGCCCCGCCGGCCTCGGCGACCATGGAGGTGATCGCCCCCACCGAGACGGGGATGCCCACCACGTCGGCGAAGATCTCGGCCAGGCGGTCATAGGGAAGGTGCTGGTAGAGCGAGAGGTAGACGGCGAGGGCGCGGATGCCCGGCCCATAACAGGCCGGGGCGGTCGCCTCTGGCGGTGCGGGCGCCTTGGTCTCGCACCCACAAGCGCAACGGCGACGCTCCATGCGGTGCTCGGTCACAAAGGCCCTCACCTCGGGCAGCTCGAAGACCTGGCGACGCTCGACCCCGACGACATCGGTACTTGACTCGCCGGTGGCTAAACGAGCGCGCTCAACGGGAGCGAACCGAGCGCTCGATCTTCCGCTCCTATCACGAGGCTGGGGCACCGTACATCGTCGACGTCACTGCGCACGTGGAAACTGATGACTTCCTGATGCCTCTGCAGGACTGGTTCGCCGGGTCGCCGGACGTGGCGAGCTTCTTGCGCGCCTTCACGGGCGATGAGGAAAATCGACCGATCGATGCATGGCCGGGCTCGATAGAGCAGCTGGCATGGGCGCCGCAGCTTCGGGCTTACCTCGCGCGCGTGAAGCTGAGCGTCGAGTACGTCCACACGGACTCAGAGGGTAACGAGGGCCCTCACGAGCCGGCACCGCTGGCATTCGACCTCTGGCTGCGGCTCAGCGAGGACGAGACGGAGGTGCTTGATGTCGAATACGACGTTTATAACTCGTTCCCGGACTAAGTGACTTGACAAGACTCCAGCTCAGGCGCATGTAGGAGGGTAAGGCTCTCGTCACGCAAGGTCTCGGCTTGACGATCCCGGGGTTTCACGCGGCCTTGGTCAGGGAAAGGAGACCCTCGAGAACAGGGTGAAAGCCCGGTTTGACGCAGCATCCTGAGGACGGCGCGAGGGTCGGCGATGGCTCGCCGAACTTGAACCTTGACTTCCTTGCAGGCCACAAGAACTGCTAATCTCAAAGCCGCCGCGCGCAGGTACTCGGATCGGACCTTCAGCTCCAAAGCGGGGTGCAGGTCGATGTCGATCCTTCCACAGCTCGTAGGTATTCGATCCCTTGTTGCCGGACCTCCTCCCGGCCGCGTCGAGTAATGAACACCAACCAGCTCCATAGATCTGAGACGGACCGTGGCCGGTCAGCTGCTTCGCCGGGAGCCAAGTCCAAGCCTTGCTGCACGCCTCCAGCGCATCGGGTCGTCGGGTCTATCCGTCCCCTGCTGCAATTACCAGCCACGTGTGCTCCTGCTGAGTATCGTGTCTTGCGCGGCGATGATGTCTTCGAGGATGTCAGTCCTACCTCGTCAATCGTCATGCCTACGACTTCGTGAGCGCCAAAGCCCCAGCCTTCGTACGAGATTGCAAAGATTGTCCTCAAAGTACGATCGCTGGCGTGACCGAAACCGACACAAGACAAGGTCGGCTCGAGCTGTCACCGATCCACGTCGACCGTACCCACGCTCACGACGTCGGGAGAAACTAAGCTAGAGCCAATGACGCTCTAATGCTCTGACCTGCCTCGCCTGCCTCCTGGCCGCGGCCCTTGGGCCGCCTCAGGAGCGAACTCTGCACAGTAGGCGCGTTGAGTGGCAGCATGTTTTTGACCGGCCGTACCGGGGTGAGCTGGCCACCCTAAGTCGCTGTGCAGATGTCAGGGGCACTCGCGTTGCTATCCGAAAAGTAAGAGGCGATCGTGGATCTACAGCAGTTCCCATCGATTTCATACAGGCACCAGCCGAACTTCGCGTCTCTCGTCGCCGCAGTGACGGAGCGACTTGCTGCCGGCCTACCGATCACCGTTGTTTGCGGAGCGGGTGTGTCGCTCGATGCCGGACTACCCGATTGGGCGAAGCTCGTGCGGCGAATGACACAGGCGGTGCATGACCGCGACATCGCAGCTCTGGTAGACGAAGATCCGGTGGATCAAATGCGAAAAGTAGACTACATACTTCGCCTTGCGTCTCCTCGGACCATCGAAGAGTTAGTACGCGATAGCTTGTATCCGGACGGTCGACCTGTGCTTCCAGGCAACCTTGCTGGAGCGATTGCTCGTTTCTATGCGGCTGGACATGGGCTAGTTCGTCTTATAACTACGAACTATGACGACCAAATTGAGGGCGCGCTCATGAGATACTTTTCAGAGCGAGAAATTCTATCATTCGGACTCGCAGATGCAGCGTCCTGGCGTCAACTTCCTATCACCGGCGATTCAGCGGCGGTGCTTCACCTGAACGGAATGGTCGGTGTCGGTCGCACAACGATCGGACCAATTGTACTTAGCGAATCCTCCTTTCTCGAGCATGGTGACGCTGTTACATCTGTTCTCATTGAGGAACTACAGGACAGTTGTACCGTCTTCGTCGGAATAAGTATGACGGATCCAAACCTCGTTAAGCCTCTCAGCGCGCTGACGTCCGCCACGGGCCGGTTCTTTATTCTTTCAATCGATGAGAAAGGCTCACGAATTGAATCGGGTTCGCTCCTTACGGACTTGGCTCAAGCTCCTTACAGATATTCCCGGATCCGAGATGCATATCTGCAGGAGTCTCTCGGACTTCAGGCAATTCGACTTAAAGCTCCAAGCCAAATCCAGCAAATTTTCGTTGAGCTCACTCTGGCGTCTCAGGATCGCATGCTCTACTCCTCCGATGACGCCACCAGTTCCCTTCGATATGGATACCGGTTACAAAGAGCAATGGGATATGCCTATAGCGCCATTGGCTTGGGACCAGATCGGCTGCCATCTGGTGCGAAGGGTCGGTCCATCAGCCAGTGCCTATTTGAAGCTCTCTGGCAGCAGCCGACAGGGCCCGGTGCACTCCTGCGATCGTGGGCAAATGACCTGCCGCCAGAATGGCTCCGGCAGATGGGGCTTAGTCGCGATTATCTAAGAGGAGAGGAGTTCGCTTTATTCTTGTGGCTTCGGGCGTGCCAGCCCAAGGGCGAAGTAAGTGCCTTGGTTCCTTACGCTCTGCGGCTAATTGGTTGCTCAGCCTATTCGCACCGAGAGTCGTGGTCGACACGTCACGCTCATGAGGTGCCCATCGAGCCGAGCGACTTTGTCGCAGCCGACGCAGCCTTTCTCGGCAGAGTGGAGCGCCGAAATCTGCGAACCAAATACGACGAACGCATATTCAGAGTTTGGGAGTCGGCGGTCGCGGTGCCACTCGTTTGGCAGAATCCTTCCAATCTTTATGACGTAGTGACACTCGGCGTTCTTACGTTGAATTCAACTCGGCGACTTATTCCGTTCGCCGAGATGACCGCTGCAGCAGCTCAGCAGCTTGACGTTCAGCGGGCTCTGTCACCATCGAGTATGAGTTTGCTCGATGCAAAGCAGACGACCCTACTGGAGGAATCGCTCAGAGATGCGGGCCTATCTCTCGTCACTCTCCGTCGCAATACGGGCTAAAGCTCGCTGGACGGCCTCCTCTTCGTACACGTCGTAATCTCCGCGGAGATACCGCTCCTCGCGCGGCACTGCACCTGCACGCACCAACTCAGGCGGAGCAGGAAGCTGTGGTACCGGTCCGGACGCTGGAGGTGAGTACAAGCGAAAGAACTGCCTCTTGATGTCTCGAGAGAATTTTGACTTCATGTTGGATACTCCGCCTGCTTCCAATTCTTCAGCAGGTTCGTGCTCATCGGTCTCGGGATTGATCTGTGGGTGACTCTCACCAGACACGGCAAGGTCCTACTCCCGGCCTGATGGACCGGAACAATACGCTGTATCGGTCTCTCGGTCCAGCCGCCTGACGAAAAGTTCGGCGTCCGGATGTAGTGGTGGCGCGGAGTCTTGAAAGTAAATTTGCTTCTAAGGCGCTTGCCTGATCAATTATTGACTGCACAACAATCTCCAGTGTACGACATTGGTTTTGGCAATTCAAGGATTCGCCGTGACCTCTCGTGGACCATTTGTGAGATCTGGTGGCCTGACGTGCGGTTTCGCGGCATACCAGAATGTTATTACACAGAGGTAACTACACGCGGGATACTCTTGCCGTCTGGCGACGCCAGTCTAAAACTGGACGAGCCGCTCGGAAACTGCGTGGCCCACCCCGCGCGCCCGCAATGATCGATCGATCATCGGATCACGCAGGCTCGAAGAGGAAGGTTGTACGACGTGAGGGATTGGGCCGGGATATCCGCCGTCTCTTCCTCCCGGGATGGTATATACCATGAGAAGGCCAAAAGCATTGCCAAATCGAGAATCTCCTGCCTAGGTGGGGTAAGGCGGCGGTTCGCGAACTGTCCGCTTAGGTCCACTCGATTTGTTCCCAGGTAGACGGCTTGCGGAGAGGTTTATCCACAGCTCCGGATCCGGTTTCATCCCGCGTTCATCCCGCTGCGCATTGCATATCCCGCCGTATCCCGCGGCGAATCGGGGCTTGTTCGGTGGTGCGATGACGCAGTCGATCTTTCGCTGCGCGTCTCAGGCCCTTGGGGGATCCGCCGCGCAACGAGCAGCCTCGTGCGATGATTCAAGGTGTGGCCAACGGGACTCCCAGTGCGGCTAACTGCCGCGTGACCGAAAAGACGCCTCGGGCGTGGCGACGGCAGACCAGGTAAAGGCGCTAGTCCGCAGCCACGCGGACGGTGACGACAGCCACTTCTACGCGGTAGCGATGCAAGTGGCGGCACGCGCTGCGAAAGCTGGTCAGTCCCGCTTCTCACAGGAACTGCGGGACCTTGTGGACGCCGGGAAATCGGCGTCACGACAAACGGGACGGGAGGTCCGTCCAACCCCCGTTGCTCAGCCAAAAGGGGACTTGGCGGGTCTCCTCGCTGTCGCCTATCCCGAGGAGCGTTTCGGCGATCTCGTGGTCGAGCCACGGGTTCGAGCGGTGCTGGAACGGGTGTTGACCGAGCAACGCCAGCAGGATCGCTTGCGCGAATACGGGTTCGCTCCGGTGCGATCGATCCTGCTCATCGGTCCACCCGGCACGGGAAAGACACTTTCCGCGAGTGTCCTCGCAGGAGAATTGCACCTTCCACTGTTCGTCATCCGGCTTGATGCGGTGATCACGAAGTTCATGGGCGAGACGTCAGCGAAGCTCCGATTGATATTCGACGCGGTTGAGGAGACGAGGGGGATTTACTTCTTCGACGAGGTCGACGCCTTGGCCGGCGATCGGTCAAGCGCCAACGACGTTGGCGAGATCCGACGTGTACTGAATTCGTTCCTTCAGTTCCTGGAGCAACATCGCTCTGCAAGCATGTTGGCAGCTGCCACCAATCATCCCCAGCTGTTGGATCGGGCGATGTTCCGGCGCTTCGACACCGTGGTTGAGTACTCGCTGCCCACGGTCGACCAGGCGCGAGAGGTCATCCGTAACCGGCTCGCTTCGCTTAGCACCCGCGGCTTCGGTTGGAAACGGATCGACCAAGCGGCCGTCGACCTAAGCCACTCCGAGATCACCCTCGCCTGCGAGGTCGCAGCTAAGCAGGCGATTCTGGCGGGAACGCCAAGAGTAACGACGGACGCGCTTGTGGCGGCCTTGGAGGAGCGCCGTCACTCCAGGCTGCGCTGACCTCTACAAATGGCTGATCGCGACCGGCTTCACATCCTCGTACGTCGTCCCGCAACGACCGAGCCGTACACGTCGTATGACTCCGGACGCGGTAGTCCGCGCCCGCCTTCCCCGATCCGGGCACAGCACGCAGCGCGGTTGATGGCCGACGCCCAGCAGGCCGAGCGAGACGCGGCCCAACGACGAGCGGCCGCGGACAACGAGATTGGCGTCACGGCGGCTGGCGAGGGCATGTATGTCACATTCGAGAGCTGGCCTGGGTTCGAACTCGAGGTCAACACCCTTGACCCCCTCAGCCAGGCTCCCGAACTCATTGCCGTCACCGAGAGGGGCGATGGCGAGGACCGCGTGCAGTTGGCGACGGTGTTCGTTCCACTCGGAGGACTGAGCTATTTCTTCCAGCGCTTGGACCAATACGCCCTAGAAAACACCAGAACCGGCAAGCCTCGCCACGCCAACATGATCGAACGTATCGCGGCCCTTCGAATTGCCAGCCTCCGGGAGCTATGGACAGACGACAGGGACGCGTTTCCAGAACCGCACGATGTCACATGGTGGGAGGTGTGGCTCCGCAGGAGCGACGATCGTGAACTCGAGCGTTTGCAGCAGTTCGCGTCCGCCACCGGAATTGAGGTGGGTGAACGGCGTTTGGTCTTCGACAACCGCATCATCGTGCTCACGAAGGCTTCCGCCACTCAATTGGCGTCCGCGTTGGATCTCCTCGATGATCTCGCAGAGCTGCGTGGGGTGCACGTCAGCTCGGCATTCTTCACCGGTCTATCGCCAGCAGAGCAGGGCGATTGGGTCAGCGATCTCGTCGGCCGCACCGATGCGCCGGCCGACGGTGCGCCGGCGATCTGTGTCCTCGACACCGGAGTCAATCGGGGCCACCCTCTACTCGAGCGCGCGCTGGAAGCGGATGATGCCCACACATGCGATCCGTCGTGGGGCGCGTCGGACCATGATGGGCATGGGACTCAGATGGCCGGGCTCGCGCTCTACGGGGACGTTGCAGAAGCGCTGGCAACCGCTGAGCGAGTTCGACTGAGGCACAGGCTGGAGTCGGTGAAGATCCTGCCCCCGGCGAATGACACCGATCCCGATCTCTACGGCGCAGTTACAGCCGACGCTGTGGCACGGGTCGAGGTGACGGCACCGACTCGCTCTAGGACCTTTTCGATGGCCGTGACCGCCGAGCCGGACCGCGTTGCCGGCACGCCAACCTCATGGTCTGCGGCGATCGATGCCCTGGCAGCGGGGCGAGACTTCGACAGCCACGCGGGCGAGTTGAAATACATAGACGAAGCCAGCCTCACTTCGCACAGACTCTTCATAGTTTCAGCCGGCAACGTCAGAGATTTGACTGACTCGACGATCAGCCATCTCGACCGTTGCGACACGACGCCGATCGAGGATCCCGCGCAAGCCTGGAATGCCTTGACGGTCGGCGCTTACACCGAGTTGGTCGATGTCGGATCTCACGATGGATGGACGCCCCTCGCTCACCCGGGTGATCTCTCGCCATTCAGCCGGACGGGCGTGCCTTGCCAGCGCCAATGGCCGACTAAGCCCGACATCGTGCTCGAAGGTGGAAATGCAGCGATATCGCCCAGTCGAACCGATGTCGACTGGCCCGAGTCGATGCAGATTCTCACGACCTCGTTCGCCTCGCCGAGGCTTTTTACGACAACCAACGCGACTAGCGCAGCGACTGCTCAGGCCGCCAACCTAGCCGCGAGAATTGCCGCGGAGTATCCAGCGCTCTGGCCCGAAACCATCAGAGGCCTGCTCGTTCACTCAGCCGAGTGGACCGCACAGATGCGCACTCAGATGGCCGCCGCTGGCAATAGCAGACAGCAGCGAGGCGCCTATATTCGGCGGTACGGATTTGGCGTGCCGACGTTGGAACGTGCTCTTCGTAGTGCGTCGGACGCCGTGACGCTGATCGTGCAGGACACGATTCACCCCTTCCAACAGGGTGCTCTGCGCGAACTACACCTGCACGAGTTGCCCTGGCCCCGCGATGTCCTGGTCGACTTGGGTGAAGTGCCCGTTCGGCTTCGCGTAACGCTCTCGTACTTCATCGAGCCCAGCCCGACGAGGCGTGGGTGGCGCCGGCGATACCGCTACGCCTCCCATCAACTCCGCTTCGAGCTTCGAGAGCCAGACGAGACGAATGACCAGTTCCGCAAGCGCATCAACAAGCGAGCGCTTGCCGAAGAGGAGGAACGACCGCAGCGCGGAAGTGAGCCCGATGGCTGGTACGTAGGCAGCGAGACGCGCAACCGAGGATCGCTGCACTCGGACATCTGGCAGGGGACCGCTGCAGACCTGGCGGCTCGTGGGCTCGTGGCCATATTCCCAGTGACTGGATGGTGGAAGGAGCTTCAATCACGGGACCAGAGTGACTTCGGAGCGCGCTACGCGCTCCTTGTGTCGATCGAATCGCCAGCGGCCGAGGTTGACCTCTGGACGCCGATTGCCGCGGAGGCCGGGATTCCGATAGTCATCGAGACGTAGTTGGGCCGCCCCAGGTCTCACTGCCGATCTCCGAGCACACTCCGATGATGAGACAACTGGTCGCACGACGCCCAGCGCACGCCTCCCGTCCGAAGTTTACTGGCTGCCGAATGCTGCCAACCCGACCCGGCGGCGCGGAGCTCAGTGGCTGCACTTCCGGAGTCACCGGAACAGGCGGGTGGGGTACTAGGACGTAGCTTCCTAGCCGGGACAGCCAACTCGTCGGGAGTAGTACACCTCGATCCTACTATCTGAGTATGAGATCTCCCTGGTGGTGGTTCGAGAAAGCTCTCGACGGCTTGTTCGGTCACCGGGTCGCCCAGGCAGTTGGTGTGGTCTTAACCGCCGTGATCCTGGTCAGTATCGTCCGTCCCGCTCCAGCCAACTGGCTAGTCCACAGTTACTCCACCTGGTTGAGCCATGAGTTCATCAGGTCTCTTCAGCCGCTTCTTCACGGCTTGCCACGACCGAAGCGCCACTGATGGGTCCTTCCTCGCATTTCAAGCATATCTTCGATCATGCTTGCATAAATGCGACCTTCGTTCGATAATGAAGTCACCTAAGGATAGGTACAAAGACAATTAATGATGGTAAGAAGATGAATCCTCATGAACGACAAGTCAAATGAACCGCAGCGTCGCCGAGAGGCCTTCGACTCAGTCGCCGAGCTGTATGACATTTACCGCCCGGGCTATCCTCCCGAGGTCATCACAGACGTACTTAGGTCAACAAACATTGAGACCGGCAGCTACGTGCTCGAGATCGGATCCGGCACCGGTCAGCTGAGTGTGCCACTGGCCGAGCATGGAGTCGAGCTTGCAGCAGTCGAACTTGGTCCGAGCTTGGCGGCCATCGCTCGCCGCAACTTGTCCGGCTTTCCGAAGGCTCACGTCGACGTGGCTGCCTTCGACGACTGGCCATTGCCTAGTCGGACCTTCGACGCGGTGATTTGTGCAGCAGCCTTCCACTGGCTCGACCCGGAGTTACGTTTCTCCAAGTCCGCTCAGGCGCTTCGGCCTGGTGGAATTCTTGCCATCGGTCAGCATTCATCATGTCGCGGGTGGGACCGAGGGGTTCTTCGCCGACAGTCAGCAGTACTACTTGAAGTGGGGACTCAGTACCGACCCAGACTTCCAGCTCTACACGGATCCTCCGAGCGTGTTCCCGGAGATTGATCACCAACGTGAGTTCATATCGGTGAAGCGTCACCGCTTCGACGCCGCGGTCCTCTTCACCAGCAAGTCACTCGTCGGCATGCTCCAGACCGACTCGCTGATCCGAGGACTGGATGAAACGTCTCGGCGCTGCTTCCTCAGTGACATGGGTCACCTCAGAGACTCGGGCTACGGCGGAGAGGTCTCCAAGAACTACCTGTACGAGGTGGTGACTGCCCGGAGGCGAGCGAAATAGTGTCCGAATGGTACGCTCCATTAACAGGTTAATAGAGCCGCCAAATCAAGAATCTCCTGCACAGGAGGGGTGAGACGGCGGTTCGCGAACTATCCGCTTAGGTCCCGTGCGCGCGACTGGCATCCTCCTGTCGCTGCTCACAACAGAGTTGCGGCATAAATGGCTGCTCCTAGGAAGCCAGCAATCGCGAGCGACTGCATTACAAGGATAACCCGTCCGTAAGTAGAAAACGACCAGCTTCGACGCGCTGCCTCAACTCGCTCGATGATTCGCATCTCTTCAATCCCAGTATCTCTTGCCAATCGATCTTGCAATTCCGAAAGCGCGTCCTCGGCGTATCGGACTAGATTTCGCGTCCTTCGTTCCAGACGGTGGAAACAGATCGAGATGATCATGCCACTCAACGCGATGGCGAAGGGGAGTCCAGGCCGTGTCTTTCCCAGCGAGGCTGCGTAAGCGCTGACGAGGAAGGCTACCGAGATCAACCAGAAATACAGCATCTGCAGTCGCTGACCGGCGTGAAGCGAGAACCAGGCCCAAGCGTGGTCCAGTGACTGTTGCTCGGTGCGGCGCTCCTCCGCGGAACCGTGAGACGGCGTGTTAGTCGACACAACCCTTATTCTCGCGCCTGTATGACGTGCTGTATCGCCGATCTGACTGACGAGGCCCGCTCAACAGCCGCGAGGAAGGTGGGGCTGTACGTCTGCTTGCGGGAGCGCGCGTCGAACCTATAATGAGAGCTCTGTAAGAATCTCGCGCGCCTTCGTAGGGCTGCCGCGCCCAACGGGGAAGTAACTGGGCACAACTTCAGCATCCGCGAATCGACCTGCCACATAGGGACTTCCATTACGGCGGAGGTGCTCCAATGCCTCGCCCAGCGATACTTGTCTTCCTGTTAGCAAGGACGCGACCATGCCTCCCATTGGCACAACTACCTGCGGCGCGACGATCTGGAGCTCGGCCGCTAGAAGGCTGAGGAAGCCACGCGCTTCTGCAAGAGATGGCATAACTGAGTCATCGCGACAAGATTTTACGAGATTGGTTACATAAAGTTTCTGACGAGCAACATGTGAATACAGGTGCATCGCGACTGACGCGTCCCATGTCTGATCGTTCGGAAGCACCTCGACCAGCCTTGGATCTAGTAAGCCACAAGACGCGAGGAACTTCCAGGGACGCCGAATCCCTATGAACGGGGCCCGGTCTCCGTTCCAATGCTCACGGGCGCTTTGATTACGCAGCGTGGGGTTGATAAAAATAAACGCGACTGCGGGTGAGTCGACTAATCCGCCGGCCCAGACGGGCGGGAATATCGACCACCGCTCGGCCATGGTTGGGAGTGGTGTTCGTCCGAATAATGCACGAACCCGATCGGCTCTATCTCCGAACAGCAGCGAATAGTCCATTGCTTATATAATACCAGCCTGCGCTATACCACTCAGAGCGGCATTGACAACGTGCTCGGGAGGCATAGTGCCGTCGACAGTCACGACCGGCTGATCCGACTGGGCGAAGTAGCGTTCGTAACCGAGCTGAACGAGATGCAGAAAATCTTCGTTCGTAACATCTTCTTGGCGGTTCACGCTGGCGCTAGGCGGAATGTCGAGAAACACTGTCAATGAAGGTGCTGGGCAGACACCATTAACCAAGCTCACAAAACGGAGCACCTCGGCCGCATCGAGAGACGCCGCGGCTGCGTCGGCAAAGCGATACGCCATGGCAGAAGCCACATATCGGTCCCACAGAACCAGGAAGCTATCGGAGCTTTTCAGCCAGCGCACCTGTGCCTCGATCCTGCGCAGCGTTATGATTCGGTCTGCGCAGAAGAGCAAGGTCTTCTCCTGCCACGATAGTTCGGGAAGCGAGGTGCGGAGAGTGCTACCTATTGGGGAGTCGAACTCTGCGGCACCGAGGACAGCACTACCTTTTGCGACTGCCCTCAGAGCGGTCAGAAGCCTCGGATGAATTGTTGACTTACCAGCTCCGTCGATTCCCTCGAGCGCGATTATTTGAACCGGCGTGCGAATGGTGGCAGTCATTCGATGACGGCCACGACCTTAGCGAACAAACGTTGATCTTGTATCGGAAAATCAAGCCTGTCGATCAGGCGCTCAAAGTTCTCTCTTAGTATGTCAGGGCGGATATTCGTTGCGATAGGGATGTCATGTCCTTCAAGAAGACCGAAAGTAGTGCAATACGACAGAAGCTCAGTCCGATCCGGAAAAGTCACTTTTACGCTAATTGGTTCCATCCGGGTTATCTTGAACCGAAGGTTGGTGCTGAGCTCCTGCAGTCGCTCGATTGACAGGCGACGATCGAGCTTGGCATCCACGGGTTTGCCGGCTGCAAGCGAGAGCAACTCCGTTACGCGAGGCAGGTCACCGACACACAAGTCGTGAATGAGGACATGATTCGAGGGAAGAAAGCAACCCACTGCTCGGAGATCGGCTAAGTCTTCCAGGTCGTGAAGAACGAACGAGATATTTAGGAGCCTGTCAGGTTCGCGGTCTCTAACCACTTCGATTAAGTCTGTGAAAATGGAGCTGAACCTGATTGTATCGGGGAGTCTGCGTTCAGCAGCAATCTCGATCTGACGCGAATCGGGGTCGTATCCGAAGTAACTCATTGCCAAGCCAAAATTGGCGAGACGCTGCGCAAGGCGACCTGTCCCGCAGCCAAAATCGATGACCTGGGTGGGTGCTAACTCCTCTAGCGACTCGATAACAGAGTCGTAAGATGACCACGTTGGCTGATACCGTTGCTCTAAGCGGTGGACAAAGGAGTCCAGGTCGGCTGCACTGGACTCGACGGCCGGCGACCTGACAACCTTCTGTTTAGATTCATTATCCTGCCGCCACCCGCTCAGAGACTCCACAAGATCGTCCTTCGTATGTACAACCCCAAGCGAACTCTCGATCAAGCCGAGCACGTACAGGTTCTTGTACATGCGGCCCTCTGCTCGGTCTCGGCGGATATCCGTATACACGCCCACGACAGCTCGACCGACAGCGTGCGCGATGCCAACCTCAGTCGCCACGCCGCTGTCGATGGTCTCATCGTCGACGACCGCGACGAGAGCATCGCATTGCAATACTTCCGCTGTGTCTGTCGCGAAGATCTCCGTAGCCGTCGGAGAGTGAGAGGGATCGTTGGCCGCAAACTCCTGAGGCAGGATCACTTCGAAGCCGATATCTCGAAGAGCAGAGGCCCAGTCGGCGTTGAACTGACGTTGAGCCTCCGTGAATAACGGGCTCGCCCAGTAGATACGCGTCATCGGCCCTCGCCTCGCTGGAACGTCCGTCGGTCGACGTTACCGCATCGCCGTCGGCCGACGAGGGATGGCGGAAGAGGTTGCTCGGCCACACCCACAGCGAAAACTTAGGCGCCTACGTGCCGATGCTGCACGCCGCCCCTTCAGCCCTTGGCCCCCGCTGGCACGGTATAGGATGATATGAAATGTCACATAGCGAGCCAAGGTCGAGAAGTGCCTGTTCAGTTGCACCGAGGACCCGGTTCGCGAAAATGTCCCACGCCTTCCGAGTTAACGCTGGTTGAGGGAACGGCAGAGTAGTCGACCCAGGTGAAGCAGGGATAACTGGTAAAACTAGACTCAAATCATCCAGACCATTAAGAGGCCAGAAGCATCGCCAAATCGAGAATCTCCTGCATAGGACGTGTGAGACGCCGGTTCGCGAACTGTCCAGTTAGGTCCACCTGAGCGGACTCGACCGGCTTAAGCCCATCGGTGACTATAGGGGGCTTTGCACCAGAAGTGTCCTGGTGAGGGTGATTTAGGTGCATTCTGAGTTTCTGCACTTAAACCGCCCTGAGGGAGGAGTCAGCTATGACCGCCGGTTGTCCCCGGAAGAATTGTACGAGCAGCCGATGACCATTATCGCCGCAGTACACGACGGCAAGGGCACGGTTCTCGTTGGCGCTGACAGTGCCCAAATGAATTCGGACAATCATAGCGAGTCCGCCAGCCTCGAACTTGTCGACAAGTTGTCTCGCCTAGGAGATCACCTGTTGGTCTGGGGCTGGCACGGCAGTGATGGCCAGGGTGACAGGATCGGCGCCTATCTCGAAGCTTCGGCTGACGCTGTCGACGGTTGGCCATCCTTGGTGGAGAGCGCCGTTGCGGCGGTGAAGCGGGCCAACAGCGAAGGTTGGATACAGACACCCAACTCGCGGACGCAATGTCTGATTGCCGGACTGATCGGGGAAGAGGTTGGCCTCTTGACGGTCGATGCAGACGGCCGGGCGAAACAGAGCAGCGACGCCCTATTTCTCGGGTGGGGCAGAGTTGCGGCGTTAGTTGGTTGGCGCGTCAGCGAAACCCAGGACGCTTCGACCAGTTTTCAGGAACGGTTTACATGCGTGATGAACACGACCATCGATGTCGTTGTTGGCCTCGAAAGACCCTTGTCGTTGTGGCGTGTCCGCTCGGGTGAGTGCGAACCACTCGCGAGCATCGAGAGCGGGCCGTGATCACTGTCCTATCCCGCCAGCACACCCTGTCTGAACTGCGGCATCTCCAACCCGATTTCGTGAATGCACGCGATCAGCACGCACAGGTTGTGGGCGATCACTTTGCACAGCACTTCGTTGAACTGGCCGACCTCGGACTTGGACCGGAGCGAGTCTCCGAACTTGGCCTTGATCATGCTGAACGTTGTCTCGACGTTCGACCGCTGGTGGTAGCGGGAGAGGAACGTATCCCGCTGGTAGGTGAACATGTGGTACATCTTCCACGTAGAACCCCAGGGCAGCGGCTGCCACGCAGGCAGGCTGGGGACGGGCTCGGCACCCCTGAACGGGATAAAGGGCGTACCTCCAGCCTCAGTGACGGCTTGCAGGCTTCCGTGGCCGGAATACGCCTTGTCGATCCCGCTCCGTGATTGAGGGTCATCTCGACGGCGGTGACAATATTCGTCCGAACGCCGGTCATGGCGTGGAGCTTGACCCACTCGCGCTTCGACTTTTCCTTGCCCCACTTCTCGTCGTACCAGCGAACGAAACGACAGGTGGTGAAACCAGTCGAGTCGGCCGCAAAGTCACTCTCTACGCCCTTGAGGGGCAGGGCGGACAACTCCACCAGCCCCTTGAGAACTGGCGTCATCTCGGGCGAGCGAAGGTACCGCAGAACCGAGTTGAAATGCGGGTCCTGGTCCGTCAGTCCCTTGGCAGTTGCGTCGCGAACATCGCTGTCGAAACGGCGAGCCGACAAGCCTGCGTAGATTTTGGCGACCGCGGTGAATGCCATATCGCTCATCGGCAAGCGGGGACGCCCGCGACCTTGGGGAGGGTTGGCGATCGTGGAGCACAGGTCCGCCAGCATCGGCATGAAGGTTTCCTTCTCAGCGCACTGAGCAGCGTTGTACGCCTTCCAATCCTGCGTGTAGGTCACCTTCACGTTCTCAGCGACCATCTCCCCGTCCGAGTTGTACTCGCGACGAACGGTCATCTCCACGGCGAAAACGTGCTTGCATGGCAAGCCACGGAGTTCGAAGTCAGGGCAAGAGCATGTGAACTCGTGTGCGGCACCGCTCTCCACGAGTGCCTTGAGAACGGGGCTAACGGTATAGCTACCGCGTCCGGCTTGGGACGGGACGAGCCATCCGTGCGTGCTGCGACGCACTGGCATCGAAGCTGCGATCTGCATTCCCCTGAACTCTCTTGCGTCCATCGGACTCTCCCTCGCTCTGTGTACCTACTACTAATATACTGGGGGGTATACCAGGAGTCAAGTACTAGAGGGAATATATTTGACAGGTCATACCAAAAGGTACATAGTGCTAGGTATGCCGAGAATCCAAAAAACGGTGACGTTCTACGTCTGCGAGCGGTGTGGGCACGAGTGGTTTCCCCGGATCGACGCCGAGCCGCGGGTGTGCCCGAAGTGCAAGAGTCCCTACTGGGACCGCCCACGACAGGAGCGGAAGAACACCAAATAATCGCTGAGCAGGTAGTCTCTGTTCGGTACAAGCGTGCGGGAGACCAGGGTCGAACTGGCGTTTCCGGAGTCAGAGTCCGGTGTGCTACCTCTACACCACTCCCGCCGTGGGGGACTCCGGGGGGTGAAGGGCCTCAATCCGATGCCCCCCGGAGTCCTCACCCTCGATCGCTAGGCTCCCTCCTCAATACCAAGGTTGCTGTATCGGAATGCGATGTATCCGTCGCTCTTGCTGACGCCCTTCCTTACGCCCTGGTCACTCCCAGCCAAACGTTCCATGGCCGTGCGCACTGCCGACGCGGGATTGTCGGAGTCAGGAAGCCAATCGCGGCGCTTCAGTTCCGCGACCATCTCTCCAATCGTCCACCAATGGTCAGCGGACTCGACAAGGACGCGACGCACGGCCTCTTGACCGCGTGGGCGGTCCACAGTTGCGCTAGGAGGCGACTCGTCAGAGTTGGAGCGAGTGAGTTGTTTCAGTTCAGGGAAGAGTTCAATGTACCCATCAAGCATTTTCTTGAGCACTTCTCGTCGCCGCATGATCGTGAAGTACTGCTGATCCACCTCGCGGTACTCGCCCAGAAGGCTCCTAAAGTGAGGTTCTGCCTCTTCGATTCGCATTTGGCCAAGCATACTGTTCACCCACGACGTACCGTGCGTACGGTGTCAACTCAGTTGACAAGCGCGCCCGTAGCTCCGCCTAGGCTGACGAGATGGGACCCTGGCACCGAACGATCGTGGGCGTGGCATGCGGCATGCTGATCACAGCAGTCGCTACTCGGTACAGCAACTCGTCGGGATGGCTGATCGTCGGGGCGATCGTGCTGCTCGTGGCGGTTGTGGTGCATGGGCTGGCATGGCCGCGCTGGCAGTTGTGGCGAGCGGGA
>Ga0182015_10002558_pt1 | contig 21671 bp, 21 predicted proteins | sample 712P3MmetaG_FD_120478 | JGI IMG/M metagenome (GOLD analysis project Ga0182015, IMG submission 120478) | Permafrost microbial communities from Stordalen Mire, Sweden - 712P3M metaG | ecosystem: Environmental > Terrestrial > Soil > Wetlands > Permafrost | place: Sweden: Stordalen | collected...
CGCCGACGTCCTCGGCGCCGACTTCTTCATCGGGCTACCGGAGTCCGAAGAGCCACGCGTCAGTCTCGTGATCCCCCCTCCCCCCGAGGACTTGGGCAACGACGCCCCGGACTCGATCCGACGGCGAACCCTCTGGAACATCGACGACGTCGCCGTGGCGCCCCAGCATCGGTGGTGGCGAGCGGCGGAGATTCCCGCGGCCAACGGACACGGCAACGCGCGCTCGGTCGCGACCATCCAACAGGTGATGACCAACAACGGGCACGCGAACGGGCACCGCTTCTTCTCCGAGAAGACCGGCGACATGGTCTTCGAGCGCCAGGTCGGCGGGGTCGACCAGGTGCTCGGCGTGGACATGAGTTTCGGCCTCGGCTACGGACTCTCGAGCAGCTACGCGCCGGTCGGCCCGCGCACCTGTTTCTGGGGCGGATTCGGAGGTTCGATCGTCATGATGGACCAAGACCTCGGACTGACCATCTCGTACATGATGAACAAGATGCGAGGTGGTCTCATCGGCGACACCCGCGGCAGCGAGATCGCGTTGCTCGCGGCGGTGGCCGCGATGAGCTAGCCGCCTGACGTCGTCGTGGATGTAACGTCGCCACGAGCGCCAAGCTAGGGAGAGTCCGATGTCGGATGTTCAAGGAACGACGACCGAGCAGTTCGCCGGTCTCGTCGATCAACTCGAGAAGAATCTGGCCAGCGGTGCCGACGTCGGTGCCTCCATCGCGGTGTACCACCACGAGCAGCTCGTGGCCGACATCTGGGGCGGCTACCGCGACGAGGCAAAGACGACTCCGTGGGACCGCGACACGCTCGTGAACGTCTGGTCGAGCACCAAGACGATGACGTTCCTCGTCGCCCTGATGCTCTGCGACCGCGGCGAGCTCGACTTCAACGCCCCCGTGTCGAGGTACTGGCCCGAGTTCGCCGCCAACGGCAAAGAGTCCATCGAGGTTCGCCACGTCATGAATCACTGCGCCGGACTCTCGGGCTGGCAAGAGACTTTCGCGCTCGAGGACCTGGCGGACTGGGACATAATGACCGGTCTCCTCGCGACACAAGCCCCGTGGTGGGAGGACCGCTCGTTGACCGGGTATCACGCGATCACTCAGGGATTCCTTATCGGCGAGATAGTGCGGCGGATCACGGGAACGTCGATCGGCCAGTTCTTGAAGCGTGAAGTCACCGACGTTCTGGGCGCCGACTTCTTCCTCGGCCTGCCCGAGTCCGAAGAGGACCGCGTGAGCATCGTGATCCCCCCACCCCCGTTGGACCTCTCCCAAGTCGACCCCGAGTCGATCCTGGCGCGCACGCTCGACCCAAATGTCTTCGATCCCACCGGTCCGCGCTACCGGTGGTTCCGGGCGGCCGAGATCCCGGCCGGCAACGGGCACGGCAACGCGCGATCCGTCGCGACGATTCAACAGGTGATGGCGAACAATGGTCAGGTCAACGGACACCGCTTCTTCTCGGAGAAGACGGGCGACACGGTCTTCGAGCGTCAGGTCGGTGGCGTCGACCAGGTCCTCGGCGTCGACGTCAGCTTCGGGCTGGGCTACGGGCTCTCGAGCGCCAGCGTGCCCATCGGTCCCCGGAGCTGTTACTGGGGCGGTTGGGGCGGCTCACTCATCATGATGGACCAGGACCTGGGACTGACGATCTCGTACATGATGAACAAGATGGGCGACTCGCTCGACACACGCCGCACCGAGTTTTCGATGCTCGCCATAACGGCGGCGTTGCGTTAGTCGACTGACTTTTTCTTCGACACCGGGGTCGTACGTCGCTTGCGGTTCTTCTTGGGGGTCCCGGCGCCGAGTTCGCCGAGGCGGGCCTTCGCGTCGTAGGCGTCCGGTTCGGCGATGACCACCCGGGCGAACAGTTCGCGCGCCGACGTGAGGTCACCCGCCCGGTCGTAGACGTCGGCCAGGGCGTACCAGAGGCGAACGTGACGATAGGAGGGGTTGCGGAGGTTCTTCGTCGCGCCGGCTTTGGTCAATAGTTCGATCGCGTCGACGTAGAGGCGCTGATCGGCGAGCGACGCCGCCATCACGATGCGTCCCTCGGCCAGCACTTCGGCACTCGGTTCGCTGGCCTCGAGCTCTGCGAAGGTCTTGGCGACGGCGCGAAAACGAAAGTTCGCGCGGTCACAGTCCATCACGAGGGGCAGGTGTTCGGCGTCACCGGCAATGGTGAAATGCGCACGGAGGTGAATCTTCGCCATGTTCCAACGCTCGGCGCGGTAGGCCGCGAGACCGGTGAGCTCACGTACCGGCGCCACGCCGGGCACGGCGTCGGCGACGATGCGCCCGAGACGCAGTGCCTCTTCGTAGCGCTTGCGGTCGTAGGCCTCGGCCGCCTTCGTGAGGGTGATGACCATCTTCTCGCGCATGTAGGACGTGCCGATGAAGGCCCGGCGAACGTCGGCGGCGATGTCACCGGGCAGGGCGTACTTGACCTTCGGTTTGGCTTTGGTGACCGGCGCGGCGTTCACCGGTCGTTCCTCTTGCACCCAGGTAGACATGCGATCGGGTTTGGTGCCCGAACTCGGCGTCACTTCCATCGCCTGCCCGGTCGACTTAATGTTCGCGCCACCTTTTCGCGCGACGCCCCCCCACCCCTTCGAGCGGCCGTAGGAATCGGCCTTGGCGCGTTCGATCTCTTCGGGGGTCAGCTCCCGGGGGCGTTCGAGACGCGCGCGACCGGGTGGGCGATTACGCGGGGGCAGACTCGGTCGGCGATCACGCGAGTTCGCGTCGTAGCGCGCGTCGCTTCGCGGTCGAGGCGAGCGCTCCGGTGAACCCGTGCGGCGATCGCTTGGACGCGGCGGCCGCGGCGAAACGTCCTTGGCGTGACCTCCGCGGGGAGTCCGGCGAGCGTCGTCGCGATCAGGACCGCCGTCGCGTTGTGGGCGGCTGGATCGCCCATCTCGCCCTGCGCTGCTCGGTCGAGGGCGGCGATCAGCGATCCCTTCGCGCTCGTCGCGTTCGTCGCGGCGAGGCGCTCGATTTGCGTAGGGCTTGGCGTCACGGGCGCTGCGTTCGTTCGCTCGAGCGCCACGGGGGGCCGCTCGAGCGTTCGGCTTCGGACGCTCGATTCGACGTTCGGCACCGTCACGCGGTTCGCGACGCCCCTTGGAGAACGACTCCCCGTCACCCGAATCTCGACGAGGTCCGGCGCCGGCTGGACGGCCCGCGACCTTCGGGGCGCCGCGGTTCGCGCTCGGTGGTCGAGCATTCGAGGCGCGACGAGGCGAGGGATTTCGAGCGGGCACCGGTCAATCCTACTAAAGGCTTCTGCAGACCCAATCTGGCTACGGCGTGTCGATGTCCTCCGGCGCCGCTTTGGCGCGACGCAGTCCCCTCCACACGCTCGTTGAGCGGCGCGAGGGATCGATCACCCCGGCGCCCGACACCCGATAGCCGACCGGCAACAGTTCGAAGTGGAACGTGTCACGGATGAATCCCCAGATCCCTCGGGGCTGCCATATCGCGACGCCGACCGCGAGGGCTCCGAAGATGATCAGGTACCACGCGCCGAAGTTCTGGAGACTCTGCTGCAGGACGAAGAAGATGACGCAGCCGAGGATCGGTCCTTCGATCGTGCCCAGTCCCCCGATCATCGAGGCGAAGAGCATCTCGGCGGCCCACTGCAGGTTGAACTCATTGCTGATCTGAAGGAACGGTTGACTGACCGCCAGGACCGCCCCGGCCGCTCCACAGCCAGCCGCCGCGACTATGAAGATCGTGCGCCGGGTCGAGGTGACCTTGGCGCCGGAGCTGCGCGACGCGACCTCGTTGTCGCGCACCGAGGAGAGCACGAGCCCCATTCGGCTGCGCAGCAATATATATGTCGCCACGACAACGATGAGCGCCACGAACCACGCCGCCAGGTAGGTGTCGTGGCCCAGCACCTTGAATGGAATATTCGTCAGACCCGGTAGGTAGTGGCCGGTGCCGCCGCCGAAAAAGGCGATCGACCCGATGATCAGCGCCGCGCTGTCGGCCACGACCCAGGTGGCGACCGAGAAGTAGCCGCCGCGCAGGCGAAAGAGCAAAAAGGTCACCGGGTAGGCGATGACGGCGCAGATCACGACCGCGAGCGGAATGGCGACGAAGGGGTCCATGCCCTTGATGGCGAGGTACAACGTCGCGTAGGCGCCAAGTCCAATGAAGCACTGCTGGCCGATCGAGACCATGCCGGCGTACCCGGCGAGCAGGTTCCACATCGTCGCCATGATGACGAGGATGAAGAAATTCATAAGGATCGTCACGTCCGAAGCCGGCAGGATCCACGGTGCCCACGTGAAGAAGACGAGCAAGGCGACCGCGCCGGAGAGCGTGTAGGCGACCGGGATCTGGTTGCGCTTGACCGAGATCGTCTGTTCGACGGGGGTGAGGTCCTCGACGCTCACGACATCGCCACCTTCTTGCCGAAGAGGCCCTGGGGCCGGATCGCCAACACGACCAGGAACAAGATGTTCCCGGCCAGGATTGGGTACTGCTGGTTGAAGTGCCCGCCGAACTGTTGGGCGATGCCCAAGAGGATCCCCCCGACGAGCGTTCCCCATAACGAACCGATGCCGCCGATGACGACGGTCTCGAAGGCGAGGAGCAGGTTCGCGCCGCCGGAATACGGGTTGAGGCTGGTGACCATCCCATAAGAGATGCCGGCGAGCGCGACGGTGGCGAACGCCAACGACGAGGCGATGCCGAAGATGTGCCGGTAGTTGGTGCCGCACAGCATGGCCGCCTCGCGGTCGTCCGAGACAGCGCGGATCTGACGACCGGTGCTCGTCTTGGAGAGGAACAGCTGCAGCGCGCCGATCACCACGACCGAGACGATCAGCACGGTCAGCGACTGATACGAGATGAAGATCGTCTGGTTGACCTGCCAGGACTTCGAGATCAGCGATCCGATGTTGATCGACTGCGCATTGTCGGTGTAGATCTCGAGCAGCAGGTTTTCGATGACGACCGAGAGGCCGAACGTCACGAGCAGCGTCGTGAAGGGGTCTCGTTCGATGCTCTTCTGGAACAGTGTTCGCTGCACCACGTACCCGAGCAGCGCGAAGATCGGCACGACGATGAGGAACGACCACACTTCGGGCAGGTGGAACTTGGGCACCAGGAAGACGGCGGTGTAGCCCGCGACGACCGCCATGTCGCCGTGGGCGAGGTTGATGATCTTCATCACGCCGAACATCAGCGACAGCCCGCAGGCGAACAGGGCGTAGAAGCCGCCTAAGAGGACACCAGAAACGACGATGTTGAGCCAGATCACGTGGTCGCCCCGGGTGTGGGTGGCGCGGTCGTGGTTCCGAAGTAGGCCGATTCGATTTGGGCCGGACTCAGATCGCTGGGTGCACCCACCAAGGACGTGGTTCCCTCCAAAAGGCAATGGACGCGCGTCGCCACGGCGAGCGCCTGGGAAACGTCTTGTTCCACGAGCAGCACACCCATACCCACCGCCACGATGGTGGGGAGGAACTCATAGATGTGCTCGATCACGATCGGTGCCAATCCGAGCGACACTTCGTCGATCATCAACACTTTGGGATTGGCGACCAGCGCGCGTGCGATCGCGACCGACTGCTGCTCGCCGCCCGAGAGTTGACCGACCTTCTGGCGACGCCGTTCTGGCATCCAGGTGAAGAGTTCGTAGACGGCGTCGATGTCGAACGGACCGGGCGCGGGCCTTTGCGCGCCGACCTGAATGTTCTCCTCCAGCGTCAGCGAAGGGAACAGGCGGCGTCCCTCGGGGACCAGTGAGATCCCCAGGCGAACACGACGGAAGGTCCGTAGTTTTGAGATCTCCTCACCCTCGTAGGTGATTGTCCCCGACGTCTGGACGTGCAGGCCGGCGATCGTTCGCAACAGCGTCGACTTCCCCGCCCCGTTCGCGCCGATGAACGCGAGTACCTCGCCCGTGCCCAGCGAGAAGCTGACGTCGTCGACGGCGCGAAGCTGTCCGTGGTGAACCGTGAGGTTCGAAACGGCCAGCATGACGGGACCGGGACCCTTGGAAACCGAATCGCTCACGCGACCCCGCTCTCGTTGATGATGCGTCCACCGAGATAGACCCGGCGAACGGCCTCGGAGGCCAGGACTTCGCGGGGATCGCCGTCGGCGACGAGGGCACCGTTGGCCAGGCAGAGCAGTCGGTCGACCGTCGAGAGAAGCGCACGCACCACGTGCTCGATCCAGAGGATTGCGATACCCTCGCCCTGCAACGTGCGGATCACGTCGGACAACTCGACCACCTCAGCGTCGGTGAGTCCCCCGGCAATTTCGTCCAGCAACAAGATGCGCGGATTGGTCGCGAGAGCTCGAGCAAGTTCGAGCCGCTTGCGATGTAGCAAGGCCAGCGACCCAGCCGATCGATTCGCTAGCGCCGCGAGGCCGGCGCGTTCGAGGGCGCGGTAGGCCGCGTCATAACTCTCGCGTCCCCGCCGGCGCGCTCCCTGTTGGGCGGCCAGCAGGGCGTTCTCGAAGACGGTCATGTGCTCGAAGGGTTGCGGTATCTGATAGGTCCGGCCAATGCCGAGTCGACATCGTTGCGGCGTGGAGACCCGCGCGAGGTCGTGGTCAGCGAAGCGAAGTTCCCCCGAGTCGGCCTTGATGTCGCCTGAGATGATGGCGAACATCGAGGTCTTGCCGGCGCCGTTGGGACCGACGACACCCACGGACGCGCCCTCGTCCATCTGGAAGGTGATCCCATCGGCGACGACGACCTGGCCGAAGCGTTTGGATACACCTTCCAGCTGGAGAAGCGGCATGCAACTAATTATTAAGCGTTAGTCGGTTCGAGTGTCGCCTGAATCGGAATGTGCTTGTTGAGCGTGTTGTCGACAACCCACGGTGACCACGGCCACTTCTTGTGGCCCACCAGCTCGGTCGAGCCGGGCTTCCACTGGATGCCGACCGGCTTGATGATGCCGACGCCCTTGGCCGGGTTGGTCTTGGCCGAGAAGGCCAGCGGACCGCATATGCCGTCGTAGCTGACTTCCTTCAGCGCGTTGGCGACGGCTTTGCGATCGTGCGGGTTCTTCACCTTCTTCAAGGCCTCGACGACGACCTCGAACAAGGAGTAGGTCGAACCCATCGACTGCACCCACTGCTGACCGGTCACCTTCTGGTAGTTCGCGGCGAACGTGTTGGCCGTCATACCCGTCAGGGACGATTTGTAGGGCGCGTTCGGTGAGAACCAGCAGTCGGTCGCCACGTTGTTCGACAGGCCCCCGAGCGCGTAGACGTCGGTCGGAAACAACATGACCTTGGCGACCGTCGCCAGCTTTGGGTTCCAGTCCTGCTGGGAGGCCTGCTTCCAGAACGTGTTGAAGTCCGGGGGCAACGGGCAGTTGATGAAGAAGTCACAGGACTTCCCGCCCGAACCGGTCTTGAACGTCTCGATCATCGTCGTGTAGTCGGTGGTCAGGTCGGTGTAGGCCCCGCCGTCCACGAACGTCCACGGCTCTCCGCCCTGGGCTCCGTTGATCGCGGTGAGCGTCGGGGGCCAGGCCGCGCGAAAAGCGTTGCCGTCGGAGTCGTTCGGGAACATCCCGGCGTACACCTGGTTCGCGCTGGTGACCTTCAACACCTTGTTCCACATGGGTAAGAAGCACTCCACGAACTCCGGAACACCGAAGAAGAACATCGTGCAATACTCGGGCGCCGCGCCCACGGCGTTACCGGCATCGCCGATGGAGTTGCCGGTGAAGCCGCCCCACCACGCTTCCCAAGGACAGACCGTCGATAGGCAGGGCACCCCCGCGCCTTCGCACACAACGCTGACCGGAATGGTCGTCTCGGGTGCCGAGGACGTGACGATGAGGTCAACGCCAGTTTGCTGGATCAACTCCGTGGTGACGGTGCTCGCAATCGAAGGGTCCGACTGAGAGTTCTTCACCGTGACTTCGATCTTGTACTTTGTCTTGCCGATCGTGATGCCCTTGGCGAACTGGCTCGCGCCGCGTACGAGACTGAGGACGAACTTGTCCGGTCCCGCGAAGTCCGCCAGTGATCCCGTCGACGGCGTCACGTAGCCGATCTTGATCGTGCCGGACTTGGTCGCCGCCGCGGCGGCCGAGGCGTCGGCCAGCGCCGCCATGCCCCCAACGAGCGCGGTTCCCGCCATCGCTTTGAGTCCCAGACGCCGTCCGAATTCGACGCTGCCCCAACCCGGAATGGTTCTCTCTTCAGAACCACTACCGATAGATTCTTCGATCCCCATTAATCCCCCTCTAAGTGATTGCACTGATGTTTTCTTTACATTACGTCGGGCGCGCCACGAATTTCAGGCAAGAACTGGAGCGTTCGTTCACATTCTGGCCGTTGTTGTTCGCTATGCGGTCAAATGACGTTGCGCGTCAACTCGTCTTCACCCATCTGGTCGAGCATGTGTCGCGCGGCCAGTCCCCCGCGATCGATCTTCACGCTGACCTCGGTCATTTCGCGTCCCGAGTCGATGCGTTGTTGGATGATGTTGAGCGCGTCGACGTCTTCTTGCACGACACCGATCTGCATCTTCTCCAGAGCCGTATCAATCGACGCATCACCGACGCAGAAGTCTCGCGACAGCGCCCAGAAGTCGTAGACCGACGTCTCCGTCGACGGCGTGAGACCATAGAAAATCTTCAAGTGGAAGGCGTGATCGTCTGAACCGTCGGGCAACGGCGGTTGCGCGACGGGCGCGATCCGCGAGTTCAGTTTGTAGAAGCCCGGTGGGAAGTACTCGATGTCCTGCCACCGGTCGATCGTGCCCGTGAGACCGGTCGTCGTCGCGTAAAACGCCGGGCACTCGACGTCGGCCATGTGGCGATAGACGTTGACGATCCGCGACGCCTCGTCGACCTCGACCTCGATCGGCGTCGTCGCGACCTCAGGTGTGCCGATGGAGCTGTTGTGCAAGAACGTCTCGTGGGAGAGGTCGAGCAGGTTATCGACGAGCAGCGAGAATGAGGCGTCGATGGCGGCCACGCCAGAGACCACGGACCACTCCTGCGACGCCTCTAACCAGGGCGTATCCGGAAGCAACGCGTAGTCGGGCTCCCCGTGGCCCATCCAGATCCACAGCCAACAGCCCTTCTCCACGACGGGGTACGTGCGCACCGCGAGTTTGGTCGGAATGCGCTCCTGTCCGGGAACGGCGACGCAGAGGCCCTCGCAGTCGTAGGTGAATCCGTGGTAGCCGCAGACCAACACGTCGTCGACGACGGTGCCGAGGGACAGCGGATAGCCGCGGTGCGGACACTGGTCGACGAGAGCCACGACGCGACCACTCGAGTTGCGATAGAGCGCCACGGGCTCGCCCAGGATCGATCGCGCGATCGGTCGCTCGGAGAGTTCGGCGCTCAGTGCGGCCACGTACCAGTGCTGACGAAGAAACACATTCCTCCTCATTTCACGTCGCGACGTTGCGCGAATTTGCCCCGTGGCGACACGTGCGCCAACGTCGCGAAGGCTAGCCCTGGTGTGATAAGACGGCAAGACATAGCAACCGAATCGAGGCAACGATGGCACTCCTGGACGACGCTCAGTGGCAGTCCAACATCTTCATTGGTGAATGGACCAAGGGGGGTGCCGGTGACGGGCCGGTGATGGAGCCGGCAACCGGCGAAGAGTTAGGTCGCATCGGTCGAGCCACCGTCGAGGACGTCGCCCTCGCATCCAAGTGCGCCAGTGAGGCACAGCGCGAGTGGGCTGCACTCCCCCACAGTGCGCGCGCCGCCGTGCTGCGAAAGGCCGGCGACCTGTTCCAGGAACACGAAGAGGAGATCTCGTCGTGGATCATCCGTGAGTCGGGCGGGATCCCGTTCAAGGCCGGCCTCGAGGTACACACCGCGGCCGAAGAGTCCTACGAAGCGGCGGCGATTGCGTCGCACCCGACCGGTGAGATCCTGCGCAGCGAAATGCCTCGGTTGAGCTTCTCTCGTCGCGTACCGGCCGGTGTCGTGGGCGTCATTGCGCCGTTCAACTTCCCGCTCATCCTCTCGATTCGTTCGGTGGCCCCGGCGCTCGCGCTCGGCAACGCCGTCGTCTTGAAGCCCGATCCGCGCACCGCGGTCTGCGGGGGCGTCGTGCTCGCACGCATCTTCGAAGAGGCCGGTTTGCCGGCCGGCGTGTTGAACGTCGTGCCGGGCGGCGCGGACGTCGGCGAGGCCCTCGTGAAGGACCCGCTCGTGCGCATCATCGCCTTCACCGGATCAACCGCGGCCGGGCGGGCCGTCGGCTCACTCGCCGCCCAGCACCTCAAGCGCGTCCACTTGGAACTCGGCGGGAACTCCGCGATGATCATCATGGACGACGTGGACCTAGAAAAGGCCGTCGCCGTCGGGGCGTTCGGCTCCTTCGCGCACCAGGGGCAGATCTGCATGACGACGGGTCGCCACCTGGTCGACGCCCGGATCGCCGACGATTACGCCGCGCTGCTCGTCGAACACGCCAACCACCTCCCGGTTGGCGATCCCAAGAGCGGCCAGGTGGCTCTCGGGCCACTCATCGACGCGAAGCAACGCGACCGCGTGCACGCCATGGTGAGCGATACGGTCTCGGCCGGCGCGACTTTGGCCGCCGGGGGAACCTACGAAGAGCTCTTCTATCGACCGACGGTCTTAACGAACGTGCCGACGAGCTCCCCGGCCTACGCCCAAGAGGTCTTCGGACCGGTGGCACCCGTCGTCAGCTACGGCTCGCTCGATGAGGCCGTCGCGATGGCCTCGTCCTCGCCCTACGGGCTCTCGCTCAGCATCCTCTCCGGCGACGGACTGCGCGCGCTCGAATTGGCGAGCCGTATTCCGAGCGGCGCCGTCCACATCAACGACGCGACCCCGGCCGACGAGGCGACGATCCCCTTCGGCGGCGTCGGCGACAGTGGTAACGGATCACGCATGGGTGGCATGGCCAACCTCGACGCCTACACCGAGACCCAGTGGGTCACGGCCCAGGCCGACATCGCCTTCTACCCGTTCTGATCCATCACAGACTGGACAGGTTGACGTAGTTGCGCGCGAGAGCGCGAGCGGTGTCCTCGGCGTCGAAGACCTGGCGCAGTCGCGCCGTCTGCACGCCGTTCTCGAACTCGTCGCTCGGGTGCGGGTGGAGCATCTGGGTCATGTAGGTCGAGAACTCCTCGGCGCGCCAGACCCGTTCGAGACATTCGTCGGCGTAGGAATCGAGCAAGCGTTCGTCGCGCTCGCGCAGTGACGCGACCAAGGCCGGCGCGAGCGCGCGGACGTCGGCGAGCGCCAGGTTCATCCCCTTGGCGCCGGTCGGAGGAACGATGTGAGCGGCGTCGCCCGCGAGCAACAGTCGTCCGTAGCGCATTGGCGCCACAACGACGCTGCGCATCGGCGTGATGCCTCGTTCGATGATCGCACCTTGGCTAATTTCGACCACCCGATTGGTCGCTAAGCGAACAGTGAGCTCTTCCCAGATGCGCTCGTCGGACCACTCGTCGAGCGACTCGTCGGGGTTTACTCCGAGATACAGCCGACTGAGCGTCGGTGAACGCATCGAATACAGAGCGAATCCGCGGGGGTGTCGACAGTAGATTAGCTCTTCGTTCGCGGGCGGCGCTTCGGCGAGGATGCCCAGCCACGAGAACGGATAGACCCGCTCGTAACGGCGAAGGACTCCCGGCGGCACGGACGCCGAAGAGACACCGTGACTGCCGTCGCACCCGACGACGTAGTCGCCGGTGATCACCGCGTCGCCCTCGCTGGTCGTCACGAGAACCGACGGATGATCGCTGGTGTGGCCCTCCACGCTCGTGACCGCAGCATCGAAGTGCAGGGACGCGCCGCTCGCGAGACGGGTCGTGATCAGGTCTTTCACGACCTCTTGTTGGCCGTAGACCGTGATCGCGTGACCATCGTAGAGCTCGCTCAGGGCGATTCTGTGGGCGACGCCGTTGAGTCGAATCTCGATGCCGTGATGGACGAGGCCCTCGGCGCGCATACGCGCACCGACCCCGGACTCTTCGAGAAAGTTGGCGATACCGTATTCGATGACGCCCGCGCGCACGCGGTGTTGCACGTACTCGAGGCTGCGCGTCTCGACGATCACCGTGTCGACGCCCTCGCGCTCCAGCAGGTGTCCGAGCAAGAGTCCGGCCGGACCGGCGCCGATGATCACCACCTGCGTGCGAACTGACTCCACGTTCCTCCAACAATCCTGCACACTTCGTCGACGAATCGGAGGCTACTCGACAGTCCCAAGAGTGGCGTTTAGTCTGGTCGCAGAACGACCGCCGCACGGAGCGTGACGGTCCGAGTATCGAGAGAAAGTATCCGAGGAACTCATGGCCGTCGTCGTTAGAAACACAAAACGAACATCACTCACCACGGTGGACGCGTTCGCGCTCTACGGTGTCGCCACGATTCACGAAGCGCAGGGGCGCACCGGTCTCCTCGCGTCACGTCTGCGACCGATCTATCGACCGGTGCGCGTCGCGGGTAACGCGCTCACGTGCGAAGTGGCCCCGGGTGACAACTGGTCGATTCACGTCGCGGTGGAGATGGCCGAACCCGGCGACATCCTCGTCGTCACGCCCACGAGTCCGTGTGATGACGGGTACTTCGGCGAACTGCTCGCGACGAGTCTGGTCGCGCACGGCGTGCGCGGGCTCGTCATCGACGCCGGCGTACGCGACGTCGCCGAGCTGACGGCGATGGGTTTCCCGGTCTGGTCCAAAGCGATCAGCGCGCAAGGCACCGTCAAGGAGACGCTGGGCAACGTGCAAACGCCCATCGTGTGCGCCGGGATTTACGTGCGACCAGGCGACGTGATCGTCGCCGATGATGACGGCGTCGTCGTCGTCGCGCGCGAGAACGCGGAAACCGTGCTCGCCGCATCGGACGCGCGCGAAGCCAACGAAGCCGATAAACGTCCGCGTCTGGCGAACGGTGAACTCGGACTTGACATCTACAACATGCGTGAAAAGCTGTCCGCGGGCGGCCTCAACTATCGGGAGGCCGACGACTCGTGAGTTCGCAGATGGCGATTCGCTGCTCGGTTATCCGCGGTGGAACGTCCAAGGGTCTCTACTTTCACGCCGGCGACCTGCCCCACAACGCCGCGACGCGCGACGCCGTGCTCCTCGCCGCCATGGGCTCACCGGACTCGCGTGAGATCGACGGAATGGGCGGCGGACATCCCCTGACCTCCAAGGTCGCGATCGTCCGTCCGTCCCGGCGCGACGACGCCGACGTCGATTACCTCTTCTTGCAGGTGTGGCCCGATCGGGCCGAGGTCTCGGACAGTCAGAACTGCGGCAACCTCCTCGCCGGGGTCGGCCCCTTCGCCATTGAGGAGGGCTTGATCAAGGCGGACGGTGACGCGACCGACGTCCGGATCTGGATGGAGAACACGCAGAGCCTCGCGGTGGCCAACGTGCAGACGCCCAACGGCCACGTCCGCTACGACGGGACGACGCATATCGACGGGGTTCCGGGCACCCACGCCGCAATTCCCATTGAGTTCCTCGACGTCGCCGGCTCGACGTGTGGCGCCCTCTTGCCCACCGGTCATGTCATCGACGTCATCGAAGGGATCCGCGTGACGTGCATCGACAATGGCATGCCGGTCGTGTGCCTCAAGGCCGAAGAGGTCGGACTGACCGGCTACGAAGACCCCCTCGCTATCGAGAGCAACCGCGAGGTGCGCGAGATCGTCGAACGACTCCGCCTCGCCGCTGGGCCGTTGATGAATCTCGGCGACGTCACGGCGGCGACCGTGCCCAAGATGTGTCTGGTGGCCCCGGCCCAGCACGGCGGAATCATCAGCACCCGGACGTTCATTCCCAAGCGAGTGCACGACGCGATCGGCGTGTTCGGCGCGGTCTCGGTTGCCACGGCCTGTCTGATACCGGGGTCGGTCGCGTTCGAACTCGTCGACGGCGTCACGAGCGGCGCCGACGCGATCAACGTCGAACACCCCTCCGGTTACTTCTCGGTGACGCTCGACGTGAGCGTGGCGGGCAGCGACGTCACGGTCAACTACGCGGCACTACTGCGTACCGCGCGACTCTTGATGCGCGGCGACGTCTTCATTCCTTCGGCGGTGTGGCCCGACGCATGATCATCGACTGTCACGGCCACTACACGACGGCGCCGGAGTCACATAATCGTTGGCGCCACGCGCAGGTCGCGGCCTACGAAGCCCACGACGGGGCGCCGACCTACCCCGAGATATCGGACGACGAGATCGCCGAGAGCATCGAGACGAACCAACTGCGAATCCTTCACGAACGCGGCGCTGACATGACGATCTTCTCGCCGCGCGCCTCGGCCATGGAGCACCACGTGGGCGACGAAGCCGTGAGCCAGCAGTGGTCGCGCGCGTGCAACGACCTCATCAAGCGCGTCGTCGACCTCTACCCCGACGCCTTCATCGGCGTCGGACAACTCCCCCAGTCCCCCGGCGTCGGACTCGACGGCTCCATCGAAGAGCTCGAACGCTGCGTCACCGAGTTGGGCTTCGTCGGATGCAACTTGAACCCCGATCCGAGCGGCGGCAGGTGGAACGGACCGCCGCTCACCGATCGCTACTGGTACCCGTTCTACGAGAAGATGGTCGAGCTGGACGTCCCGGCGATGATCCACGTCTCGAGCAGTTGCAATCCGAACTTTCACGCCACCGGCGCGCACTACATCAACGCCGACACGACGGCGTTCATGCAACTCATCCAGGGCGACCTGTTCGCCGACTTCCCGACGCTGCGCCTGATCATCCCCCACGGCGGCGGTGCCGTGCCGTATCACTGGGGGCGCTACCGCGGACTGGCCGACATGCTCGACAAGCCGAGCCTCGCCGAACACGTCATGAAGAACGTCTACTTCGACACCTGCGTCTACCACCAACCCGGCATCGACCTCCTCTTCAACGTGATCGAGCGCAAGAACATCCTCTTCGGCTCCGAAATGCTCGGCGCCGTGCGCGGGATCGACCCCGAGACCGGCAACCCCTTCGACGACACCAAACGCTTCGTCGAGGCCGTGGGTCTCTCGTCCGCACAGCTCGCCGAGGTCTACGAGGGGAACGCCCGGCGGGTCTACCCTCGTCTGGACGTCGCCCTGAAGGCTCGGGCCTGACGATGAGCGTCTTCACGATGGACGCCGACTGGCTCGTCTTCGACCCAACGCCATCACGCCCGACGTTCGTCGTGCCCGCGGGATCGGTCGACGCGCACTGCCACGTCTTCGGTCCCGGTGACCGCTTCCCCTACGCCGCGGAACGAAAGTACACGCCGTGTGACGCGAGCAAGGACCAACTCTTCGCGTTGCGTGACTTCCTCGGCTTCGAGAAGAACGTCATCGTGCAAGCCACCTGTCACGGGACCGACAATCGCGCCATGCTCGACGCGCTGGTGAGCGCGAACGGCGACGCGCGCGGCGTCGCGACGGTGGACTCTGACGTCAGCCACGACGAGCTCGCCGCGATGCACGACGTCGGCGTGCGCGGCGTGCGCTTCAACTACATGCGCCGCTTGGTCGACCCCGAACCGGACGAGTACTATCACCGGATCGTCGAGCGCATCGCGCCCTTCGGCTGGCACGTCGTGATCTACTTCGAGGCCGCGGACCTCGCGGAGCGCTGGAAGTTCTTCACGTCACTCGAGACCGCCGTCGTGGTCGATCACATGGGCCGCCCCGACGTGACCCAGTCGGTCGACGGACCGGCGTTCGCGCAGTTCTTGGCGCTGATGGACGAGCACGAGAACTTCTGGTGCAAGGTGACGTGCCCCGAGCGCGTGAGCGTCTCGGGCCCGCCGCACTACAGCGACTTCGTGCCCTTCGCGCGACGCGTCACCGAAAGCTTCCCCGAGCGCGTGCTCTGGGGTACCGACTGGCCGCACCCGAACATGCGCGACTACATGCCCGACGACGGCGCGGCCGTCGACTTCATACCGCGCATCGCTCCAACGCAGGACCTGCAGCGTAAACTCCTGGTCGACAATCCGATGCGACTGTATTGGAGGGACGACGCATGAACGACCACGAGGAATTCGACGACATCCCCGGCACCACGGTCTTCACGACGAAGCGCTCGCGTCAGGGCTTCCAACTCAACCAGTTCTGCATGAGTCTGATGAAACCCGAGAACCGAGCGCGATTCTTGTCTGACGAGCGCGCCTACCTCGATGAGTGGCCCATGACCGAGGCGCAGAAGCAGGCCGTGCTCGCGCGTGACTACAACGCCGCCATTGCCGAGGGCGGCAACATCTACTTCCTCGCCAAGATCTTCGCGACCGACGGCCAGAGCTTCCAGCAGGCCGCCGCGTCCATGACCGGGATGACCAGCGACGAGTACGCGGCGATGATGCTGGCCGGTGGCCGCTCGCCCGAAGGTCAGCGATCCATCAGAGAGGGGCGCTAAGTGGCGCGGATCACGGCCGGGGTGGCCACGAGCCACGTACCGGCGATCGGCGCCGCGCTGGACCTCGGCAAGTCCGGTTCGGACTACTGGCAGCCACTCTTCGACGGCTACGAATGGTCGAAGACGTGGATCGCGAAGGAGAGGCCCGACGTCGTCGTGCTCATCTACAACGACCACGCGTCGGCCTTCTCACTCGCCGTGCTCCCGACGTTCGCCATCGGCTGCGCCGAGCGTTACGCCATCGCCGACGAGGGCTTCGGACCCCGCCCGGTACCCGAGGTCATGGGACACGCCGACCTCGCCTCGCACATCACCGAGAGCCTGATCCTGGACGAGTTCGACATGACCATCATCAACGAGATGACCGTCGACCACGGACTCACCGTGCCGCTCTCGCTGATGTTCGGTCAGCCCGAGGCGTGGCCCGTGAAGGTGGTGCCGATCGCGGTCAACGTCGTCGAGTACCCCCAACCGACGGGCAACCGCTGCTTCGAACTCGGCAAGGCCCTGCGCAAGGCCATCCGGAGCTACGACGAGGACCTCAACGTGCAGGTCTGGGGCACGGGCGGCATGAGCCACCAGTTGCAGGGCCGTCGCGCGGGTCTCATCAACTCCGAGTTCGACCACGAGTTCTTCGATCAACTGGTCTTGGACCCCGACACGCTCAAGAAGGTGCCGCACATTGAGTACCTGCGTGAAGCCGGCTCCGAGGGTATCGAGATGATCATGTGGCTCATCATGCGCGGCGCGCTCGGGCGAAAGGTGAAAGAGCTCTATCGCTTCTACCATGTGCCGGCGTCGAATACCGCCGTCGGTCACCTCATCTTGAAGCCGTCGAAGTAACGTCGTACGTCGAAGGGATCTCATGCGCGTCGCCCTCGCTGGAGCCGGAGCCTTCGGCATCAAGCACCTCGACGCGCTCGCGCGCATCGACGGCGTCGAGATCGCGGCCATAGTGAGTCGCCGTCTCGACCAGGCCGAAGAGGTCGCCCAGAAGTACGGAGCCGCGCTCGCCACGACGGAACTGGAGGAGGTGTTGGCGTTGAGCGACGTCGACGCCGTCATCCTGGCGACGCCCACGCAAATGCACGCCGATCAGGCGATCGCCACCATGCGCGCCGGCAAGCACGTGCAGGTGGAGATCCCCCTCGCGGACAACTGGTCCGACGCCCAGGCCGTCGACGCGACGCATCGCGACACCGGGCTCGTGTGCATGGTCGGCCACACGAGACGCTTCAATCCATCGCACCAGTGGGTCCACCGCCGCATTGTCGCCGGTGAACTGAACGTGCTCCAGATGGACGTGCAGACGTACTTCTTTCGGCGCACCAACATGAACGCGCTCGGCCAACCGCGCAGCTGGACCGATAACCTGCTTTGGCACCACGCCGCGCACACCGTCGACCTCTTCGCCTATCAGTGCGCCTCCGACATCGTCGACGCCCACGCGCTGGCCGGTCCGGTCAATCCGGAGCTCGGTATTCCCATGGACGTGTCGATCCAACTGAAGAGCGCGGCGAGACAGATCTGCACGCTCTCCTTGAGCTTCAACAACGAGGGACCACTCGGCACGTTCTTTCGCTATATCTGTGACAACGGGACGTACATCGCGCGCTACGACGACCTGATTGACGGTCGCGACGAAGTGATCGACGTGTCCTCGGTCGACGTGTCGATGGACGGCATCGAGTTGCAGGACCGCGAGTTCGTGTCCGCGATCACCGAAGGCCGCGATCCGAACGCCTCGGTCGATCAGGTCCTGGGCTGTTATCAGGTACTCGACCGACTCGACCGACAACTGCGGGGTTGAGTGTCCTTCGTCGGAGCGCGCGCCGTGAAAGTGGAGTCCTCAGCCGCGCAGGGCGAGCGCTACGAACCGGCGGTCGGCTTCGTCATCACCGGCGTCATGGCCGCGGGCAAGTCCACGGTCGCCGAACTGCTCGCCAAGAGCTTCGCGCGCGGCGTGCACGTGCGCGGCGACGTCTTTCGCAAGATGATCGTCAGTGGTCGTGATCCAATCGCGCCGACGCTCGGTGACGAGGCGCTTCGACAGCTCGACCTACGACAGCACCTCGCGGTGAGCGTGGCCAACGACTACTGGCGCGACGACTTCACCGTCGTTCTCCAGGACATCTACGTTGGCGGCGCGTTGACCAACGTCGTCGAACGACTCGAGATCTCGCCGCTCTACGTCGTCGTGCTCACTCCCCGGCCCGACGTCGTGGCGACGCGCGAACAAGAACGCGAGAAGTCCGGCTACGGCGAGTGGGACGTCGAGCAGTTCTGCGCATCGTTCGAAACTGAAACGCCGCGCATCGGCCTCTGGCTCGACACCTCGGATTTGACACCGGAAGAGACCGTCGAGGCGATCCTGCTTCGACGCCAGGACGCTCGAGTTCGCTAACGCACCGACTCTCTTACGTGGCGCCCTTCTTCTCGTAGAGGGCGAAGCCGCCCTGGGACTGCACGAGTCGATAGTCACCGCGGATTTGGCGCAATACGTTCGGGTCCGTGACCGAGTTCAGTGGATTGGGCAGGAGAACGTACTGCACCTGGTTCGCGGCCGGGAGCCTCTGGCCGGTGACGTTACCGACGCCGTAGTTCTCGGCGTAAAAAGGAGTCGGCCAGACGTAGATCCCGGAGCGCTCATCGAGGTGCGACACCAACGGATACCACGCCGACACTATGGCGTTCGGAGGTATCAACTTCTCGAGATTGTTGAGCGCGCTCATGGACGTCGGCGCGACGGTATAGGCGAAGACCGAGTTGTCGGAGAAGGGGGCGAAGCCCCACAGCGTGCAGGTCCAGAGTGCTCCGACGAGCGTCAGGATCGTCAAGAGGTTGCGGCGCCACAGCGTGCTCTGTTGGGCGATGGCGTACAACGTGCCGAACACGAGTATCGGTCCCAACACGATCGAGTACTGATAGAGGATCTGGTGCATGTAGCCGAAGTTGCTGATTTCGTTCTCCGCGACCAAGAGGACGCCAATCGCGGCGATCTCCGGAGAGAACAGGAAGACGAATCCGACGGTGCTCGCGATCTGCCATAGATAGAACGGTCGACCCTGCGATCCGAGGTACGAGGACAGTTGTCGCGGGTGGTGGAACAGTGTGCTGATGATGCCCGAGACGCCACCGAAGGGCAGATAACTGGAATAAGCACTGGTCGTGCCGAGGATCGAGGGAATGATCAGCCAGTTGTCGAGCATCGCCCACGCCACCGAACCGGCGACGATCGAGAGGCCGAGGCGTCGATCCCGTCGGGCCGCGACCCACAGACCCAGTGGCACGACCAGTACGGCGGCGTCCTCTTTCACCATCAACATCAGCACCGCCATCACCACGAGCAGTCCCGCTCGGCTTTCGATGGCCGCGTAGATCGCCACGCTGACGAAGAAGACTTGGAAGGCTTCGGGGTGGAACTGATCGAGGTTCCCCTGCTGCACGAGGGGACTCAACAGGTACGTCGCGACCAGTGCCGTCGCGATCACGGTGCTCTTGATGTACTTGCGGGCCAGGACGTAGATCGGAACGGCCGGCGCCGCGAGCAGCAGGGTTTGGAACACGAGGAGACCCTGGGGTTCGGGGAAGAGCCGATAGAACGGCACGAACAGGTAGAGCACGAAGGACGAATGGTCGCCGAAGAGATTGCGTCCCATGACCGTGTCGAAGGGGATGTGGAAGTGCGAGATCAGCCACATGCCCTGGTCGAAGACGGCGAGATCGAAGGGCGGTTCGCCGTAGGTGTAGTACGACACGAGGTTCAGGTGGATGAACCATCCGATGTAGGCCGCGATGAGCACGATGACGACGATGTTGCGTCGTTGCGCCAATGAACGCCAGATTCTGTCCACACCGCTTCGAAGGTCACGCGGCGCGTCGGGCATTCTCAGGGGTTCGGCGCTGGGATCGTCCGTGAAGTACGTGCGTGACGTCACCGTCTCGTCGCTCACTATTCGGCGCACTTCCCGAGGTTTCCCGGCCTCGGTGGCGAATGAGTCATGAGCCACGCTTTCTGGAACCGGTATGCCCGTTGCTGCATCATACAAATGTATGTTGTAGTAATCGCGATGCGAGGGAACGACTGTGGGTTTCAAAGACACGATCATCGGACTGAACCGTCGACACCGTCAAAGCCTGCTCTCTCGACGAGAGGCGGCCCGGCGCTGGAGCCGCGAGGGCACGATCTCGGCCGACGCACTGATTGAACTCTCCTCGATCGACCAGACGGTCGCCTTCTACGACGACCGACTTGAGTGCCGCAGTCGACTGGGTTCCAAGCACGGCGTGATCCCCTTCAGTCGCGTGCGAAAGGTGAGCATCGTGGGCCACAGCGTCACGCCGCGAATCTCTACGAGGACGAACACGTACGACGTCATCCTCTCGAGGCCGACCAAGATGTCCTTCGCTTTGGACTCCACTCACAAGCCCGTGACGTTCGACTTTCGAAGCGAGCCGCCCGATCGCGTGGAAGCCGCGATGGCCCTCGTGCGCCGGTACCTGCAAGCGAATTGCCCACCGAAGGATTCGAATCGCGCTGCGTCCGGTGATCGCGGGAGCCGGGCCGATGAACTGATCAAGATGACCGAGTTGCACGAGAGCGGCGTCTTGAGCGACGAGGAGTTCGCGAGGGAGAAGGCGCGGATCCTCGGCGCGTGAGCCGGGACGCGTCGACGGACAGCGAAAGGCCCCCACCGAAGTGGGGGCCTTTCAAGAAATCCCGGCGGCGACCTACTCTCCCAGGGGGGGACCCCCAAGTACCATCGGCGCTGGTGGGCTTGACTGCTGTGTTCGGAATGGGAACAGGTATATCTCCACCGCCATAACCACCGGAAACTGTGCGCCCGATCTCTCTCGAGATCAGAACCGGCGTCGCCGGCTCCTTGAGCGTCCTAGAACGAGCACGAACATCAAACTCCAAGCCCTCGGCCGATTAGTACCGGTCAGCTGAATGCATTGCTGCACTTACACTTCCGGCCTATCAACGTGGTCGTCTGGCCACGGGCCTTACCTGGTTAACCCAGTGAGTGAATTTATCTTGAAACGGGCTTCGCACTTAGATGCTTTCAGCGCTTATCCCACCCGAAGGTCGCAAAACAGCCATGCCCTTGGCAGGACAACTGTCACACGAGAGCTTCGTTCGTCCCGGTCCTCTCGTACTAGGGACAACCTTTCTCAATTCACTTACGGCTGCATCGGATAGGGACCGAACTGTCTCACGACGTTCTGAACCCAGCTCGCGTACCGCTTTAATGGGCGAACAGCCCAACCCTTGGGACCGGCTTCAGCCCC
>Ga0182015_10002559_pt1 | contig 21670 bp, 25 predicted proteins | sample 712P3MmetaG_FD_120478 | JGI IMG/M metagenome (GOLD analysis project Ga0182015, IMG submission 120478) | Permafrost microbial communities from Stordalen Mire, Sweden - 712P3M metaG | ecosystem: Environmental > Terrestrial > Soil > Wetlands > Permafrost | place: Sweden: Stordalen | collected...
AACTCTGGAAGAACATGCCGAGCGCCGCCCGGTGCACATCACATCCCCACAGAAACGAAAACCCTCGATGCCCCGCATCTACAACCTATCCGGCCGCCCCGCTTTGGCGGCCGTTACTTAAACGACGAGAGGTGACAAAGTCTCGTTGCAGTTAATACGACATTTTCTGGTTGCAACAACAGCGGAGCGGCCCAGCTGAGAAGAAGGACTCTACGCGCCGTCGGAACGGTCGCGCCACTTCTGATCCGCCAGCACAACCGAGGTTTCGATCTGGCGTTCAGGTATGATCCAGTACTTCTTGAGCAGCCGATCTTTCTCCGGTGGACTAACCAGTCGAAAGCCATGCTTTTCGTAGAAGCGGATTGCCCAGGCGGCATCCGCCCAGGTGCCGATCAGCACGGGACCACCTGTCAGCTCCCGGAGATGAGACAGCAAGCGCCCTCCCACTCCCTGCTTCTGGTTGCCGGTGCGAACATAGGCGTGGCGGATGAGGGTAACATCCTGGACATCTTGAATGCCCATTGCGCCTGCCAGGGTTTCTGACTCCTGGTAGCCCCAGAACACAACACCGTCGTCGATTTCACGCCGAAGCTTTTCGCGAGACATGTACGGTTCCGTCCAGCGATCCGCGGGGATGATTCCTTTATAAGCCTGCGCACCGTCGTTGATGATGGTCCAGATCAGCTCAAAGTCGCGATTGTTACAGCGGCGGATCATGAATAACTCGGCCTCTCCGGCGAAAACAGTCGGGGCATCTTGATCTCGGCCTCAAGGTATGGCAACACCGAATTCGATGCGCGGCCAGGCCCGATTGCTACTGTGTTACACTTTTCAGTTCCCCAAAGCACCCGCTGACATAGGACATTCTATCCGCACATGCTTCTTTCCAAGGAATACGTGGGCTATCTGGCCCGCGAAGTGACCAAGAAATTGATTGCCGGCAAGGCCATCGAAACTACCTCCGTACCCAAAGTGACGGAGCGAGTGCGCGCCGCTTTGCTCGAAGAACTCACGCTCGAAGACCGCATCAACGACGAGGTGCGGGTCATCCTCGAAGCCTACTCGGAAGAGATGAACAAGACCGGCGCCAACTACCAGGAGATGTTTCGCAAGGTGAAGACCGAACTGGTGCGTAAGTATAAGGCGGTGCTGTGAGACTGAGCCGCGATAAAGTGAACGTACTGGCGCGGGCCGTCGCCGACGCCCTGAAGACAATGGACGAAGTAGATTTCATCGAAGACCCCAACACCATCCGGCAGGACACTCGCAAGATTTTGGAAGACCTTCTGGCTCAGGAAGCAAGGATCGATCAAGCCGCCCGGCTGAAGATCGAGAGCCAGAAACGAACCATCCTCGAAGGCTCGCAGGAGTGGGACATCCTCTACCGGAAGTATTACAACGAGGAAGTGAAGAAGCTGGGCATGTAATCGCGCCCTTCGTTGCCTCCGGCATTTAGTGCAACTTCGCGTACTCCGCCTTGGCTTCTTTCAGGATGGGGATGTCGGGGTCAGCGTCTTTCCAGAGGGTGAAGAAATCCTGGTACGCGGTTCTTGCTTTGGCGGTGTCGCCGGAGAGAACATAGGCGCGGGCCAGGCCGAGATGGGCGAGCGCGCCCAGCGGAAAGTTGATGACAATGCCACGGTGGTCGGGAAGTTTCTGAAACTCGGCCGCGGCGGCAGTGCCGTTATGCGCCATTAAATAAGACTGGCCACGGAGGTAGGCGGGATACAGCGTCCCTACCTGCAACTGTGGTGGACCTCCTAGTTCGTAGGGAGCGGCAGCCTCCAGCAACATCTGCGCTTGAGTGGATTTCCCGGCATTCAGCTCGATGGCGGCTTTGATGGCTGGCATCCAATAGACCTTCAGAACCGTCTGTGACGGGTAATTCTTTTCCAACTCGTCCGCGAGTGCTTTGGCCCGCGCAATTTCGCCAACCTGTGCCAACGTAAGAGCGGCGAACATCTTCACATCACGGCCGGGAGACACGGCCAAAGCAGCAGCGACGCCCTGTTTCGCCGCCGCTGCGTTGCCGAACTCCGCCTCGCGCAAAGCCGAGTTTACCTGCCAAATCGCGGCGCTTTCCTTGGAGTCGGCGCGAATCGCTGCATCCACCGCGCGGCGGGAAAAGTCCCGCGCCCTGACGAGGTGTCCGTAATAGGCCTCGGTGTCCGATTGGAACGAGAGCAGCAGGTCTTCGGTTCCGGGCTTGCCGGCAGCCCAAGTCACCTGGCGTTCCATCTCCGCGGTATCGCCCTTCAGGAAAGCCAATTGATAGATTACGAGGTGCAGGATATCGCTCTCCATTTGGTGTTGCTGGGCATCTTCTACCGCTTTCTGCGCGTCGTCCGGCCGGTTGAGGGCGAGGTAGGTTCCAGCGAGATTGGAATAACCGATTGCGTCCGCCCCCAAGCGCTGGCCCTCCACGGTCGCAACCAAAGACTTCTCGTACTGTCCCAGGTTGGCATAGATCACTCCCAGGTTGCCCACCGGAACGGAATCCTGCGGATAGCTCTTGGCCCACAGTTCGTAGACTTGAACGGCCTGCTCCATCTCCCCAGTGACGTTCTGGTAGTAGAGCGCGGAAATACGATATTTTTCGCGCTCGCTCACCCGATCGCGGAGTGCGTAGGCTTTCTTGATATTCTCCGCCGCAAGACTGGCCTGTCCCAGATTGCCGTACACAAGGCCCAGGCTGGCATAGGCGACCGCGAAATTAGGATCGATTTCCAGAGCGCGCTTATAGAACGGAATGGCCTCAGCGTTCCCCTTGGCACGGAACGTCGTGATGCCCATGCTGAAGGCTTTCAGGGCTTCCAATGAGGCCGTCGTCGCCTCCACCGGCACATCAAACCTCTGGATGGTAGCCAGCGATTCGCCCAACTTCCCGCGCAGACTGGACGCTGCTTTGCCCAGCATCTTCAGCACATCTTCCTTGGTCGCAGCCTCTTCCTGCTCTTTGGCGAGCGTATCGCCGTTGCTGCAACCGACGGCATCGACACCGAGAACGTACTGACCTCCCAGCTTTGAGATCGACCCAGCCAGAAATGCTTTGCTGCCGGTGCGAATGCAGAGCTCCCGCGCGACATCGCGCGTGATCCGCTCATTCGAAGGGCGGCCCATCAGATGCAAAGTGTCCTCCACTCTTCGGTCGGAGAGAATATTGAGGAATGGCGATTGTCCGAGCTGCACGCCCAGTGCCTGCTTCAGGGCATCGTCGAAGACAGGGTCGCCGGTTTTATTCTCGAAGTCGGCCAATACAATGGTGTCTTTTTCCGTGAGCGGCGTGGCGCTCGTCCCTGAGGTCGCCGCCGGGCTCGCCGAACGGGAGCGCCAGTAGAGGAAACCGGTAACCAACGCCATGACAACCAACGCCGCCGGAACCAGAATCTTCCAGAGCTTCCGGCTCGCTGCGGTTGGAACCTCGGCTGCTTTCACGGCGCTCGACGAAGAAACGAGTGCGGGCGACGAGCCCGATCCTGATGACGGCGGTTCGGCGGCATTGAGTTGCGCGGCCCGGGATTGCGCGGGCACGAAGCCGCTTTCCGGCACGATTGATACGGAACCAGAAGTAGCCGGCACGCCGCGTCGTGACTCCGTTTCCCGCTTCAGTCGCTTCAGGTCCGTCCGCATGTCCGCTGCGCCCTGGTAGCGCAGCTCGCGATCTTTCTCCAGCGCCTTGTTGATGATGTCTTCCAGCTTGGGCGGGAGATCAGGATTCAGCCGCACGGCGGGAACCGGATCACGTTCCAGAATTTCCGTAAAAATCACCGCAGAACTTTCGCCGCGGAAGGGCAACTGCCCAGTGGCCATCTCATAGAGGACGGCTCCAAAAGAGAACAGATCGCTGCGCGCATCCAATTCTTTCGCTCGCGCCTGCTCCGGCGACATATAAGCCACCGTGCCGATCGTAGAGCCGGGGCTAGTCAGGTGCGCTCCGACCGCTTCGGTTCGCGTGGCCTCGTTCTGCTCACTGGCGCCCGATGCCGCAACCTTGGCCAGACCGAAATCGAGCACCTTGGCGTGGCCGCGCTCGGTGACGAAGATGTTCGCGGGCTTGATGTCGCGGTGCACGATGCCTTTGGCGTGAGCGGCATCGAGCGCATCAGCGATTTCGATGGCCAGCGAAAGCAGGGTGTCCAACGGCAGCGGCCGCACCCCGATTAGGTGCTTCAGCGTCTGCCCACCCAAAAACTCCATGGCGATGAACGCTTCACCGTGCTGGTCGTCAATTTCGTGGATGGTGCAGATATTGGGGTGGTTGAGCGCAGAAGCGGCCTGCGCCTCGCGTTCGAAGCGGGCTAGCGCTTGCGTATCCTTGGAAATCTCGTCCGGCAGGAACTTCAAGGCGACAAAACGATGCAGCTTGACGTCTTCCGCCTTGTAGACGACACCCATGCCGCCGCCACCGAGTTTCTCCACAATGCGGTAGTGCGAGATGGTTTCGCCGATCATCCGAGAGCTGCCAGGCTTTTGGGTCGCTTCATATTACGAACGGGGCATCTTCTAGTCAACGAATGATGCTATGGCAGGACGGATCGAGCCTGGAACGACTGAACGCGACGAGGGACTCATGGCGCTGATACGCCCAACGTCCCTTGGTCGCTCACTCCACAAAAAAGCCCCGCGCATTTTGCGCGGAGCCCTGGGCACTGGGGGAACCACAAGAATTTTCAAGCCGCTTCTCGCCACTGCTGGATGGTTTCCAGTTGCTGGCGATATTTTTGGGTATTGCCGACGATCTTGCGTTGCGGCAGGCTATTGACCCATAGGTCGCGGGAAATATTGCGCCGCTCGCGGCGAGTGCCCACGGTGCCCCGGTTGCGAAGATTGGTGGGATGCTTCTCTGCCGTAGTTTGCTGCCAGCCACTGCCTGAGTTCACGTTGAAGGTCCCGCTGTAACCGCCGGCGAGCATTTGCAACGGATTTTGCATCTTAATTCATGCGATCAAATTGTGTGGAACTTTCGGTGCGAAAGCCTTCGAACCATGCGGGGTAAACGAAATCGGAAAGCAAGATATTGTCGATGTGGTAGCCGAGGCTGTCGTCTTCGCAGGGGTCGCAGACCTCGTAGGCATAAAGAGTTCCCGCCGTATTGCTGTTCTGCACAAAGACGGTGAGATTGACGTTGGGATCGCCTAGCATCTCCAGTAATTCGTGACTGGCGGTAACCGTCCACGAAGTGCCGGCTTTCAGATCGCTGGCGGCGAATACTTTTCCGATCGGAGGGCCTTCGGTGGTGAGGTCGTGGTAGCCGAGAGCGTTGGCCTGATCGGAATCGTCGAGGAATACCGGCCACCAACTCCCGCTGGTGGGTTACGTGCCCTTAGGGACGATGATCAGTTCCGTATCCGTGCCCCACGTGGGGCGAAAATCGTTGGTGACGTGCTTCTGGAGCGCGGCCACGGCCGGCGTGGCATCCTTGTCCGCCAGAACGGTGCTCTCATTGATGACTGAGATTTGAGTGGTCGAGGTTTGGACGTGGGTGGTTTGCGGCCTGTAGCTTATCTCCTGGAAAACAAATTCGGAGATCGCGCAGCTCAAAGCTTGCGTGACTCTGTGACCAGAAGCTTATACGCTAAAGCTGCGCGGGCATCTGATTTCATAACTTAAAAGTGCAACGGAATCCCGATTTGGAACTTGATGCTCGCGCGTGGTTGTGGATTAAATTTGTTCCTGGTTCAAAAATACAAGTGCTGCAATTCACTGAAATCACGACAACTGTAACGCAAGCCGCGCAGGAGACCGGGTTTGATCTCGCGGGAATCGCTCCGGTGGATGATTCGCCGGAGCTGGAATATTTTCCGCGGTGGATTGCCGAAGGCCACGCCGGCGAGATGAAATATCTCGAAGGACGCGACGGGCAGGGCCGATTGAAGCGCGCTTCTCTGGCGCACGTGGCTCCGTGGGCGCGAAGCGTGGTGGTGTGTGCCCTTAACTACAACACGGCGCAGCCATATTCCACGCAAGTTCCGAATTACTCTGCGGACGGACGAGGCCGGGGCTGGATTTCGCGCTATGCCTGGAGCGAGCAGGATTATCACGACTCGGTGATGCAGCGGTTGCGACGGGTCGAACTCGCGCTGCGCGACGCTTGCGGCGCAAGGGATATTGTGACTCGCTGCTATGTGGATACGGGCCCGATCGTCGAACGCGTGATCGCGAAGTATGCAGGTATCGGATGGATTGGTAAGAACACGTGCATCATCAACCAAGAGCTGGGATCATGGCTTTTCCTCGGCGTAATCCTTACTTCTCTGGAGCTCGAACCCAGCCTGCCGGCGCCGGATCGCTGCGGCACCTGCACACGCTGCATTGAAGCTTGTCCCACAGATGCCCTGATAGCGCCATATCAACTCGATTCCAACAAGTGCATCTCTTATCTGACGATTGAAAAACGTGGCGCGATTGCGGAGGAACTTCGCGATGGGATGGGGCGGCACATTTTTGGCTGCGATATTTGCCAGGATGTTTGCCCCTGGAACCGGAAGGCTCCGGCGACCGATGCTGAGGAATTTCAGCCGCGTCCGGAACTAGTGAATCCAGCGCTGGACTGGCTGGCGGAGATGAGCGCGGAAGAATTTCGATCTACATTTCTTAATTCGCCATTGCGCCGGGCCAAACGGTCAGGATTGCGGCGGAATGCGGTGATCGCCATGGGCAACAGCGGGGATCAGAAATTTCTTCCCCTGCTCGAAAAACTGGCCGCCGATGACGATGAAGTAGTTGCTGAAAGCGCCGTCTGGGCTATTAAAGAGCTTCGCCGCACTGCAAAATCCGCCTGATGCAAATTTTTCATCGGCGTTCACAATCTTGCATCTGCCTACTTTTCTACAAGATACGAGCCTCCCGTCCATTTCCCTGTTTATCTTCTGACTTCCGTAACTCGCCCTCCCGGTTACTGGCAACTAAGGTAGGGCCACGGGGGTTCATATTCGGGTGTTCTTGGCAGGGAAAGCTATGTCCCGCTTGGCTCAATTTCGGCGCTCGCTAGGTGCGATATGCGTGCTCGTACTGGCGTCGACGTGTCTGGCAAACGCTTCCGCGACTCTCTTACTCGAAGAGCCTTACGGCAAGCTGGGTTTCTTTACTGCCACCGGACATGCCGCCGTATATCTGTCAGGAGTCTGCGCGGAAACGCCGCTGGTTTTGCGCGCCTGCGCCCCGGGTGAGCTCGGTGCGGTCATCAGCCGTTATGACGGAGTCGGCGGATACGACTGGGTAGCGATTCCGCTCATCCCTTATCTCTACGCGGTGGAGAAACCGGAAGACATTCCCCTGTTTGTGGATCCGAAGATGGTCGCGTTTCTGCGCGACCAGTACCGGCGCCAATACTTACAAGAAGTTGCACCTGATCTGGCCGCGGGAGGGACTCCGGGGGGAAACTGGTACGAGCTTGTTGGTTCGGCTTATGACCGTGCTTCCTACGCGTTCGAACTGGAAACCTCCGCGGCTCAGGACCAAGCCTTTATTCAGGCCTACAACGCAGCACCGAACCGTTCGCACTTCCGAACGGTCTCCCGCAACTGCGCCGACTTTGCCAAGGATGTGATCAACTTCTACTACCCGAAAGCCCTGCACCGCAGCGTGGTTGCCGATGTGGGAATCACCACTCCGAAGCAGATGGCGAAGACGATGGTGAGGTACAGCTTGCACCATCCTCGACTGACGTTCTCGCGCTATGTGATCCCGCAGGTCCCAGGTAGCGCAGCGCGCAGCGCGGCAGTCCACGGGGTGGTGGAGTCGTTCTTCACGTCGAAGAAATATATTGTTCCCAGTGCCGTGGTTAGCCCGGTGTTTGCGGGTTGCGTCGGGGCGGTGTACGTGGGCACCGAGGCCAAACGCTTCGATCCTTCGCGGAACGCGCTGGTTTATAACGCCGAACGCAGCCTGGAACCGCCGATAGGGACTGAGGACCGCCGCTCCTATGAACTCGAACTGAACCATCTCGTGGCCCCAGAGGTGTTGAAAATGAGCAGCACGCACGTGGAGAAGACATTGGCTCGCATGATGAACAACGCCGCACCGGGCTTCGATTCCGACGGCCGGCTGGTTCTGCGAATGCGAGTTGGCAAGGAAGAAGTGGATCTCGGCGTGGCTCAAGGCAACATCTTCAGCGCCGAGTCGTCAGGACAGTTCGCCCAACAGCTTCTTGAAGCCAGGCTGCAGGAGGAGTTGAGGCGAGGAAACCCACCTAAGGTTTCTGAAAGCGACGTGGAAAAGGACTGGACGCTGCTGCAAAGGGCGATGGATACCTCTGACAACCAAGTGGCCACCCGGGACGCAAGACCGCTGCAAGCGGCCTCTCAGCGTTGGATACACCGGGGCAACCGGCCCTAGATTTTCCCCTCTTCACATTGTTGTCCAGTAAGAGACGCAATTTGACGCCTAGCACCGAAGGCGCTTACCACCCTCATTGCTGGTCTGCCGGAGGCGGCGGTTGATGCGGAGCCGGCATGACTGGGGGTTGAGATGCCCCGGGTTGATTCGCCTGTTGTTGCTGCTGCATAAGCTGCCGCTGTTGCATCTCCTGCAACAACTGCTGAGGAGTTTTCATGGCGGGCTGGTCCGGTGGAGGCTGTTCGGCCTCGGCCGCACTCTGGTCCGCGGTGTCATCCGTAGGAGTATCGTCGGTTGCTTGGGCTTCAGCAGCATCTGCCGGCTGCGGTGACGCGGCTGCATTGTTCGCGGGTGTAGCCGCTCCAGTATCCGGCGTGTCCGGCGTCTTGGCCACCAACACAACCCGCACCAGAGCATTGGCGTCGGCCGGTGATCCCAGCAATATGTAGTTGAAGCGGGATCCGTTCAGCAGGTCGGCCATCACTTCTCGCGCCGGCGCCGGGCCGAGGCGCGTCGCAACTCGTTCAGTGGCGCCGGCAGGGACGTCGATCTCAGCGGCAGTGTGCTTGCGCACGCTACGCAGAATGTCGCCGAGAGTGGAATTCGGCGCGACGATGGTGAGCAGGCCATTCACGTAGGTGACTTCAGGAGCCACGGCCGGGATGGAATCCAACGGAATTTGAGGCACCGGTCCTCGGGCTCCCGAGGGCAGCGGCGGCGGCACGGCCTTTTTCTTGCTGTGGACACGATGCGTGGTCTGAGTGTCAACCTGGCCCACGGCGGGTAGGCATAAAGCGCCCGCCATCAGCAAGCCGGTAAGCTTCAGCGCCATAGTCATCACAGACCCTCCACTCAATCCCTTCGATTTTGCCGAGACGGTGGGTTTACAAACAGCAATTCTAACACCGCTTTCAGCGCGGCATTTATCCATGGTACCAGCAGAGCCAGCTTTCTTTACTCTATAGAACGTATTGACTTTAAGCCCTTGCACGCCGAACGTTGCTAGTGTGGCGGGACCGGGATGTGCAAGTTCCTGCGCTTCCTATGCATCATCGCAGCGTACAATTTCTTCTTGGGGGCGGAATGAAAGGGTTTCACGCGAGCTGGTTTCGGAAACGCTGCCCGGCGATCGATAACCTGTCGACGCTGCGGCGAAGGCATGTGCTGGTCGCATGTACCGCGGTGGCTGTCACGACATTCTGCGCAATAAACGTGTTCGCGGAAAATTGCATCACGGCCAGCGACATGGACCCCGCCACGCGCCCCGCTCTGGTTGCCGCCGGTCAGCGCTATTTCGACTTTATCGCCAAGGGCGATGCGGCATCGCTCCGGCAAAATGCCATCCCAAGCCTTGCGGCGGATTTTTCCACGATCGAAAACACGGTCAAGGACAATCAGCCGGCACTGGCCGGCGCGAAAGGAACGCCTCGTCCGCCGTTCTTGCTGGCGGCTGATGGCACCGCACCGATTCCACGTGCGGAGTTTTACTGCGGCGTTTTTGGCAGAAACGGTCAGACCAGTGACAGCGCGGCTTTTTACCTCAACAACCTTCAGCCGGGAAAGTATGCGGTGATTATTTTCGATGCGCCGTCTTCCAGGGGCGCGTATACGGTCTCTTTCATACTGCAGCAGATGGGTTCCGATTGGAAGCTGGGAGGCCTTTACATTAAAGCGGCACAGATCGGCGGCCACAACAGCGATTGGTTCCTCACCCATGCCCACGAATTCAAGGCTAAGGGACAGGTGCACAATGCGTGGCTGTACTATCTCGAAGCACGCTCGCTGATCTCACCCTTGCCCTTCATGAGCACTGCCGCTACCGACAAGCTTTATGACGAATCGCAGAAAGCCCAGCCCTCGGATTTGCCCGCGGACGGTAAGACTGTCGATCTTTCCGCTGGAACCTCGACCTACAAGCTTGTCGAACTTTTCCCCGAGGTCGTGGGGAATGACCTGGATTTGATTGTGAAGTACCAGGTGCCAGACGTTTCCAATACGAATCTGGCCTATCAAGACAACATTGCGGTGATGAAGGCCTTGGTGGCGAAGTATCCTGAACTGCGGGATGCGTTTGCGGGAGCGGTGGCCCGCGCCGTCGATGCCAGCGGCCGCGACTACGGCACACTGCTGGCGATGAAAGATATCAAGTAGCAGAAGGCAGTTCTCAGTTCTCAGTTCTCAGAGTCCGTTCCTGGTCCAGGGTGCATTCTTTTGGATCTTTGTCGTCGCGCAGGCCGAGGAACACAGGGGCCCTCATCTTGGGTCCGCTGCCGGTGTCGGTTCCTTCGGTCCATTCGGCGTATTCGATCTCAGCTACCAATTCCGGCTTTACCCAGTACACTTTCCGCAACGCTTCGACTTCCCCGTAAAACGGGTTCTTCTTGGTCTCCCGTTTCTTGAGCAGTTGCCAAACCTCCTCCAGCGACTTCTGATTAAAGCCGCTGCCCGCCTGCCCTACATGAATGAGGCGGCCCTGCTTGTCATAGAGTCCGAGCACGATGGAGCCGAAATGGGCGCGGCTGCCCTCGGGCTCGGTGTATCCGCCGATCACGCATTCCAGCCGGTGCCTAATTTTGATCTTCAGCCACTCACTGCTGCGGCGCTCCTGATAAATGCTGGCGCGTTTCTTGGCCAGAATCCCTTCCAGCCCTTTCTTGCGTGCAATTTCGAACAGCGCCTTTCCCTGCTGCTCGTAGTGATCGGAATAGCGAAGCGCATCGCCTGCGATCAGCACAGACGCTAATTTCTTCTTCCGCTCTTCCAGGGGCACGCGGCGCCAATCGTAGCCGTCGAGATAGAGCAGGTCGAAGGCGTAGTAGAGCACGGGCACATCCGCATTGGTGGCGGCGCGGCGGCCACCGGGACGAAATCCGGTTCGCTGCTGCATCAGGCTGAACGAAGCCCGTCCCTGCTCGTCGAGTGCAACCACTTCCCCGTCGAGGATCGCGTTTTTCGCCTTGACGAACTGCGGCAAGTCTTTGAGTTCGGGATAGCGCTGGGTCAGTTCATTCTGATTCCGCGAGACCAGCCGGACTTTTCTGTCCTCGATGAAAGCGACGGCACGGTATCCGTCCCATTTGATTTCGAAGAGCCACTCCGGTCCGTCAAAGGGCTCGTCAATCGAAGTGGCCAGCATGGGATGAATTTCGGTGGGCATGGGGCGCTTGACCGGAGCGGAAGACGCGGGACCCAAAACCGCGGAGGCCGCAGAGAGCGCTAAGGATTTTGATTTCTTCGTACTGCTCGAATGTGAGATGGCCGGGGTGTTGTTGCCAAGAGACGCTGCGGTTTTTCTCTTATCTCCCTCGGCGTCCTTAGCGTCCTCTGCGGTGTTCAGTTCTTTCTGCTTTTTTTTTTACTCGCCGCCGCTTTCTTTTGATCGAGTTTCGCCACGGCATCCGCCAGCCACGCCGCCTTCAACTTGCCGCGGCCCGACGGACGGCTTCGCCACTCGGCCGATCCTGAGTCTCCGGCGATCTCCGCGAGGCTGCGCTTGCTCAGGACGGATTCGTCGTAGGCATCGATGTCGTATCCCTCTACCGCGTAGTCGTCATGCTTCTTGATCAGCAGCCATTCGTTGCCTTTGCTTCCGGGACGACGGCCTTTCATCTTCACCAGCGCGAAATCGCCCTTCAGTTTTTTCCCGTCGAGACGAAATTTCAAATCGCCCTTGGCCAGCATGGCGACAGCTTCGGCCTCGGTTCCGGGTACATATTTTCCTTCTACTGGGATCGGAGAGAGCGGCTGCCACGTGCCCACATCCCACACCATCACCGTGCCTGCGCCGTAGTTGTCTTCCGGGATGATGCCTTCGAAATCGAAATATGAAACGGGATGATCCTCGACCTGCATGGCGAGGCGCTTGTCGGCCGGATCGAGCGACGGCCCCTTGGGCACGGCCCAGGATTTCAGCACGCCTTCCATCTCCAGGCGAAAATCATAGTGCAGGCGCGTGGCGTCATGCTTCTGCACCACGAAGCGGTGCCCAGCTTTGGATGCGAGTTTCGGAGGAGGCTCTGGCGTCTGCTCGAACTTGCGCTTTCGTTTGTATTCTTCCAGTGCCATGGCGAACACTATTTAACCACAGAGACACAAGAGCGAATCTGCTCCTGTGGGGACAGCTGCCCTCGGCTGTCCGTGCCGAGCAAAGCTCGGCCGCTGCCTGCGCCCACGCCCATGCGATTCCCTTTAGAATGCTTGCACAGATGAAACGTGAATTTCCTGAAGTTCCGCTGGTCGGCGTGGGCGCTATCATCATTGAGAACGCTCGCGTGGTTCTAGTGAAGCGCGCGCATCCGCCGCTGCAGGCCGAGTGGTCCATCCCTGGAGGAGTGCTCGAAGTCGGCGAACTGGTGCGCGAGGCCGCTATTCGCGAGGCTCGCGAGGAAACTGGACTCACGGTCGAACCCGGCGAACTGCTGGGCGTCTTCGATCGAGTGCTGCGAGATGCTGAGCAGCGCGTGCAATATCACTACGTTTTGATTGATTTTCTATGCCACCGGGTTGCGGGAGATCTCGCTGCCGCCAGCGACGCCGCCGAAGTGCGGTGGTTTACGCGAGAAGAACTGCCGGTGTTGAAGCTCGCGAAAGACACGTTCGATGTGATCCTCAAGGGCTTCGCCAAACTGAGCAGCTCGTAATGAACCCCGACGTAGAATCCCGCGATTCGTTCCCTACGACCTAAGTCTTAGCCGCGGATAATTCGGAAGTCGCCTTGTTATGGAGCTTGTCCCGGATTATCCCTGTTTCAGGAAGAGGGCAAAAAGTGCCGAATCAAGCTGCAACTCCCTACCAGCCGGTTCGCAACCTGAAGCCATACAAGCGGGTTGAAGGCACGCACCAGATCGAGCATTTCTTTCGCGCCGCCGCTGGCCTCGACCTTGATAAAGACGACATCAAGCGTTACTACGTCTTGGTCGACCAGACAATTGCGGACTTCCGCCTCGTGGCGCAGCATACGGCGAGGGCCAACGACAGAATCACGGTTGAGCCTCGGGATCTTCCCATCACTAGGGACTGCAAGAGAGCATTCACGCTTTTGAAGCGCTTGATCTGGATGTCGGTATCAGGCGCATATTGGAAAAAACTGTTCCTGAACCGCAGATCGATCTGCCCTGCAGCGAGGAAACGGAGGCTCGATTACCGGCTGTTGCGGGCGGGTTAAGCCTGGCATTCGCGCGCACTTTCAAGATCATCAATCCTCAAATTAAACATCTTTCCACCGAGCAGTGGGACCGCGCGTTTGAAATCTTCGATTTGTTGCTGTAGACCATTAGGATCGCTCTCTCGGGATAGTCATAGGAATCCGCGCAGACGAAAGTCCTCGCCGCTGATCGCCGCGGGGATTTTACTTCTTTGGGCCCCGCTGGAACTGTTTCGGCAGAACAGTGATGCTCTGCGCCTCGGGGATCGTGTGGGCGAACCTGGAGTACCGGGCGGGACAGTTGTTGTGGGAGGGGCCGATTCACCATCTGCGATACAAATGAAGTAGGGTCTGGAAGTTGCCGTACTACGTTTTTTCCCAGATCTCCTACGGAGTTTCCCATCGCCCTGAATCGGCGGAGCGAAAGATGGCTTCGATGACTGCCATGTTCTTGATGGCGTCTTCGAGCGGCACGGGCACTTCCTTGTTTTCCAGAACGGCCTTGGAGAAAGCATCCCCCTGCATGGTGTACTGATTGGCAACTGGAAAGGTTTCCGGGGTGATGTTCTTGCCGAAGAGGTCGCCCCCGTCGTCGATGAAGATGCGAGTGGGGCGATCAATCGGCGCGTTGAAGGGGATTTCGATCTCAATGCGTCCGCGGGTACCGAGAAAATGAACCCGCTGGTACGGAACCAACTGCGTACTGCAACTAAAGATGGACTGGCCGCCCGGGAAGTCAAGAATCGCTGAAGAGAGCCGGTCGGTCTTCATCTGGGGATCAGGGTCGATGCAAGCCACCACGCGAGTGGGCTCCTGTGCAAACCCGTAGCGCGATGCGTGGACGAGGTAGCAACCGATGTCCATGAGAGCGCCACCGCCGCAGGCCGGCTGGTTGCGGATGTTGGCGGGATCAACGTTGAAGTAGCTGAAAAATCCCCCGATGGAGCGAAGTTCGCCGACGCGGCCCTGGTCGAGAAGTTCGTGCAGGCGCAGCCACTGCGGAAAACTGCGGATCATAAAAGCTTCGCCGATCTTGACTCCAGTACGGTTGCGGACGCCGAGCAGAGACTTAGCCTCCGCGACCGTGAGGCTGAGAGGCTTCTCGCAGAGCACATGCTTGCCGGCTTCAGCGGCCTTGGCAGTCCACGGGACATGAAGCTGATTCGGAAGCGGATTGTAGATCGCGTCAATATTGCGGTCGGCGAGAAGTTCTTCGTAGGAGCCGTAGGCTGTGGGAATGTTAAGGTCCCGCGCTGCCTCCTGAGCCTTTGCAAGATTGCGGGATGCAATGGCGGCGACGGTGGTGTACTCGCCCTGTTGCATGGCGGGGATGACCTTCTTGAAACCGATGTTGGCTGTGCTGAGAACTCCCCAGCGGAGCTTGGTGGACATGGTGGTCATCATAAAGGTAACCAGGATCCGATGCGCTTTTTTCACTAACTTGAATCGCACACTTCGAAAAATTGCGGGGCCCGGATCCAACGAGGCATGGTACCTTACACGAATCTTGAAAAGGTTTGTGGACTGCTGAAATAGCAGTTAATCGGACAACGATGACGATCACCCGACGCCAGTTCATCGGCAGAATCGCACAGGCCGGCGGATACGGCGCTGCCTTCATGACCATGCATTCGCTCGGCCTTCTGGGCATGGTCGAGACCGAGCAGCAGAAAGACTTTCCGCTCTCTCCATCGGCCGGCCGCGGTACGAAAGTGATTATTCTCGGCGCAGGAATTGCCGGGCTGGTCTCCGCTTACGAGATGCGACGCGCGGGCTTCGACTGCACAGTGTTGGAGGCGCGCGAGCGCCCTGGTGGACGCAACTGGACACTGCGTGGAGGATCGAAGCTCGTCTTCGACGATGGGAGGTCGCAAGAGTGCACCTTCGACGAAGGGAATTATTTCAACTGCGGTCCCGCGCGGCTCCCTTCGATCCACAGAAATATTCTCGGCTATTGCAATGAACTCGGAGTGGAGCTAGAGGTCGAGGTGAATTCGTCGCGCAGCGCGCTGCTGCAGAATGACAATGCTTTCGGCGGCAAACCCATCCGGCAGGGGCAAGTGATCAATGACACTCGCGGTCATGTTGCCGAACTGCTGGCGAAATGCGTGCAAAAGGGTGCTCTCGATCAGCCGTTGACTCCGGACGATCAGGCCGCAATGATGGAATTTCTCAAATCGTATGGCGCCCTGGGAAAAAACTACGAATATAAGGGCTCCTCGCGCTCCGGCGACCGGCAGTTGCCCGGCGCAGGCGATCAGGTCGAAATCCCTCGCGATCCACTTCCCTTCTCCGATTTGCTCAAATCGAAACTTTATAGGCCGACGCTCTTTGAAGAAGCGCTCGATATGCAGGCCACCATGTTCCAGCCCGTCGGCGGCATGGACCGGATTCCCTACGCATTCGCGCGCTCCCTGGGCGAGCTGGTGCGTTATAACTGCGCGATCACTGAAATCAGAAAGACAACCAACGGCGTCAGGGTGTTGTATCGTGACGGAGAATCCGGCCCGCTTCGTTCAATCGAGGCTCCCTATTGCATTTGTACTTTGCCGCTGACCATTCTCAGGACGCTGCCGAGTGATTTCTCCTCTGGCGTGAAATTGGCGATCGAGCAAGTCGCCTATGATTCCGCCTACAAAGTTGCCTGGGAGTCGCGGCGCTTCTGGGAGCAGGATGGCGATAACGTCTACGGCGGCATCTCGTTTCTCGCAACCGGACCGATCCCGCAAGTCTGGTATCCCAGTGCCAGACTGATGTCGAAGCGCGGAGTGCTCATCTCCGGCTACGCCATGGAAAACTGGGATGCCTTCGGCAAACTGCCTTCACATGAGGCAAAGCTTGCCGCCTCCCGGGCCGCGGTCGAGAAACTGCATCCTGGCAAGAGCAAGGAACTGGAGAAGCCGATGTATATGTGCTGGGGCAAGATTCCCTACAGCTTGGGATCCTGGGTCAGCCGCGGGCCCGACTATCCTCCCGCGGACGAGTCGGCTTACTATGACGGGCCCTATCGCGAACTGATCGTTCCCGATGATCGAATTTATTTTGCGGGAGACCACTGTAGCCATATCATCGGCTGGCAGGAAGGAGCTGTGCTCGCCGCCCAGAGGGCGATTACGATGATCATCAGCCGGGTCAATCAAGCCTGACTAGAGTCAGAGCGCTGGAAAGTCTCAGGCCTGCCGCAACACTTCCGTCTTATACTGCGGGGCAAGTGCTTGAGCCTTTGCTCTGAACTCAGCCTCAGCTTTTTCGTCGAGTTTCGGGGGTGCGGTCGTCCGGGTTGCAACCGGCACCCCCACCTTCGCGAAGAACTCCTCCTGTCCGGCAGGAGAGCAGAGGCATAGCAGACGCGCCTGACGGTCGCTCTTGTTATGAAACTGATGAGGCGCGTTGGCAGGAACGTGAAGGGTCTCGCCCGCAGCTGCAACGGATTTCACGCCGCGAAAGGTAGCCTCGATCTCACCCTCGACAACGATGAAGGATTCCTCGAAGTCATGCCGGTGAGGAGGTGGGCCGCCACCGGGCGGGATGTGCATGTCGATAAGGCAAAACCGTCCCGCTGTGTCCTTGCCGGTCAAAAGAGTTGTGTACGTGTCGCCAACGAGTCCGATGTGAGGTAAGTTCGGATCATCCGATCGCGTGAGGATGAGATTTCGTCGGGGATCATCGGGTGGAATGGAAGAACTAGGGCGGCTCGTGGCATCTGACCACTGCTCATCGTGCTTCTCCTTGGATTGAAAGTATAGAGCTTGGAAGTATAAGCCGCGTTCTAGGGACGTGACTCCGCCCCATCGTCTTCCCACTCCGCATCGCACTCGTGGCAATGCCAGGCGGGGCGCTGCAGGGGCATCGGCAGGCGGAGGAACGCGCTCATGTAGGCGATGGGACGATCCAACTCCTGGAAGTTCACGTCAAGCGACTGGCACTGGGGACAGCGCGGCTGCTCGTAGAGTCCGACGCCGTGCACGTAGAGACCTTCGAGAATCGGTTCGTCGAGAATCTTGTGCGCGTTGATTGCGTCCGGAGCTCGCACCTTGAGTTTGATGCCGCCGATGAAGTTTGAAATGAACCAGTCCAGCCGGACCAGGTTTTCGTCCGCCAGGAAACATTCAATGCCCGAAGATTCCAGACTGCCCTTCGCCAGCAGCGCCTCCGGCAGATCGCGAAACTGCCGGATCGTCACAAGCTCGCGCACTTCCATTTCCTGCCGTGGCTCCGGCGCATCGTCGGAAACTTCCAGATGGCGCCGATCCATTTCGTCCTCGAGCGCATCCCAGGCCAACTCGGTGAGCGACTCCGCATTCCGCGCCAGTCGCTGCAACTCGCCATCGGTCATGCCGGCGTAGTTCGCGGCCAGGCGCTGGCGCTCGCGTTGAGCGTTAAGAAAGGATTCGTCCAGATGCGACACTCGCCAAGGATACTTCGACTAGCTTCATTCAGCAAACGGGCGTCCAAAAACGATCGCCGCGCCCAAAGCGGCCTCTTGAATGCTATTTCGGGCTCAGGGCTTTGATCTGCTGCACGAGTGTGTCGATTTCTTCCGACGTCAGCTTACCGGCGAACTTCGGCATCCGGCCTTTGCCGTTCATGATGATGTTCCGCAAGTCATCGGCGGACGCGGCACGGACCTTTTCGGAGACCAGCGATGGTCCGCCAAAATATCGGCCCTCGGCGGTTTTACCATGACACTTCGCGCAGTTTTTCTCGAAGACTGGGTTGGTGGTCAACGTCGCATTGGAGGCCGATGTTTGGGCGAAGGCCAAAGCGGGAGTCCCGAACAGAAAAACGATAGCAACGATACATCGGGATATTTTCACGGCTGCACCTCAGCGAGATTAATCGTGGAAGCTTGGATGCATGAATCGGCGCGTAATGGTGACCCGAAATTGAAATCTTGACGTTTCTTGCCCTGGGTGTTCTGCAAGAAACGACAAACGGCCCGCAAACTCTCGCGAGCTTGCGGGCCGTTCGGTGGACTGTTTGGGATTGACCAAGAGGTGGTCACTAAAATCTTCTGTTGATTTCAAGGGGTTTGGTGGCTGGTCATAATAGTTTGGTCACAATAATCGCTGGTTCTCCGAGGCCTAGCTATTTGAGCCTCTAGGAGAACAGATGAGCAACATAGTCGTGAAGCTTTTTACCCGCCCGACCATCCGAGGCAACCGCAAATGGGTCGAAGTCAATCCCAAGCTCTTCAGATCACTCTTGTACCAGTAAATAGAACAGAGAGCTTCCTTCAAGGCTTGAACAGCGACCGCTGAGGTCAATTGCATTATAAAAGGGCTGTCACCTGATACTCAGGTGCACCGAGCAGAACACCAAAGCGATCTGCCATACTCTCCTATGTGTGCGGGCGGTACAAACTTCCGCGGCGGAAGCAGGTTGTCGAGGAATATTTCGACACCGCCTTGGATGCTGAAGACTGGACTCCCCGCTTCAATGTTGCACCGACCCAATCCGTCCCGGTCATTCACCAGAATCCCAAGGAGCCCGCCCGGGAATTCTCCCTGATGCGCTGGGGGCTCATTCCAGCGTGGTCGAAGGACTCGTCCGCCGCCGCCAAGATGATCAACGCAAGATCGGAAACCGCGTCCACGAAGCCCGCGTTCCGCGATGCGCTGAAATCCCGCAGGTGCCTGATCCCCGCAGACGGATTTTACGTGTGAGTGCGGATGGGAAAAGCCAAGCAGCCGTATTGTTTTGAGGTCAGCGAGGGGAAGTTGTGCGCCTTCGCCGGGGTTTGGGATCGCTGGAAGGACGCTAGTGGCAACTGGGTGAAAACCTGCTCGATCCTCACCACGACCCCAAACGCCGTGACCGCACCAATCCACGACCGCATGCCAGTGCTCCTTGATCCAGATGGCTACGACCTTTGGCTCGACCCCGGAATGACGAATGTGGCTGCGGCGTCCGAACTGCTGAAGCCTTTCGATGCTGGGCAGATGCTGTGCTATCCCGTAAGCACCCGGATCAACCACGTGGCGAACGATGACGAGGAATGCTCTCGACCTGCGGAGCCTGCTGCGACTCAGAATCGGCTATTCTCAGAGCAGGGACTTCCACTCTCTTGAATGACGTTGCCAAATCATCAGTTGTTTTGGATCGCGAACTCGACGAGGAGAAGATCGAAAGTCCCTCAGGTCCGCGCATCCGCTGCCCCCTCTGCGGCTGACCCATCCTGACTGGATTCTAGGAATGAATCGAAGAGATGTCTGATTAGGGTTTTTCCTTAAATGTCCGAATGTGAGCAACTATCGAGTGCACATCATTTTCCGTCAACCCATGGTGTAGGAAGGCGTGAGGGTATTTCTTGTGCTTTGTCCCATAAGCGACAGTGTTGAAAAGTTGCTCATCTGACATGCTCTGGACTTCTGTGGAACGCAGACTCGACATTGGCATTTTCGCCGCAGCGGTAGTTTTCGCTGCCAGATCAATCGCAGAGTTCTACATTTCTTCGAGCGAAGAAATGAGGGCTCTTGTGGCGTATGCCAACAGCCGATATTCACTAGCTGCTTAAGGCCCTAACCTTGATACTCCGCTCTCAGCAGACGCCCGCCGCTTTGAATCACGTTTTAGCTGATTAGGATTTACCAGCCAGAGGGCAAGACCGCCGTCTCCCACGAACCAATCCCAAGAACGGGTCAGTTTGGTACGGTCTCTGAAATGGACCCTAGCTATACTCTTCACGACCATCGCGGATTCGCAGTGTACTTGAATATCGTGCGGATGCCAGCTAGTTACCCTGCTGCCTTCGCTCGCGTCTCCCCCTGCCTTTTACCAGCGGAATAAAAAAAGCCAGAAAACTGGCAGCGAGCAATCCAATGAATAATGCGGCCCATAAAGTTCGCGGCGCTATGGTTTCTTCGACTGGTCGGTAGCGGACGATGAAATAAGAGTCCATCCAGATGAGAATGCTGCTCACTAGACCCGGCGAGTATTCACGGAAGTGGATCGTCCACCAGAGATGCCAAAAACTATTGCACAGGCGTTCTATAGCCCACGCGAGGGGAAGAATGAGCCAGCTTCCGCCACCGAGGTCATAGGCAACCACACTGGCGATCATGATGACAAAGTAGGCTGTGTTAAACCAAAAGAACTTTTTCCAAGAATAGTCCGGCCACCAATGCTGTCGAACTTTTTCGACAAAACTGCCGCCGAGCAGGGATTCATCAATCACATGGGTGACATACGCAGCGACCATGAACCAGAAAGAGAAGATCAGCGGAACGTTCATGCCGTTGCGGCTCCTGCTGCTAGAAAATCAAATCGGCATTCTGGAGTGAAGCCCTAATTCGTTTTTGAAGTCAAGACAGCCGTAAACTCTTAAGCGAAGCGCGAGCCGATCCTCGACTGATATCAGGCACAATGATCAATTCAAGAACCGTAACACCCGAGAGTTCAACCGGATGTTCCTCGACCTCGCGACTTGCGTTGGGGGGATTGAAATTCCACTGCTGGCGCACAATCTCTCGAAACGAGCGTCCGTCATCCCCTGACCATCGCAAGACAAACTCTTGAGTACGCGATGTCTCGGTTTCTTCGAAGACGAGCCCGATGCGTGTGAGTCTTTGCGGCTGATCGAAAATTAGGCGGATGGTTTGGGCACCAGAATCGGCGGCACGCCAGCCCCGCACTTCCGCTGCGGCCAACGCAGACTCCACCGGATAATCCTTATCTTCCGATGTGACCTCGACCACAGCGAGACGGTCGAGGTCCAGCCAGCCTTCGTGGTGAGCCGCAGCGTCCTGTGGACTCGGCGTGATTAGGCGCTTGCGCATAACGCTAGTTTACCTCTGGTCCTCGATGCTCGTGATTGACGATGACAACCTCAACGACCGCATACCGAGACATAGTCTGGAAAAGGCGGGAGGGACACTGAATCTACCAATTAGGATGAGTCAGCCAGCCGTCGCCATTTGGCAGGTTTTTGACAAGCCGAGTGCCGGCTCAGTTTCCAGCCGCAACAACTCTCCTTCAGCAAGACAACGTAACGACGCGGGCACAAAGGATTCGCACAGTTGGCAAGCATCGCTTTGCTCCTTAAATCCTTAGGTCCACTACAAGCTTCTCCAGCACGGCCTTGCTGTGGATGATCAAGGTCGGGGGCTGCCCAGAGGAGTTGGTGGCGCCGTGGTGTTTGAAAGGGTGAAGCTCCACGACGCCACCAAGCAAACGAACGACAGTGGGCCG
>Ga0182015_10002560_pt1 | contig 21666 bp, 25 predicted proteins | sample 712P3MmetaG_FD_120478 | JGI IMG/M metagenome (GOLD analysis project Ga0182015, IMG submission 120478) | Permafrost microbial communities from Stordalen Mire, Sweden - 712P3M metaG | ecosystem: Environmental > Terrestrial > Soil > Wetlands > Permafrost | place: Sweden: Stordalen | collected...
GCAAGCGGGTAGGCCCCTGGCCTCACGGCCAGGAGCCCCACCGTTAGAACCGGACGTGCGGTTCTCGCATCCGGCTCACCCAAGACTGCGCCCTACACGAGCGAGAAGCTCCGAGCGTGGGCAAGACGCATCAATCGGACAAGACCGAGCTCGTCAAAGGCCCGAATCGGCCAGCGTTGGTTGTCGATCCCACCCTTGGATTTGAAGCGCTTACGTGCCTTTGACCGCAGACGCATCCGTATCCACTTGTCCAGTGCCCTGAACAGGTAGGCCACATCGCCAACGGCGAAGTAATTGCCCCACCCGCGAATGACAGGGTTGAGCTCCTCGATCATTCGTCGAAGGGAGACGGGTGCCTTGCGCCGGGTGCGTTCTCGAACCCGGTCCTTGAAGTCAGCGAGCGCTCGGGGTCTGGGTCGAAGAAACCTCCCCTGGAAGGTGAAGCCCAGGAACTCAAACCCTTCAGCGACTCGTTTCACCCCGGTCTTGGCTTCGGCAACTTCAAGCCCAATGTCCGCCAGGATGCCACGGACAAAGGCGTCGGCTGCCTGGGCCTCGACTCGGCTCTCTGTCAAGACCACAAGGTGAGTGGCCGGGGGGAATCTCACCCCCCAGCTCTCGCAGAACCGGACGTGAACGTCTCCGCTCATCCGGCTCCCATCGCCCAGCCATCGGGTCGCACGAGCTTCCAGTGGGCGAACAGGCGGGGGTCACGTCGAGCGACGCTCGCCAACCACCCCTTCGCTCGCCGGGGATGGCCCCGCAACCGCTTGTACTTCCGCATGGCCCAACGCACGAGACCGTCGTTGATGTGCCGGAGAACGGGATACAACCAGGACTTGTAGAAGCGTCCGTAGTAGTTGATCCACCCTTGCACGATGGGGTTGAACATCCGTGCGAGGTCCGAGAGGTCCTTGTCACTGCGCCTCACGATGTGCCAGGAGCGGATCTCCCGGCTGATCGCCTTGCGGGCGTCGTCTGAGACCGCCGGAGAGAAGTTCACGAAGTGCTTTCCGTGCTTGTTCTTCGACAGCCGGGGACGGAACGTGTAGCCCAAGAAGTTGAACCGCTCATGCTCAAAGGAGCCTCGGCGGTCGGCATCCTTGCAGTACACGATGCGGGTCTTGTCCGGATGCAGCTCCAGACCGACCTGCGCCATCCGCTCGGAGAGGGCAGCGAGGACGAGGCAAGCCTCGGCCTCGCTTTCGCAGTGCACAACTGCGTCATCCGCATAGCGCTCGAACGGGCTGGCCGGGAACTCCCGGGCCATGAACCGGTCGAATGCGTAGTGGAGGAACAGATTGGCCAACAACGGCGAGATGGCGGACCCTTGCGGGGTGCCGCGATCTCTTGCGACCGTGGTGCCGTCCTCGCGCTGCAGCGGCGCTTGCAGCCACCGCTTCACGTAGAGGAGGACCCAGCGCAGGTCCGTGTGCTTCGATACCGCCCTTAACAGCAGGTCATGGTCGATGGAGTCGAAGAACGCCCGGAGATCGAGATCGATCACCCAGTCGAACTTCCAGCAGCGCTTGCGGCACTGCCCCACCGCATCGAGCGCCGAGCGACCAGGTCGGTAGCCGTAGGAGTCGGGGTGGAAGAACGGCTCCACGTCCGGCTCCAGGTACATGCGGACCACCGTCTGGGCGACCCGGTCGGCCACGGTGGGCACCCCGAGCGTCCTTACACCTCCTGCCTTCTTCGGTATCTCCACCGCACGCACCGGCGGCGGGAAGTACGTCCCCGAGGACAGCCGATTCCAGAGCTTGTAGAGGTTGGCTTGCAGGTCCTCTTCAAACTTGGCGATCGACTCCCCGTCGACACCAGCAGCCCCCTGATTGGCCTTGACCTTCTCGTAGGCGTCCTTGACAACCCACTTGGAGATCACAAACGGCTTCTCCTTCGGCTTCGGTCCGCCCACCGGCTCCTCCCGCCTGATCGACGGTTGACCACCGGACGAACCCGGGCGACCCGCCCCCTTTGCTCCGCCCGCATTACCGGGCATCACCGCTACTACGGGGCGGTCCGCCCCTGCGTTCCGCATCGCTACTCAGCCCCTCGTGATTTCTGTCACTCGGGGGTCTCGCTCTCGCCGGCCAGCTGAACGGCCGATCCATATCGGGACGCAGGTTCACACGTTCCGCACCAGAGCCTGAACCGAGCTCGCGCCACCTTTAGGCCGGGCACCACCTGGGCAGTAAGCAGGTTGCCCCCAGGCTCGTCCCGGGGTAACGACTCAACCCCGGTTTTGATGCCGTCGCTACGCTTTCGACCCGTCATCGGATGGTTCGCTCTCGCTCGCCTTCTCGGTTCGCACCTGACGGACTGACAGTCCGCCGTTTGCCGCAACGCTCACCACCCCGGCTCTTGACCGGAGCAGCTTGCGGTGGTTTGAGACCTCCCCCTGCAGGGCGGTCCCGGAGGGCCCACCTCCATCTCTGGCACAGCACCACTCGTCGAGTTCGATCTTCTACATCGATCCCTCCTTGCGTTCGTGTCACACAATCATCGGCATAGCGGATAAGCCGGAAGCCGGCTTCCCGCAGTTGCTTGTCCAGGCGGTGGAGGTACAGGTTTGCCAGCAGGGGCGAGATCACCCCTCCTTGGGGTGTGCCAGCAACAGACGGGAGATATCCCGCATCAGTGAGCACACCTGCTCGGAGCCAGCGGCGGATGAGGCCGATCACCTCCGGGTCATCGATGACCTTTGCAACCTCCCGAAGCAGCCGAGGGTGGCGAAGATTGTCGAAGAAACCGGTGATGTCGAACTCGGCCACGAAACGGTCGCCTCGCCGGATCGCCTCCCGCACCCAGTAGACCGCCTTTGTTGCTCCCCTTCCCCGCCGGTAGCCGAAACTGCACGGGAGGAAGATCGCCTCGAAGGCGGGCTCGATGACCTGGCGGGTCGCCTGTTGCACGACCCGGTCGGCCACACTCGGGATGCCGAGCGGACGCAGGCGCCCGTCCGGCTTTGGGATCTCGACTCTCCGCACAGGCGGAGGGACGTAGCGCTCCGACGACAGCAGCCTCTTGTACAACGACGCAAGCTGGCGGCCGACGTCGGCGTCAAAAGCTTTGACCGTCTGACCGTCGATCCCTGCTGCACCCGCATTTGCTCGGACAACACTCCAGGCTCGTGCGAGGTTGGCCGGATCGGCGATCTGCTCCAAGAGCTGGCCGATGGCCAGCACCTCCTTGTCTTCTCAGCCGCTCCCCTCGCCCCGTGGTCCCGGGCGGGCCGCCAGACCCGTTGGCCTGGTCCCGCTGCAAGCCGGGGCCGTGGTGCTCGCTTTGCGACTTGGTCTCGGTCGGCCCCTTCGCCAGTAACCGGCACCCTCTCAGATGTCGGGCCGCCCGTCCACGTCGTGGCGACGGGTCAGCGGGCATTACCCCGCCTTTGGCACTACTACGAGCCGTCTGACTCCTCGGAGGGCGTCGGTCTGCCTTTCCCTTTGGGGTTATAGCGTCGCCTACCCGTCCCCATCGATCCGCCGACCGGGCCGCAGCTCCGGTCCCTCGAGAGAGGCTGGCGTCGGATGCGAGAACCATCGGGACCCTGCGAGGTCTCCCTGGATCACCTCGTCAACAATGTCGCCACGGCCCGCCGAAATCACCTTCCCGGGTCCTCACCACTGGGTCGTTCCGGTGCCCAGCAGAGTCGAGCTCGGCGGGCGAAGGGATGAGGTACTCGGTTTCCCTGTTCGCGGGCAGGTCACCACCCATGGACGGCCTTACATCGGTTTGCTCACGCTCGGGCCTGTGGCTTTGCCTCCGCCCCCTCCGCACCCCGGGTCACCCCGACGCACTGGGCATCAGCTACTGAACTTCAACGACCAAAGCTCAGGAAGGACTTTCACCTCCTTGCTGGCGAGATTGCCAGGCGTACCGCGACACCGCCCGGGCCCGCTGGCCCCGGGCGGAGCAACTCTCTTCTCGGTGGCACGAGGCCCCAGAGAGAGGAGCTTTGCAGTGGAATACCCCGACCATCGCCGAATCGGTCGGCAACTCGGGATCTTCGCCAGCGACGAGCTGTGCGGCGCTGGTCTGCCGCTCTGGCTTCCCGCCGGCGCAGCCGTTCGAGGAGAGGATCGAGCGGTACGTCGTCGATCTCGAGCGCCGCAACGGCTACCAGCACGTCTACACGCCGGAGCTCGCGAAGCGAGAGCTGTACGAACGCTCGGATCACTGGGCGCATTACCGAGACGACATGTACCCGCCGATGGAGGTCGGTTCCGAACAGGTCGTGCTCCGACCGATGAACTGTCCCATCACATCCTCGTCTTCGCCGCCGAGCTCAGAAGCGCGCGGGACCTGCCGTTTCGCTTGGCGGAGCTCGGCACGATGTTCCGGTTCGAGCGTTCCGGCGTGGTGGGCGGCCTGTCGCGGGTACGCCAGATGACGCTCAACGACGGGCACATCTGCTGCGCTCCGGAACACATCGAGCCGGAAGTCGCCGCCATCCTCCGCCTCGTCGACGAGGCATACCGTGCCTTGGCGATCCCTTCACCCAGGTACCGGCTGTCCCTGAAGGGCTCGGGAGCGAAGTACGTCGGCGACCCGACGGACTGGGAGAGGAGCGAGGCGATGCTGAGGTCCTGCCTCGACAGCCTTGGCCTCAACTTCGAGGAAGCCGAGGGTGAGGCCGCCTTCTACGGGCCGAAGATCGACCTGCAGGTCAGCGATCCTCAAGGTCGAGAGGAGACGCTGTCGACGATTCAATTGGACTTCCATCTTCCGGCACGCTTCGGACTCTCCTTCCAGCGGGGCCCTGTCCGCGACCAACCACTGATGATCCATCGCTCGATCGTCTCGACGATGGAGCGGATGGTTGCGCATCTGCTCGAAGTCCACGACGGCGAGCTGCCGGTTTGGCTTGCGCCCACACAGGTGACGATCGTGCCGGTCGTCTCCGACGCGATTGCCTTCGCGGTCGAGCTACGCGACCGCCTCCGCTCGCGAGCACTGTGTGTGGAACTCGATGACCGGGACGCAACGCTCGGCGCCCGCATCCGGGACGCGCAGCAACAGCACGTGCCGTATACCGCCGTCGTCGGAAGGCGCGAGGTCGACGACGACACGGTGTCGGTTCGCCTGCGCACCGGGCGCCGGCTGGAGCCGTTGAGCACCGAGGCATTCGCCCTCCTGGTGAGCCGGGCCGTTGCGGAGCATTCCCTTCACGGCGAGGATCGAACCTGACCGGGGCGGAGTCGAGGACAGGACCGGTGCCGGCGGCTCAGCGCACGACGAGGCGCGCCGCGAAGGCGAAGGGAAGCGCCGCGAGAGCGAGGACGACGATCCGCAGCCACAGGGGCGAGCCGGCGCTCGCGAAGAGGGCTCGGTGCAAGGCGGCAACTGGGGCGTTGGGGAGGGTGCTGTGACTCGCGAGCAGCCGGGGCAGGTAGGCGGTGGCGATCAGCGCAGCGAGCGCGGCAAGTGGAGCAGCGACGAGTGGGCCGGTCGCGGCCACGGCGACCCCGGCGGCCACGAACGCCAGCACGGCGACCCCTGCTGCGGCGCCGTGGGGCAGGTAGAAGAAGGCAGCGACTCCGAGCGCCGCGACGAGCAGCCCGATCACCACGCGCAGGTACAGCGTGGTGCGAGCGGCCCACATGAGCAGCAGTGCCGTCACCCCGGGCACCACCACGGCGAGGACTGCCGCGCATCCCTCGACGACCCGGCGGGAGGCTCCGTGGCTGGCGGCCGAGTGGACGAGCGACAGCCCCGCAGTACCGACGACCCGCTGCGCCGTATCCGAGAGCGACGTCGCGGCGCCGGCGACATAGGCCAGCTTGCCAACTCCGATGGCAATGCCGGCCGCGACTCCGAGGAGAAGCCAGATCCTGCCCTTCATCGGTTGCGGCACCGGCTTGGTCCCACCTCTCTCGACGAGAAGCGCGATTCTGCCAGCTGCGGGCGCCTTCTGATAAGCGGCCGGCGTGGCTGCGGATCAGAACCAGTGAAGATAGGGGTGCCCGAAGCGCCAAACGATCACGATGACCTTGCCGATGATGTAGGACCCCGCCAGGGTGCCCCAGGCGCGGCTGTCGTCGGAGTACCCGCGACAGTCACCCATGACGAAGTAGTGGTCAGGAGGAATCCGCGTCGTCGGGATGCTCTCGGCGGTCTCCGCGCAGACGCCGGTCAACGGCGGCAACCACGGCTCTTCGAGCGGCTTGCCGTCGATGAGCACGGTCGCGCCGCGCGAGGAGATGGTCTCTCCCGGCAGCCCGACAACCCGTTTCACGAGATCGGCGTCCGTGGTCGCCGTGTCGGCAGGTGGCCGCCGGAACACGATGATGTCGCCCCGGTGAATCGTGTAGCCGACCTTCACGACGACGATGCGATCTCCGATCTGAAGCGTCGGCGGCATCGAGCCCGACGGCACGTAGAACGCCTGGACCACGAACGCCCGCAGACCGCCAGCGACCAGCACGGCGAACACGACGACGGCCCCCCACTCCAGCAGGTGCCGCCGCCGATTCCGCTTCCGCCCCGGCCCGTCGTCGCCGAGCACCGGAGGGCCACCTGACGGTCCCTTCGGGGGCGGCTCAGTCTCCCAAGGTGGCCTTGGCACCCGGGGCACGGTCGGCTCGGTCACAGCCCGCGCAGCTTATGCGCAGCTACGACGGCATCTCGGGCAGCTGGATCGTCCTCCGCTACCGCCGAGAACGACGCTCAAGAACCTTGACGTGGCTCGCAACCAGCGTATGATCCCAGTGTGAAAGGTACCACTCCGAAGGTAGCAATCGATCCCTCCTCCCCCGTGCAGCTCCACGAACAGGTCGCCGCCGCGCTGCGTCGGGCGATCGGGGATGGCGAGGCGAAACCCGGCGAGCGCCTCCCCCCGGCGCGAGATCTCGCCAAGGTGCTCGGTGTGAACTCGAACACGGTGTTCCGTTCGCTGCACACCCTGCGCGACGAGGGGCTGCTGGAGTTCTCTCGCGGCCGCGGCGTGTCGGTCACCGGTGTCGCCCCGCAGCGCAGCGCTGTGGTCGAAAAGGCTCGCGAACTCGTCAAGCTCGCCCGGCATTTCGGGTACCGGCCCGAGGAGCTCTTGCAGATCATCAAGCAGGTCTCCTAGCCGAGCTCGCCATGCACTTGCGGGACCGGCGGCTGACAGCCTTCGGACGTCCGGGCGCCGGCGTGGCGTGGGAGTACGCGAAACCGTCGCCGCCGAGCTTCTTGGACCATGATCGCGAAACCCGAGGCGAATCCCGCCCTACCCGAAGCCCATGCTCACCGGCTGCATTCCCGTCGAACGCGGAGCGTCGGATCGCCTCGATCGTCCCGAACGGGAACCGATCCCGGCGCACGAGCGTCAGACTCTTCGATGGCGCGTTCACCTCGAAACCTCGGTGCCGTCCTCGCCACCGGCCTCGTCCTCGCGGGCACGCTCGGCGCGTGCGGCCAGGCACCTGCCGCGGCAAAGCGGCAGGGGGCAGCCACGCCAAAGGCACACCTGACGAAAGTCGATCACCGCTCGCCACCGTCGCGGCGCGAGCTCGCCCGACTTGACGCCGCCCGCCTGCTCGTCGCCGTCCGCCTCCCACCGAGATCCCGGCAGCTCGCTCACGAGCCGAGCGGTGACCAGGGCCTCCTGCGCTCTCCTGCACAGTCCGTCGGCGATGCGAACCTCGTCGACCTGCACCGGTTCTTCGTGGCGCGGTCCAGCCCCTCGACCGTCTACGCGTACCTGCAGAGTCACCTGCCGCTTGGCGCCAGGCGCGACGGCGAGGGAACCTCCAGCGTGCGAGGTGTCGTCGATGAGTGGTTCGTTTCCGACAGCTGGCCGGCGGTGAAGACGATCCTCGATTCACGGAGCCTGAACATCTCGATCGTGGCGCTGCCCGGCAATCGGAGCGGGATCCGCGTGGACGCTCAGGTGACCTGGCTGCCGGCGAAGCCGGCCGGCGACAGAATCCCGCCAGGAGCCAAGGTCGTGACGGCGGTGCTCTCGCACGGCCTGAACCCGGGCGAGCGCGGCCACAAGCCGGTCACCACCACCGACCCGGCGAAGATCGCCGCCCTCAGGGCCTTTATCAACCAGCTCGGCGTCGTTCCTCCCGGTACTTTCGGCTGCCCGGCGGACTTCGGCCAGTTCCTCACCATCACGTTCCGCAAGAGCGCCCAGGACCCACCGCTCGCCGTGGTCACAGCGGACGTGTCGGGCTGCGAACTCGTCCAGGTGGAGCGCTCCGGGCACGTCGCCAAGCCCAGCCTCTGGGGGATCGGTCTCGTGCCGTTCGTCGAGCGCCAACTCGGTTTCCGCTAGTACCGGCGCCAGCACACCGAGGGCTAGGGTGGCGCCGTCATGCGTCAGGCAGGGGCGGCACTCGACCTCGCGGCCGTTGCTGTCTTCGTGACAATAGGACGAGCTGTCCACACTGATGGCCTGACGCTCCCGGGGTTGGCCTCGACGGGTTGGCCCTTCGTCTCGGGACTTGCAGCCGGCTGGGTCGCGCTGAGCGCGCGGCACCTCCCCGGGACGTCGGTCGCGGACGGCGTGCTGGTTCTGGTCTCGACGGTGGTCATCGGGATGACCTTGCGGGTGGTGTCGGCGCAGGGCATCGCGTTCGCTTTCGTCTTGGTGGCACTGGGCTTTCTCGGCGCCGCGATGATCGGATGGCGGGTTCTGTTCGCATTCTTCCGCCGCCCAAGGTTCACTGGCCGCGCTGGCAGATAGGCGTTCCCGGGCCGTGACCACCGATTGATTCGGCGGCAGGGAAGTGGGACCGGGACTCGCCGGAGCTGTTGCACAGGCCTCGACCGACCGAGGTCGATAGGTGGTGCACGACCCCGGTTGCCTTGCGAGGGAAGCTAGGAGCCGTGCACCGCCCGCAATTGTCTCGCGGTGGGACCCGCGAGAGGGTGATGGTCGGCGCCAGAAAGCTCCGCCGAAGTATTTTTGCATCCGCCCGTTGGAATTCAGGTGGCCCGTACGTTGTACCAGTTGTGAATGCCATCGTTGGCCCAGCGGGGGTGGAGCCCGCCTCGTCGTTCTTGGCGGGGCTGTACCCCGAGGCGCTACCCGAGGTTTACGGCTACCTGCTCCACCGCGTACGCGACGCCCGAAAGGCCGAGGATTTGGCCTCGGAGACCTTCCTGCAGGCGGTTCGCTCGCTGCGGGACGGCACGATCGGGCAGGTGACGACGCCCTGGCTGATCACCGTCGCCCGTCACAAACTGGTCGACCACTGGCGGCGGGAGGCGACCGCCGGACGGGCCATGTCTTCCGCAGCGGCGCAGGCCGACGAACGTGGGGCGTTGAATGAGTGGGACGCCCGGTTGGACCGGCTCCGGGCAGAGGAGGTTCTCGGCCGTTTGACCGCTCAGAACCGGGCGGCCCTGACACTGCGCTACCTCGACGGGCTGAAGGTGGCCGAGGTCGCTGCGCTCCTCGGTCGGACGGTGCACGCCACTGAAGCCCTGCTGGTGCGGGCACGAGTCGCGTTTCGGCGTAGTTACGAGGAGCACGGAGGTGATGGCGATGATTGATCCGTTCGAGTCGCTGCTGCGGACGTCCTCGGCGGAGAACCCGTCTCCCCGGTTCGTGATCGAGCTGTACCGGCGGCTGTACTCAGAGCTGGAGGCTGTGCGACAGCCGGCCCAGGAAGAAAGAGGCGTCGATGAGGAGCGTCGCGCCGCCGCACCGGCCACGCCATGCTTGGTGGTGCGGGGGGCGGTCCGAGCGGTCAGATTCTACGAGGAGGTGTTCGGCGCCGTGGAGCTACCGGGCCGAATCACCACCGCGGACGGCGAAATCGCCCACACGGAGTTCGTGATCGGGACATCGCGCCTCGCGCTGGCCGACGAGGATCCTCAGTGGAACCGCAGCCCGCTCTCCCTCGGCGGCTCCGCGGTGCCGATCGCTCTCAACGTCGGCGACGCAGACGCCGTATTCGACCGTGCCGTAGCCGCCGGTGCTCGCGTCCTCATCCCGCTCGGCAACCGCGGCTACGGCCACCGCGATGGACGCCTTGCCGATCCGTTCGGCCACCTTTGGATCATCTACACGCCCTTGGCCTCGGCTTCATGACGCCGGCTGGGGAGGTCCTCGTCATCGGCGCCGGCGTCATCGGACTGTCGACCGCCATCAGGCTGGCCGAGGACGGGATGACGGTGGCGATCGCCACGGCTCACGAGCCGCAGGAGACAACCTCTGCGCTCGCCACCGCCATGGTTGGCCCGACCTTCGCACCGCCGGGAAGCCGGCTGCGTCTTTGGGAGGAGGAGACGCTGCGCGAGGTCTCGGGCGTCGACAGGCTCGATTCCGGCGTGCACCGGTGTCGAGGGCGTTTCGCCTCACGCCTCACGGGCGTCCAGCCACCCGGGGCCGAGAATCTCGCCTGCTTCGAGCACTGTGGCCAGTCAGAGCTCCCCGATGGCTATCAGAGTGGCTTCTGGGCCGAAGTGCCCCTCGTCGACATGCCGGTCTACCTGGCCTACCTGCTGCAGCGATTCAACCAGGCAGGTGGCGCGATCGAGGTCCGAGCGATCGATTCCCTGATCGAGGCCGCGTCGCTCTCACCAATGGTGGTCAACTGCAGCGGGCTGGGAGCGCGACACCTGGTCCCCGACCCTGACGTGGCCCCGATCCGGGGGCCCAAGATCATCGTTACCAATCCGGGCGTCGACACCTTCTTCATGGAGGGCCCACCGAGCGAGGAGTGGACCTGTTTCCACCCCCATGGCGCCGTCGTCGTGCTCGGGGGCAGCTCGCGAGCGAGCGAGGACGTCACGCCCAACCCGGAGGAAGCTCAGGCCATCCTCGCCCGGTGCGCGTCGGTGGAGCCCCGACTGGCGGGAGCAGTGATCATCGAGCATCGCGTCGGCCTTCGCCCGGGGCGGTCCGCGGTCCGACTGGAACGAGAATTCGTCAACGGGAGCACCGTCGTGCACAACTATGGCCACGGCGCCCTCGGCGTGACACTCTCCTGGGGGTGTGCCCGTGGCGCCGCCGCTCTGCTAGCGCGATGAGCTCCATCGACACGGCGAGCGCACGCACGCAATCGATGCCAAGTTCCTGAAGGAGCCACGACGCCCGGCGTCCACGCGCCGACGACAGCCACCGTTAGCGTGGCTGAGATCTCCACCTCGACCGCTGACATCTTGCTGCTACTGGGTGCTGGCGCCCTGGCCGGTGCGGTGGGATCCGCTGGTGGCATCACGTCGCTGATCTCCTACCCAGCGCTGCTGGCGGTGGGCATTCCTCCCTTGCCTGCGAACGTGACCAACGCTGTTGCGCTCGTTGCCAGTTGGCCGGGTTCGGCGATGGGGTCCCGGCCAGAGCTACGGGGCCAGGGATCCTGGCTCCGGCACTGGGCCCTGCTCACGGCAGTGGGTGGCGCCGGCGGCACTGCGCTACTGCTCCTCACTCCCACTGGGGTCTTCGGCCGAGTCGTGCCCTTCTTGCTGGTGTTCGCGTCGCTCGCCCTGCTCCTCCAACCAAGGGTCACTTCCTGGCAGGAGAGCCATCACAGTCGCGCCAACCGGTTCCTTTTGCCTTTCGGGCTATTCGCGGTGTCGGTGTACAGCGGCTATTTCGGTGCCGGAGCGGGGGTGATGATCCTCGCCCTGCTACTGCTGACCGTCGACCAGCACCTCGCCCGGGCGAACGCCCTCAAGAACATGCTCCTCGGCATGGCCGACGTCGTCTCCGCCATCGGCTTCGCCCTGTTCGGGCACGTCCACTGGACTGCGGCAGCACCCTTGGCGCTCGGATTGCTCGGTGGCAGCACGGTCGGGCCTTCGATCACGCGACGGGTACCCGGAAAAGTCCTCCGGGTGCTCGTTGCGCTGGCCGGAATCGGGCTCGCCGTCCGTTTGTGGGTCGCCCCCATCTAGCGCGGGGCCCTGTCCTCGTCCCGAGGTCCGCACATGGTCCGCGACAGCGTCCTTCGCCCCGAGCCGCGCTCGTCACGGTCAGGCCTCGAGGGCGCCGGGGCCGGCCGGGACGTCGACAGCGTGCTCCTGAAGCACTGCGAGCGGCACGATCTCGAGTGCCCGCTGATTGGTCGATGCGAGCACCACGTAGGCCGCTGCGCCATCTTCGTGCGCCCGCAGCCAGTTCTGTGCGGTCACACACCACCGATCTCCGGGCACGAGGCCAGGGAAGTGAAACTGGGGCATTGGGGTGCTGAGATCGTTGCCGATGCGACGCTGATGCTCGAGGAACTCAGCGGTGGCCACCGCGCAGATCGTGTGGCTGCCCCCGTCCTCGGCCCCCGTCCGACAGCACCCATCTCGATAGAAGCCGGTGAGAGGGTCGATGCCGCACGGCTCCAGCTCGTCGCCCAGTACATTGCGGTCACCCATCTCGGCATTATTGCTCAAGAGCCCCGGTTTGCCCTGCTCTGTGTGCTCGCATGTCCGGCGCCGGCCTGGTTCGCTCGGCGACGTCAGCTAGTCGTGGTCACCAAGATCACGTCTGCGACCTTGCTGGAGAGCGGCATCACGAGGCTGCCTCCGATGTTGTCATGGGCGGTGAGCGCCCTTCCGGCGGGACTCGACCATGATGCGTTGTTGTAGAAACTCAAGAGGTTGTCCCTCTTCTTGCCCTTGAGGGTGCACGGTTCTTTGGACGACGACGGCGTCCCCCCGCCGATCGCCACCGACCCGGTGATGAGGCCGCTGGCCTTCGTGGAAACGACCAGTGTCTTCGTCGATGCCGTCCACTTGGCCGGCGCCGCCTTTATCAAGCTCTCGTCGACGCGATACGCCCGTGCCGGCTTCGCCAGCGTGACATCGCGGGAGATCGTCACCTGGTCGAAGGTTTTGCCAGCGAAAATTCCGGTGATGCCTTCTGCGGACAGGCTCGGGTCGGCGAGGGGGCTCGGATCGTCGTCGAACGTCGTGCTCGACGACTCGCAGGCGTTGGGCGCGAGACAGTTCTTGTAGACGGTGACAACCGGTGCGGACTGCTTGGCGGTGAAGGACTTGGCCGAAACCGTCCCTCCGCCGGTGAGGTCGGTGACGAGCTTCACCGATCCAGTGAGCGTGCCGCTGTATTCGGTCTCGCTGCCGGAGGTGCACGCTCCCGCGACGACCTTGTGAGACTTGGCCCGGAACGTGACGTCTACCGCCGCAGACGGCCTTGTCCGCGCGCCGGGCTTGATCGTGCCGACGCCCGTCCTCGTGGAGAAAGCCAAGCCGCCCGACGTGACCGGGAAGGTCCAACCGTGCAGCTCGTCGGCGACCGGCGAAGCCGACGCAACGCGGGCGATCTCCACCGTGACCGAGTTGGACGAGGAGGCCGAGACCGTGAGAACCCAGGCCTTGCCGTTGGCGGTCTTCACGTTGGCTCCGTCCCCACTGAACGACGTGGAGCACAGGAGGGTGGTCGCACAACTCGCGGGTGGCGTTCGGGGCGCTGCCGTTCCCGTCAAGGGTGCGGCGTCAGCGCCCCTCACGGTTGCCGTTTGCATCAGGGCGGGCACGCCGGCGACCAACATCGCGGCCACCAGGCAACTCATCGCAGTTCGCTTGGCACGTCCCCGAGATCGGATCTGGCCCACAACACGTCTCCTCGCATTCGCTCCAACGTCGCTGACTGGCACCGCATGTTCCGCCACATTGGGCAACAAAGCCTCAGCGAGCTTCTCGCCGCCTCTGCGGCGCGTTGATCATAGGCGCCCCCATCGCTACCCCGGACCGATTCGCCACCCCGTCCAGCAATCTGCCACCACCTCAGTAGACCGAGTAACCCGCCGGCAGTTGGCCCCTTCCCGTCAACGCGAAGAGCACCATTTCGCCGGTTCCCTTCCTCATGCTCCATCGGCTGACAAGCGCCAGGCTCTGCACAGGTGCGGGAGGTGGAGCGGCCAGCTCGGCCCCGAGGGCTCCGAGGATGTCGAGCCCTTGGATAGTCAGCTCCGCGATGCGAGAAGGCAGAGACGCCGCCAGCGTCATTGTTCTTGCCGGGCCGCCGATCGTCGCTTCCGGCGCGGCGTTGGCAACGAGCGCGATGACGGTATCGGATGGCGCGGCAACGCTGGCTGCTGGATCGTCGCCCAGCGCCACGACCGCGTCCCGCCCCCGCTCTGCGATCGCCGCGTCACTGAAGTAGGCGCTGCCCGGTGGCGCGGGTGGCTGTGGTCGGAGCAGATAGTCCTCGACGGCCCCATCACCGCCAGCGTCTCGCCCCGTGCGACTTCCAGATCGACCTCGTCAACCGCGCGCACGAGTCCGCCGCCGCTGCCGTACTCCTTGCGCAGCCCCTGAACGCGCACGAGCGCGTCCTCCGGCTCGTTCATCACTTGCCCCCAGGCCAGGTCGGCTTGGAGCCGGAGCACGCCTCGCCGACCCGATCGGCATCGTCGACATGCAGCTTCAGGTGGAATTCCGCCAGGTCGGGCTTCGGCCAGCTCACCTCGGTGAGCCACTCCGTCACCCGCTCCTGCCCGGCCGGGGTGCGGACGTACACCTTGCGGTCAGGACGATCCGGCGAGGCGCCTGCTCCGGTCCGGGTGACGAGGCCCGCCTTCTCCAAGCGGCCGATGGTCACGTAGATCTGACCGTCGTTCACCGCCTCGCCGCCTTACTCCCGCCGCCGGATCCACACCGAGGCGTGCGCAGGCTCGACTGCCCGATTGACGACCTCGAGCAATTCGGTCCGCACCGCTTCAAGGTCGACGGCGTCCCGCAGCCGGGCCGTGAAAGCGGCAACTGTCGCCACCGCGTCGTAGCGGGCGCGGTTGAAGCGGCGATCGACGACGCGTTGAATGCGAACCCGGAGCGGATTGAAGAGGGCAACCGCCGCCAGCGTCGAGGCAGCGACGGCGACCGGTGACGAGAAGCCCAGCACTCTGGTGACGAGAGTGATGACTCCGACGTACACGCCGATGACGAGCCCGGTGACGATGGCGTACGACAACGTGCGGCTGATGAGACGGTCAACCTCATACAGCCGGTACTTGAGGATCCCGACGACGATGGCGATCGGCAGAGCGATAATCCCAGAGCCGAGGATGTTCAGCACCGTTCCCATCGCGCCGGACGCCTGCCCCGAGAGGAACAACCCAGCGAGGCCGACCACGCAGAGGAAACCCCCGCTCATAAGCCACTTGAGCTGCTGCCTGCGCTCGCCCGCGGACCGTCGCCAACTGACGACCTGACGGCCCACGAAAGAAAGCCAGAACAGCGGCAGGGAGACCAACCCGGCGACGGTGCAAGCCGTCACCACCTTCCCGAGCATGCCGGAGGGGTTGGCGTTGTTGATCAGGTGGCCGGTGTCGTCAACCGAGATCGGCTGACCGTGGATGTCCCACGCAGTAGACCCGACAATGCACGCGACCAGCAAAGCGGCGATTGCGAAGTAGGCCCACAGCACCATCCGCCAGCGCCTCGACAGGCGCCCGTCGGGGAATAGTAGGACGACGAGCGGGAGCCCCAAGAACAAGCCGCTCCAGAGATTCGTCGCAATCACGACCGCGGCTGGCCCGAGGGGCAGGTCTCCGTGATGGAAATGGTAGTCAAGCACGGAATAGGCCTCGACGTCGGTGTAGAAAGCGAGCCCCACTCCGATGCCGATCAAGACCCAACCGATGGGATTGCCCGGCTGACGCCGGGCGATCACGGCTCCCGGCACGCACAGCGCCAACAAGGCGAAGAACCCTAGCCCTCCGCTGCCTGACGCACCGGCTCCGTCAAGGTGCTGGGCCGCGTGGGATAGGAGCACCTGGAGGACAGCCAGCGCGAGCGCGAGCACCACCAGGGCGATGGCTGTCGCGGGAGACGCAAGGCGAAAGCGCCGGTCCGCGACCTCCGTCTGCAATGCTGCCGATTTCGGCGGGCCCACGGGGTGCAAACGGTACGCCCCAAGCGTTCCGAGAACGTTACGGCTGGGCGAGTTCTCTGGCCGACTCCCCCGGAGGATCCGAGCTGCCGGTCGATGGTCATGGCCGAGGTCGCCTGGTAGCCGAGTATCCGATCATCGCAGGACACGCAGCTTGCGAAGCACCCGCGGCTCGAGTCCGTTGCCGGCCCGAAGCGTGCGCCGTGCGGCGGGCTTGACCTGGCTGCTCGCGGCTCGCCCGGCCGACCTGAGGGCGGCGCGGGCAGCACACAGGTCGCGAGCCTGCCGGAGGTCATGACCAGCCCCCTGCAGCCTGCTGCGAAGGCTCATAGTTGACCGCGGCACGGTTCTCCCCTCGACGATTGGCGCCCGAGTGGTCCTCCGGCCAGTTGCGCGCAGACCGGAGGACGCGCCCGTGGTTGGAATGTACCCACCGGCGAGGCATGGAAACTCGCCGCTACACCGCCGCTCCAAAGCGAGCGTTCGGCTGAGCCTGCACGCGGCAACGCCCCCCGGCCTCTCCCCTTGGCCAGGGGACGTCGTTACTACTTCGGATCTTCGCCGCGAATAGTTGCATTCTCGACGCGGACAACGCCCCCCGGCGGGGAGATTTGCCGGGGGGCGTTGCGACTGTTCCAACCGCAGGGCTCGTCATCGTCATCCATCCGGCCTTGGCCGCACCATCGCGAGCAGCGATCTCCTCCGTACTCGGCGCGGCCTTGCCGGCGTCTGACCGGCGTCGACGGAGCGAGTGTGAGTCTAGGTTAAGGTCCAAGGCTGCGTTGCTTGCCTTCCTCGAGGAGGTCGACGTTGCCCGCCACGAAGGACGCACCCTCGAGCCTTGAGCGACGGCGAAGCCCAACCGCTCGACCTTGATCGCATCTTTACGGTCCTGGATCGCCACGGGGTCGAGTATCTCCTCGTTGGCGGGGTCTCCGCTACCGCATACGGCGCCAAGCGCGTTACCACCGACTTCGACTGCCTCCCAGCCCGCAACGAAGACAACCTGCACCGGCTAGCAGCCGCCATGGCCCGAGTTGAACGCCCGCCTGCGAGTTGAGGGCCTCAGCGATGAGGAGGCCCGCCAGCTACCGGTCCAACTGGACGCCGCGATGCTGAGCTCCATGGAGATCTCGACATGGCGTACCGACGCCGGCGACCTGGACGTCCTCGGTGACAGGCCGGCTAGTGACGGGCGCCGCCAGCGCTACGAGGACCTCGAGCCACGTCCCACGGAATTCATCATCGGATCCGTTACCGTCCACGCTGCCGCCCTTGATGACGTCATCGCGTCGAAACAGTGGGCGAACCGACGCAAAGACCACGAAGCCCTGGCCGAACTGCAGGAGCAGTGGTCGCGGCAATCCGGCTCCTCCCCCACTCCCTCCACTGGCTCCACGCGCAGCCGACGAACTAAACCGAGGCCGCCCGCGTACGGGGACATGAAACCGCCCCGGAGCATCCCCCCTCGCCATTGACTCGCTCCAGCCCCCTCTCCCGCCGGCCACGCTCTCTTTCGCCTTTGGCCCCGCTCTCTCTCCCTGTCCTCCTCGGCGTTCTCCCTGCTCCCGGCCTTGCCGCCTGTCGTTGTCCCCGGTCTTTGGCCTGCCTTGCCGCGCCTGTCCCTCTCTCCCGCACTTTCGTGGTGTGGCGTGGTTGCCATGCAAGTGGTCCTCCTCTCACGGCGTACTTGGTAACGGACCTTGCATCAACCGAGACGCTCGATCTGACACCGCAGGCCTGGTGCCTGCGCCAAACGACGGTCTGCGGTCACGAGGGTCGCCTCAATCATCTCAGCCAAGGCCACATATGCCGCGCCGTACGGCGTGATATTTGGATGCAGCTCCCATGTCCGCACCAATAGTGGTCGGTGGCTTACTCGTTCCAGATCAAGGTCTGCGAGGTCTGCGAGGGCAATGGCTGCTCGGCGTTCATCAAGCACTCCAGCGAAAAGCGCCTTCCGGATAACTGCGACCACCTCAAGGTCGAACAACTCCGGCGCCACGAGACGCTCACCTTGTAGGCGTTCGCGGGCGCGGTCGCCGTCTGCGTCATCGTCCGCGAGAGCGGGCGCGATGACCGACGCGTCAACGACGATCAACCGGCGTCCCTATCTTCGCGAACCGCCTCGCTTGCGAAGCGGAACGAAACGTGCCCACCGCTTCGCTGGCCGGCACGGCTAAGGAGGTCGTCGAGACGGGGCCGACGTGCCTCCTCGACTAGACGCCCGAGTAAATACTCTTGGAGCGACTTCCCGTCGTTCGCTGCCCGTCGGCGTAGCTCTGCGTGGACGTCTTCGGGAACGGACTTGATCTGGACACTTGGCATGTCCCTCACTGTAGCGCCATTCTGGCGCCACACGGTGCGTACTGGCGCTGATCCTTTCACGGACATTTGGGCCTACGCCGTCGCCCTGCCGATCGTGACCGGAAGCAAGGAGCAGGTGTGGACGGCACGGTGCGTCCTTGCCGACGAGGAGCGCATCGCAACCATCGCCGAGTCACTGACCGCGATGACGGGCCGAAGGTCGAGGAGCAGATCGCATTGGACGCTGTCACCCGCCTCGAGGAGCGCCTCGGCGTCCCGGTCGCCCCCACCCAGCATGAGGTGGCAATCGGCCTCCTCGTGAGTGGGCACCGTTTTGATCTCGTCATGGGTGTGGCCGGGTCCGGGAAGACGACGACGCTCGCAGCTGTCCGCGAGGGCTTCGAGAGCGCCGGCTACACCGTGCTCGGCACCGCCGCGTCCGGACAGGCAGCGAGGAACCTCGGAGAGGGCGCCGGGATCGAGTCGCGCACCGTCGCCTCGCTCGCCTGGCGCCTGGCGCACAACACCTTGGAGCTCTCCGACCGGCACGTGCTGATCCTCGACGAGGGCGCCATGACCTCAGATGTCGACCTCGCCCGTCTCCTGACCGCCGTCGAGCGATCCGGGGCAAAACTGATCATCGTCGGAGGCGACCGCCAGCTCGGCGCCATCGGCCCCGGTGGAGCGCTCACCGCACTCGCCGAACGCCACCCCGAGCAACTCTGGGCGCTCACCGACAACCTGCGCCAGAACGACCCCCCGGACGCGTCGCGCTTTCTCAGCTCCGAGACGGCGACCTCGCCGCCGCCGTCGGCTGGTATGCCCGCAACGGGCGCGTCCATCCTGTGCCCGACCGGCGGAGAGTGACCCGCATGATCCGGGCCTGGGCGAGCGACATCGACGCCGGACGCGAGCCCCTCCTTCTCGCCTACCGACGCGACAACGTCGAGGCGCCCAACGGTGTCGCCCGCGAGCTGCGGGAGGCTCACCGGCCCCCGAGCTCACCGCTCCCGGAGGGCGCACCTACCGGGCAGGAGACCAGGTCATCACCCTTGCCCCCGGACCTCGCGGCGCCTGGGTCACCTCACAAGCTGCGTGGGTCACCGCCGTCGACCCGGAGGCGCAGACCCTCACCGCGGTCACGCCCGACGGCAGCCAGCTGCACATGGGCGCTGATGACATCGGCGCTGACCGCCTCGGCTACAGCTACGCCATCACCGCTCACCGCGCCCAGGGAACGACGGTCGAAGTCGCCCACTTCCTCGACGACGGTGGTGGCCGCGAGCTTGCCTGTGGCCATGAGCCGGGCCAGGAACGCCAGCCACGTCTACACCACTGCACCCGACCTCCATCAAGCCGCCCAACGCCTCCTGGTCCTGGGATGACGAGCGCCGACAGCAATGGGCCACTGACCAGGCCCGGGCCAAGCCCGCCACGATCGACCTTCGCCTGGCCGCGATCAGTGCCGCCCACCGGGGCCGCTGGCCACGACAGCCCCACCCAGCAAGAGGCTGTCCGCCTTGTGCGCCGTGTCGTGCGACGGACCCTCGGCACCTCCCAACGCCAGGTCCACCCGGTATCGGTGCCCGACCTGGCGCGATGCTCGAGAGGCTCGGCACCGACCCGGCGGGATGCCGAGACCGGGCGCTCCTCCTGCTCGGCTTCGCGGGCGCGCTCCGCCGAAGCGAGCTGGTCGGACTGGACGTGACCGATATCAGCGGGGGCACCGACGGGCTCACGGTCCGCCTCAGGCACTCGAAGTCGGACCAGGAGGGCGCCGGGCGCACCGTCGGCATCCCCTTCGGGTTGAACCCGGCCACCTGCCCGATCCGCCCAGTGGACCGCCAAGGCCACGTCGGGCCATCGCGGCTCAGCGGTCAGGCAGTGCGCTCGTGTTGAAGCGCCACGCCGCCAGTGCCGGGCTCGACCCCGACGAGGTGGCCGGTCACTCGCTACGGGTCCTGACTTGCGACCTCGGCTGCTGCTGCTGCGGGTGTCCCCGAGCGCGTCATCGCCGAGCAAACGGGTCACAAGGGCACCGCGATGCTTCGCCGTTACATTCGGGAGGGCTCTCTGTTCCGTGAGAACGCCGCCAGCGCGGTTGGGCTGTAAAAAGAGCGAGGAGGTGACACCGCGGCGGGCCGCCAAGGTGCAAAGCGCTCGCAGGGCGTACTCAACCCTGGCGGAGATTTGCACATCAGCGTTCAAGTCCAAACTGGTTCGGGAGGGCGCCCACTGCGACCGGCACGGCGTAGACAGTATCTCCGGGGGCGAGGTCGAGGCTCCGGGCGGTCGCCCGGTCGAGCTGCACCCAGGCGGTCCCTTCGCCTTCCATCTCCAGCTCTACCCGCACCTCGAAGCCGAGCGGGATGACGCGGGCGACCCGGGCCTCGTGTGACTCCCCGCCAGAGGGCTCGCGGACGAGGGCCACGTCGTGCGGGCGCACGTAGCGCCCCCCGAGCGAGGTGGTGGGGCCGACGAAGGTGAGCACGAAGTCGTTCGCCGGGTGGTCGTAGAGCTCGGAGGGGGAGCCGACCTGTTCGAGCCGCCCGAGGTGGATGACGGCGAGGCGGTCGGCGACGTCCATCGCCTCCTCCTGGTCGTGGGTGACGAGCACCGTCGTGATGTGCACCTCGTCGTGCAGGCGCCGCAGCCACGCCCGCAGCTCCTTGCGCACCTGGGCGTCGAGGGCGCCGAAGGGCTCGTCGAGCAGGAGCACCCGCGGCTCGACGGCGAGCGCCCTGGCGAGCGCCATGCGCTGGCGTTGCCCGCCCGAGAGCTGGGAGGGGTAGCGGTGGGCGAAGCGGTCCAGGCGCACGAGGTCCAGCAGCTCCGCCACACGGGCGGCGATCTCCGGCTTCGGGCGGCGCCGCACCTTGAGGCCGAAGGCGATGTTGTCCCACACGGTCATGTGGCGGAACGGGGCGTAGTGCTGGAAGCAAAATCCGATCCCCCTCTCCCTCGGCGGTATCCCCGTCACGTCCTGCCCGTCGATGTGGACCTGTCCCTCGTCGGGCTGCTCCAGCCCGGCGATGACGCGCAGCAGTGTCGACTTGCCCCCGCCGCTCGGCCCGAGCAGGGCGGTCAGCGAGCCGGCAGGGACGTCGAGGTCGACGTGTTCGAGGGCGACGGCTTCGCCGAATCGTTTCGAGACGTTGCGGACTTGGATCGCCATGAGGAGGACCTTTCCTTCGACTTGGACAGGCTGAGCAGGCCGAGCACACAGAGCGCGATCACAGCCAGAACGAGGGCGCCCATGTCGGCGCCGACTTGGTTGAAATTGGAGAACTGGGAGCCGACGTAGAGCGTGAGAGTCTGGGTCTTGCCTTGGATGTCGCCTGAGACGACGCTCACGGCGCCGAACTCCCCGAGGATCCGGGCAGTCGTGAGCGTCACTCCGTAGGCGAGGCCCCAGCGGATCGTGGGGAGCGTGACGCGCCACAGGGTGGTGAACGGCCCGGCTCCGAGGGTCGAGGCGGCCTGCTCCTGGTCCGTGCCGATCTCCTGCAGCACGGGGAGGACTGCCCGGGCGACGTAGGGCACCGAGACGAACGCCGAGGCGAGGACGA
>Ga0182015_10002561_pt1 | contig 21657 bp, 14 predicted proteins | sample 712P3MmetaG_FD_120478 | JGI IMG/M metagenome (GOLD analysis project Ga0182015, IMG submission 120478) | Permafrost microbial communities from Stordalen Mire, Sweden - 712P3M metaG | ecosystem: Environmental > Terrestrial > Soil > Wetlands > Permafrost | place: Sweden: Stordalen | collected...
ACACATGACCCGCCTCCATCTCGAGATCATCGAGCGCTTCGGCCGCTTCCCGCACCGCAATGCGATCCTCGGCCGGGCGTCCACCCCCGATGAATTGGCATTTCTTGTTGAATGCGAGCATCGGTTCGGGCAACCAACGCTCCCTGCCCCGGCCTGATTGGGAGACCACGATGGCGATTACCGATATCAGCGTTGCCGACATCGCCAATTTCGCCGATGGCCACGAGTTCGGCGCGGTCGGCGCCTATGTCCGCATCAAGGGCGTCGCGCGCGGCATGCTCGATCCCGGCGCGGCCGCCAATGCCGGCATCGTCGATCTCGACAAGGCGCCGAAGAACGCCAACGGCCTCGTCGACTACGCGACCGATTTCGACATTCTGCGACCCAAGGACCCCATGCGCGGCTGCGGGATCCTCGTCTACGACGTGCCCAATCGCGGCTCGAAGCGCATCTTCAACCTGCTCGACGACATCCCGGCCAACGATCCCGCCCGCACCAACGACCCGAAGACCAAGGCGGACGTGGGGCTCGGCTTCTGCCTCGGCGCGGCTATTCGCTGGTGTGGTCGGGCTGGGACCCGGGCGCGCCGCGCGCCAATTTCGGGCTCGGCGCCGACTTTCCGGCCGCGCTCGACCGCGGCAAGCCGATCGTCCAACGCATCCGCGACGAGTTCCATTTCGGCACCCGCGCCCCCGGCGACGGCAGCGTCCGTCGGCTGTCGTATCCCGCCACCTCGACCAACCAGCCGACCGCGCGGCTCACGGTACGCAATCGCGAAAGCGACCGGCGCAGCGAAATCCCGCGCGACGAATGGGAATTCCTCGACGACCGCTCGATCCGCATGCTGCCGGTCGGACGTAATTTCGAGCCGATCAAAATCTACGAGCTGTGGTACGAGGCGACGGGGTCGAAGGTGCTCGGCATCGGCTATGCGAGCGTGCGCGATCTGGTCTCGTTCTTCCGCTACCGGAGCGCCAATCGCGGCGGCATCCCCAACCCGCTGATCTCGACAATGAGCGAGATCAAGCATGCGCTTGCCTTCGGCGTGTCGCAGAGCGGGCGGTTCCTGCGCCACTTCCTCGAGCTCGGCATGAACAGTGACGAGGCCGGGCAGAAGGTGTTCGACGGCGTATTCAGCCACGTCGCCGGCGCCGGCAAGGTCTTCGCCAACCACCGCTTCTCGATGCCGGGCCGCACCGCGACCGAGCACGAGGACCGGCTCTATCCCGAGAACTGGTTCCCGTTCAGCACCGCGAAAACCGCCGACCCGGTATCGGGGCGCATCGGCGCGCTGCTTCCTGGCACTCCCAACGACCCGAAGATCATCGAAACCAACAGCGCCACCGAATACTGGCAAAAGGGCGCGTCGCTGATCCACACCGATTCCGGACTGCGCCGCGACCTGAAGCTGGCCGAAAATTCGCGCGCCTATCTGATCGCCGGAACCCAGCATGGCGGGCGGCCGGGCGTCGACCCGCGCCCCGGGCCGTGTGTCAACCCGCGCAACTGGCACAGCGCGACCCCTGCCCTGCGCGCTCTGTTCGTCGCGCTCGAAGATTGGGTGACCCAAGACGTCGCGCCGCCGCCGAGCCGGGTACCTTCGCTTGCCGCTGGCACCGCGGTCACCGCCGACCAGGTCGCGCTGCCCAAGGTCGCCGGGTTCGCCGTCGCGCCCGGCGCCAACCCGATCCTGCCGCCGGTCGATTGGGTCGATCCGCCCGAAACCTCGCCGCCGGCGCCCTACACGACTTTTGTTTCCGCCGTCGACGGCGACGGCAACGAGCTGGCGGGCATCCGCCTGCCCCAAATCGCGGCGCCGCTCGGCACCCATACCGGCTGGAACGTCTACCAGGCTCAGCCCGACGAGCTCGCCGACCGCGACGGCTCGTTTATCGCCTTCGCCCGCACCAAGGCCGAGCGCGACGCCGTCGGCGACCCCCGCCCCTCGCTTGCCGAGCGCTACGGCAGCCGTGACGCCTATGTCGAACGGGTGCGCGAAGCCGCGGCGGCGCTCGTCGCCGAACGCCTGCTGCTGCAAGCCGACGCCGACGCGTTCGTGACCGCCGCGGAGGCCTGCGACAGGTTCTAGCCGCTTGCCGCTCAGCGCGGATCGAGGCAGCATTGCCCCGACGCCGATAACGGCGCGGGGAATCAGGGGAGGGGCGCATGCGCTCACCGAAGCTTGCGGGTTGCGTGATCGCGGCCCTACTCGCGCTGGCCGCATTCGCCCCGGCGGCGCGCGCTCAGCTAATGATTGTCGGCAACGATCAGAAGCCGAAATTCGACGATGGCAAGGTGACGATGCAGCCGGCCGGCCATGACACGCTGTCGATCATCGATATGTCGAAGCCGGAGAGTTTGCGGATCGTCGCGACGATTCCACTCGACAACACCATCGTCGGACCGCCGACCAATCTCGCGATCACGCCGAAAGGAGACCTCGCGCTCGTCGCCAATTCGGTCAACGGCGTCGAGAAGGACGGCAAGTGGGAAACCGTCTCCGACGACCGGCTGTTCGTCGTCGACCTCAAGGCAAACCCGCCCGCGGTCATCGCCACGCTGAACCTCGGCAAGAAGCCGTCGGGGATGGCGATCAACAATGCCGGGACGATGGCGCTCGTCGCCAACCGCGACGACGGCACGATCTCGGTGCTGTCGATCGACGGCAAGGAGGTCAAGGTCACCGATACGGTTGCCGTCGGCGCCGGCACCGATGTCTCGGCCGTAGCGATTACCCCTGACGGCAAAACCGCGCTTGCGGTCAAATCGGCGGTCGACAAGGTGGCGGTGCTGACGATCGACAACGGCAAGGTCACGTACGACAAGAAATCCGACCTTCCGGCCAACAATTTTCCGTACAATGTTGCGGTCACTCCCAACGGCAAGCTCGCCCTGATCGCCAATACCGGCGGCGGCGGCACCTCGGACGGCAATGTCGATACCGTGAGCGTGGTCGATCTGGAGGCAACACCGATCCGGGTTATCGACCACATTACCGTCGGCGATTCGCCCGAGGGATTGGTCATCAGCCCGAAGGGCAATCTTGCCGTCACCGTCGAGGCACGCGGCTCGAACCGAACCAAGGATACCTGGTTCTATCACACCGGCGGCGCGGTCAGCGTGCTCCGCATCGACGGCAAAAAGGTGACGCGGGTCGGCGAGGCGACGGTCGGCGTCCTGCCCGAAGGCGCCGTCTTCAGCCCCGACGGGAGCCACGTCTATGTCGGCAATTTCATCGATTCCGACCTGTCGGTGCTGCAGGTCATGGGCGACAAGGTCACCGATACGGGGAAGCGGTTCAAACTGCCCGGACAACCTGCGTCGATGCGCGGCGGCCCGCAATAATCAAGGTCCCGCTGCGCGAAACACCGCACCAGCGCGTGGTCGCCATTTGAATCACCGCTCGCCAGCCTCACGTGCGAGCCCGGCGAGCAGGATGAGGCTCGCCGAGTAATAATCGTCCTTGTCGCCGATTTCCGGCAGCGGCGGCGGCTTGGGCTGGTGCCAGGACCGCGCAAGTTCGATCACGGCCTGAAATCCTGTCGGCGCCGGAAACGACGCGAAGCTGCCGTCGGTGACGTTGACCCAGGCTGGGATCGGCTTGTCGGCGAAATCGCTCCAGTAGCGCAAATCGGCGGCAAGACGCGACGCCGTCGCCTCGCTGCCCCAAATCAGGTAGAGCGGGATGCGGATCGCGTCGAAGCCGAAGCGCGGCGGAAGATCGGCCGCCGGCTGCACCTCGCCCATTTTACCCACCGCGACCCAGTCGGTCGTCAGCCCCCATCGGCCAAACCGCGCCTTGGCGAGCAGTTGGAGGCCAGCACGGCGCAATCGCGCCCATTGCGGCGACCGATCGATCCGCGAGAACTCCTCGAAGGCCGGATAGACGTAATAAGACGGGTTGACGATGACCGCGCCGTCCTTGCTCCGGAAACCGTCGCTGCCCGGCAACAACACCATCTCGCCGCCGACCCGCTCGATGAGCTTGCCGCGAATCTCAGCAAGGATGGGATGAGCCGCCTTTCGATATTCCGGCGCACGCCAATGCCGCGCCGCGCGCGTCAGGGCCCAGGCGATCAGAATGTCGCCGTCGGTGGCGTTGTTGGTATCGGCAATCGGGTTTTCGCTGCTCGGGTCCCAGCGCCAAGCGAAGAGCGCGCTGTCGTGCCGGCGCAAATTGGCGCGCGTCCAGTTCCAGACGCGATCGAAGGTCGCGCGGTCGTCGAACGATTCGGCGAACAGCATCGCCCAGCCCTGCCCTTCGGTATGGCTGACCTGTTTGTTGCCGGTGTCGTGCACGCGGCCGTCGTCGCCGACGAAGCGGTCGCGATAGGTGCCCCATTCCGTCGCCAGCGAGCCGTCCGCGGCCCGAACGGCGCCGGGCGCAAGCAGACAAGCCGCCAGCAAAAAAACTAACGCACGCATCGTCTTTACGACGCTGGGAAGCTCAGTCGTGGCGCCCGTAGTGGAAGGTCAACAGCGCACCGCTTCCCGGCGGCTGGCCGCTCAGCCGCGCGGTGAGGGACGGGTCGCCGCCCTGTTCGCCGAGCCAGCCGCCGTACAGCCCCTCGAGGATCGGCACCAGCCAGCTGCGGCGGTTCTCCTCCTGCGGCACCAGCGGATAGGCGCCGTGGGTGATCTCGATGAAATTCTCACCGTCGCGGACACGCATCCAACCCCAATCGATGCCCTCGAGGACGCTGTTGATGTCCTCTTCGAGCTCTTCCAGCGTGGCGCAATGGCGCAACGGCAGGAGAACTGCCATCTTGCGGCCCAGCGCTTCGAGAAATTGATCGGCCTCGGCCGGGTCGACCCGTTCTTCGAACTCGGCGAACATCGCCGCCATGAAATGTACCCATTGGCGCGAACATTGCTGCCGGGCGTAGTAGTGGAGTGAGATCAGTTCTTCGTCGAGGGCCAGGCCAGCCATTCTGTTCTCCTGCGCGCGGCGGGCGCTAATACTTAGCGCGCGTTGCGGGAATAACTCCAGACCTAATTCTTAGCGTTTTCCGCACGCAGCGCCTCGGCCCAGCGCTGATCCGACTCGGGCACCGGCTCCTCGATCATGCGCTCCGGAATTTCCCAGACGATCGCGCGAGGCGGCGATGTCGTGAATTCCGGCTTGGCAAAATAGGTGATTGCGGCGTTGACGACGCCGCCGCCATCCTCCGCCCGGTTGTCGACCGGCGCGGTCAGGGCGAGCGACAGGAACGGCACGAAATCGGCGCGACGCGAGAACGACGTGCCGATCACGGCCAACTCCGGCGCCGGCGTCTCGTCGAGCAAGCCGACGGTGGCGGCAGCCGATTGCTCGACGACCGTGGCGGCCTCCGTGTCGCCGCGTGGCCGCAGCGGATACGGCACATGATCGAGGCCGGCGAGGCGAATGAGGTCGCCGACCCGCTCGCGCTCCGGCTCGCTGGTGACGCGGAACGTGGCCTTTTGCGTCGGCGTCAGCCCGGCCCGGCGCAGCGCAGCGGCGACCGCGTCGGCGGCTGTCTTGGCGCCGTGCTCGTTCCAATGCGTGTCGGCGCGGTAGTAGAGCTCGCCGCCGGCCGCTTCCATCGGCCGCAGCAGGTCGACGACGCTGAGCCCAGCCCGGCCGAGCTGCGTCTCGAAATCGGCCAGGCGCGGCGCGATCGCCGCTGGCCGGTCGATGGCGCACAGTTCGGCGGCCTCGATCCGCGACTTGTCGGGCACCGGGACGACCTCAAGCCCGATATGCCTGGTCTTCAGATACGCCGCGACCTGCTCGACCATCTTCACGTGCTTCGCGGCATTGGCGGCGCGGTCGGGGTTGAGCACCAACTCGTCGGTGAGAAACAGCCAATCGCCGCAGCCGCGGCGCACCCGGGCGCCGAGATCGCCGGTAGCGAGATACGACGTCACCCGATCGAATGTCACCAACCGCTCTTCGAGCGGGTTCGCCTGCTGCAGGAAATGCGCGATCGCGACGGTGGTCTCGCCCTGGGCGAGGTCCGACCATGAAACCTGCGTCGGCAATTCGCCGCGTTTGAAGACGAGGGTGTAGAGGCTCGACGCGAGCCCGATCAATAGGATCGCCAACAGCGCTACGCCGGGCAGCATCAACGGACGAATCCGCAACGGCATCGCCCTCGCCGGTGTACCGGGCGGCGCAAGCGGATCGACCGGGATCGTCATCGCCTCGCCTCAGAATTGAAAATACAGGAAGGGCACGGTCTGGTGGCCCATCATCACCGCGATCGCGTAAAGAAAGACCGCGACCGGCCACAGCGCTTCCCACCACTCGCCGGTCTGCTCGAAGTTCGGGAAGCGCGCCCTCACCGCCGGCCAGAACACCACCGCGGCGGCAATGCCCATCCAAACCAGAAGCAGCGGCCGCATGGTAAGGATCATCTGCTCGCTCAGCGCGAAGCCATTGAGGCCGATCTGGCCCGACAGCATGGCGAGCGTGCCGGTCCAGCTCGTCGCGCGGAACGGCGTCCAGGCGAGCAGCACTACGAGGAGCGTCAGCGGATAGGACAACGCGACCGTCATCCACAGCCCGCGCTGGTTCCAGAACCGGCCGACCGCGAGGGCGGCGCCATGAATCACGCCCCATAGGAGAAACGACCAGCTCGCGCCGTGCCACAACCCGCCGATCGCCATGGTCAGCAATAGGTTGGTGTAGGTCCGGACATCGCCGTACCGGTTGCCGCCCAAGGAAATGTAAAGGTAATCGCGCAGCCATGACGACAGGCTGATGTGCCAGCGCCGCCAGAAATCCTGGATCGTGACCGCGAGATACGGATCGCGGAAATTCTCCGGGTATTTGAAGCCGAGCATGCGGCCGAGCCCGATCGCCATCGCGCTATAGCCGGCGAAATCGAAGAAGATCTGGAACGCAAAGCAGATATTGCCGAGCCAGGCATCGACAAAGCTCGGCTGCGCCAAGTCGAACGCCGCCTCGACCACCGGCGCCAGCGTGTCGGCGATCAGCACCTTGACCGCGAAGCCGATCATGAAGCGGCGTGCACCGATCGACATATCCTCGAAGGTCAGCTGGCGCTCGATCAGCGCCTTGTCGACCCAGGAGTAGCGAATGATCGGGCCAGCGATCAGATGCGGGAACATGTCGAGATAGGCGGCAAAGCTGACAAAGCTCGGCTCGGCCCTGACCGTGCGCCGGCGCACGTCGATCAGGTAGGAGACCGCCTGCAGCACCGTGAACGATAGCGCAATCGGCAGGATCACGTTGGTCCACGGAATGGGACCGGCGTGGAGCGTCGCGGCCAGCGCCTCGTCGGCGGTCTTGACCAGCAGGTTGGCGTATTTGAACCAGGCGAGGCAGCCGAGGATCACGACGATGCCGCCGACCAGAAGCTGCTTTTGCCGACGCTCGTTGGCCCGGTCATCGGCGCGCGCGATCTCGCGGCCGAGAAACCAGGCGGCAAAGGTGATGCCGACGATCAACAGCAGGAAAACCGGCTTCCACCACGCGTAGAACATCCAGCTGCCGCAGCATAGCGTCAGGTTCCGCGCGCCGCTCGGCGTCGCCAGATAGGCGATGAAGAATAGCGGCAGGAATAGCGCGAGAAATTCGACGGAGGAGAAAACCATGCGGGCGGCCGATCGGCGGGTAATGGCCTAGGGCCGAAACAGCGCCTGCTCGTCGCGGGCGGCGACGACTTCACGGCCCGATGGCCCCGCGATAACAAAGATGCTGTAGCGCTCGCCGGCGCTGAGCTGGCCGAGCTTCGTGTCTACCGCTTGAGCGGGGTCGCCGCAGGATGCCGCCAGCTCGGCATTGACCGGGTTGACCAGGCGGCGGCCGATCGCGCCCGGCGCGACATCGGGGATCACCGACATATGGTTGTCCCCAGAGACGAGCTGCGCTGCGGCGCAGGCTTTGTCGAGATTGAACAAAGCCACCGAGGATTTCAGCGCGTTGAAATCGGCCGGCACCTCGCGGAACACGGTCAGCGCGACGCCGTCGGGCCCATCGGCGCTGACCGCGACGGTGACGAATTCGTTGGGCACTAGCTTCAAATCGATCGGCTTTGTCGATTCGCCGAGTTGCGCCGAGCCGGTCAACGTGACCCCGGGCGTCACCGGATCGAACTCGAGCACGCGATGCGCTTCGTCCGCCGGAATCGCGATCTTGGCCGCCGGCGAGACGATCGTCACCTCGTGCGGCGCCATGTTCACGAAGCGCAGATAGGCGACGCCATTTGGCGGGCCGCTCGGATAGAGCCGACCCTCGGCCGCGCTTGCGGCACCGCAATGCAGCGTGGCGAATGCGGCCAGGGCCGCCAGCCCACCGAGCAGCAAGCCGGCACTCACGGGCGCCGCGCGATCTGCGGCGCGATCTGATCGAGCGAGGCGGCGATATCGGCGCCCCAGGTCCTATAGCCGGCCGCCGTCAGATGCTGGCCGTCGATGGTCGGCCACTCGCCTTCTTTCGAGAATTGCGTCGAGTCGATGAAGCGACACGGCGCGACAGCGGTCGACAGGAACTCAGACATCTCTTTCACCCGGTCAAAGGTCTTGTGATAGGTCGACCCTTCGCTGCCCCAGGGCGGCCCGACCCAGACACAGGGAATATTCTGCGCGGCGATGCGGCCGGTCAGGGCGTGAACCTGCTGGTAGACCCAGGCCTGCGGGAAGTCGCGCTGACCGTATCCAGCCATCGTGTCGCCCATCTCGACGACAATCAGGTTCGGATGGTGCTTTTCGAGCAACGCGCCGATCTGGTAGGTCGGCGTGCCGGCGGTGCGGTTGATCGTCGGGCCACCTTTGCCGTGACGCTCGGCTTTGCCGCACGACACGATCGCCGGATATACCCAATCCGCGGCGTTCGCCCCGCACATGCCGTAAGTGTCGACAGTCGCGCCCTGGGCCACCAAATCGTCATGCAGCGTCGTGATCAGATAATCGCGGGTCACCATGTGGCTGTCGCCGATGATCAGCACCGCCAACCCTGCGAGAAGCGCATTCATAATCGGCAATACTCCCGATACCCAACCCGGACGGATCGGCGTTGAGGTAACGCATTCCCCAGCGCGGGTAAAGTAAGCCGCCCTAGCTAATCCATGGTTAACGCCGGGGTCTATCTTGCGGCAGATCGGGCAACCGCAAAGTCCGCAAGAGCTTGACGAACGCCAGAAAAAGGCATCGCGCGGCGAGGGAACCGCCCTCGCCGCGCGACCGCCAGCCTTCCAGGGTAAAACCGAATCGGGATTTAACGCGAGGCCATGCTGCTTTTGATCTGGTCGATCGATTGGGCGATGTCGGAGCCCCAGGCCTTATAGCCGTTGACTGTCAAGTGCTGACCATCGGTAGTCGGCCACTCGCCCGGTTTGGCAAAGCGGGTCGAATCGACATAGCTGCACGGCGCGACCGACTGCGCGAGAAACTGCGACAGCTCGGCGACCCGGGCATCCGTCTTGTGATAGGGCGAGTCGCCTTTGCCCCAGATCGGCCCGACCCAGACGCACGCGGCAATCGCCGCGTGGATCCGCGCGGCCAGCGCGTGCGTCTGTTGATAGATCCAGGCTTTCGGCAGCTCCGGCGAGCCATAGCCCCCCATCGCGTCGGCTGACTCGACTATCACCAGGTTGGGGTGGTGCTGGGCGAGTAGGTCGGCGATCTGCCAGGTGTATTCCTGCTTGCCGGTCTCCGCGACCGGTTGTCCCTTGTCATGGCGCTCGGCGCGACCGCACGAGACCGTCGTCTTTTGCAGCCAGGCATCGGGGTTGGCTCCGCACATGCCATAGGAATGCACGATCGCGCCCTGGCTTTCGAGCGCATCGTGCAGCGACGAGATCAGATAGTCGTGTCCCGCCATATGGCTGTCGCCCAGCACCAAGATAGTCAATCCCGCCAAAAGCATGTTCATCATCGAACTCCCGTTCATGACGGCGCCTAGCCAATCCGAACGCACCGCAATCGCCAAGACGTTAGATCAGATCTTCAGCAATTTCTTCTACAATTTTAGTATATATTTGGTAATTATGCTTAATAACCGAGTGATAAGTTTAAGATTAGGCTCATTGGTAAATTATTACTTACGAATTTCCTGTTATTGGCGATAGGTCAAAAAAAATGCCGCGGGAAGCACCGCGGCAATCTTCGCAACCCGCCTGGGCGGGCGCGGCGGTTGTCGTGAAACTCAGTGAGCCCGGATTTGGCCGGACAGCCGCACCGTCGCGTCGGCGATATCGGCGCCCCAGATACGATAGCTGTCCGGGGTCAGATGCACGCCGTCATAGGTCGGCCACTGGCCGGGCTGGGAGAAGCGCAGCGAATCGATATAGCGGCACGGATAGACGATTTGCGACAGATAACCCGACAGGTCTTCGACGCGGGCAAAGGTCTTGTTCAAGGGACCGCCTTCGCTGCCCCAGGGCGGTCCAACCCAAACGCAAGGCAGGTGGTGCGCCTCGATCGGCTTCAGCATCTCCTGCACCTCGTAGGAGATCCACTCCTTGGGCAAGGCAGGCAGGAGGCCGTACCCGCCCATGTTGTCGCCAAGCTCGACGACAAGCAGATCGGGATGATGCTTCTTGATGAGACTATCGAGCAGCCAGGTCTTGACCTTGGGGCTTCTGTCGATGATCGGCTCGTCGGAATTGTGCCGCTCAGCGCGGCCGCACGACAGCTCGGTCTGTTTCACCCAGTCGTTGGGCTGCGACCCGCAGACGCCGTAAGAATGCACCGAGGCGCCTTGGTTGACCAAGGCCTCGTGCAACGAGCTCAACAAGAAGTCCTTGGAGGCGTTGTGGCTGTCCCCGATGATCAAGACAACCAATCCCGCGAGAGCGGCTTTGATCACTGAGTGGTCCTTTTGCGACGCGGGGGGAAGCGGTCGAGCGTCCCCTTCTTTATCGCAGAAGACGCGTTAAAAAGCCGTTAGAAGCTGGCCGATCTCGCCCGGGCGCGGCCATTTGGCGCGTTTACCCGGAGCCCCCGCCGCCCGCCGGCAACCGGAGGTTTCAATGCGGCGGGTTTTGTTCCTTAAGCCGCACGACGGCGTTGGCGATGTCCGCGCCCCAGGCACGGTAACCGGGCGCGGTCAGGTGTTGGCCGTCGGTCGTCGGCCATTCGCCGGACCGGGCGAACTGAGTCGAGTCGATATAGGCGCACGGCGCGACGGACTGCGCCAAGAACTGCGAGACCTCCCGTACACGCGCGTCGGCCTTGTGGTACGGCGAATCTTCCCGGCCGAAGACCGGCCCGACCCAAATGCACGACGCGTTGCTCGCCTTGATCCGCGCCGTCAGCGCATGGGTCTGCTCGTAGATCCACGCCTTCGGCATTTCCGCCGAGCCATAGCCGGCCATCGCGTCCGCCGCCTCGACGATCACCAGGTTGGGATGGTGCTGCGCGAGCAGGTCGCCGATCTGCCAGGTGACTTCCGGCTTGTCCCTCTCGGCGAGGATCGGCCCCTTGTCCAGACGCTGCGCGCGACCGCACGACACCGTCGTTTTCTCTAGCCAAGCCTCGGCGCTGGCGCCGCACATGCCGTAGGTATAAACGGTCGCGCCCTGCGCCTGCAGATTCTCGTGCAGCGAGGAAATCAAGTAGCCGGGCCCCGCCATGTGGCTATCGCCGAGGACAAGAATTACCAGGCCGGCAAGCGCTCCGTTCATCCTATTCTCCTCATCGAAACGACAGAATGTTGCGTTCCTTGTCTTTGCGCCCCAACGCCGCTCATCGCCCGCCGCTCCTCTTGGGCAAACCGGCCTTAGCCGTTGGCGGCGTGTTCACCATGGCATTATCGCTGAGACAAACGGCGTTCCGGGGCTAAATCTGCCTTCCGCGCCGCCGCGAGAAGTGGCGGTGTGTTTACCTTATTTGAGACCAGAGCGAGCGCCGAAAGCGCCTGGTCGTGTCCCCGTCCGGAACGGCGACGCGAACGAAGGGTTACAACCGGCTCATCGGCTGGTCGCGGGCGACGATCGAATTCGGGTCGGATTTCGCAATCGGCGAGAACCAGTCGAAGGTCTTGCGCAAATAGATTTTGCCGATGCCTTCGACATAGTTGTTCGCATTGTCGAGGGCGGCGGAAGCGCCGATCGCCAACGTGGAATCGATCGCGTATTCGATCTGACCTTTGATGTTGAAGGCCGGGCCGGTTTCGGTCTGGCCCGGGATAAACGCCGAGTTGCCCTCAAGTCCCACCAGCACCGCCTGTGCCCCGGAGTTATGCGGGAAGATCGGGCTCGAATCGGTGTTGAAGTGCTGGACGCCGAGCGCCGCGGAAGCCAGCCAACTCCATTCGTTCGAATGGCCCATATATTCGACCGGAAAGGTCAGCGCTATGTAGTTCTGCGGGCTGAAATAGCCGCCCTGGCCGAAGGTGAAACCGTCCAGGTTCCGGTTATAGCCCGCGTAAAAAGTCGAGATGCCGACCCGGAGAGACCAATCATCGTACTTCCACGGTCGGTAATAAGTGCCAAGCAGCGCATCGACCTCATTGTTTTGCGTGACGTTTTGGCCGGTCACCGACGCCAGCCCGGCACCGCCATAGGCGCCGTAAATCTGATTGTCGTAATAGACCGTTACGTGGCCGCCGGTCTTGACCACCCCGCCCCAGATCTCGTTGCCGCCGAAGGCGTTGCCCGTTGCGGCGTTGGCGGCGCCCAGCGAAGCGTGCGTCCCGGCGTAGGACAGCACGCTGTCGGTCACCGGCCGGCGCAACCCTTCGAACCTGACGGTCAGCGTGCCGTCGAAGAATTTTGGCGCATAGGCGACATTGCCGATCAGGTTGGTCACCGGGAAGCCGAGCGGCGACGTTCCGAACTGGCCGCTGAAATCGCCTAGGGCATAACCGCCGAGGATGCCGACACCGCTCGCGTTCTGGTCTCCCGAGGACACCAGCGGCAGCCCTTTCGCCGACAGTATCGGGTTGGCGCCGAACCGGGAAAGCTCGCTCGAATCGACCGACCCGTCCGCGTCGAGGTAAACCGGCAGGACCGCGAGACGTGCGATGCCGGTGTACCACGGCGAGAAGCTGCCCTCGACCGATGCGCCCACCTCGTTCAGCCGGTCGAGCCCATCGTCGCCGCTATGCCCGCGGAACCCGGCCCCGGCGATCAGCGTCGGATTGCTCTGCGCCGCGATCAGATCGATGTTGCGGTCGATCTGCATCTCCAGCGTGTCGTCGGGCGAATAGGTGATGGCGGCCTGCCACTGATAGCCGTCGATGGGCGGCGGCGGCTGCAGCTCGACCTGGGCGACCTGCACCTTTTTGGCGGTAACGCCAAGATCGGCCGAATCGGCGGGGCGCGCTGCGGCCGGCGTCACCGGGATCGTCGTATCGGCATCGGAGACGGTTATAGTGGCACGCGGCGCCACCTCCGGTTCCCGCCGCACATCGACCGCCATCGCCGGCGTGCTCGGCCGCGCCGGCGGCTTGGGCGGAACGTGAGCGGGAGCGGCGGGTTTCGCCGGAATCAGATCGTCGCTGTCGGCCGAAGCGACGGTCAATGCCGGCACCTGCCGTGCGCGCGGCGCGGCGTCCGTAGCCGGAATCGGCGCCGCGGCCGGGAGCTCCGCCACCATGCCTACCAATTCCGCCGCACGGGTATCGGACGGCGCCAGGAACCGCAGGCGGTCGAAATAGAACGCGGCCTCGCCGGGGCGTCCTTGCTGGATCGCGAGCACACCGTTCTCATAGAGCGCATCGGGCTGGCTGGGGTTGACCGCAAGCAGCTTGTTGAGAATGTCGCCAGCGAGATCGAGGCGTTGCTGAGAGCGCCAATAATTCGCCCGCTCGAGCATGATCTGCTCGCCCGGATCCGAGGCCATCGCGGCGCCGGCGGGAATGGCCACCGAAAGCAGCAGCCCGAATGCGAGAGTACCCGACGAGGCCTTCATAGGGGAACCTCTCGAAACTCGACGATCATGCGTTCAAAGGATGCGAACCGCGGCGCGATCGGCAGCACCGACTCCGAGCGCCGAAACGGATTGGGCGGCGTCCTGGGCGCCGCCGGCGCGGCGCCGCTTCCCGGGGTAAGCGGGGTCGGCTCCCCCGAGGGCGGCGGCGCGGCCTCGCTCGGGTTCTGCTGCAAGTTCAGCGCGCGCGCCTGCCGCAGCGCGGCGATCGCAGCGCCGTTGTTGCCGCGCTGCTCATCGACTTGCGCTTGCAGGAAATACAACCATGGATTTTGCGAATCGGCTTCCATACCCTTATCGAGATAGCTTTGGGCCTGACCGGTTTCATGCGCCAACAGGCAGCCGGCGATGACCCCCCGGAGCACCTCGATATTACCCGAATCCTGCTGATAGGCCTTGTCGAAATCCTCGAGCGCCTCCTTGTGCCGACCGGCCGAGGCGTAAATCCGCCCAGCCTCGATCAACAGTCCGGTGTCGTCCGGGTGATCGACCAATAATTGCGAGATCTGATCCCAGGCCCCCGCGTAATCGCGTTTGTCGCGCAGCACGTCGGCTTTCTTGGTCGCGAGGAAAATGCGGACCGGAATAATTCCCTCGCGATTGTTCGCGTTGACCTGGCCGCTCGCATCGATCTGGGCCATGACCGCGGCGGCCTCGGCGTCGTGATGGCCGACGATCAGCAACATCATCGCATAGTCGGCCCCGGCCTTGACCGAGTCCGGACCGCCTTTCGTGTAGGCGGCGCGCGTCACCTGCAACGCCGAATCGGCATCGTGGAGATTCTTCAATAACACGAAAGGCGCCTCGCGCTTTTCGTCGGTCTTGACGTTGGAATCGTTGTAGAGGTCGATCAGCATCCGGCGTGCCTGGTCGGTCTGCCCGGCAGCCGCCAGTCGCTCCGCCTTCTCGATCGTACCGCGAACATAGATGCGATCGCGGAAATTCCTGATGTCCTCGGTGCGCTCCCCCATGGGAATTGCGTTGATCCTGTCGAGCGCCTCGACCCAGCGATCCTGCTGGCTGTCGAACATCGCCGCCACCAGAATGCTGGTCGGCGTGTTGCCGGTCGCCGCCGGGTCGACCGCGGCGAAAGCATCCTTGGGATTGCCTTGGCCCGCGAGGAATCGCGCGTAGTCGAGGCGAATCCACGGGCTCTTCGGATCGGCCGCGATCGCCGCCTTGAACTTCGCGGTCGCACCGGGAACGTCGCCATTCGCCGAGGCTTCCTTGGCCTGGTTACGCAGCTTCTCGGCGGGGCCGTTGCCGCCGCTTTCCAGGCGAGCGCGCTCGGCCGGGCTCATCCGGCTGGTCAGTTGGCTCAGTTCGGCGGTCTTGTTCTCGGCCTTGAGCGCGTTGGCCAAGCCCATGAGCGCGTCGGGATTGCCGGGCCGGTAGCGCAGCACGTCGCGATAGGTCGCCTCTGCCGCCGCGCTTTGTCCCATCTTGGTCTCGACATCGCCCAGCACCATCAAGGCGCCCCATTCGTCGGCGCGCGGATGCGCGAGCAGCGGCGTCAAGATCGCCCGCGCCGCGGCGTAATTCCTGCCCGCTTCCGCTTGCTTGGCTTCCGCGACGCGCGACCAGAACACGGCGCTTTCATAGGCCGGGCCAAAATCCTTTTGCTGATCCGGCGCCGCCTTGATCGCGCGGCCGAGCAGGTCGCGCGCCTCGACGAAGCGCTGCTGGCGAAGGCGGACGAGCCCGAGCCCCGCCAACGCCTGGGGATCATTCGGGTTGGCGCGCAGATCGGCGGCGAATTGGCGTTCGGCGGCTGCAAGATTGCCGTTTTTCAGGTCGGTATAGGCCTGCGACTGCCCGCCGGCCCCCGCCGGCTGATTCTTGAGGTCGGCGAGAAGACGCTGGATATCGGCGTCCTGCGGATACTGCGCCAGATATTGCTGCAGCGCCGCCTTGGCATTGGGCGAGCCGCTGAGCCAGGTCAGGGCCTGCTTCCAGGCTTGCACCGCGCTGACGCCGACGACCGGGTCTTTGCTCAATTGCGCGAGCATCCCAATGCCCTGCATCCGCGTCGGCTCGCGATAGGTATAAACCTGAGCCAAAGCCAGTTTGATTTGCGGATCGTTGGGCCGTTGCTGCGCCAGCTTTTCCATTCCTTGGCGAGCTTCATCCCATCCGTCGGGGGTTCCGGCGAGGGTCATGTAATATTCGACGGCATAGGCTGAGGGCGGCGGCCCCTTGAAAATTTCCCGATATTTCTTGATCGCCTCCTGAAGCTGGCCCGCCTGCACGAGCCGGCGCGCCTCGCTGAGGTCGGTCGACCCGATCTTGCCGGCGCTAATCGCCGCCTGCAGGTCGGCGACATGCGGGCTGTCGGGCGCGACCTGTTGCAGCCTGGCGAGATAGCGCTGGGCATCGGCCGGCTTGTTGACCTGGACCGACAGCTCGCCGAACAGAAACAGCGCTTCGACATTGTTCGGCTCGATCGCGAGCAGCTTGTTCAGCGCTTCGGCGGAAAGATCGGGCCGGTCCTTCAATCGCCAGTAATTCGCCTTGTCGAGGAGCACCGCCTCGACGTTCTCCTGCCCAATCGCTGCGACCGTCGGCATCGCCGCGGCGAAGAGCAGCGCGAGCGCGAGACCGCGCCCCCAGACCGTCATTCCCCCGCCCCTCGAGAAAGAACCCTCGGCACCGCGACGCTCCGCATTACCGACCCTGCGCTCTGGTTCAACGCCCCGTCCTGCCGCCCAGTCGGCCCAGCGCCAGCCGACGAAGCAGCCAGTAGGCGACCAGCGCGATGATCAACACCCCTATCAGCGTGAAAAGGATCAAAACCAACGGCGAATTGCCGAGCCACCAACGCAGCTTGGTCAATGTCGGCAAATGCCCGACCGAGTACTCGTTGCCGATCCGGAAGCTGGTGACCCGCCCGGAACTGGCGATCATCAGATCGCCTTGGATTGACGGATTGAGCTCGCGATTGCGAAAAGTGTTGATCACAGTCAACAGCTTATCGGGGCTCGATCCGGTGATGATGACCGCGCTGTGCGCGGAATTCAGCGGTGATTGCAGACCGATCATCGCCGCGAGATTGTCGCCTTGCGAGACCAGCAGCTGATCTACCCGTTCGCGCTCCGCCTCGGAATTGGGATCGAGGATCGTGTAGACGCGATCGAGCGCCGACGTCATGCCAACCCGCAGATGGCCTCCTTCGACCCGCAGCTTGCCGTTTTCGACCCATTTGCCGATCAGCGGCTGATGCGAGATCGAGCCGAGAACCAGCAGGTCCTTGTCGGCCATCTGGTCGGCGCCGCTCGCGGTCACGACCGTCGCGTTCACCGTGGGGAAACCGGTCGAGTCGCCCATCATCCCCATCAGCGCCAGATAGGCCTGGATGTCCGGGACGCTAAGTTGGTCGGGAAGAACGATTGCCGTGTTGGAAAGATCGGCCATCCGCGTGTAGGGGTAGCCCGAATTGACGAAAAAGGCCAAATTCGGCAGCGACGTGAACCGCTGGGTCTTCGACATGTCGATCGTCGAATCCGGGTCGATCGATTCCTGCACGTTGTTCGGCAGCACGTCCTGACATTCGCCCTGCTTGATCGGGCGGAGGTCGTAGTAGAACTGCAGCTGGTTCTCGCCGAACACGTAATAGGGCGGCACCCGCACGGTCTGCTCGTTCATCACAAAGTCCGGCGAGATGACATCTTTCACCTGCTGCACAACCCCTTCCTGGGTCAGCGGCAAGCTGCGCAGGTACGAGTTGTTGATGGAGACATCGAGCCGCGAGTCGCGGAAATTCATCCAGGTGCCGGCGGGATACCGGTAGCGGATGTCGAGGGGAACGCCGGAGTTGCCCCAGACGAATAGGTCGGGCGCGGTCCGGAAATTGAGAGTCAAGAGGCCTGGAACCAGCCCGTTGCCCTGCAGATCGGTCGGTTGCACGAGCTCGCCGAACCGCACCGGCCGGTCGATCGGGACCCAGCGCGGCGCGTCATAGGGCTTGCGCGCGGGAATGTCGGGAGTGCCGACGGACTGAGACGGTCCGGTCAGCGCGGCGGAGCCGAGCGCGAGCGTAGCGGCCGCGGCGCGCAGCTCCTCGGGGTTGCGGCCAAGGACCAAGAGCAGCTTGTTCTCCGAATTATTGGGATTCTCCATGATCGCGATGGTCGGACCATTGATCGTCGGCAAGGTGAGGCCGGTCGGCTTTTCGGTATTGGTCGCGAACACGACGGCGTTGCCGCTGGGGATCGTGTCGAGACTGGCCGGAAAACTCGCTCCCTTGTAGGAGGCGAGCGCGCCAAACCATGACGCCACCGTGCCCGCCGCCTGCAGCGTCGTGGGCGACACTTTCGAGGCGAAGACGAAGGGCAGGTTCAACGCCTGCATATCCTTCGAATCGTAGAACGGCGACGGCAACACCGAGAGGTCGTTGGGCAGCGGCAGCTTTTGCAACTGCGTCGTGATCGACGTCGTGTTGCTCAGCACCAGCCACAGGCTGGAATGGAGCGGGTCCTCGCAGCCCAGCGTGTAATGGCCGATAAAGCGGAAAAGGACGCGGTTATCCTCTTGAAGCAGCACGGGATTGAGCGGCAGGCTGGCGGTCTGGCCAGAAGATTTGTCCTTCGGCAGCGGTATGTTGCCGACGACCTCGCCGTTGATCAGGACCGTAAGATGGCTCAGCTCCGGGATCAGCGCCGGCGAATAGGCAAATGTCAAATCCATCTTGCCGCCGGTCACGATCTCGTCGCGGCGGACGGAGAATGGAAGGCTGCCTTCGCCTTGCACGCCGACGAGGCGAATTGGTGAATTCGCGCCGATATCTTTCAGCGTCAGCACCTGGGTCCGGGTCGAACCAGCGGGAACGCCGGGAGTGCCCGGCGCGGGCGGCGTCCCGGTCGCCGTCGGGGTCCCGGGCGGGGTCCCGGGTCCGGCCGGACCCGGGAGGCTCGGCTGATTGGGCGGCGTCACGCTTTGCGGCGCCATCGCACCCGGAACGATCTGCGTCGCCGGCCCCTGCAGCGGGACCTGCGCGCCTTGCGGCGGCGGCGCGGCGGCGCCGGTCAGTTGGCCGGGTCCGCTCGGCGCGATACCGCCGGTCGGCGGAGCGCTTGGCGCGGTCGGGAGACTACCCGGCGGCGCGTTGGTTTGAGCAATCGCCGACCCGCCGAACGCCAGCGCGGCCAACCCGATGCCGAGCGCCAGGACGATGCCCGGGATGCGCTCGCGCGTGCGTGTCCGCGGCTCGACAGGCGTCGCAGGTCGGAACGACGGCCGCATGAATAAGCCGCCGATGCTGCTCATGATTTCGCGCACCGAGCGAAGCGGCCGATCGACGGGATGCTCTTCCCAGTCGAGCCACGCATCGGCGCGGCACAGCACCACCCGAACCAGATCGCGCTGCTGGCGCAGCGTCAATTGTTCAAAGGCCACGCGTAGCACCTCCCCATCCCACGCTACAACCCGCGCTGGCAGCACCGCCGTGCGTTCCCCAACCGGCAGCTCGATCTGAATTGTATCGTCAAGCTCGATCCCCTGCGGACGCGGCGCCAGGAATAACCCTCCGGTCGTCGACAGGTTGCGCGACCGGGTGACGAGCGATTGCCCGTCCGGCAGATAAAGGACGCTCGGCACTTCGAGGCCGAGACGGACCGAGCTGCGCAGCTGTCGCGTCTCGCGGCCGACCGCGATCGCGGCGGCGATCGTCAGCAGGTTGAACACTGCCCACGCGACATTCAGCAGCAGCACTTCGGTGTCGATGAAGTCGCTCAAGACCCAGCGCACGACGCCAATGATCAGCGCGACGACCAGCAGGCCGAATATGACCATGTGCGGCCGGACGATCTTGTAGTCGAAATAGTCCTTCGGCAGCAGGCCACCCTTCTCGGTGACGTTGAACTTACCGCGCTTGGGATTTATCAGCGTCGCCAGGGTGGGGCGCAGGATGTACAGGGCGAGGACGCTTTCATAGATCTCTCCCCAGAACGAATGGCGATAGCGCGATTGCAGTCGCGAATTCGTTACGGTGGAATGGATCAAGTGCGGCGCGGCGTAGACGATGACCATCAGACCGCTCGCCGCGATGATGTTCAGCCGGAACATCAAGTAGCAAAGCGGCGCGGTTAAAAACACAAAGCGCGGCAGGCCAAAGAAAAAGTGCAGCATCGCGTTGAGGTAACAAATGCGCTGTCCGAAGCCGAGGCCGCGCCCAAGCATCGGGTTATCGACCCGGAAGATCTGCGTCATACCGCGCGCCCAGCGCATGCGCTGGCCGACATGGATCGCCAGACGCTCGGTCGCCAACCCCGCCGCCAAGGGCAGGCGCAGGTAGGCGGAGTTCCACCCGGCGCGGTGCATGCGCAGCGCGGTATGCGCGTCTTCGGTCACGGTCGCGGTCGCGAACCCGCCGATCGATTCGACGGCCGCGCGACGGATCACCGCGCACGAGCCGCAAAAGAACGACGCGTTCCACAGATCGTTGCCATCCTGGATCAGACCGTAGAACAGCTGGCCTTCGTTCGGCACCGTGGTGCCGGCGCGCAGATTCCGTTCGAACGGATCTGGCGAATAGAAATGGTGCGGCGTCTGCACCAGCGCCAGCCGAGGGTCGCGCAGGAACCAGCCGATCGTCAGCTGCAGAAACGCGCGAGTCGCCACATGGTCGCTGTCGAACAGCGCGAGCAACTCGCCATTGGTTACCGTCAGCGCGTGGTTTAGGTTGCCGGCCTTGGCGTGCTCGTTGTTGTCGCGGGTGATGTAGGCGACGCCGCAGGCCTCGGCAAATTCGGCGAATTCCGGGCGCCGTCCGTCGTCAAGAATGTAGATTTTGAGCTTCTCGAGCGGGTAGTCGATCGACAGCGCGCCGAGCACGGCGTTTTGCACCACCGAGAGCGGCTCGTTGTAGGTCGGGATGAACAGATCGACGGTCGGCCACGCGGCGATGTCTTCGGGCAGCGCCACCGGCGGGCGGTGCAGCGGCCACGCGGTCTGGATGTAGCCCAGCAGCAGCACGAGCCAGGCGTATAGCTCGGCGAGGATCAGGCCGATCCCGAGAAACGCCTCGATCTCCGAGGGAAACCGCAAGGTCTCGGTGAGGCGCCACCAGATGTACCGGGTGGAAACGACGATCGACAGCGTGATCAGGATCAGCGTCACGCCACGCGATGGTTGGCTGCGGATCAGCAGCATCACCACGATCGTCAAGACCGCGAAGAGCGCCTGCGACACAAGGTCAAGCGGCGTGATGATAACGATGCCGAGAAAGAAGACGCCGGCGACGACCATCGCGGCCATAACCAGGTTCTGGCCGGCTATTTCGGATTCACCAATGCGCCTAAGTCGCCCGAGCATCTATCAGCCCCCCTCCGCCCAGGCCCGCGTGGGGCGACGCAGGTTGCCCGCGCCGCCTGAGGCGGCGCTCGCAACGGCTCGGGAAGTCTCCCCGTTTCCCGCGCCGGTTAGCGGTGACATTTGAAAGACCGCCATGTCGGTCAGCGCGGCCGGCCGCCATGGGTTCCCAATCCCGGGATCTGTCGTAGGCGTTCGCGCGGATCGGGAAGCCGGTCTCGCGACGCCGCCAATCGCCCGAAGACTCTGTCGAGCGACCGCTCGTCGCCCTGCGGACTTTCCGCTGACGGCGGCTTTTCCGGTGACGGCGGCGCCGCGGCCGCCGGCTCCGAAGGGCCATTGTCGCGGTAAGCGCCGCCGAGCAGATGCCCACCGGCGGCCGGAGCAGCGGGTTCGGGCGCTGGCGGCGGGGGCGCTGCTTGGGTCGGTTGCGGAGGTAGTGAGGCTGGCGGCGCTGGCGCGGGTTCTGGTGGCGCTGGCGCGGGTTCCGGC
>Ga0182015_10002563_pt1 | contig 21634 bp, 18 predicted proteins | sample 712P3MmetaG_FD_120478 | JGI IMG/M metagenome (GOLD analysis project Ga0182015, IMG submission 120478) | Permafrost microbial communities from Stordalen Mire, Sweden - 712P3M metaG | ecosystem: Environmental > Terrestrial > Soil > Wetlands > Permafrost | place: Sweden: Stordalen | collected...
GCCGTTCTTGGTAGTGAGCTTCACGCGCCATACATCCTTGTCTTCGACTTTATCTTTGCCGACCAGCTCGAGTTGATTGCCTTTTTTCCGGTAGTCGACCAGCGGCCCGTCGAAATCCGCTTCCTCGGAAATGTTCCGGAGATCTTCGTCGGACATCGAATCCGGATTCGTCTTTCCGGCAAAAGGGTTGTTCGCCCAGCCTTGCGTTCCGTCGTAGACGCGAACCATGCTCTGGTTCTGCACGCTTAAGGTCATGTGCATCTTCAGCGGACGTTTCAGTTCCACGACGAATGGGCCGGACGCTTCGGAGCCAAATGAAATGGTGCCGACCACCCGTTCTGATTTGAGCGCATGAATCCGGGCGAGTCCGCCGCGTGCGACGAATACTTTTGCGAGAATGTCGGTGACCGTTTGCGCGTGCAAAGACGAAGCAAAGAAGAAAAGAAGTAACGAAGTGAAGATTGCGCCGCCCAGCTGGGCTCGACGCCGTGACGACTCAAGGAAAAGTGATTTTGTGTTCATTCGTGGGCCGTTCGCGCCGAGCGGTATGCCGAATTTTGCCGCGATGCGCCGCGCGTACATTTATCGTAGAGGTAGACGCAGCAGAGGTCAATTCGGCGTTCGCGCGCAGAGAATCGGTGTAGCGCAGGGCGGCCTATCCCCACTGAACGAAGCTACGGAAGGACCGATTTGGCTTCCGCGGCAGGAAGCGCAACACCCAGGATTTGCGCCAGCGTGGGCCCGATAGAACGCATGTCGATGGCGCCAACAGAATGCGCTTTGGGCACGCCGGGTCCGACGATGAAGAAAGACGAATTCATCTCCGCAACATCGGGCCAGTAACCATGCATACCTTTCGATGTACTGGGGGTCACGAGATCGCCCGAGACGCCCTCGCCGCTGACGAAGCCGGGACGCAACGCCACAAGAAAAGTAGCGTCAGGAAATCCGCCGCGCGCGCGCAGCTCCTCTTCGCTGATGATGCGATCGATGCCGTTGGCGGGATCGGCGGCCAGCGTCGCGATCAACGTCGCGACCTGCGTTTTTGTGACGGAGTCGTTTTTGTTGTTCAGCACGATGGCTTCGGAGCCGCCCGCTCCCCAGATCGCCGCTTTCCAGGATCTAATCTGATCTTTCTCGTCGAAGTCGATCAGCCCGGCGCTGCGAAACGCCACGGCTAGATGGAACGATTTGTCCACGCGGACGAAGCCGTGATCGGAGACGACACATACGACGGCGTTCTTGCCGTAGGTATGCTCGACAGCTTTCAGGATTTCGCCGAGCGCGGCGTCAATCCGCTCGAGCGTCGCTATGCTCTCCGGCGAAAACGGGCCGGTGGCATGCTCCTCGTGATCGAGCGCGGTGAGATAGATCGTGGTGAGCGCCGGGCGTTTCAGTTCGATCAGGCGCGCCGCGAACTTGGCGCGAATTTCGTCGCCAGTGATGGATTCGTCGATGCCGTCGGCGTAGGGTCCGAGATCTTTTTCGAGCGGATCGAGAAGGCCTGGCGTGGCCAGCACGCGAAGCAGTTTGCGATCGTCTGGCGTTCCGGCGCGCCAATACTGCGGGAGATTCCAGGTGATGTGCGGCGCATTTACGCTGACCGGCCAGTGAACGTTGGCGGTGACCAAGCCCGCGGCGGCAGCGGCGTCCCACAGTGTGGGCACTTTGATGTCTTCGGCATACCAATACCAGCCGCCGTAATTCTTGCGCAGTGGATCGAAGGTAGTGTTGGCGTAAATGCCGTGCGTGGCCGGACTGGCGCCGGTAAGCAGCGTAGTGTGGCTCGGATATGTGACGGTGGGAACGACGCCATGCACGCCGGTGGAGTAAGCGCCTTCGCGGAGAAAATGCCGAAGATGAGGAATTTTCAGGTGGTGCGCCTCGGCGTCCAGCACGTATTCCGGCTTGAGGCCGTCGATGGAGATGAGCACGACGGCGGGACGCGGCTTTTGCACATCGTCCGGCGAAGCAAGGAGGAGACCAGCGAACACCAGACGAACGAGCATGACGAGACTCAGCCGAGCGACGAGAATAGGTTTAGGCGATCGGATCATGACAATGCCTCGCAGAGTCCATAAACGTTAGCATATCCAATTCTCCACACGTGGTAGCAAAGGCGAAAGCGCGCCAGCATTCACAGTCGCTGTCCGTGCCAGGCACTGTGTGGCGACCGCTTTCCGGCGCGGGTGTTTCGCCATGCGCAAAGCCCGGTGTGATATCTTCCGCACTGACGGGCAGAGACACTTACGGGAAATTGCAGCCAGGGAAGCGAGTCGAAATGGCAAACCCCAAGTCTGATCCATGGTCGACGATCGTTATTATTCTGACGGTGGGATTATTTGGCTTAGGTTTGTTCATCAAGGGCTTCACGCACGCATTGGTGTTGGAGGCCGCGGTACTGCTCGTGTCCATCAAATTAATTCTCATGGCTCAGAAAAATGCGAGAACCGAAGAAAACCTCGAGGCTCGCCTTGCGCGGATTGAAGAGTTGTTGCTCGCTCGCAAACATGCGGAAACTCCACTAAACGAGGGATAGGATTTATCTTGTCACGGTCTTGTATGGGTTATCGCAAATTCAGAAGCCAAGCCAGCGGTGCAAATCGTGGCGCAGCCATTTCTGGCTGCGCATCCAGGGCCGGGTGAAAGACGTCCTGCGAGGCCATCGGCGTCTCCTGAGAAACGCCCTGCTGATTGCCCTGGTAGTGTCCCCCTGCCCAGCCCAGGAACGATCCGCCCCCGCAGCCGCGCCGGAATCGAACGCATCGCCGCAAAATCCGGCGATCCTTTCCTTCGAGGACCTCATCTCACTGGCCGCTACAGCCGATCCGCAGGGGCAGGTAGGCGCCCGGCTGAACGCTTTGCTGAACACGCCTTTCGTGCATCGCGAAACACCATCGGGTGACATGCAACCGCACCGGCCCAATATTGCCGGGCTTGGTCCGGTGCTTCGAGTGGGTTTGTGGAATATCGAGCGCGGCCTGAATTTTGAGTTGATCCGGGCCGCGCTCGCCGATCGTGAAAATTTTCTCCGGTTGGTGAAAGCCGGCGGAAGCGCGCGCCTGCGCCAGAAAGAGATCGTCGAAAAGCAGCTGGCCACGTTGCAAGACGCGGATGTCTTAATCCTGAATGAAGCGGATTGGGGGATGAAGCGAACCGAGTACCGCGACGTCACGCGCGAGCTGGCCGCCGCGCTGCACATGGACTTCGCGTATGGCGTGGAATTCGTGGAAGTCGACCCGGTGTTCGACCTGGGCACCGAGCAAGTACATTTGCCGGATGCGCAGGAAGATCAACGTCTGCAAGAAGATTTGCACGTGGACCGCGAGCGTTACCACGGGTTGCACGGCACGGCCATCTTGAGCCGCTATCCGATTGATCGCGCGCGCATTTTTCGTCTACCCATTTGCTACGACTGGTACGGCAAAGAATTCAAATCCATCTCGAAACTCGAACAGGGCAAGCGATGGTCGGCCCAGAAATTGTTCCGCGAACGCGTCGAGCGCGAACTCCGCCACGGCGGGCGAATGGCGCTGATCGCGCAAATCTCCGTTCCGGGCCTGCCAACCGGGCGAGCCACGGTGGTGGCAGCGCACCTGGAAAACAAGTGCGCTCCGGCGTGCCGGCGAAAACAGATGCAGGCGCTTTTGAATGATTTGAAGGAAGACACAAATCCGCTGGTGCTTGCCGGAGACCTGAACACCACCGGCAGCGACAACACGCCCACATCCATCCGCAACGAAATCATGACGCGCGTTACCGATTACAAATTCTGGATCGGCCAGGCGGTGTCCTATTTCCATCCGCTCGGGATCTTCAAGTACGGACTGTTCCCGCTGCGTTATTTCCACGGATACAACGACTCGACCGCGTTCCATTTGCCGATTTTGTGGGACAACCGCGAGCGGCCGCTATTCAAAACAATGGAAAACTTTCGTTTCGGTGACAATCACGCATTTGATTTTCGCGGCCAGCGGGATCGCACGAATCCGCCGCGCGAGCGAACCCTGGCGGACAGCAATCAGCGCGAATGGAAAGGGTTCTCTCCGTCCTACGCATTCAATCGTGACTTCGCGGGATTCGTGGGGCGCTTCAAGCTCGACTGGATCTTCGTGAAGCCTTTCATCGACGATCCGCGCCGCGCGGGACAGAGCAACCGGTTCGCTCCGTATTTTCCGCTCACCATGCGCGCGCTCAACGAATCCGTCGACGAGCGCGTTTCGGACCATGCGCCCATGACCGTCGATCTTCCGATCACAGAACCCGCGTTGCATGCCGCCGGTCAACCAGCGCCCTAGTTGCCCGCCGCTTCCCGCAGCCTGCATGAGTGAGCGTCGCGAGCGTCGGTTGACAGCTCGAAGCAAACTCTACGTTTCCTGCCGCAGAGTCCGCCCCTAAACCTTCGCTTTGTCGGCTTTCTTGACGGTAGTGTCTTCAGGCTTGGCCTCTACCGTGACTTCGACCTGGGCGCCGGGCTTAAGCTTCACCTCGTTGCCCTTTTCGTCGGTCAAAGTGTTTTCGATGCGGATCTCGCGATACAGTTCGTCCGCGCCTTCTACTGCAATTTCCGCCTTTTCAGGCAGATCCGGGTGTGGGGGCGGGATGATCTTCTGCACAGTCCCAGGCAGCGTTGTAGCTGGTTTTTCGGGCATCACGCACCTCTCAATCTAAACGATCCGACCACGGTTCCGGTATCGTAGCACTGATTTATCTGAGGGAGGAATTGCAGGCCATTCCGGTGGCGGCTGGCATTCTGGAAGTATCCTCACGCCAACAAACGAATAAAATAGAGCCTTAGTGGCGGGTCTTTGGACCCGTCCGATCGGAGAGCGATGCGGCAGGTCTTTGACGTTCTGGTTTTAGGCGCGGGTGCCGCGGGGCTGATGTGCGCCGCGGAGGCCGGACGCCGCGGTTTGCGCGTAGCGGTCGTCGAGCGATCAGAAAAAGCCGGTAAAAAGATCCTGATATCCGGCGGCGGGCGCTGCAACTTCACGAACCTGCACTGCGCTCCCGAGAATTTTCTTTCCGACAACGCTCACTTTTGCAGGTCGGCCCTGGCCCGCTACACGCCCTCTGATTTTCTAGCCCTGGTGACAAAGCACAACATCCCCTATCACGAAAAGAAGCCCTATCCCGAGGCAGCTGCCGGGCAGCTTTTCTGCGACAACTCGGCCACGGACATCCTAGGGATGTTGCTGGACGAGTGCGCCGCAGGAGATGTGCGGATTTTCCTGAATACCAAGGTGCAGGAGGTCGGACACGACGGCGCATTTGTCGTACGCGGGACACAATCCGGCGAGTCCGCGGACTTGGAACTTTCGGCGAAGGCCATGGTAGTGGCGACAGGCGGGCTCTCGATTCCCAAAATGGGAGCGACCCCGCTCGGCTACGAGGTGGCGAAGCAATTTGGCCACTCCCTTGTTGCCTGCCACCCGGGATTGGTGCCCCTGACCTTTGGTCGCGCAGACCTTCGCGCCTACTGCGACCTGGCGGGAGTCTCGGCGCTGGTCACGGTGTCGTGCGGGCGCCAGAAGTTTCGCGAAAAGATGCTGATCACCCATCGCGGCCTGAGCGGCCCGGCGATTTTGCAGGTCTCGTCGTATTGGGGATGGAAGACGCCGGATCCCGTGGAGATTGATTTAGCGCCCGACCACGACTGGACATCGGCCTTGCGTGAAGGCCCGGGGCGGCGTGATGAGGCGGCGCGCACCACCCTGCGCAAGATTCTGCCGCAGCGTTTGGCGGATCGCTGGATCGAGTTGGGTGTTAAGCGGGGCCTGTTCGGGAACTGGACCAATCTCGGGCTGGAGTCGATTGAGAAAGAACTCCACCGCTGGCAAGTACGTCCGGCAGGCACCGAAGGTTATGAGAAAGCGGAGGTTACCGCCGGCGGCGTGAACACGGATGAGCTCTCCAGCAAGACCATGGAAAGCAAGAAGGTTCGCGGATTGTTTTTCATCGGCGAGGTCGTGGACGTTACCGGCTGGCTCGGCGGATTCAATTTTCAATGGGCCTGGGCCTCGGGTGTAGCGGCTGGGCGAGAGATTGGGGACCGGAAGGATCCGTAATGTGCGGAAAAAGAAAGAGTTAACGCAGAGTTCGCATAGGCCGGACACAGAGGGCACGAGACGCCGGGGCGCGGGGGCTAGACAGCGGTGACGAATGAGCCGTCGGGTGCTACGTAGCCGTAAGCCATCCGGGGAGTGTTGAAAGCGTAGCCTGGATTGCCATTTCGATCCAACAAGATCAGGCCGGCGGTAGCTTGCGTGCGCTTCGCGAATTGGGCAATGGTGATTTGGGCAGCTTGCATGGCCGGAGCCGAAAGACCTTGAGCAGATTGCAGGTTGCCGAGCTGGGGCCCGGCTTGCTGCGCGCTTGCGAGCGTGCTTGCGCCGGACGTGGATTCGACCGGTCGAAGCCGGTCGACCGCTGCTTTCGCCATCACTACCTTCATTATGGCTTCGCCGTAGCCCGTGGCGGAGACCCCGCCGGCTTCGGAATCGGCGTAGCAGCCGCAGCCGATCAGCGGGGAGTCCCCGATACGCCCGGGGAGTTTGCAGCAGGTGCCTCCGGTGGATGTGCCGGCAAAGAGCGCGCCGTGAGAGTCGATGGCCACCGCGCCAACCGTGCCCTGTTCGTGGCCGCGGTGATTGGCGGCGGCGTGCTTATCTTTTTTGCAACGCTGCCAAGCTTCCCATTCGGTTTCGCTGATCAAATCTTTAGGATCGCAAAGGGCTATGCCGTTGGCCTTGGCGTAGCGCTCGGCGCCTTCGCTGACCAGCATCATGTGCGGGCACGTCTCCAGAATTTTGCGGGCGAGTTTTATGGGATTGCGGATGCGCTGGAGAGCGGCCGCGGAGCCCGCGCGGAGCGTGGCGCCGTCCATGACGATGGCGTCGCATTCCACCCGGCCGTCCAGATTCAAATGGGAACCGAAACCGGCGTCGAAAACCGGATCATTTTCGAGCACGACGATGGCTGCTTCGACGGCGTCCAGCGCGGAGCCGCCGGAAGAAAGGATGGACCAGCCGGCGTTGAGGGCGCTTTGGCACCCCGCTTGACAGGCGTTAACGGCTTCGTCGGGAATATCCCATGCTCCGCCATGCACGATCAGGGACGGCTTCATCAGATTAGGAGAATGGCAAAGGGTGCTGGATTTGTCCAGACAGGTCCAGCCGCCAGGTTTCCTGAAAATTACGCAAGTTTGGCAGGAAAATCGGAAACAGCCGGATCGAACTCACCGATCGTAGACGTATGTAGGCTGTTTTGCGTCGGCAGGCAGTTTGTAGGGGCGCAGCACCGCTGCGCCCCAGCTAGCCCGGGCTTCAGAATAGCGGGCTTCACGCTACCCGGGCGTCACACTAAATAAAAAAGTCGAGCAATACCAAAATGGGACCCAAAGCCATCAAGCAAGCGGCATAGGTATAGCGGCTGCGCGGCAAGCAGCTAAGGGTGCGAACCATTTCCGTCGGTATCACTTTCAACCGCGACTCTTCCCGCGGGCTGTAAAATGGTCCAGCAGGCGTATAGCGCGAAAGATGCCGCTGGTAGATGCGCACTTCGTCGTGGACCCAGACATAAATGGCGTCCCGTCCGCGCCATACGAGCGCGGCGCCGGCGACGAAAGAAAAGTAGCCCAGAAGCGTCAAGAGACCAAGACCTGGGCCTGCTCCCCAAAACATAATTCCTCACAATCAGGGCGCTACCAACTCACGCGCGTAGGACGCCTAGAAAAGGCGCCCGGTTGCTCCAAACGTTCCCAACGACGATTAACAGGCGCCCTGATGAATCCAGGACCTAACTTTCACCGGCGCATCGGCCACCGGCACATCCGTCGAAGCGGGGGGTGCTTCGCAGTTGCGGGTGTTACGCGTCTTCGTGGATGGTAACGAGACGTACGACTTCAAACTCTTTCTGGCCGGCGGGGGTGGAAACCTGAATCTCGTCGCCCACTTTCCTGTTCAGCAAAGCTTTGCCGATCGGCGAAGTGGTGGAAATCAAGCCCTTTTCAACATCCGCTTCTTCCGTGCTGACCAGCTTGTATTCAATCTTAATATCCTTCTGGGTGTCCAGTACCAGAATACGCGAACCGTAGCCGGACCGGTCTTTCGGTATGTTGGTCAGATTCAGCATACCCAGATCGCCCATGCGCCTCTTGAGTTGCGCGATCCGCGCATTCACGAAGCCCTGGCGCTCTTTTGCGTATTTGTACTCGGCATTCTCCGACAAGTCACCGTGGGCGCGGGCCACCGCGATTTCCTTGGGAAGGTCGATATTCAGTTCGTGCTCCAGGGAGGTGATTTCCTCCAGGAGCTTCTGCTTGATCTGCTTAAGTGGATCCGACATGGTCGTCATTCTTGCCTGAATTCTTGCTCGAGTGGCCCGCTATGTCGCGGGCGGCTTGGTGGCTCCGGAACCCATGGTTCCGGCCGAGCCCATTATAGATGCGGGGGAAACGCCTCTACAAGCAGGGTTTAAGAACTGCCGCACTTTTCCTCGTCGCCACCATCTAAGATGCCTGAGCGGTCTGGAAAGAACCTCGGAGGATCGATGGAGTCCAGCGAAAGAACGCATTCCAAAGAAGGCTCCGGGTTCGCCGCGGCCGTCCCGCAGAGTGACGCCATTCCCATGCGTCCCTTCGGCCGCCACGATCAGGATATTTCCGCGCTGGGGTTCGGGGGGCATCACTTGGGCGACGCCGAAGATGTGCAGATGGCGATGCGCATCGTGCAGGAAGCGGTCGACAGCGGCATCACGTTTTTCGACAACTGTTGGGAATACCATCGCGGCAAATCCGAAGATTGGATGGGGCAGGGGCTGAAGGGACGTCGCGACAAAGTGTTTCTGATGACCAAAGTGTGTACCCACGGCCGGGAAGGCATGCTGGCGACGCAGATGCTCGAGCAGTCGCTGCACCGGTTGCAGACCGACCATCTGGATTTGTGGCAAGTGCATGGCGTGGGGTTTGAAAACGATCCGGAATTATTTATTCGGCCGGGTGGAGCGGCGGAGGCGCTGCTCAAGGCCAGGCAGCAGGGGAAAGTGCGATTTCTGGGTTTTACCGGGCACAAAGATCCTGCGGTGCATTTGAAAATGCTCCAGACTGGTTTCCCGTTTGATGCGGTGCAGATGCCGCTGAATCCGTTTGACGCAAATTTTTTGAGTTTCGCGGAAATGGTCTTGCCGGAACTCCACCGGCGGGGAATGGCGCCGTTGGGCATGAAGCCCTTGAGCGGCCACGGTGAACCCATCGCGCAAGGCGAGCTGTCGGCGGAAGAAGCATTACGCTACGCCATGAGCTTGCCGGTGGCCACGACGATCACGGGCATGGAGAAGCTGGAAGTTCTCCGACAAAACGTAAAGATCGCGCGGGGATTCAAGCCCATGACCCCGGAAGAAATGAAAGCGCTTCGCGACCGCACCAAACGCGCCGCCGGCGATGGCCGCTACGAAATGTACAAAGTGTCGCTGCGATTCGACAACCCGGAAGCGCGCATGGCGCACGGATTTCCGCTGGATGACCAAAGCGTCGAGGTAAGAGAAATGATGAAGGCCACCGAGAATACCGGGTCTCCGTTTCCCGACGTGAAGCAAAAGCAACAGTAGCCGTCGCGGGGCTGACGATATTGCGGAATCGGATTCGAGTACGGGAGACCAGCATGGCCGATGACAAAGGGTTTACCAGGCGAACTTTTGTGAAGCGCAGCGCGGCAGCGTTGACGGCTTCACTGGTGGTGAAAACGTCGTTTGCGGCGACCGGCGCTGCCGGCTCGCAAGACGCGAGCTCGCCAAACAATTCTTCCAACGACGCGGACCAGGTTCCGCACCGGCCGCTTGGGAAAACCGGCGTGCAGGTTTCGGCGCTGGGTGTCGGCGGCTATCACCTGGGCTCGATCAAAAACGAGACCGAATCAAACGAGCTGGTCGCCCGCGCTCTGGATGCGGGCATAAATTTCTTCGACTGCGCCTGGGAATATCACGACGGCATCAGCGAAGAGCGATTGGGAGCGGCGTTGAAGGGCAAGCGCGATCGGGCTTTTTTGATGACGAAGGTATGTACGCACGGCCGATCTAAAGATGTGGCGATGAAACAGCTTGAGGAATCTCTGCGGCGGCTGGGGACCGATCATCTGGATCTCTGGCAGATTCATGAGGTTGTCTATTACAACGATCCCGAGATGATTTTTGCGGCCAATGGCGCGGCGGAAGCTTTGCTGGCGGCGAAACAGCAGGGCAAGGTGCGATTTGTCGGATTCACCGGACACAAAAATCCCGCGATTCATTTAAAAATGCTGTCGCACGATTTTCCGTTCGACACCGTGCAGATGCCGCTGAACGCCCTCGATGGAACCTTCAAGAGTTTCGAGCAGCAGGTTCTGCCGGAGGCGAACAAGCGCGGCATTGCGGTGCTGGGAATGAAGAGCCTGGGCGGCAGCGGCGAAATTGTTTCTCACGGTGCGCTCACGGTCGATGACGGTCTGCGGTACGCTATGAGCTTGCCGGTGGCGACAACGATCAGCGGCATGGATTCACTCGGCGTGCTGGAGCAAAATTTGAAGGTGGCGCGCGGGTTCAAGCCTCTAACCGCGGACGCGATGCGGACAATACGAGAAAGCGCGAGAATGTTCGCAGCCGACGGCCGCTACGAATTATTCAAAACGACCACGAAATATGATGGGAAGGTAGGCCGCGAGCAGCATCACTATCCGCCGGTCGAGAAGTTACCGGCCTAGTAGCAGACTAAAGCACTTTGACTTCGACGGTTTGCGTCTTGATATTTCCAGCGGCGTCCGCGATGGTCAGCGTGTAGGTTGTCGTTTTTGGCGGCGTGACATCCACACAGCGTGAGTACGACGGCCAGACAGGATTGGACTGCGGCTCGAGCTTCACCGTCTTCGCGTTAGCCACGCCGTAGCAGAGCTGAACGCTTTCACCGCGGTGTACCGCGCCGGGGCTCGCGTAGAAACTCTGGATGTCCAGTTCTTTCCCGCCGAATTGATCCAGCGCCGTTCGATCGCTCTGCTTTTGTTTTTCGCTCTGCGCTTCCACGTGTTGGCGATCGATCTGCTTATTCTCCTGCCAGCGCGAGAAGAGAATCCAGCCCACGACCAGCGCTACGATCGCCACAACGCACGAGGAATAGAGCAAAGGATTCTTGAATACGGAGTTTGTGTTCGTTTGGGTTTCAGGGGCGAGAGTCACGGCGCTTTAGCCTTTTGGAAGGTCTGTTCCTCTTGTTAGATGATGGCCGGACTGCACGGGTTCGGACCGAATCAAGACCCAATTAAAACGCCCACCACAAGCCAAGTCCTACAGTGAGCCTAACTCCTTTAGAATCCGCACTTACATAAGTCGATCAAAACAAGCCACTTGATCTTCTTTAGAATCCGCACTTACAAAAAACCGGGGGAGGGGTTCCACAGGCGATCCCGAAAAAGCCTACCCCAAAATCAGGCTTTTGCCGTTACGCGCCAGCTGAATTCCTTGTTCGACTTGTAATTCCACAACGTGACAATGGCTATGGCGATCAGGTTGGCCAGGTAGCGGTTCATGTGGAAGAAATTGAATTCGATGTTGATGATCACTACGTTGAAGAAAATGCCCAGCGAGCAGATGGCGTTGAATTTGAGAAAGCGTTTTGCGCGCTGGCCGAAGGTGTTTTGATTCTTGGAGATGGCGCTGAAGGTCCATCTGTCGTTCCAGATGAAATTGTTGAGGAGCGCGGCTTCGGCGGCCAGGATTTTGCTGCGCGTCAGCCCCCAGTGCAGCGTGCTCGGGTCACTGAGCAGAAACAGGATGCCCATATCGATGACTACGCCGCTGGCGCCTACGACGCAGAAACGGAAAAAACTCGAGACCTGCAATAGATAAAGACGCAGGCGGAACAGGTGCTGGAAATATTCGAGATAGATGCGGTTGGTCAGCTTGCTGGAGCCTTCGACGCGCTCTCGGAAGGTGTAGGGAACTTCGCTGATCCAGCCTACGGTGCCTCGCCCCAGGACTTCGACCAGGATTTTGTAACCGAGTGGGCTCAGCTTGCGATTTTCGATGGCGGTGCGGCGAATCATGAAGAAGCCGCTCATGGGGTCGCTGATGCGACCGATGACTTCGGGCAGCAGCAGGAAGCCGATCATTTGCGCGCCGCGAGAAATGACTCTTCGAGCGAGGCTCCAGTCGCTTACCCCGCCGCCTTCGACGTGGCGGCTGGCGATGCCGAGGTCCGCGCCGCGCAACATTTCCTTGCACAGATTTGCGGCTACTTCGGGTGGATGCTGGAGATCGGCGTCCATTACCGCGAGGATGCGGCCCTGGGCCACTTGCCAGCCGCGGATTACCGCGGTGGACAGGCCGCGTTCGCCCTGTCGGTGGATTACGCGAAGTTGCGGATATTTGTCGGTTAGATTCTGGGCGATTTCCCAGGTGCGATCGGGGCTGTCGTCGTCTACTACGATGATTTCGTATTGGAGGTTCGGGACGGAGTCGAGAACAGGAGCAAGTTGGGCGATTACGGCGGCTATGTTTTTGCCTTCGTTGTAAGTAGGGAGGACCAGCGACACGTCGATCGTGGAATCGCCGTTCAGCGGGGCGATTACGAGTGGACCGGTTGGGGTTGTTTGTAACGACGACATTTGCCAGCTAGTCTCCATCTGGGTGCTGCGAGTCACTGCCGTCTTTGATCCCCTCGTTGTATCGCGATCTTCAGGGACTAAAGCCCAATTCGAGCGAGTGCTTTTGCGTTGGAGCTAAAGCTCCGGCCTTCTACGTAAACAGAAATAAAAAGAAACACTTCACGGCTGTCGCGCTCTTGGCGTGTACACGGAAGATTTTTTTGTGGCGAAACTTAGCGCGTAGTTGGCTTCCAGGTCGCGCAGAAATTCGCCGCCGAAGTGCGTGTCGGTGTACCAGACTTTTCCTTCCGATGTCGCGGGGTCTCTTTCTAGAACTATGGCCGCGAAACCTTGATGATTCATTTTCGCCCATAGATCGGCGGCTAGCGCGGGTTGTTTCATGGCCAGGATGCGGAACATGAACGGGTCGAGGAGGTAGGGCGCTTGGCCGGAAGTCACGACGATTAGCGGATTTTCCGCCAGGACGGGACGATTGTCCGCAGGCAGACGCTGGAGGACTTCGGCGGTGTCGGTGGCGAAGGATGGGCGGGTTAAGTCGCCGTGAAGGGCTTGCGACGTGGGGACGATGGCGACGACCAGGGCTAAGGCTAGAAGGCCGGTGCCAACTTCGGCTGCCGCAGGGTTGCGCGAGATGGCAACGACGAGCAGGAGCACGGCGGCGATTTGCAGGTCGAACAAATGATTGATGCCGATTCCCAGCGAGCCGAAGATTACGGTGGTGACCAGCAGCACCAGGACGAAATAAATCGGCAGAACGTCGGATTTATTTTCGCGGAAATAAAGTGCGCCGAAGACGGCGGCGGGAACGAGAAAGAGCAGGAAAACGGGATCGACATCGAGAGCTTTCGAGAGGAGATGCATCGGAGCTTGCAGGGTGTAGGAGAGCGAACCGCCGCCGCCCGCGCAGGCTTTGAAAATTGCGAAGACCCGGCCGCCGCTTGCGAAGTACATGGAGGCGAGAACCAAGACGTAGCCGAAGGCGGTGGCCGCTGCGAGCTGCAGGGCTTCCGCATAGCGGCGCGCGAAGATCCAGGCTAGAAACACGGCGGCTACGCCGAAGAGCGTGGTGAGTTTGGCCGCGAATGCGAGAGCGAAGAGCAGGGCTGCGAAATACAGGGAGATGCGGCGAGTCTTTGATCCGACGCAGAGGACGACGCCCCAGAGATTTAGCGCGGCGGCGAGGCTGTCTCCTTTTGCTCCCAGCAGGGCTTGTTGCGTGGATGCGACCGCCAGGATGGCGGTTAGTGCGGCGACGCTGAGCAGGACGCTGACGTTCAAGCGCCGCAACAATATATACACGGCGATCATGGCGAGAATGACGCCCGCGCCAGACAAAGCGATTCCGGCGGTTGCCAACGAGCCCAAAAGCTTCGATAACGTGCCGGTTAGAACGAAATAGAGCGGAAAGTAGCGCGTGCCGCCGTAGCCGAGCGCGCTGAACAACGGACGGTAGAAAACGCCGTGCATGAAGTCGTAGGCGCAGGCCATCCAGACGCCTTCGACGTGGGTGAGGAAATATTGATGGCGAAAATTGAGAACGAGGCGGACGAGAAGCATCGCCGTGATGGCGATGGAAGCGAGCACGATCAGCGCGGAGTAAAATTTTAGGGCTGGCTTGGGGCTTGCGTCCGGCGACATCGTGGGATTTCCGTTCTTTCTGCGCGGTCTAATGCGAACGTATCGCGTCGCGGGCCCTGCATGTGTTCAGCATGGATAATTTGTACGGTTTTGCTGAAGATAAAGCCACGATAGCGGGTTTTTTGGAGTGGAACAACACGTGGTGTGGAGGGGCGTCCTTGAAGGGTAATCGGGTAATTCGCGTAGGAGGGGTGGTCGTCGAGCGTGCTGAGACTAGGTTGACGGTGAACTTCGCGATTGGACCTCAGCGGGCACAGGCCCTTCGTACCTCACGGTAAACGGGATTGCCTGTGCTACTTATTCGGAGCCCAGGAAGGCGTAGCGGAGGATGAACAGGACCGAGAGGACCCAGATCAAGGGACTGATTTCGCGGTACCTGCCGGTGCCGACCTTTATAAAGGTGAAGGAGAGCATGCCAAGGCTTAGGCCGGTGGCGATGCTGAAGGTGAGCGGCGTGGCGACTAGCGTGAGGAACGCGGGAAAGGCTTCGCTGAAATCGTCCCAGCGGACGCGCGCAACTGCGCCGCACATTAGCGCGCCGACCAGGATCAGCGCGGGTGCGGTGGCGTAAGACGGGATGGCGGCTACCAGCGGCGCGCAGAACATGGCGATCAGAAAAAAACCGGCGATCACCAGATTGCCCAGGCCAGTGCGGGCTCCCGCGGCGACACCCGCGGCGCTTTCGATGTAGCTGGTGACAGTGGAGGTACCGGTGACGGCGCCGACCATGGTGCCGAAAGCGTCGGCCAGGAGGGCGCGGCTGGCGCGCGGAAGTTTGCCGTCACGGAGAAAATTGCCTTGCTCGCAAACTCCGACCAGCGTGCCGACGTTGTCGAACAGATCGACGAAGAAAAAGACGAAGATCAGTTCGCCGAGGCTGATCTTGGCGGCGGCGCGGAAATCGAGTTTGAAGAATGTACCGCCGGGATGCGGAAGAGAGAAAAGATGGTCGGGCCAGTGAGCGAGGCCGAGAGGGATACCGGCAATGGCGATAGCCACAATGCCAATGAGGATGGCGCTGCCGATTTTTCGAGCCATGAGTATGGCGATCAGGATTAGCCCCGCGGCGGCTAGCAGAACTTGCGGGTCAGAGGCTTTGCCGAGTCCAACGAATGTAGCGGGATTGGCGACGATGATCTTTGCATTACGCAGACCGATGAAGGCGATGAACAGGCCGATGCCTGCGGCGGTGCCGAATTTGAGGCAGTCGGGAATGCCGTTGACGATTTGTTCACGGACGTTGGTGAGGGTGAGGAGCAGAAAGAGAAGGCCGGAAAGAAAAACTACGCCGAGGGCGGTCTGCCATGGAATGCCGCGGCCGATGACGATGGAGTACGTGAAATAGGCGTTGAGCGACATGCCTGGAGCGAGCGCGATCGGATAGTTGGCCCAGACGCCCATGATGAGCGTGGCGATTGCGGCGGAAATGCAGGTGGCGAAGAGCACGCCTTCGACGGGCATGCCCGCTTCGGCGAGGATGCGCGGGTTCACGACGACGACGTAAGCCATGGTCATGAAAGTGGTGACGCCGGCGAGAAGTTCGCGGCGAACGGTGGTGTTGTTTTCGTCGAGGTGAAAGACGCGCTGGAGCAAGCGGGATCTTCCTTTGGAAAAGAGCGCCACTATAGGCTTGGCGCCGAGGAAGTGTCAAACGCAAGAATTGATTGCGCTTGAGGCTTGCGGTGAATCATTGCGGGTGGATGGGTGACGACGACCCGTTGAGCCTTGGCTTAGCCGCGGAGGCCTGGCTCGTGTACTCGAGTGCATCTGTGCCAATTTGCGGACAGGGCGGAGGAAGTCAAAGTCCGCACCCCGAAGTGCACAGGGTGCGGCACCCAAGATGGACCGCGTCGCTGCTGGCTAGCGTGGCTTGAGGTCGCCTGCTGCGGTCGCGGCGGTATCCATGAGTCGCCAGGCGACGAACGCGCTGGCGGCGGATAACGCTGCGCACAAAAGCAAGACCAGTCGAAAACCCGCCAGGAAGGCGGTGGAAACGGCGTGGCGAACTGCCGCGACCGCGCTGGCATCCAGGCTGGATGGAAGCTCCAGACCCGCTAGTTCAATCTCTTTGGATTGAATCTGGCTGACTACATCGGGCGCGAGCGAAAGAGTTGCGAGGCCGCGGTCGAGATGAGAACCAAACGCTTTCACCAGCACAATGCCGAAGACGGCGATGGCCAGCACTGCAGCGACGCGCGCTACGGCGTTGTTGATGCCGGAGGCGGTGCCCGCGCGATCCTGGCCGACCGAGTTCATTACCGAGGTCGTGAGTGGCGCGACCGTGATGGCCATTCCGAAACCCAGAACAAGAGACGCGGGGAAAAATGTCCTCCAGTAACTACCGAACGGGGGCAAAAAAGCGAACAGGAGAAAACCTGCGGCGACGACCAGAGAACCTGCGATCAGTGGGGGTCGCGCGCCGTAGCGGCTGACGAGTCCTCCGGACCAACGCGACAACAGGAACAGCGACAAGATCATCGGCAGGATGGCGGCACCAGCGACGGAAGTCGAGTATCCGCGGATTTGGATCAGCTCCATGGGAAAAAGGAACAAGAAGATTCCGATGGCGGCGTACAGAAAAAGAGTGATGAGGTTGGCGCCGGTGAAAGCTCGCGACTGGAAGAGCGAAAGCGGAACCATGGGCGCGGGAATGCGGGCTTCGACGAGGACGAAAAAGATAAGAGCCGCGAGCCCGCCGAGTAGACTGGTGACGATCAGGGGATTGCTCCAACCCAATTTTTGCGATTCCAATAATCCGGTGACCACGCCGGCGAGGCCGGTGGTAGCCAGCAGCGCGCCCAGCCAATCGAGGCGCTGAGCCCTGGGGCCGTGGCTTTCGGGTACGTGCCACACAGAAATCGCCACGGCGGCAGCCGCTATCGGAAGATTCAGGAAGAACACCCAGCGCCAGGAAGCGTATTGGATCAGCCATCCACCGAGGACGGGGCCGAAAGCGGCGGTGATGGCCGTGAATCCGGACCAGGTACCGATGGCTCGGCCGCGCGATTCCTCGTCGAAAGAGGCGCTGATGATGGCCAGGCTTTCGGGAACGAGCAGCGCGGCGCCGACTCCTTGCGCGCAGCGGGCGAGGATCAGTTCGTGGATGCTGGAGGACAGGCCGCAGGCGGCGGAAGCAGCGGCGAAAATGGTGATGCCGAGCAAGAAAATCAAGCGGCGGCCAAACAGGTCGCCAAGCGCGCCGCCAACGAGGATCAGGCAAGACAGCAGAATTCCGTAGGACTCGACAACCCACTGCACGTCGACGACGCTGGAATGGAAGGCGGACTGCAGGGCGGGAACGGCGACGTTGACGACGGTGCCGTCGATGAACGCCATGCTGGAACCGAGAACGGTTGCGGCGAGTATCCAGGGCCCGGATTCCGGTTTGCAGGGTGTCGCCAGGGACCCAGACTGAATGAGGGCTTCCTCGCAAGGAGCTTTCATCAGCGACTAGCTATGGACATAGGCAATTAGAGTGCGGAAACGGGAGCGTCTCACGATGAGGCAAGACCGTTCGCATTTGCAAGCGACTATCGCAGGGGCGGCGGGTTTGCGCGGTGTCCGGCACGATCTGGGGCGGAGCCTGCTTCTGGTTGGAAGGTGAATAGGGTACGGAATTCAAATTCGGGGGCGAGAGTGGCACGAGTCCGCAAGTTGTTGTAAATTAAAAGCCTGCCTAACCGTTCCCCGGTAGCTCAATGGTAGAGCATTCGGCTGTTAACCGAAGGGTTGCTAGTTCGAATCTAGCCCGGGGAGCCAACTTAATCTTCAGTCCCTCAATCGTTTAGGCGACTTTCTTCAACTGCGATTTTTGCTGCTTTGGTAGCCCAAGTAGCCCAACTGAACTTTCTATGGCCGGCAACTTGAACCCCAATCCCGCCGTTTCTGCTTCCTGCTTGCGCCACTCAAGAAAGATGTGGCTCTTCGCACTTGGCGGAGTTCGAGAAGCCCTCCCGCGACTTCCCCTTAACGATATTGCGCAGAGTCTTTCCGTCCCAACCATCGCGGATTACAATGTCCGCTCGACTCTCCGGCTTGCCGGCGAGAACGAAGACGGAAGCAAGTTCACCTTCGCGGATGCACAGACGCTTATCGTCTACACCCGGAACGTTTATGAATTCGAACCCGCCCGCCTTAGTCTGACGGCGTTCTTGGGTCGTATCACGCACACGGTTGATGATGGCCTCGCCGGACCCGAAACCTGATTCAATGCGTTCCGAGTACCAGGCAGGGTCAGCAAGTTTCAAAATCGAGTCGATAGCGTCACGGCCGGTTCCCTTACGTGACTTCGAACTATCGCCAACACGGCACATGAATTCGTTCGTGTAGTGACGGGTCGCGCCGATATTGAAGTAAGGTCCGCGTCCGATGATCGAACCAATCGAGACCAGAAAATCTACAAGCATTCCCGCTGGATGTGATTCGCAGTGCTGCGAAACCTTGCGGATGATGCTTCCAGAAATTCCGTATAGGATGGAGTCCTTCCACTTCGGTCCTGGTTGCGGTAGAAGTGGGCAAACGGGATATTCCTTTTCTATCTCGGCTTCGTACTCCGCCTTCGTCATTGCGTACTGCTTGTATCCCTCAAACGGAGCATCGTACTTCTTGATGCCTTCAGCAGCACGATGCGCACGTTCCGCGTCAATTCTCGCCTGAAGATCAGCAGTCATCTTGACCTGAGTGCCGTCGTCAATATTTGTGCCGTCCACGTCAACCCATACAGGGTCAAGCTTGCCGACAACACGAATCATCACGATTGGGCCGTCAAATTTACCGAACTTCGGTTTTGAGGGAAGATCAGAAGGCTCGGTGAGAGCGTCGCGAAGCGTTAATTCGTTGGCTTTCAATACTTCGATCTGTGCGTCCAAATCATCGGGAACAGGCTGCAACGAAACTTCCACGTGGCCCAACTCCTCCTGAAGTTCTTGGATGCTGGTTTCGAGTTTTTGAATCTGCTCTTTCTTATCATCGGCCAACGAGACGGTTTCTGAAAGTTCCTCGACAGCCTTCGGCTGCACTGGAATTTCAACAACAGGCTCCAGAGTCGCAACTGCGGGAATCGGCGGCAATCCTAGTTCTGCGGCCTTGGCTTGCATTTCAGCGAGCGTCATGAATTTCACTGGACACCGCCTGCAAGCGCACTCAAGCCGCGTGTAACGTCAAGGTCCGTGCTCGTTGCGAAACGAACGCCAATTGCTTGGACCGTCTTTCCTGCTTTCACCGCTTCACCCAAAGAGAACACGACAAACGCGCCTAATACAGGCACTCCGCCTTTCGTAAACTGCGAGTGGTGGAAAAAGTATTGCTGCTGTGAAGGAGCTTCAGTCGGTGACTTCTGTTCGGTCACCGTTATAAAGCCAAAACCCTTCGGTTGATTCCAGAATGTAACTTTCCCGATCATATTCAAATTCCTTACGCAACGTTTTGGATTTGGTTTCGTTGCGGTTCACCTCTTTCCTTGGCTTAGCCCGTTACGCCTACGGCTCTATTGGGCAAGAATCAGCGGAAGCCATCGGCCGATTCCTTCACTGCAACACTTTGTCCAACAAGTTGCGGCATAGAAGGACTGCGCCGCTCCATTATAGAGTCCGCCCAAGAGTCAAAACGCTGCAACTCTTGCTCCCTCAATAACTTATGTGAAAGTACGTCCTGCGCAGTGACGGTCACTGCCTTGCCTGCGTCCCGATGCTCCCGCCAGTAGGTATATAAACGATCAGCGCGAGTCTTAATGGTCAATTCAGGCTCGCCAGTCAATAGCGCGACATCTCCTGGCAGCCAACCCTCGACCAGAATCATCCTGGACCCGGCGCTCTTCCGCAGGTTCAAGCCGAGATACATCTTGGACATCTGGCCGGACAAGATGATCGCTTCAAGAAATTCATGCTCGGTCATAACACGTCGCCATGCGAATCCGTTCGGGTCGTAGATCAATCCAGACTCACAGTCGAATTCAACGACGCGATCAGTGGCAGAACGACCGAACAACGGCGTGCCATCTTCGTCTTGGAGCAGTGCCCCGGGATCGAACTCGAAGCCGAAGTACAGATTACAATCGCGGTAGCGTAAATCCCCACCATTGTCGCGTGTGAGGAATGAACAGCCGCATCGACCGCAACGATCTATCGGATCCAGACCGCCAAGATAAACAGACTTCGATCTGGACTCCGTCTCGCGTAGCACCTCGCTTGCGAACAGGTGGAGTTTCCTTCGCGCTGCGTATCCTTCCGGCGTGCGGTCCAGATTGTCAATGCGAAAGAATAAAGCACTGCCTGTATACTTCTTCCCGTCATGGTTCTGCGGAACGTACTGCTTCGCCGTCCAGCCAGGAACATTAGGCCACTGGACGCGTGCTCGACGTTCACGCGCAATCTTTCGATCACGCACCGACCACGCGCACTCATCTGCTTGGTTGATCTTTGACGGATATGGTAGCCACGACTCCAACCTTTTCATGTGGAATCGAAGCCACCACGGATGGAAGTCATTTGAGAATATCGGGTCAACGTACTTGTAGCGCGGCTCGCCAACGAATCCACGCTGCCGACCGTCGGAGTATGCGGTGGAGCATGCGGGTAACTTCTTTCAACGAATAGCGTCCTGTTGCGTAGTGCTCGAACAAGCGAGACACCAGAGGCGCCGCATCTGGATCGGGTTCGATCGTCTTCTTGCCGCTGGGACCTTGAACGTTGCGATATCCAAATGGCGCGTAGGACGGCCACAATCCTTGCGACGGCTTCGACCTCTTCGCCGGAATAAAGTTTGACGCGGATACGCGAGCCGACGCCGAAGTACATCTCGGAAGTATACTCGCCTCTCTATCCCCTCAGGCGAAGCCGGACTTGACTCAGTGTTACCAAGGGCGACGGGCGCGAGCCCACTGATTGGCCACCATCAGTGGACTTCGAACAAATGGACTTGCTTGGCGCGAGTGCGTGAAAGCATGATTGCGCATGCTGAATGGCGACGGCACCCGAAGTGGCGAGTGAAAGTACTTCCCTTCTAGAAAATCGAAGCATCGAACCCGAACCGTCAATGCATTCTGCTTAGCAATCCCAGTGACGCCATCAACCACCGCAGAGCTGCGCTGGAAAGCGAAACGCCCTCGCCGGCGATCAGCGCGCGCGTTTGATCGTTACGAAGTCACGTCCGATCCACAGCCGGTAGGCTCCAGCCTCGGGAGCCGCGAGCACTTGCAGTGGCGTGGCGCGCTTAAGTTCAGCATCGCGTTCGCCCGCGATTTCCAGCAGGTTGTTGCCCCCCACATCGCTGACGATAAACTTCGAACCCGCCACGAAACCTATGCCGTAGGCTCCGGGCTTGAGCGATTGGCCGTTAATCTCGACCGGTACCTCCGTGAGGAAGTATCC
>Ga0182015_10002565_pt1 | contig 21627 bp, 21 predicted proteins | sample 712P3MmetaG_FD_120478 | JGI IMG/M metagenome (GOLD analysis project Ga0182015, IMG submission 120478) | Permafrost microbial communities from Stordalen Mire, Sweden - 712P3M metaG | ecosystem: Environmental > Terrestrial > Soil > Wetlands > Permafrost | place: Sweden: Stordalen | collected...
TCCGCCTTGTCGGTGGGTTTGCCGCGCAACTCCAGGTGATGCGCGTACCCGCGCGCCGTATAGTCCTGAACATGGTAAGTGGCGTCGTAACTGCGATTGATCGCCCAGAAGGCGCCCACGCCCAGCATGAAGCCTCGCGTGGTGCTGTGGCCGATGTTAGGCATCAGCAAACCGGTGCGCCGGGGCACTTTCTCGAGCGACTTATAGAAGAATGGCGTGTAGAAGAGTGGGAACCTGCGTAAGAGGAAAACCGCGCGGTAAGCCCTGGCGGATTCTTGCGGCACGATGTTGAAGCGCGGCCCCTTCAGCCGCCACCACGGATTCGGGATGCGGCAATTGGTCAGGAATCCATCGTACAGAATGTAGTGGCCATCCACGCGCTCCGCCCACTTGCCCTGGAAATAGTAAGGATTGAGGCTGGTGAGCATGCCGGGGCGGGTGTCGATGCGCGGGGAGGTAGTGCCGCGCACGTCGTAGAACTTACCCGCCTCGGTCTTGGTGTTATAGTCCACATGGTCGGCCCAGATCTTCTCGTTACGCTCGAACTGCTCGAAGTAAAGGTTCCCGCGCGCCTGCACGTCGCCGGTATCTTCGTTGTAATCGATCTCGTCGGCGCGGAAGAGCATGTTGACGTTCTCCATCTCCGCGTGTCCGCGCAAATGGCGCATCTTCCCGTCGGTGGTCTGGCTCGCCGCATACACCACCCATTCATCGATAGACGGCGCATTGGGACGCGGCTTGTAGATGCGTTTATTGGGTTGCGCCACGGGTGCGCCCGTAGGCGGCGGAACCAGCACAGAACCCGGCGGAAGCTGCCCGAACGCGGCCGCGCCGGTCAAAACGAGCGCTGCCAATGCGCTAGGGATGGAACTGCACGTAATACTCGAAGAAAGCGCGTGACAAATATCGCCGAGTGTGTTACGAACACTATGAGGGCATGTGCACGGCTGAGGACTCAATCGGCAAACGTACCATATAGGGGCCTTGCTTTGCACCATTGACGCATTCACCATGACTTGCACTTATTGCCGTTACCTGAATTTAGACGAAGATCGACGCTGCCGCCGTTGCGGCCGGCCGCAAAACGATATGTATGCCACGGCCACCGCGGGTGCTCTGGCCGCCGTGCCACAGATCGTGCGTGGCGAGCGGTCGCGCCCGTCCACTGTTTCGCCGCCCGCGCAGCAGTTCTCCGCTCCGCGCCAGGCCATGCTCTTCCAGGACCGGCCTTCCGGCAAAGTGATCCCGTTCGATGGGGTCATGCAACCGCCGGCGGCGCCGAAGCCCAAAACGGCGACCCGCACTTCCATGCGCTCGACCCGCCGGCCCGGCGCGCCCAACGACGCACAACCTTCGCTCGAATTCCTGATGCCAGCTCCGCCGTCGGCGCGCAAGCTGAGCACCACCGTGGAGGCAGTCATCGATTGCGACGCTCCGGTAGCCGCTCCCATGCACCGGGCCTGCGCCGCCGCCTTCGATGGCAGCATGATCCTGATCGCTTGCGGACTCTTTCTCACAGTCTTCCAACTCTTGGGCGGCTCGTTCCCCGCCACCAAACCGATGATCCTGATCATGGGCGCCGCCGCCCTTTTGATCGCCATGTTCTATGGCTTTGTGTGGGTGTGCGCCGGCGGCCAGACCCCCGGCATGCGCGCCTTCAGCCTGACCCTCATCAACTTCGATGGCTACCCGCCGGACGGCACGTCGCGTTGGCTGCGCTACCTGGGCGCTTGTCTGGGCTATTGCGCGGGCGGGCTCGGCTTACTGTGGGCCTTGCTGGACGAGGAAAGCCTCGCCTGGCACGATCACATCTCCAAAACCTTTCCCACTTTTCACGGACCGGAAACCAGCTTTGTGCGCCGGCGGTAGTTTGCGTAGTTCAATATGAAAATCCAATTCGATAGCGCTGGCTTCCTTCCGTAAGCAAAATGAGGCGAAGGAGCAGGGCTTCCCGCATTTGCCGTTCCAAACGGAAACCATCAAAGAAGTGGGCGCATACGCTGAGTCCGTGCGTGCCTCTTACGATACGGTGTGCCTGATAGGCATCGGCGGCAGCGCGCTGGGCAGGGGCGCTGGATTGGGCATCCGCGGTCCGCACCGCGTGCAGGGCGCATTCTCGCCGGCGCATCCGCGCTGACGGTCCTGGACAACGTAGATCCGGCATTTATGGGCGAATCGCCGGAGATGGGTGTGCTTCACTCAGGTGATCGTTAGAGCTGCTTCGTGGGGCAGGCCATCGTTTTCTGTGGCCTGCCTGCCCCAGGAGCGGCGCCACGGCTGGCAGACGACAAAAACCGATCGTCTGCCCCACAGGCCGGTGCCGAGGCAGCTTCCTGAGTCAAGCACATACCCATTTTGCCGGATATCAACGCTTTCGATCAGGGCGTGGAGTTTGGGAAGAAGTTCACGTTCGGGCTGATGGGGTGGAAGGGGGATTGTATGTAGTTCGAGGCGTATCAGAAGAAGCGGGCCGCGGCGCAGGGTGGTGCTCCGGCGTAAGCGCGGCGGGGCGCGCTTTGGGCACGATCTCACGAGATGTGTTGGCCTTTTGGCGCTTGCCCCGGCAGCAGAAAGGTTTTGATCAGCTCACCCTCGCCGCAAACAGTCATTCCGGAGAATCGCTTGTACCACTGGCCCGCTGGCACCTCGGGCTCACGGTCGAGCCACTTCGCGAGCAGTTCTAGCTGAGACGCTGCAATCTTCCGGCCCTGGACGCGGTCGACCAGATGCTGGAACAGAGCGGGCGGCACGTTTTGGCGGCGGACTCTCGGCAGACCTCAACTCCTGGATTCCCGGCCCTAGTCTCCTGTCCCTGATAACAACTGACAATCAAACGCCACAGATGTGGGGCACCCTCGTAGGCTGCAGGCCCGCTCTCCAGCGAGTCCAGCCGGCTGAAAGCCGGCTGCGGGCAGGATTGCCCGCCCTCCAAGCCGGTTGTCAATTATTAGCCGGGACAGGACACTAGATCCCATAGAAGCCGCGGGTGAGACGCTCTTTGATGCGGGCCGCCTCAACCGGATTCGAGGCTGCCGCGAGCCGCTTAGCTAGCAGACCCAATTCTTCGGGGCTAAGGCGGTTACCCTTGCCTTCGAGGACTGCAAGTTCCGCGGTTTCGAGGGCGATCTCTTCGCCGGTTGGCTTGCGTGCCACGACCTGGCTCCCCGTAAGCGCCTGCCGCACGAACCAGTGATAGACCGCCAGCGCACTCTTGATGACATCAGTCCGCTTCGACCCAGTTAATGCGGCCATCTGGTCGACCAGCGCAAGTTCGGTTGCCGTCAGGACGGGCTGGATTCTCGCCATACTCGGATATCCTCAGTTTATGCTCTTATTTTACCACTTTCTGTGCGGGATATCGAAGCCGGGAACGGCTCGGATCACCGTGCGTTCACACGAGTGTGAACGCGGCACGCACGAGTGCGTGCGCCAGGGGCGCTATACTATTACTTCAACGACTCTTGAACGGCGCGCTTCATGGCTGAAATGAGTGTCATCTGGCTGCGCGTGGCCGCGGCCCTTTACTCGGTCGGCCTGCTGCACGCCATCCTCACGCTGGTCCGCAAACGCGAGCACGTTTTCCGGGTTTCCCTTACCGCGATCTCCATCGGCGCGTTGCTACACTGCGTCTCCATCGTGGAAGAGGGCCTGATCGCCAATCGCTGCCCCATCGCCAATTTCTACGAAACGCTCTCGATGTGCGCGTTCCTCATCACCACGCTGTTCCTGTTCGTCTATTGGCGCTACAAAACCGAAAGCCTCAGCGTCTTCATCTTCCCCCTGATCTTCGTGATGACGCTGGTGGCCACGCTGGGCAACCCTGTGGATGCCTGGACCAGCCCGGTCGTTCGCAACGTCTGGCTGGACGTACACATCACGCTGGTTTTGCTGGGCTTCGCGGCGCTGGCATTCACCGCGGGAGCCTCGCTGCTGTATCTATTCCAGGAGCGCGAACTCAAACGCAAGAAGCCGCGCAAGCTTTATTACCGCCTGCCGCCGCTGGGCACGCTGGACGAATTGATCTCCCGGTCCATGGCGCTGGGCTTCGTGCTGATGACGCTGGCGGTGATCGCCGCCACCACCTGGGCGTTCATCGAGCACAAGACGCAGTGGATCGGCCAGCCGGCCATCGGCATCTCGTTCATCACCTGGGGATGCTACCTGGCCATGGTGTTTCTGCGGGTCACGGCCGGGTGGCGAGGGCGCAAGGCCGCCATCATGGTGATCGTGGTGGTGGGGTTGTCGGCCGTCACCTGGGTGGCGCACGCGCGCCTCGGAAGCTGGCTGCTGAAACCATGAAACTGCTGGTCACAGGCGTCAGCCATAAGACAGCGCCCGTCGAGGTGCGGGAATGCCTGGCCTTCCCGGAGCCGGCCCTGCCCGCAGCCTTGCAGTCTTTGAAGTCGCGCGCGGGCGTCTCGGAAGCTTGCATTCTATCCACCTGCAACCGCGTCGAAATCACTGTCACGTCGGAGGATGCGGTGGACCCGCAGGCACTGGTGGACGAGTTTCTGCGGGAGTCGCGCATGGTGGCGCCCGCCTTTGTGGAGCCGTACCTTTACCGGCACGAAGGCCAGAACGCCATCCACCACCTGTTTCGCGTGGCTTCCAGCCTGGATTCGATGGTGGTGGGCGAACCGCAGATCCTGGGGCAGTTCAAGCACGCCTACGGGATCGCGAAAACCGAGGGCGCGCTCTGCGGATGGCTGGAGGGCCTGCTGGAGCGCGCCTTCAGCGTGGCCAAGCGGGTGCGCTCGGAGACCGACATCGGGCAGATGGCGGTGTCGGTGAGCTATGCGGCGGTGGAACTGGCGCGCAAGATTTTCGGCTCGCTGAACAACCGCACGGTCATGATCGCGGGCGCGGGTAAGATGTCGGAGTTGGCCGCCCGGCACTTGCGGCGCTCCGGCGCCACGCACGTCTTCGTCACCAATCGCACGCATGATCGCGCCATCGAAATGGCCAAGCTGTTCCAAGGCACGCCCGTGGAGTACACCCGCTTCGTGGCCATGCTGCCGGAGGTGGACATTCTGATTGCCTCCAGCGGAGCGCCGCACTACATCCTGCACAAGGACGAAATGCAGCGGGTCATCGGCGCGCGCCGCAACAGGCCCATGTTCCTGATCGATATCGCGGTGCCGCGGAACATCGAGCCTTCGGTCAACGATCTGGACAATGTATTCCTTTACGACATCGACGACCTGCAGGAGGTGGTCAACGCCAACTTGCGCGAGCGGCTGAAGGAGGCGGAGCGCGCCGAGGAGATCGTGAGTCAGGAGGTGGAGCGCATGATGGGCCGCCTCAAGGTGCAGGAAATCGCGCCCACCATCGTCAGTTTGCAGGAGGAACTGGAGCGCATAAGGCTGGCGGAAATCGACAAGGTGCGGCGCAAGTTCGGGCCGGCCACCCGCGAGCAGGAGGAGGCTTGGGAAATGCTGACGCGCGGCATCATCAACAAAGTGGCGCACGGGCCCATTGCGGAGTTGCGGCTGCAGGCGGGGCGGCCGGACGGCGCGCCCGCGATCGCCGCCATTCGCAAGGCGTTTCACCTGCATGACTAGAAAAGAATTGGAGGGCGGGCAATCCTGCCCAATGTCACTTACTTGTTCCATGGCCGAACACCTGCATAAATTGTGGGGCGGTCCCCCCGGACCGCGGCCGACGCCCTCGTCGGCTCGCCACGACGGTCAAGGAATTGACTCTTCGAGGAAAGAGCGGGTCCAGGGGGACCCGAGCAGACCAGGGGGTCTGCCCCACAAATTATGCAGGATTGCGAGATTGCGAAAACTAAGTGACACTGGGCAATCCTGCCCGCAGCCGCCTTTTAGGCGGCTGACGTCGGGACGCTGAGCCCATGCTAGTCATCGCATCGCGCGGATCGCAACTGGCCCTCTGGCAAGCCCATTGGGTCGAGCGGCAACTGGCGGCCCTGGGGTACCCGAGCCGCATCGAGATCGTCAAAACCACCGGCGATAAGATCACGGACGTGCCGCTGGCGCAGGTCGGCACGAAGGGCCTGTTCACCAAGGAGATCGAAGAAGCCTTGCTGGATGGCCGCGCCGACCTGGCGGTACACAGTCTGAAGGATCTGCCGACGGAGTTGCCCGCGGGGCTGGTGCTGGCGGCGATTCCGGAGCGCGAAGATCCGCGGGATGCCCTGGTGGGCAAGCGTCTGGCGGATTTGCCCGTGGGCGCGAAGCTGGGCACTAGCTCGCTGCGGCGCGCGGCGCAGTTGCGCAAGCTGCGGCCCGATCTCCGCATCGAGCCGGTGCGCGGCAATCTGGACACCCGCCTGCGCAAGCTGGATGAAGGCGGGTATGACGCCATCATGTTGGCGGTCGCCGGCTTGAAACGCCTGGGTTGGGAAGCCCGTATCGTGGAGATCCTGGCGCCCGATGTCGTTTGTCCCGCGGTAGGCCAAGGCGCGCTGGCGATCGAGACCCGCGGGCCGGGCCTTCTGGCCTGTCAGTCTCTGGACCACCCGGCCACGCGGGCCGCCGTTACCGCCGAGCGATCTCTCCTAGCGGCCCTAGGGGGAGGCTGCCAGGTACCCATCGGCGCATACGCCACGGTAACCGGCGATCGTCTGTTCCTGCAAGCCGTAGTCGTCTCGCCGGATGGCGTCGACTTGGTGCGCGACCGATCCGAAGGTTTCGCCGCGGATGCCCAGGGCATCGGCCGCGAGTTAGGGGAAGCGTTGCTGGCCGCGGGCGCGGATCGCATCCTGGAGAGCGTCTACGGATGAGCAAGTCATGAGCAAGGTCTATTTGGTAGGGGCCGGGCCGGGCGACCCCGAGCTGATCACGCTGAAGGGCCGCCGCCTTCTGGAACTGGCCGATGCCGTCCTGTACGACTATCTGGCCAACCCCGCGCTGCTGGATCTGGCGCCCGCGCGGGCCGAGCGCATCTACGTCGGCAAGAAGAAATCCGTACACGCCTTCAGCCAGGAGGAAATTTGCGGCATGCTGATCGAGCGCGCGCGGCGCGGCCTGAACGTGGTACGGCTGAAGGGCGGCGATCCGTTCATCTTCGGCCGGGGCGGGGAAGAGGCCGAAGCGCTGGCGGCCGCGGGCGTCGCTTTCGAAATCGTCCCTGGGGTTACGTCGCCCCTGGGCATTGCAGCGTATGCGGGAGTGCCGCTCACGCATCGCGAGCACACCAAGGTGGTGACATTCGTCACGGGCCATGGTGCGGAGGGCATCGATTGGAGCAAGATCGGCTTGACGGAGACGCTGGTCATCTTCATGGGCATTTTCGCTTTCGACGAAATCGCGCGCGCGCTGATCGCCCACGGGCGACCCGCCGATACTCCCGCCATGGCCGTGCGCTGGGGGACGCGGCCGGATCAGCAAACGCTGGTGGGAACGCTGGCCACCCTGCCCGGGTTGATCCACGCGCACGACCTGAAGCCGCCCGCGACGATCGTGATCGGCGAGGTCGTGGGGCTGCGCGACAAGCTCAACTGGTTCGAGCGCCTGCCGCTGTTCGGCCAGCGCATCGTGGTGACGCGCGCCCGCGGCCAGTCCGAGGCGCTGTCTTCCAGGCTGCGCGCGTTGGGGGCGGAGGCGATCGATCTGCCCGTGATCGAGATTCTGCCCGCATTGGATTACGACGCGCTCGACCAAGCCATCGCCAGCCTCGGCGCGTACGATTGGCTGATCTTTACCAGCGCCAACGGCGTGCGATTTTTCCTGGAGCGGCTGGATCGCTCCGCCGTGGATCTGCGGGCGTTACGCGCGCGCATCTGCGCCATCGGCCCCGCGACACGCGCCGCCATAGAAGCTTTGCACCTGAAGGTGGATGTGATGGGCCGGGATTACGTGGCCGAAGGCATGCTGGCGGCGTTATCCGCGTATGGCGCCGTGCAAAACCTGGCGGGCCAGCGCATCCTGCTGCCGCGCGCGGCCGTGGCGCGCGATCTGGCGCCGGTCGAGCTGGCGCGGCGCGGCGCGGTAGTGGATGTGGTGGAAGCCTACCGCACGGCCGTTCCCGAGGGCGCTCGCGCGATGGCCGCCGGGATCTTCGGCGCGGACCGGAAGCCGGACTGGGTCACGTTCACCAGTTCGTCCACCGTGCGGAACCTGGCCGCTGTGGCCGGCGCGGAGGCTGTGGAGGGAGTGAAGACAGCCTCCATCGGTCCGGTCACTTCCGCCACCGCCCGCGAGTTGGGGATTGAGGTGACGGTCGAGGCGCCGGTGTTCACGGTGGACGGCTTGGTGGAGGCAATCCTGCGAGCGGTAAGCTTGGGCGGCAACACCGTATGAAAGAGCAGATCCGGCGCCGAGCTGACCATCTCGGTTTTCAACTGGTGCACGTCGAACCAGTTACGTCAGTTAGCCACTAAGCTTCCGCGGAACCAACGCTGGTGGCCGAGGTATGTTAAATAGTATAAGGAGAGGGAAAAATCCGATCGATGGCGTCTTCCCGGCAGCATGCCGCTCCGCCAGCTCCCGAACGCGCGCCCGTCCCGGAGCCCACGCTTGCCGAACGCGGCCGTACTCTTATAAAACTCGGGCGTATCGGAACGCTCTCGACCCAGTCGCGCAAACAGCCCGGATTTCCCTTCGGCTCCGTAATGCCCTATGGCCCCGACGAACAGGGCCGGCCGGTGTTCCTCATCAGCAGCATGGCCATGCACACGCAGAACCTGACGGCGGATGCGCGCGCCAGTCTGCTGGTGATGCAGGAAGGCGGCCAAAGCGGCGAAGACCCCCTGGGCTCCGCCCGCATCACCCTGCTCGGCGAAGTATGGCCGGTCCCCGAGGCGGAAACCGGCGCGGTGCGTGAACTGTACCTCGGCCGCCACGAGAATGCCCGCTACTGGGTGGATTTTAACGATTTTGGTTTTTACAGGATGCAACTGGCCGACGTCTACTTTGTCGGCGGATTCGGCGTGATGGGCTGGGTCGCAGCGGACGATTACGGGCGCAGCCAACCGGACCCGCTGGTGGATTGCGCCGACGGAATCCTGGGTCATATGAATGCGGACCACAGTGAGGCGCTGGTGCTGCTGGCGCGTGTGGCAGGGGAAACGGGCGCGGAAGCAGCCACCATGACGGCTGTAGACCGCCTGGGATTCCACCTGCGGCTGCGCAGCGGCGAGCGGATGCACGGCGCGCGCATCGCCTTTCCGCGGGAAGTTCGCAGCATCGGGGACGCACGCACCGTACTGGTCGAAATGGTGCGCGCGGCCCGCGATGGGAAATAGCGGGAGGCCACCGCGTCCCGCGCGGTCCAGGAGGACGCCCCACCAAGTCTTCGCTTGCATCGGGGCAAATATAAGTTTAAGATAACGATGTGGATAACTCCGAATTGGAGGCAGTTCAAGGATGATCTATTCTCGGTCCGCGGAATACGCCATCAGAGCTTTCGTGCACTTGGCGCAGGTGCCGGACGGCAAATATGCGATGGTCAAGAACATCGCGGAGCAGGAGGACATTCCGGCGCACTTCCTGGCGAAGATTTTGCAGCAGCTCGCGCGGAAGGGACTGTTGCGGTCGAGCAAAGGTCCTACTGGCGGCTTTGCCCTGCGGGTGCCGGCCGCGGACGTGAAGCTTTGGGACATTGTGGAAGCGCTGGACGGCATGACGCAATACACGGCCTGCGCCAGCGGCCTGTCGGAATGCTCCGACGAAATGCCCTGTTCCATGCACGATAGCTGGGTGGCTCTGCGCTCGCGTATCATAGATTACTTGGAGCGGAATACGATCGCCGACTTGGTGAAGGCGCTGGATCTGAAGCGCAAGTCGCTTGCCAAACAGCGCAAACCCAGACGCGTGGTTGCGGCCCGCAGATAATCTACTGCATCAAATAGCTTAGGGGGTGCCCAATGGGCCAATCTGTCTTGGTCCCCATGGTAGTCGAGCAGACTTCGCGTGGGGAACGCGCATACGATATCTATTCGCGTTTATTGAAGGAAAACATCATATTCTTGGGCACGCCGATTGACGACAATGTGGCCAATCTGGTGATCGCGCAACTGCTGTTTCTGGAGGCCGAGGACCCGGAGAAGGATGTCTCCATCTACATCAACTCGCCGGGCGGCTCCATCACGGCAGGGCTGGCCATTTTGGACACCATGGATTTCATCCGGCCCGACATCGTGACCATTTGTGTGGGACAGGCGGCTTCGATGGCGGCCGTGTTGCTGTCCAAGGGCACGAAGGGCAAGCGCTTCAGTCTGCCGAATTCCCGCATCATGATCCACCAGCCATCCATGCAGGGGTTGGCCGGCCAGGCGGCGGATATCGATATCTATGCCAAGGAAATCCTGCGCATGCGGGAGACGCTGAACACGCTGCTGGCGGACGCCACCGGCCAGGCCGTGGATCGTATCGCGCGCGATGTGGATCGTGACTACATCATGAGCCCCGAGCAGGCCGTGGAGTACGGCATGATCGACCGGGTGATCGCCAGCCGGGATCTGGTACCGTTAGCCGTGACGAAATAAAGTCTGGTCCGGACATCCGCCGATTTACCGAGCGTATGTATGTCAGAGGCATCGAGTGGCGAGGTCTGTATCCCCGCGTCGGCAGATTCTCGGTAGTGGGTCAGTTGGCAGCGTGGGGCAACCGTCAAAAACCGTCCTTGGAGGGCGGGTAATCCTGCCCGCAGCCGGCTTTCAGCCGGCTCTGGCCGCCTAAAAATGGCGGCTGCGGCCAAGATTGGCCGAACTCCAAGCGTTTCATCGCATTTGGCGGCCCGGAGGGCGGCGACCCTCCAGTCTCAGCCTCAGCTCCTAACCCTTAGCCCCGCCCCGATACGCGCCTCAAAGCCCTCCACGTTCCCTGCCTCGCCAGCGTCATCTCTTTTGTGAGCCCTCTACGGCTGGTTTTGTGCCTGCTATCGGTGTCTTTGGCCGCCCAAACGCCGGACTTGGGCCCCATGCTCAAAGCCGTGGAAACCCGCTACAACCACGCCCAGACCCTCCAAGTCGTTTTCCGTGAAGCATATACAGGACCGGGTCAGCCTCGCCGCACCGAAAGCGGCACCCTGCTTCTGCGCAAACCCGGACGCATGCGCTGGGATTACACCTCGCCCGAAGGCAAATTGTTCGTCTCGGACGGCAAGTTCCTCTGGCTGTATACCCCCAGCAACCGCCAGGTCGAAAAGATGAAAATCAAGGAAAGCGACGATATGCGGGCACCGCTAGCCTTTTTGCTCGGTAAGCTGCACTTCGATAAGGAGTTCCGCAACGTCCACGGCACGCCCGCCGCGGGCGGCACGCGCATCACGGCCGATCCCAAAACCGACAGCCTGCCGTATACCAAGGTGGAGTTCGTGGTCGGCGCGGACAGCCACATCCGCCGCGTGCAAGTGACCGGCTACGATCAATCCATCCTGGAGTTCGACTTCGACCAGGAGAAGCTGAATCCGCCGCTCGAAGCCAAGCTGTTCCAGTTCCGCATGCCGCCCGGCGCGGCGCTGGTGGAGACCGCCCAATAAAATGGCTGAATTCCTGCTCAAATACGCCGACACGCGCGGTCAGATCCACCAGCAGGTGGCCAACGCCGGCTCGGAGCGGGAACTGCGCGACCGCTACACCCAGCAGGGTTTCCTCATCTACTCGATCAAAACCAAGGGCGGACTGGCAGGCCTCTCGGTGGGGTTTTCCAAGCGCAAGAAGCTCAACATCGAGAAGTTCCTGATCTTCAACCAGCAGTTCGTCACGCTGATCCGCGCCGGTCTGCCGATCCTGAAAGCGCTCGACCTGCTGGCCGACCGGCTCACCGATCCCAAACTCGGCCCCTACATCAAGTCCGTGCGCGACGAAGTCCGCAACGGCACGCTGCTTTCCGACGCCTTCCGCATGCAGGGCATTTTTCCCAAGATCTACGTCACCACCGTGATGGCCGGCGAGAAGAGCGGCAGCTTGTCGGAGGTCATGGACCGGTTCATCACTTATCAGAAGCTCTCGCTGGCGGTAAAGAAGAAAGTCCTGGTCTCCTTGATGTATCCGTCCATATTGATCTTGCTTACCCTCGGCCTGATGGTGTTCCTGGTCACTTATGTGGTTCCCAATTTCGCGCAGCTTTACACCAGCATGCAGGCGCAGCTTCCAAAGGTGACCGTCATCCTGATCGCCGTCGGAACCACGGCGCGCACCTACATTCTGCTGTTCATTGCCGGCGTGGTTGGGCTGATCTTTTTGTACCGCTACTGGTCGCGCAAGGATTCGGCGCGCACCAAAATCGACGGCGTCAAACTGCGTGTGCCGCTGTTGGGCGATATCTGGGTGAAGTACCAAGTGGCCCAGTTCTCGCGCGTGCTCGGCACCTTGCTCACGGGCGGCATTCCCCTGGTGCAGGGTTTGGAGACCGCTGCGGATTCGTTGGGCACCCCGCTGCTGCGCCGGGCTTTGGATAAGGCCGGCAAAATGGTGCGCGAGGGGCAGCCGCTGTCGGCTTCGCTCAAAACCACCGGTATTTTTCCGCCGCTCTCCGTCGATATGATTGAAGTAGGAGAATCCACGGGAGCGCTGCCGACCATGCTCAATAGCGTGGCCGAGTTTTACGAGGAGGATGTCAATACCCGTATCGCCGCGGCTCTTTCCCTGATCGAGCCGGCCATCATGATTTTCATGGGATGTTTTGTGGCATTTGTGTTGATTGCGTTGTATCTGCCCATCTTCTCCCTTGCCGACACGATCAGGTGATGAATCCGCATGGCGACCGATAAACCCAGACTCATCGATCCCACCGGCGAAGCCGTCCAGGCGCAGGCCGTGGCCGCGCGCTATCGCTGCGACTATGTGGACCTGCGCGAAGGCTCCATCGATCACGATCTGTTCCGGACCATTCCCGTGGACCTCATGTTCCGGTACAACTTCGTGCCCCTGCGCGCGCAGAACGGCACCCTCGACATCGCCCTGGCCGACCCGCGCAACCTGAACATGATCGACGAGCTGGCGCTGCTGCTCAATAAGAAGCTGCGCGTCAAGGTCGCCACGCTTTCCCAAATCTCCGACCTGCTCAAGAAGACCGAACAATCCCAGCGCGTGCTGGAAGAGGTTACCGAAGGTTTCACGCTGGACGTGGTGGCCGACGAGGAGAACTCCGACGAGACGCTCTCCATCGACAAGCTCACCGCCGTCGATAACGACATCGCGCCGGTCATCAAGCTGGTCGATACCACCATCTTCAACGCCCTGGAGCGGCGCGCCAGCGATATCCACATCGAAACGCGCGACCAGGAAGTGGCCATCAAGTATCGCATTGACGGTGTGCTGCATTATGCCATGCCGCCCATCGCCAAGGACTGGCACTCCACCATCCTCTCCCGCATCAAGGTCATGAGCGAGCTGGATATCGCCGAACGCCGCGTGCCGCAGGACGGCCGTTTCCGCGTGCGCTACAAGGGCCGGCTGATCGACTTCCGCGTCTCCATCATGCCCACCATTCACGGCGAAGATGCCGTGCTGCGCGTGCTCGACAAGGAGTCCATGAGCGAGAAGTTCGCCAAGCTTTCGCTCGAAGTGGTGGGCTTCTCCGAGAACGACCTGGTCAAATTCCGGCGGTATATCTCGGAGCCTTACGGCATGGTCCTGGTCACCGGGCCCACCGGCTCCGGCAAGACCACCACGCTGTATGCCGCGCTCAGCGAGATCAAGAACGACGAAGACAAGATCATCACCATCGAAGATCCTGTCGAGTATCAGGTCAAGGGCATCACCCAGATTCCGGTAAACGAAAAGAAGGGGCTGACGTTCGCGCGCGGGTTGCGTTCCATTCTGCGCCACGATCCCGACAAGATCATGGTGGGCGAAATCCGCGACCAGGAAACCGCCCAGATCGCCATCAACTCCGCGCTCACCGGCCACCTGGTGTTTACCACGGTGCACGCCAACAACGTGCTCGACGTGCTGGGGCGCTTCCTGAACATGGGCGTGGAGCCGTACAATTTCGTGTCCGCGCTGAACTGTATTCTGGCGCAACGCCTGGTGCGCGTGATCTGCGATCATTGCCGCCGGCCGGCGCAATTCGAAAACGTGGAAGCGCGCCGCGCGGCGCTGGTCGAGTCCCACCTGGATCCGGCGGAGTGGGAGCACGTGGAACTGGCGGAAGGCGCCGGATGCTTTGAATGCGGCGGCACCGGCTATCGCGGCCGCACCGCCATCCACGAGCTGCTGGACCTCACCGAGAAAATTCGGGAAAAAATTCTGGACAAGCGCCCGACCTCAGAAATCAAACGCTTGGCGCGCGACGAAGGTATGACCTTCCTGCGTGAGTCCGCCGTGGAAAAGGTGCGCATGGGCGTCAGCACGCTGAAAGAAATTAACAAGGTGACCTTCATTGAGGGCTAAGATGCGATTCCGGACCTCTGTAGAGTCTGTGGGGCAGGATGGCATCCTGCGCGCCGATTGCCAATCGGCGCAAACTTGCTATCAACTTGCGCTGGGCCGATTAACAATCGGCCTGCAGGATGCCATCCTGCCCCACAGACTGACATGAAACTCCCCGCCCCCATCGCCGCCGTCCTGCGGGAGCCGCCGCCCTCCATGGTCTTCGAGCTCTCCGAAGCCGGCATCTCCCTGGCGCGCCTGACCGCCAAAACGGAGCTCGACTTTCGCCCGCTGAAGCCCGGCGTGCTCGCCATCACGCCGCTCAAGGACAACGTCGTTATGCCCGACGAGTTGTCCGCCGCGGTGCGCGAGTTGGCGCCCCCAAACGAAAATCGCAAGCGCCGCGATGTGGCGCTGATCCTGCCCGACTACAGCTCGCGCATCGCGGTCCTGGATTTCGACAATTTTCCTTCGGACGCCAAAGAGCAGCTTTCGCTCATTCGCTTTCGCATAAAAAAGAGTGTACCGTTCGATGTCGAATCGGCCGCCATCAGCTACTTTGTCCAACCGGCGGAAGGCAAGAAGAAGTTCGACGTGGTGGTGGTGGTCGCGCCGCTGGAGGTGATCTCCCGGTACGAAGCGCCGTTCCGCGCGGCTGGCATGAACCCCGGCCTGGTGACCACATCGTCGCTGGCCGCGCTCAACCTGGTCGAGGACGGCGGCATCACCGTCGTGGCCAAAATCACCGGGCGCGTGCTGACCGTGATGGTGCTCCAAAACGCCCGCTTGAAGCTGGTGCGCTGCCTGGAGGTGCATGCCAACGACGTCGCCGAAATCGCCGCCGACCTATACCCGACATTCGTTTACATCGAAGACAATATTGGAGCCAAGGCCGAACGCCTGCTGCTGTGCGGCTTCGCGGAGCGCATGGAAGCGGCGCGTCAACAGTTTCAAAGCGAGCTGGGTGTCGACGTGCAGCCGGTACGATCGCCCCTGTCGCCGCCCGGCGAAAATAACGCCGGCCTGCTTGGATATTTGAGGTCCGTAGCCCGTGACAACTGATAACAAACCGCGCGCTAACCCGCGCGGCTCGGAACTGAGCCACGACCGTAAGGGAGTGGTTACATCATGAGAATCCCCATCAATCTCGCCAGCCAGCCTTTCCGCCGCGACCGCGCCGTCCTGGTCGCCTCGGCGGCCTTGGGAGTCCTGCTCATCGTATTGCTGGTCTTCCTGCTCTCGCTGAACAACCTGGAAGGCGTGCAAGTCGCCGAAACCCGCAAGGAAATCGCGCGGCTGGACTCTCAAATTCACGCCCTCTCCACCCAACAGGCGCGCCAGGATGCCATTTTGCGCAAACCCGAAAACGCCGAAGTACTGGAGCGCAGCCTGTTCCTGAACGCCCTGCTCTACCGCAAAGGCATAAGCTGGACGCGCATTTTCGCCGACCTCGAGAAGGTGGTTCCGTACAACGTGCGCATCATGGCGATACGTCCTTCGGTGACCGGGCAAAATCAGATTTCGCTCGACATGAACGTAGGCTCGGACACGCCGGCGGCGGTGATCGACCTGTTGAAGAACCTGGAGGGCTCGCCGAGTTTCGGCGCGGTGTACTCGCACAGCTTGCTGCCGCCGACTCAGACCGACAAACTGTACCGCTGCCGCGTGAGCGTGAATTATGTCCAAAAACTTTAGCCTTTCGCCGCGTCTGCTGGCAGGTGCTCCACGGCTGAATTTGCCCCTGAATCTAAAGGATCCGCGCGTCCTGGTGCGCGCCGCGTTGGGCGTGCTGGTGGTGGCCAATATCGTCGCGGCCCTGCTGGCTTTTAAGCCCTGGGGCGGCTCCGCTGAAGATCTGGCGCGGGAGCAGGTCAATCTGCAGCAGCAGCTTACTTCCATGCAGGCCCGCCTCGAAAAGTCCAAAGCCCTGGTCACCAAGGCGGAACGCGCGCGTAAGGACGGCGACGCCTTCCTGGCCGAGTACACCACGGACCGCCGCACCACCTTTTCCACCATCTTCGCGGAGTTGGAGCGCGTGGCCCAGGAGGCCGGAATCCAACCTCGTCCCGCATCTTACGAGCTGGATCCGGTCGAGGGAAGCGATGCACTCTACCAGATGGATATCAGCGCGGCCTATGAAGGCAGTTATGCCTCCCTGACTAAGTTTGTCAACCTGCTCGATAAGTCGCCGCGCTTCCTGATCATCGAAAGCCTCATGGCTGCGCCTCAGCAATCCAACGCCGGCGACCTGCTTAGCGTCACTATTAAGTTGGACACTTTCGTGCGCGAGCAACCGGGGACCCCTATATGAAACTAGGCGCGGACCGCAAGAAAATCTACTTCCTCGGCGCCCTGATCTTAATCGGCGGCTACTTCTTCTATGACAACGTCCTGTCGGGACCTTCCAGTCCGCAGCCCAGCCGACCCGGCCGTCCAACCGCGCAGACCAGACCCAAGGGCCGGCCCGCGATCGGCGATAACCCGTCCAATCCCGAGACGCCGCCTGCCTCCCGGCGCGCGCCCACGTCGTCGCGATCCAGCGAGGAGTTCCGCCCGTCGCTGAAGCCGAAACGTCCCGAGGATCGCGCGGACCCTATGACGATCGATCCTACCTTGCGTTGGGATCTGTTGGCCAAAGTGCAAGCCGTCAAGCTTGAGGGCGGCAGCCGCAACCTGTTCGCGGCCGGCGCGCCTCCCTTGCCACCAGAGCCGACCGTGCCGGTGAAGGGGGGTATGCATGGCACGCAGGTCTCCCAGATCGGCCCGCAACCTCCCCCTGGCCCGCCACCGGCGCCTCTGCCTCCGCAAGCTCCGCCCATCACTTTGAAGTACTACGGCTATTCCAGCGCCCGCGGCGACAATCGCAAACGCGCCTTCTTCCTTGATGGCGACGATATTCTGGTGGCCGCCGAAGGTGAAACCGTGAAAAAGCGCTACCGCGTGGTGCGCATCGGCGTAAACTCAGTCGTAATGGAGGATACGCAATTCAAGCACGAACAGACCTTGCCCCTCCAGGAAGAGGCCGCCGGATGACACGAAATCCCCAGCCCCCAGCCCCCAGCCCCCAGCCCCGGCGGCCGAAGGCCGCCCCAGAGGCCGGCTACGCCCTGCTGCTGGTCTTCCTGATGGCGGCCATGATTGCCATCGCGCTATACAACGAACTGCCGCGCGTGGCCTTCGAAGCCCAGCGCACCAAGGAGCAACTGCTGCAAGAACGCGGCGCACAGTACAAGCGCGCTATCCAGCTCTTCGTGCGCAAAATGAACCGTTATCCCGCCACCATCGAAGAGCTCGAAAACACCAACAATTTCAGGTTCCTCCGCAAGCGCTACGTGGACCCCATGACGGGTAAAGACAAGTGGCGCCTGATTCACATCAATGGCGGCGCGCTCACCGATTCCATCATCCCGAAAAACAAGCCCGGTCAGGATCCCACACAACAGGCCAACACGAATACCTTCATCGCCGAAGGCCCGGTGATGGGCGCCAACAACGATCCGAACCAGCAACAGATCAATCCGGCGCTGCGGCGGCGCGCCAGCGACAACCGGCCGGTGGTGACTCCGGACGCGCCCGATACGCCGCCAGCGGACACCGGCGACGACAACTCCGCCAGCGGCGCCGACAATAGTGCCAACGCCGAGACTCCGGCGCCGGGCACATCCGGAACCGCCGGCATTCCGGGGATGCCTAATCAGCAGACCCCAGGCATGCCTCCTGGGCGTCCGCAGCCGGGCATGTACCCCGGTCAGCCCGGCTACAACCCCGGGATGGCCAATCCGGGGGTCACTGGAGGTTTTCCCAACAATACCGGCCAGAACGCCAACCAGGACTCCAGCGGCAGTGTGTATGTGGCGCCTTCAATGGGCCAGACATCCAGCGTCGGAACCGGATCGCCAACAGGAGTTCCAAACCAGCCTGGATACGGAGGCCAACCGGGATACGGAGGCCAACCGGGATTCGGAGCCCAGCCGGGATTTGCCGGCCGCCCAGGCATGCTTCCGGGTCAGCAGCCCGGCTTTCCAGGACAAGTCCCGGGCCCCGGATTCGGCCAGCCGGCACCAACGTCCGGCTTCGGCGGCGGGACCGATCCCACCAGCCAGAATGCTAATAGTCCCGTCGGCATGAACAGTTTTGGTCTCAACCAACAATCCCAAATGCAACCGCCAGGATTGCCCGGCATGGGAGGCACGCAGGTCGGAGGAGGCATCGCCGGGGTCGCCAGCGAATCCACGGGACCCGCGATCAAAGTCTACAACGAGCGCAAGAAGTACAACGAGTGGGAGTTCGTCTACGACCAGAGCAAGGACCGCGGCCTCGCGGGCGTGCAAGGCAACGGCGGCGCACCTGGCACACCGGCCGGACAGATGGGCAGCATGCCGCCCGGCATGAATCCACAGCAACCTGGCGGATCCGGCGCACCCTTCGGGATGGGCAGTCAGGGCGGCCAGGGCGGTAACAGCTCCGGCAACCTGTTCACTCCATCGACGGGTTTCGGATCGCCTGCTCAGCAGCAACCGCAACCTCAACCTCAACCGCAACAGCCCCTGCAGCCGCCGAACTAACACAACCACCAGCCCCGAGCCACTCACCACGGCGCGCTTAGGCGCGCCTAGCGCGCTTCCTCTCGGCCGCGCGGACCTGCCGCTCGTCCATGCCGAAGTAATGCGCCACCTCGTGCCACACCGTGTCTTCCACCAACTGTTTCAATTGCGCTTCCCCGCCGGCCAGCCGCTCGTGCGGACCCTGGAATATGGTGATCCGGTCCGGCATCGAGAAGCTCTCAAAGACGCTGCGCTGGGTCAACGGGCGCCCTTGATAGAGGCCCAGGAGCGTGCTCTCCGGTCCCACGCCGCCTTCCGCCAGTTGCGCCGGCGAAGGTTCCGCCTCCACCAGCATCGCGACGTTCTGCAGCCGCTTCCGGAACCGGCTCGGAATCCGCCCGTACGCCTCTTGCACCAGCTTGTCGAATTTATCTGGCGGCATCTCTCCTGCTATTCTACCTTCCATGTACTCTCCAGTCCTGAAAAGCGTCTCGGGCAAGCGCTAGTGGCCACTCAATCCCGGCGAGTGGTGATCGCCATCGACGGGCCCGCCGGCGCCGGTAAGAGCACCATTGCGCGCCGCCTTGCCAGCCGGTTGGGCTTCACTTACATCGACTCCGGCGCAATGTACCGGGCCGTGGCGCTGTGGGCCATGCGCCAGAACGCGGACACCGCCGACATGCACCGCATGGAACAGTTGGCGCGGGCGGCCGACATCGATTTGCAGCCGGAGGGCTCACGCGTCCTGCTCAATGGCGAGGACGTGACCGCGGCCATCCGCACGGTCGAAGTCGGCAAACAGGCCTCCGTGGTAGCCGCGATTCCGGGCGTGCGCCGCGCCCTGGTGGAGAAGCAGCGCGCGCTCGGCGCGCGCACCAGCGTCATCATGGAAGGCCGCGACATCGGCACTGTGGTGTTCCCGGACGCGGATGTCAAGATTTTCCTGGACGCCGACCCTCAAGAGCGCGTCAGCCGCCGCCTGCGCGACTTCCACGATCAGGGCGAAGCCGTGCCGCCCGAAGCCATCGCCGCCCAGATCCGCGAGCGCGACCAGCGCGACCGTACCCGCGCCGAAGCGCCGCTGACCCAGGCGCCCGATGCCATCTACATCGATTCCACCGGCCTATCCCTGGATCGCGTCGAGGAAGAGATTTTAAAGGTGGTGCGCGCACGAATCACCAACGGAAAGGACTTCAGTTGAACGATCTGCTTGTGATGAAGTTCGGCGGCACCAGCGTCGGGTCGGCCGAGCGCATGCGTATTGCCGCGAGTATTGCGGCTGGCACGGTCGCGGAGCCGCAGCCCCGCCGGCCGGTTGCCATCGTGGTCTCCGCTATGTCCGGAATCACGGACTTGCTGCTCGATACCTTGCGCCGCGCCGAAGCCGGAGACCAGGCCGGCCTGCGGGCCAATATCGCCAAGCTGCGCGAGCGGCATCTGGCCACCTGCCGCGAGCTGCTGCCGCCGGACCGGCAGCAGGCGGCCGCGGACGGCATCGCGCATCTGATCGCCGAATTCGAACGTATTGCCGGCGGCATGCTCATGCTCAACGAAATGCCGCCGCGCTCGGTGGATGAAGCCGTGGCCATCGGCGAGCGTCTCTCGGCGCTGCTCATGGCCGGATACCTGAATGCGCAGGGCACGCCCGCCGAAGCCGTCAACGCGGCCGAGATCGTGGTCACCGACGCGGTCTTTGGGAACGCCTCGCCGCTGATGGATCCCACCCGCGCCAAGGCGCGCGCGCGCCTGTTGCCGCTGCTGGAACAGGGGGTCCTACCGGTCGTCACCGGCTTCAACGGCGCCACCGCCGATGGCCGCCCCACCACGCTCGGCCGCGGCGGCTCGGACTTTTCGGCGTCGGTTCTCTCGGCCGCGCTGGATGCCTCCGAGTTATGGATCTGGACCGATGTGGATGGCATCATGAGCGCCGACCCCCGCCTGGTGCCCTCCGCCGTGGTGCTGAATGAAGTGACCTACGCGGAAGCCGCCGAACTCGCCTACAACGGCGCAAAGGTGCTGCACCCGCGCACGCTCGCACCGCTGATCGAAAAGCAGATTCCGGTCTGGAGCAAGAACAGCTTCGCGCCGGAAAAGCCCGGCACACGTATCCTGCCGTCCATCGGCGCCGCGACTGGCGCGCGCGCGGTCACCTCGCTCGCGCAGGTGGCGCTCATCTCGCTGGAGCCGGCCAGCCCCGAATTGAGCGGCGCGCACGTGATGGCCCGCGCGCTCGATGCGCTCGACCGCGCCAATGTGGAGGTGTTAGTCTTCTCCAGCTCGAGTTATCGTCAGACCTTCTGCTTCCTGGTGCGCACGGAGGAGTTGGCGAAGAGCCGGCAAGCCCTGGAATCCGCCCTGGCGCTCGAACTGGCCCACGACTACGTGCATCCCATCCAGGTGGATGAGAAGGTCGGGCTGCTGGCCGTGGTCGGCGAAGGCATGCAAGGTAAGCCGGGCATCGCCGGACGCATCTTCACCGCCATCTCGCGCGAGAAGGTGAATATCATCGCCATCGCGCAGGGGTCTAGTGAGCTGACGATCGCTATCGTGGTCAGCCGGGACGGGCTGGAAAAGGCGGTGCGCGCGGTGCATGCGGAGTGCGGCATGGGGGTCTGAACGAAGGTGAATTATGCCAGTCGAATCGACAATTGGCGAATTCCTGTTTGGGATTCTTCCCAGACTACGAACCGATCCGAAATTTCCTTGGTGGCCGCCCGATCTCTTCGCGCTCTGTCTCGCGTTGCTGAAGCAAACGGGAGGTTACGCGCAGCTTCTCCAAGATTGGCCACCAGACCGAGGCAA
>Ga0182015_10002566_pt1 | contig 21626 bp, 16 predicted proteins | sample 712P3MmetaG_FD_120478 | JGI IMG/M metagenome (GOLD analysis project Ga0182015, IMG submission 120478) | Permafrost microbial communities from Stordalen Mire, Sweden - 712P3M metaG | ecosystem: Environmental > Terrestrial > Soil > Wetlands > Permafrost | place: Sweden: Stordalen | collected...
CTGCTGCTATGGCTGTCTGGCCGCAGGCTATATCATATTCCCCTACCGCGAATATCTCCCCAAACCTGGCGGATTTTCCTGCCGGCCTGCCTCATCATGGGGTGTGCCAGTCTGATGTCCTTGCTCTACGATCAGATCGACACGGTCATGCTCAAGTATTTCCGCACGAATACGGAGGTGGGAACGTATGTGGCCAGCTATACTATTATGACGGCGGCCATGTCATTCGTCTTCATTTTGGCTCAGGTTTTCCAGCCTCTGCTATCGGAAACTGCTGGCCAGGACTCCGATAGTGAAAGAAAGTATTTGCGCTGGCTGGGCTACGCCACTGTCGGTCTTGCTCTGCCCATTGCGGCGGGCGGTTTCATCCTTGCTGTTCCACTCACCCGCCTCGTTCTTGGAAGTCAGTATTCCGGCGCTGGCTTCCTTTTTAGGTGGCTGACGCTGACTCTCCTGACCGGTCCCTTGGCGAGTTATTTCGGATCGCAACTTATTCCGAACGGTCGAGAGCGGAAGTATCTCGTCTCGGTCATGGCCGGTGCCGTGACCAACGTGGTGTTAAATCTGTTTCTGATACCTCGGTACGGTGCGATCGCGGCTGCGTTAACGACTGCTTTCAGCCAGGGGGTAGTGGCAGCCTTGAATTACTATTTTGCGAGGGATCTCGCCAGACCTACGCTCATGGCTCCGGTGATCCTGTCGGTTTGTGCCACGGGCTTCATGTCGGCTGGCATAGTGGCGGCACAAACAATGTTTTCTCCCCATGTCACGGTGATGATCATTCTAGGAGCGGTGCTGTATCTGGCCGCTTATGTGGTCAGTCTGGCTGTATGGAATCGAATTTCGGCCGTGTCCGCATGACGGATTTAGCGGGAACTGGAATCCGATTTCGCGCATGGCCATCGGCCATTCAGTAACGAAGGGCGACAAAGTATGTCTGATGTTGCAGGAAAGAAATATTGGAACGCACTCTGGGAGAAATTGCCGCCAGTGCAGCAATATCAGGGACCTGTACATGAACAGCACCCAGTGTTAGCCCGGTTTCTCTACAAGGCCGGAGGCGGCGATGCCATTGAAATCGGTTGTGGCACCGGCAACTACATGGTCTATCTTAATAAGGAATTCGGTTATCGAGTTGACGGACTCGACTACTCGGATCACATGGATTACGTTCGCGCCAATCTCCTCTACAACGGCATCCAAGACTCAGAACTCTTCAACGTCGATTTCTTTCATTTTGCGCCGACAAAGAAATATGATCTGGTTCTTTCGGGGGGCTTTGTCGAGCACTTCGACGACTTTGAAGATGTAGTCAGAAAGCACGTCGAATTTGTCAAGCGCGGTGGTCTGATTGTCATAGTCGTGCCGAATCTAACACACATTCATAGGGCCTTGTATGGTTTGTTCGAACCGAAGGTCCTAGCAGTCCACCGATTTCCCCTTATGCGAAGGAACGTGCTGCGCCACACCCTAGAAAGCGCGGGGCTGAAGGTTTTGCATTGTGAGTACCACAAGACTTTTCGGCCGACGTGCGACCTGCCGCTAATTTTAGATTCTATTTCCCGGGGAGTCCAAAAGCTCCTGCGAATAACGAGACTCGATGACATCGGCAATCCTTATGGGAGTCCTTATCTGATCTCGGTCTCCACGATGGCGTAAACTGCTTCGACATTGGCCGTCACTGCGACGCGCCCGCGTCCGCGCACTCATATGGTCCTTTCAGGAAGACGAAGACTATCCGTCGCCGTCCTGCTCTCAGGTCGGGAAAAGTTCAGCGTTTACTACGGGGGCGCGCTCGCCCGCTGGAGTTATGAGGTTTATAGCCGGCTGGGGGGAGAGATTGCCGTCACGGTATTCGGTTACCCAACGGCAAGCAAGGATCTCTACTCCCTTCCGCACGAAACCAGCGGCGTATGGCGCCTCTGCGACTTCGTGGCGCAAATCCCTCTGGCTCGCCGCTTCGAGGAGCGTTTGTGGTTGCGGGCCTTGATCGGACGGCTTCTAAAGCTCGATGTTGTACACGTGCACAATCGACCGCAGTGGGTAGGCTTCTTGCGTCACCTCGGTTATGAGGGGTCGATTGTGCTCCATCTACAAAACAATCACCTCGGCCATTGGACGGGGCCGATGCTGGACGCACTGGCGCCACGCGTGGACTTGCTGGTAGTTTGTAGCCGCTTCTTGCGTGACACCTTCGCCCTGAAGTCCCCCGCTCTTGCTGCCAAGACCCAGGTTGTTTTCAACGGCGTCAACACGCAATTGTTCTGTCCACGCGAGGAATTGCGCGAGCCGAGGACCATCTTTTTCGTGGGGAGGTTTGACCCGGAAAAAGGTGTGCTTCAACTGGTGCAGGCCTACGCCCAAGTGCTCAAGCGACATCCTGAGGCAAGGTTAGTCATTGGCGGTACCACCGGTTTCGGAACGCATTCGGAAACCTCATACTTCCGCCAAGTTCGTGAGCTAGCTGGGACACTGATCGAGAGCGAGCACGCCCAGATTCAGTTTGCAGGCTACCTCCACCACGACCGGGATTTGCCACAGTGGTTCCAGCAAGCTACCATTTTCGTCAGCCCGTCGCTTTTCCAAGAACCTTTTGGCTTGGTCAACGTGGAAGCGATGGCTTGCGCAACGCCAGTCGTGGGTGCGAACAGGGGTGCAATACCTGAGGTACTGGGCGGGACCGGATGCTTGATCGACCCAGGAGACCGCGAGGAGTTTGCTAAAACGCTATCGGACCTCTTGGCGCAACCCGAGTATTGTGCACGGCTTGGCCTGGCTGGCTACGAGAGGTGCAAAGAGCTGTTTGATTGGAATGTCATCGCCGCGCACTGGGCCAAGGTGTTAGCGAGAATTGCCGGCGAAAGGGCAGGCTTCGTAGGATTTTCAGCTGGTTCATGCGATGGTTAAGACAACTCTGCGACGTTTGGTCCGGCTACTTCCCCGTTCCTTTGAGGAGCGGCTTCGCGACAGGTACTGGCGAGCTAAAAGTGCGCTTCTGTACCAGCGCCTGTATCAGATTTTACGACTTGAGTACACCTTAGAGTCGGGACTGTTGCTGAAGGTCGCCAGCAAAGGAGAATGGTGGACCTACAACGACATCTTCGTGAATCACGAATACGATCTGCCGATACGGAAGGCTCTAGAATCGCACCCTTCGGGATGTCCTCTTACAGTGCTCGATCTCGGCGCGAATGTCGGGTATTTTGCCCTACGAGTGGTTGACCTAATGCGGCACGCGACATTGGAAATCACTGCAACGGACATGACTCTGGTCGAGGGCAGCCCGGCAACGTATCGGGAGCTTCAAGATCGCCTCAAGTTGCAGAGTCTTCCTCAGGTGAACTTGCGCGTAGTGCATGGGTTAGTCGGGCAGCGCGACGGGATCGGTATTATCCATGAGGCTGCAATTCACGTGAAGAATACAATCATGGCAGCTTCGAAGTATGGTGGAGTGAGGGTTGGGTTCGTGGATCTCTCTAAGCTCATGGAAAACAAATCGGAGATCGATTTACTCAAGTGTGATATCGAAGGGGCGGGACTGTTGTTCATCGAGAACTACGGTGACTTGCTGCACCGAGTGAAACACGCGGTCTTTGAGTTTCACCACGCACAATGCGATACCGCAAAGTGTGTGCGCGTTCTCGAACAGAAGGGTTTCCGCCAACGAGTTCTGCGCTCCAGCGACGGCGTTTCCATCTGTTTCTTCTCCCGGAGTTGAAGAGTATGGGTTTGTCGGTGACTTGCTCCGCCTCTACAGAGAGCCTACGGGTTCTATGCACGTCCTGACTCTCACGCCCTTCTACCCCACCACCTATGATGATGCGATAGGTTGCTTTATTGCGGAGCCGCTACGGCCACTCCAGGAGTTTGGGGTTAAATCGTCCGTCATCGCCGTGCAACCCGTCTATCAGGGCCGCAGACAGACCAGTTCGACCGCTCTCCCCGCCAACTGGACTCGCTATCTGGCAATGCCCGGGGGACTCGGCCTATCTTCTGCTGGGACCTTTCTTTTCGCGAGTTTGCTTTTCAAGGTGCGCAAGTTGCACCGGTCGCAACCCATTGATCTCATCCACGCCCACGCCCCACTGCCGTGTGGCCACGCTGCCGCCTTGCTCAGTCGGGAGCTTGGCGTTCCGTTTGTAGTGACAGTTCACGGCCTCGATGCCTTCATGACTAACCAGGTTGGTGGATGCGCTGGCCAGTGGTGCAAACGGGTTTCTCAGACGGTCTATCGTCGGGCACGCTTGGTGGTCTGCATCAGTGACAAGGTCCGCGAACAGGTAGTACAAGGGGCTGCGCTGCCGGTGGAAACCACGGTCGTCTACAACGGTGTCGATTCTGGCATGTTCTGTCCTGAAAGCGGTCCTAGCTCATCGGGCGTCATCCTCAGTGTTGGCAATCTGACCCCCATCAAGGGTCACGAACTACTCCTGTCGGCGTTTGCTGCTATCCAGCTTTTCCGCCCGGATGTCTCGCTGGAGATCATCGGTGACGGCCCGGAGCGTTCTCGGCTTGGCGCTCTAGCCGCCTCCCTCAACCTTGGCGATACAGTTCGTTTTCTTGGACGCCAGAGTCGGACCCAAGTCGCCCATGCTATGCGACGCTGCACTTTCTTCGCTTTGCCCAGCCGATACGAAGGTCTCGGTTGTGTCTACTTGGAGGCGATGTCCTCGGGAAAGGCGGTCGTCGCCTGCCGAGGCCAGGGCATCGAGGAAGTTATCCAAGTGGGGACCAACGGTTTGTTGGTTGATCCGGGCGATTTGCCGGCGCTGACGGGAGCACTCGCGACGCTGCTCGAGAATCTAGATTTGCGCCGGCGGATGGGTGACGCAGCCCGCCAGACGATACTGAGAGGCTTCACGTTAGGCCATCAGGCCTGCCACCTAGCCGAGCTCTACCGGGGATGCCTGGCATAAGCGAGATGTTGGCGATCGTTACTTTGCTGCGTGATTGGACTTCCGTTCGCACGTAGCAAACGCGTGCAAGCACCAGCAGGGTAGCAACGTAGTGAGACCCGGCCGTGTGCCCACGGCAGGGTCTTCGTGAGAGCTGGTTGGCTTAGTTCAAGCGTTCAAGCTCAGGCTATGCCTTCATCTTCCGGCGGATCGCGCCGATGAGACCGACCAGGCCGGCGCCGAGGAGGCTCGTCTCTCCTGGTTCGGGAACTGCTAGAGTCGTGATGCCAGACGATGGCCCTGAGCTCGTTCCATAAAACCCGGCGACGCCAGTATTGATGGAAAACGTCAATTGCCCGCTGGCGCTGTTCCCGCTTCCTGTTTCTCCGATCACCCCACCACTCATAGTGTATTCATTAGTGCCGTCGGGCAGAGTGGTCACTGTCCAGGTTCCCCCCTCGAATGTACCGCTAAAAAGCACGCCATTGACACTGGGGTTGCTGCCGTTGCCCGCGATGGTGATGGTCCCGCCAGGAATGTACGCGCTACCGTCAATTACGTTGCCCGTGGTTATGCCGCCCCAGGGCCCTTCGGTGTTGGTAGAAAACGTCACGCTGCCGAGGTCTGCGCCCGAGATCAGTCCGCTGGAGTCACTGCTAACAGACGCTATCTGGGCGCCGAGCAAGTCGAATCCCTGACTCGACCCGTTCAACGTGCCGCCGGTAAATGTTATAGTTTCAGTGTTATCAGCAAAGGCTGCCAGGGGCAAAACCAGCGCCAAGACAATGAGTAGAAGCATGTGTTTCTTCATATGTTTAGCCGCCCTCCTGAGGGTTGTGAGTCACGCGGTGTGTCGGCCCCGAGGGAGTATTGCGAAAACAAGTTGGCGCCGTAGATCAGGTGTTGCATCACACGCCATCAATAGCACCTCCATTGCCAAAGTCGGTTAAGCGTAAGTCTAAATTGTTCAATAATATAAACTCAGCCTCCTACTCCGCCAATGTTTGCTGTGCAAAAACATGCGCACCGCGCGGGGAATTTCGAACACTATTAGGCGCAATTGCGTGCCGTCGAGCACGGCGAAGCGCTGGTCACAGGTTGACAGAAAGACAAGTTTGCCTGCGCTGAAGGGAGAAATGGGGAACGGCTAGACGCGAGCCTGAGGATTCGGAATCTCTCAAAAAGGGAACTCATGTTTCACGAAAAGTAGTAGAGGCACAGAGGGCCCAGAAACCGGCGCGAGCCCTCCTGCTGCGGGGCTCAACAGTCGGAATGCAAGTGGAGGCTTGGAGGCTTCTTTCCAGAAAGGTGGAGCATTCTTTATTGGTATGTGACTAAGGCGTTGCAATCTCATTACGACGCCGGCCATCAACCTTATGCGAAACTCTCGACTCCGCCAATGCTCTTTATCCCAGAAAGCGAGTCCAGGTGGGGAGAGGACTCCGCAGTTCACGGCGTATTGGATTGCGGGTTTTGAGTCACAAGCACTGCTGCACGTGCCGGCTATCACGGCGTGTACAATCGCCGGTGAGCGAAATCGTGCCCCGATTCGACCCTTGATGGCTATTCTGGGGTGCGCGAATAATGCGTAAGATCCTATGCAAGTGCAAAGAAAAAGCGAGATCAAGTCCAACCTTGAATGGCAGGCATGGGGCGGGAAAGACCCGTTATTCGGCGTAATCCCTCAGACGGGCAGGGAACGGAGTGGTGCCAAGCCCTGGACCAATGAAGACTTTTACGAAACCGGCCGCAGTGATTGGCGAGAGTTTCTCGAACGCTGGGAGAAATACGGACTCAACAAGGAAAGCTGCCTGGAGATCGGGTGCGGCGCCGGCCGGCTTACGTGCCATCTGGGCAATGATTTTCAAACCGTATACGGTGTCGACGTGGCGGAGGGAATGATTGCCTACGCTAGGCCGCATGTCGGCGACAACGTCCACCTGCAGGTAACAGACGGCGTTACTCTGCCGGTACCCAGTGAGAGCATCACAGCGGTTTTTTCGGTGATCGTGTTCTTGCACTTTGACCGTCGCGAGCACGCCGCAGCATATTTCGCTGAAATGTCCCGGGTTTTGAAAAGAGGTGGCACGATCATGGTTCAACTGCCGCTTCACCATTGGCCATCCAACCTGAAGCCGCTCGTGCGCAAATGGTATGCGACAGCACAAGAAGCGTACATGGTGTTGCGGAGACTGAAGGCAACCTACCATCGTGTCTGGCTGTCAAGGGAGAAGTGGAGTGCGTTCATGCAGAGCATCAGCTACGATGTGGATTGGGTCAACCAAACGCTCGATGCGAGTGGCTTCCACGACATCGAGTCCTGTTCTTTTCGCTTGAAGCGGGGCGGAGTTAGCTATTCCTGGGTGTTTGCTCGCAAAGCCTGAGCCTCAGAGTATTTTCTGAAATGCGCGATCCACAAACGCAAATACGCTCTGCAGGGTTTGCGGCCCGTGGAGCCACTGAGCCCGCGCGACCCCGACTGCGAAGCACAAGTCGTCGCTTGGTGATACTGACGGAAATCATCTCGCCCTACCGGATTCCGGTTTTTAACGCATTGGCGGAGCGGAAGGATATCGATCTGCACGTTATATTTTTGGCAGAAACGGATCCCACGCAACGCCAATGGATCGTTTACAGGAATGAGATGCGTTGCTCCTGGGAGGTCCTTCCTTCCTGGAGGCGCAGGCTCGGCAAGCATAATATTTTGTTCAACTGGGGCCTGAGAGCAGCTCTGCGGCGCGCTTCCCCGGATGTGATCCTCTGCGGTGGTTACAATTATTTGGCTTCGTGGGTCTGTCTGTGGTGGTCACACCGACATCGCGTGCCATTTATGTCGTGGGTGGAAAGCACTGGCAAGGACTTGCGGCGCGGCTACGTCTTGACAGAAGTTCTGAAGGCAAGATTCATACACGGCTGTGATGGGTTCGTGGTCGCCGGAAAATCCTCTTTCGAATACGTGAACGGCTTTGGGCCGAACAACGGCCGCATCTTCACAGCTCCCGACGCGGTCGATACGGATTTCTTTGCAAGCCGAGCCGAGGCGACCCGCCAAAACGCCACGGCGGACCGCCTTGCGCTCGGCGTGCCGAGACGGTACTTTCTGTTCGTGGGGCGCCTGGTGCCGGAAAAAGGAGTCTTTGAGTTGCTCGAGGCCTATGGCAGGCTGGGACCAGAAATCAGGTCTGAAATGGGCCTGGTTCTTGTCGGGGATGGCGTGGCGCGGTCGGAACTGGAAAGACGTGCGGTTGGGATTTCTCCAGGCTCAGTTCGATTTCCAGGCTTCGCGCAACGTGAACAGTTGGCCAGCTTCTATGGGCTGGCGGAAGTTTTCGTTTTTCCTACGTACACAGATACTTGGGGATTGGTCGTGAATGAGGCGATGGCCTGCAGTTTGCCCATCATTTGCAGCGAAGCGGCCGGGTGCGTCGCGGACTTAGTCGAAGACCGCTGGAATGGCCGCGTAGTTGGTCCCCGCGATCCAGGCCAGTTAGCCTCTGCTATGCATGAACTGGCGTCTCATGGAGAGTTGCGATCGCTAATGGGCCAGCGCAGCCGAGAACGTGTTCGCCGCTACTCTCCTCGAGCGTGTGCCGACGGCATCGCCGAGGCGGCTCTTTCGTGTGAGATCTCACCCTATGACTGACAGTGCCTATCGGATCGGTGCGCCTGTGGGGCTCGCCTGCTTTCTGTTCATCGCGTGGCTCGCGTTCCTCCACCCGCAGTACATGGGTAGTTATACAGATCTTGGAGCACTGATCTTCGCCGAGATCCTGGTCGCTGCACTCTGGCATTATGAGCAGAGATTTTTTCCTCTGCTCATGATGGTTTTTATGTGGGCTGGAACGGCGGTACCTTTGAGAGGATCTGCGGCTTATGGGAGATGGTTGGTACTAGCCGTGGCTGCAATTGCCGGCTGCGTCATCTATTTAAGGACTCGAGGTCTGTCTTTAGGGATTTTCCACTTGGTGGCGCTATTCAGCGTGGCGTCAGCCCTGGTCTCGGGCATGGTTTCATCGGACCCGCGTAGTGCACTATTGAAAACCGCCAGTCTGCTACTGCTATTTCTCTACGGAGCAACAGGTGCCAGGTTCGCCGTGATCGGCCGAGAAGCTAAATTCCTTTCAGGAATGCTACTGAGTTGCGAATTCCTGGTGTATATCAGCGCAGCTCTTTATTTCATCTTTCACTACCCAATTTATGGCAACCCGAACTCGTTGGGCGTTGTGATGGGTATCGTCGCTACCCCCATTCTGCTCTGGGGAGTCTTGGTGAGTGAGGGAAGTCCGATTGGCAGACGTAGGTTCTTTGCTTTTGGGTTGTGCCAGTTGCTGCTGTTAAGCAGCTACGCACGTGCTGGCTTCGTCGCGGCCGCAGTTTCCTATATTTTCCTCTGTGTTGGCCTGCGCCGATACAGATTGCTTATGAAATGCACAGGCATGGTTATCTTGGCGGCAGCACTAATCGCCACAATCATGCCCCGACCTGGCGCCGACGCAGGTTCTTTCGTAGTTACCTTTCTCTATAAAGGGCATCGAGGGAAGGGAATTATGGCCTCGCGCAGGTCGCCTTGGGACCAGACCGCAGCCGTGATCCGAAAACACCCCTGGTTCGGCAGCGGTTTTGGTACAAGTGTAACCTCATCCGATGAGGTCCAATCAACCTCAACCGTTCAGTCAGAGATTGCCATAACTCGGGAACATGGAAACAGCTATTTGGCGATCACGGAATGGGTCGGCTTGCTCGGAGTCGTACCTTTTTTGGTACTAGTGTGCCTTGTCGGTGTAAACGTGGGCCGGGTGATGATCTGGGTCCGGCGAACTGGCAATCCCTACTCTCCCGCGCTTCCAATCGCGGCGGTCTTAGCTGCAGGCGTGGTCCATGCAACTTTTGAGGATTGGATGTTTGCCGTAGGCTACTACATGTGCGTTTTCTTTTGGATTCTAGCCTTCGTGCTAGTCGATCTCACCCATAATGGGCGTCAGGAGTTTGCACATCCCGCGTCTACGGCTCCACCGTGTCTACTGCATAGTAAATATGGAGTGCCTGCGGTCAGTGCATGATGCACCTATTTCTCAATGGTCTCGCCGCTAGCGCGGGAGCCGGACTGACCTACTTTCGCAATGTGGTTCCTGAGCTTTCGGGGCGCAGTGGCACTCAGATCACGGTTGCGCTGACCCCAAAAATACGCCGGGAGTTTAAACAAGCACCTAAAGTGTCGTTCCTCGAGCTTGAGACATCGAGTGTGGCGCGGCGATTCTGGCAGGAGCAGACTAGATTGCCGTCGCTGATCCAGAGCTGCGGAGCCGACGTTCTAATCTCAACTGGCAACTTCGCGCTGCGCAACAGTCCGGTTCCGCAAATCCTACTCTCAGGAAATTCCCTTTACACGTCGGCCGAGTTCTACCGTGATTTGCGTGCCCGCGGGGACTACCGTCTCTTTCTGGACACTCGTATCAAGGCAATCCTTGCCAAGCGGTCGATCCAGTGGGCGAATTGCACAGTGGCGCCGACCGAGACCTACGCTCAAGAACTGCGGCGGTGGACCGGGGGCAATGTGGTTAGCATTTATCACGGCTTCGACCCTGATTTGTTCTTTCGCGACAGTTCGTCCTTGCCCGTTGAAATCCAACAAAAACTTCTCTCGGAGGATGGTGCGCTCAGGCTTCTGTTTGTTAGCCATTACAATTACTATCGTAATTTCGAGACACTCCTTCGTGCGATACCGATGCTGCGGGATCGCGTTGCTCCTCGGAAAGTCAAACTATTTCTCACCTGCAAATTGAGTTCAGGGGAGAACCCAGGCTCCTACCGCACCGAAGCTGCTGCTTCCCTGGTTCGACAGCTTGGAATCTCTGATCAGGTTGTGGAACTCGGGGCCATTCCGTACCATTTGCTCCACCACATCTACCGCAACTGCGATATCTATGTGACGCCAGCCTATGCCGAGACCTTCGCCCATCCCTTGGTTGAGGCTATGGCCAGCGGCATTCCTGTTGTGGCATCTGATCTGGACGTGCATCTCGAGGTGTGTGGCGAGGCCGCCATCTATTTCCGGTGCTTCTCGCCGGAAGAACTAGCTGCACAAGTCTTGCGGATAGCCTTCTCCCAAGTTCTTGCACGGACCTTGGCTGATCACGGACTGTTGAGGTCCCAAATTTTTTCCTGGCGTAATCATGTAGACCGGATTCTGTCGCTCGCGTGCGAACTCACTGCTTCGAGTGCTTCTGGCACTCGAGCCGCTCCCGAACAAAATGCCTAGTAGCACTCCGGCCGACTTTGCGACTTTCCCTATCCGCAGAACAGGCTCAGACTAGGATTTCCGGACGGACGTGACGTAAAGGCTATCCGCTAAGTAGCCAAGAGCAGGGAAGACCAAGCTGAGTTTTCGCAAGGCCTCGGAGACTCGAACAATCATCCGATATTTGAGAGGCAAGAAGCGCAAGTCGCTGACTTGAGGATTGAGTGAGAAGTATCCATCTACGGAAAGTCGCGAAGGTCCGAGGGCTGCGCCGAAGGTAAGGGCCAGTTCTCGAGGAGTCCAGTAGCGCACTTCAAAACCATGAGTTTCCCGAAAGCCGCGCCGTGCCTGATGATAAGTGCAGCGAACACCGAAGACGTTAGGCATCTGGATCAGACACTCTCCGCCTCGACGCATAACGCGGCAGATCTCCACCAACGTTGAACGAGCATTCTGTTTAGAAAGATGCTGTAACGTGCTGTAGGAGAATACCTGGCCGAAAACCTCATCTCGAAAGGGCAAGCAGCGCCCGTCTGCCACCAAGTAATGGGCCTCGACCCCAAGTTGCCGCGCCACGCGCTTTGCTGCACGAATACCCTTCAGCGAAGGATCGATGCCCACAGCACGGTATCCCATTTTGGCTGCGGCGACACACCATCTTCCCCAGTTGCACCCGATTTCCAGAAATAGCTTTCCCTGACCCTGAGGTAGCCTCAGTCTGGGAATTGGATAGTCACTTAGTTTTCCGACAAGATGTTGATACAGCAATCCATTGGTTGCGCCGATGACTTCACTAACAAAAGGATCGATTTCACCACGACTGAGGTCACCCTGACCGGTTTCTGCCGGCCCACCACTTTCCGCCACGGCCAGAGCCCGCGTACCTTCCACATGGGTTTGCTCCATCTCACGCAGGAGAAAAATAGGGATCCCTTCGACGACCGGGTAGCGATGGCCGTTCGGACAGAAAAGCCAACTTGCATCTGGATTGAGCGGAAGTTTGTCGCGCGGACAGGCAAGAATTTCTGCCAATACTGGAGTCAGCATCGCATCGCTCGCTCGAGCAGTGACACACATGACAACAGCCCCGCCAAGAGTCAGTCTAGCACTGTTTCTGGCCCAAGCCGCGGAATCCCCGCTGGGTTAGAGATGGCAGAATTCTTCACCGCGAATCATTGCGGATGCGGATGGTTGTCAGCATAGTTAATTGTATGCTGATGTCTTCGGACGATGCGACACGGCGTGAATATTTTGCAATCGGGTGCCGATTTGGAGAGGATTTCTTAGGATTTTCGTGGCCGCGGATCTCACGGATGACGCGTTTTCTAACGGGAGCAATAGGAAAGCATGACCAGGGGAGCGCCCACGGGCAACATCCTCCAGATGTAGTACAGCCCCAGAATGCGTCTACGGTCTAGAGATCCTGCCAGCTTCAGGGTAAGATAAGGGCCAACCTATTCGCACTCGAAATGGAGAAACTGGAAGAGGTCACACAGTCGCGGAGCCCGGCGCTGCCGGGCTTGCTCCCGGTGAGCGTTATCGTTCCTGTACGCAACGAGGCTCGCAACCTGCCGCGCTGTTTGCAATCTCTGCGCCACGTCGGCGAAGTCTACGTTGTCGATTCCCACAGCACCGACAGCACCGCGGAGGTCGCTCGCTCTTTTGGTGCTAAGGTCGTGCAGTTTCACTACCAAGGAGGCTGGCCGAAGAAGCGCCAATGGGCCATGGACACGCTTCCACTTGCCTATGACTGGGTTTTCCTCGTGGATGCTGACGAAGTCCTCACGACCAGGCTGTCGGGGGAAATCGAGAGGGCCATCCAAGATGCCCGCTTCGACGGCTACTACATCGGCTTGCAGATGTATTTCCTGGGACGGAGGTTGCGCCACTGCGGGGCCAGCTTTTATAAGCTCTCGCTCTTCCGGCGCGGCAAAGGCCGCTACGAATGCCGGCTGAAAGAGCAGGACGCTTCCATGGCGGACATGGAAGTACACGAGCATACCGTTGTTATTGGCCAAACCGCCCAGTTGAGAAATTTGATTGTGCATCATAATGTCGAATCCCTCTCACGTTACATTCAGAAACACGATGAGTACTCGAACTGGGAAGCGCGTGTATGGTTGCAGGGGGACGCGGGCTGTGGCGACTTGAGACCCTCGCTATTCGGGACCCAGGCCCAGCGTCGCCGGTGGCTGAAAAAGAAATTCTTGTGCCTGCCGGGTTCCCCGATTTTGTTTTTTCTTTACCGGTACGCCTTGCATCTGGGGTTTCTGGACGGCGTGCCAGGGCTTATCTATTGTGGTCTGCAGGGGATTCAACTATTTCACATCAAAGCCAAGATCTACGAGTTGAGGGCCGGGAAGGATTGACTCCCTTAGCACCGTGGATTACGAGGCACGACAGAGAGGCAGGTCCAATGAGCATGGCGTCTTCGGAAGAATCTGTCGATGCCGTGGCTTACCATACGCAGCTGGCTGGCGATTGGGAACAGCGTTACCGGAAACACTCTTTTAGGGGTCGCCTGACGGTAGTCCTCGAGGGTTTGGAACAACGTGGGGTCGAAGGTTCAGCATGGCTCGATGCGGGTTGCGGTACGGGCACGCTTTCGCGGTGTTTGGCTGAGCGGGGATGTAACGTACTCGGAGTTGACGCTAGTTCGAAGATGGTCGAAGTTGCTACCCGGCTGGCCCAGGAGAAGACTTGCACCGGACGGCTCAGCTTTGAGCAGGTAGAGACGATTGCAAAGCTGGACCTGGCGGATAATTCGCTGGACGGCATTTTATGCTCTAGCGTTTTGGAATATGCGTCCGATCCGAACGCATGCTTAACGGAATTCGCCAGAGTCTTGCGCTCGGGCGGGGCCTTGCTCGTGTCCGTTCCTAATCGTCATTCGATGATCCGCCGGTCGCAGACCGCTTGGTACCGGTTGGGAGGATGGTTCGGACAGACTTGGGTTCAGTATTTGAAGTATTCGTGCAATCAATATTCGGTCGAGGAATTCAGAGCAATTCTGATCACTCACGGTTTTTTCGTCGAAAAGATTGTACCCTTTGGAGGTCCCCTGCCGCTCCGACTGGGAGGAAGAAGTTTTATGCAGTCCTTGCTGATGTTTAACGCGAAGAAGACTTGAGTTTTCTGGGTCGACGGAACCGAACGATATTTGAGCGCGCTGACCATGAAACAGGTCCTACAACACATCCGCACCGGGGAGATCGCTGTCATGGAGGTTCCGGTGCCCAAGCTGCTCCCCGGATGTGTGCTAGTACGAATCGCCGCTTCGCTGGTCTCCGCGGGTACGGAGCGTGCTTCTTCGGAGTTTGCCAGAAAGAACCTGTGGCAGAAAGCGAAGGCGCGACCGGACTTGGTTCATGAAGTCTTGGGCAAGATTCAGCGCGATGGGATTATTTCTGCCATGACTGCGGTGCACAACCGTCTGGATCAGCCGTCCGCGCTTGGTTATAGCAGCGCCGGAACCGTAGTCGGCGTCGGCGAGGGTATTCTCGACTTCCAGGTTGGGAATCGAGTGGCCTGCGCGGGTGCGGGTTATGCTGTCCACGCCGAGTTTGCCTGTATACCCAGCCTACTGGTCGCGAAGATTCCACCAGACTCCAACGTAAGCTTTGACGAAGCCGCATTTACCACAGTCGGCGCGGTGGCTTTACACGGCATTCGCATTGCGGAAGTGAAACTTGCAGATGTAGTGGCGGTCATCGGGCTCGGACTACTCGGGCAACTTGCGGTGCAAGTGCTGAAAGCTGCCGGCTGCCGTGTGTTGGGATTAGATCTTGTTCCCCACCGCGCCGAATTGGCCCAGCGTTTGGGCGCCGACGCTGCCTGCGCCTCGGAATCAGGTTTTCGGGATCTCTGCCTGCAGCACTCCAGCGGACAAGGCGCGGATGCTGTCTTGATCACGGCCGAAACTCCCAGCAGCGGTCCCGTGAATCTTGCCGGAGAGATTGCGCGGGATCGTGCCTTGGTCGTTGCCGTCGGCACTGTCGGCATGGATATTCATCGCAAAGTTTACTACGAGAAGGAACTCGACTTCCGCATTGCGCGCTCCTATGGTCCTGGCCGCTATGATGCCGCGTACGAGCAGAAGGGCCGGGATTATCCCATTGGGTACGTGCGCTGGACCGAAACTCGCAACATGGAAGCCTTTCTGCAACTCCTGGCGGAAGGCAAGCTCAATCTAGAATCGCTGATTACCCACCGCTTTCCCATCGACCTCGCGCACGGTGCCTACGAAGTGATTACCGGGAAGAGCGCCGAACCGCACCTCGGTGTGCTGTTTGAATATCCTGGCGAAGCCCAAGAAACTCAACATCTCGAACTCAGAGGGAAGGGAACTCTATCAGTTGCTGCCGAAGGGAAATCGGTTGCCGTCGGCCTGCTCGGCGCGGGCGCCTTCGCAGCCTCGACTTTGCTCCCTGCAATGAAATCAATCTCGGGATTGGACCTGGTTGGCGTTTGCGCCGCCAATGGGTCGCATGCTCGCCAAGCCGCGGAGAGATTCGGATTTCGTTACTGTGCCACGGACGACGGGAAAATCATCGAAGATCCCGCCATAAACACTGTCGTGGTCGCGACTCGCCATCATTTGCACGCGCCACAGACGCTGGCCGCGCTCCGGGCAGGCAAGCACGTGTTTTGCGAAAAACCGCTCTGCATGAACGAAGATGAGCTGGCTGAGATTGTGGAAGCCTGCTCGGACGGCGCACAAAAGCCCCTGCTGATGGTCGGCTTCAATCGCCGCTTTGCTCCCATGGTGCAGCGGATGAAGGCATTTCTGGCGGAGATCAACGAGCCACTCGCTCTGCATTATCGCGTGAACGCCGGTTACATCCCGCCTGATCATTGGGTGAACGATCCCGAACAGGGCGGCGGACGCATTCGCGGTGAAGTCTGCCATTTTGTGGATCTGCTTTGTTTTCTCGCGGGCGCCGCACCGATTGAAGTACAAACTCGTTCCCTCGCCAACCACGGTAGGTATTCCGACGACAACGTGGTCCTCTCGCTGCAGTGTGCCAATGGCTCGCAAGGCACCATAAGTTATCTCGCCAACGGCGACCGGTCCTATTCTAAGGAGCGGATTGAAGTTTTTGGTGGCGGAGCAGCAGCTGTGTTGGAAGATTTCCGCCTCTTGGAATTGATTCGCCATGGCCGCAAGCGGACGTTTCGCTCGCGCCTGCGCCAGGACAAAGGCCATCGCAGCGAATGGGAAGCGTTTGCCGCCGCCATTCGGAACGGACGCCAGTCCCCGATTCCGTTTGAGGAAATCATCGCTTCGACGCTCGCGACCCTGGGTGCCGGGGAGTCGCGTTCTTCTAGACTTTCAGTCTCCATCGCCACAAAGAAGTTCATTCACGCACATTCAGCATCGCGCCCCTTCGGCTTATGATTTCTTCGCAAAGAGGAGAACCCTGCGCTTCGTGCTGATACTCGGCCTAAACATGTTTCACGCGGATGCCTCAGCCGCCATCGTGCAAGATGGCGAATTGCATTTCGCGATCGCAGAAGAGCGCCTCAACCGGATTAAGCACTACGCGGGTTTTCCCGCCCTCGCGGTACAGGCTTGCCTCAATGCGGTCGGCGCGAAAATGGCGGACATCGACCACGTCGCTGTGGGCCAGGACGGCGATGCCAACCTCGCGAAAAAAGTTCAGTATGCGCTCGCCAATCCAGCGAAAATCCTCAACTTCATCCGGCTCCGCCAGCGGAAGGAAGCCATGCGAGATGTCCGCTTGTTGCTGGCAAAAACTTTTTCGACCGATCCCAAGGCACTGCGGTTTCACGAGCACCACGTCGAGCACCACATCGCCCACATCGCCAGTGCCTATTACTGCTGCCCCTGGGAGAAGGCAGCCGGCTTCAGCTACGACGGATCCGGCGACTTCGTTTCCACCATGATGGCGCGCTGTGAGGGGAATGACATCGAAGTTCTCGACCGCGTGTTCCTGCCCCACTCGCTCGGCAGCTTCTACACCATGATTTGTGACTTCATCGGCTACAGGAAATACGGCGACGAAGGCAAAGTCATGGGACTCGCACCCTACGGCAAAGATGCCTACTGCGAGAACATTCGCGAAATCATCTCTCTAAAGAATGGAGGATTCGAACTCGACCTTGACTATTTCATGCCGGTGGGGAGCAATCAGGGAATGGAGATTTCTGATGACGGCACGGTCTCCTTGGCTAAGCATTTTTCCGATCGCATGGTGAAACTATTCGGAGAGCCGACCAAACCACACAGCGAGATTCCGCAGCGTGACATGGACTTGGCGTTCGCCATGCAGCATCGCTTCGAGGAGGTGTTCTTTCATTTGCTGAATGAGCTGCATGAGCGCGTTCCCCTGAGGGATCTCGCCATGGCCGGCGGTTGCGCATTGAATAGCGTCGCAAACGGCAAGCTCTTCACCGAGACTCCATTCCGGCGAACTTGGATCCAACCCGCTGCCGGCGATGAAGGCCTAGCCATCGGGGCGGCCTTGCATACGTATCACTCCGTTCTTAAACAACCCCGCCGCTACCTAATGAAGGATTCTTATCTCGGCCCGGACTTTTCCGAAGGGCGTATCGAGTCCGACTTGAAAAAAGCCAATCTGAAGTACCGCAAACTGGAACACGTGCCCTTGTTGGATGCGGTCGCTGATCAGATCGTTGCAGGCAAGGTGGTTGGCTGGTTTCAAGGTCGAATGGAGTGGGGGCCGCGCGCGCTGGGCAATCGCTCGATTGTGGCGCACCCTGGGTTGCCCAACATGAAAGACGTGCTCAACGCCCGCATCAAGCACCGTGAGTGGTTTCGCCCCTTTGCGCCGTCCATCTTAGCCGAGCGGCAGAGCGAATACTTTGAGTACGATCATCCCTCGCCCTTCATGTTGCATGTGTACAAAATTCGCGCCGAAAAACGGGCTCAGCTCTGCGCCGTCAATCACATTGATAACACCGGTCGATTGCAGACGGTGGCTCGCGAAGAAAATCCACTTTACTACGATCTAATTCAGGCCTTCGAGCGCAAAACGGGAATTCCGGTGATCTTGAATACCAGTTTCAATGAAAATGAGCCTATCGTGTGTGCTCCAGAAGAAGCCATTGATTGCTTCCAGCGCACCCGCATGGATGCTTTGGCAATTGGTCCATACTTGATTCTGAGAACTCAGAGCTGAGAACCAAAAACTGGTCAAGGGACGCCCACACAATCGAGCCCGCGACCCAGAACTAGCGTGACTGCCAATCAATCGTCGGTCGTTTCTGCAAACCAACCAACCGGATGGGGCCTGAGCCGCATCGCGAGTTTCCCCCACTTGCGTGCACTTGCCTGGAATGGCGATGCACTTTACGCATCCCGCGGTTACAGTCTCCTGAGCGCAAGAATTGAGGGGGACGATTTTGAGTGGCATAGCGTGGCGAAATACCGCCCCGCTCGCTGGCGCATCCTAAGCTCGTCTCTGCGGCTCACTTTTCGGCTCTTTCGCGATGGCTTTCACGCTCTCGCGATTCTTTCCTCGGGACATCTGCTCGCTGCCGTGCCCGGCGCGATCGTTGCTCTGGCCCCCGGCGAAAGCGAGTTTCGCCTGTCTCACAGAGTGCTCCGCGGCACTCGCCCGCTGCACATTGCCGTCACTCCGACCGATCAAGTGTTCTGGGGGGAATACTTTGACAACCCGCAGCGGGACGAAGTTCACATCTATGCCTCCACGGATCGCGGCGCGACCTGGGCCGTGGCCTATACGTTTCCGAAAGGTGCAATTCGTCACATCCACAACATCGTTTATGACCAGTGGGAGAACTGCCTGTGGGTGCTAACTGGCGATGCGGGTTCTGAATGCCGCATCCTGAGGGCTTCGCGCGACCTTGCCACGATAGATGCCGTTGTTTGCGGGAATCAGCAGGCCCGAGCAGTCGCGCTAATTCCCACGCCCAAGGGGCTGTACTATTCTTCGGACACTCCCTTCGAGACTAACCACGTGTACTTTCTTGATCGCCACGGGAAAGTAGCTGAGCTTGCCAGCTTTAGCAGTTCCTCGATTTACGGATGTCGCGTCGGTGAGGCGATGTTTTTCTCTACCATGGTCGAACCCAGTTCGGTGAACCTGGGGAGCAGTGTGAATCTCTACGGAAGTCGCGACGGTCTTCGCTGGCAAAGTGTTCTACGGTGGAGGAAAGACCGCTGGCCTGCGGGGTTGTTCCAGTACAGCAACGCGCTTCTGCCGGACGGGTTGAATACCAGCACAGTGCTGGCCGTTAGCACCGTAGCAGTGGAACAGTCTGATCTTGAAACAAGCCTCTGGCGGGTTGATCATTCCGGCTGACGCTACAGCAGGCTCGGAATCGTATTACAGATACCACCTATCGCACCACACTTTGCTGTGGACACACGGATGAATCTCTCCTAGCCGGAGTAGTCGGTCGCAAACGGCGTGGGGACGACGCGGTCTTTAAGAGAGAGGAACTTTTCCTCATAGTACCTTCGGGAAAGATATGCAAGACCAACTGCGACTCCGCCCGCGACAGCAAACCGGACCATTACCAACCCGAAATGTCCAGCCGAAGGTTGAAGTTGGGGCCAGTAGGCGCGCGTACCTTTGTCGTAAATTCGAAAGATCATGAAATGAAAGAGATAGAGTCCATAGCTGATATAGCCGAAAAATTGAAGAACTGGTCTGGCAACGTAGTGTTTTCTTGATCCCGTTCCCAAGAGAAGGAAAAGAAGAAGAAATCCCGCAAAAAAAACATTGATCAACGTGTACTGGAGAGCCGCGCCCAGCAGACGTTGACGAGTGAGAATGCCAAAAGGAGTGCCCGCAACCGCCAGCATGGGGGCCACGGTTAGGAGAAGGGCACAAAGCTTCACGACTTGTCTCCTTTGGATCGGGGTCCGAAGCAGAACGGCCAGAAGGCTTCCTGTGGCGAGTCCGTCTGCAACGAACCACGTATACCAATCAATCCCAACTCCATGCCAATAGCGGAATGACACTGCCCGAGAGATCGGCACTGCAGCACATATCGCAATCGAGCAGAGCGCCAAAGAACGACGGCTGAGCTTGCGCACGACGGTAGGCCACAAGATGTAGTACTGTTCTTCAACCGCCAGCGACCAAAGCGGACCATAACTCATAGTCACGCCGAAGAAATCCGTGAGATTTGAGAGATAAATAAAGCTTAAGCCCAAAAATCCCATGGATGCCTGATGGATCAACCCGAGGAGGATCAGAAGCGAGTAGTACGGCGGAAGAATTCGGAGCGCACGCCGGGCGTAAAAGCGACGGTAGTAGTAAGGGCGGTTGCTCGATGCAAGCAAAATTCCGGTGATGAGAAATCCGGAAAGAACAAAAAACAAATTTACGCCAAGCCATCCGGGCTGGGTGATGTGGAGAAAAAATAGAGCTGGGGGCGCAAATCGAATTCCTCCATATTCCCAGGCGAAGCCATGTAAGAACAAAACGCCGAGAACAGCAATTCCGCGAAGCGAATCCAACTCAGGCATGAAAGGTCGCACGAGCGGTTCCGATGCTACATTCGCCGCTCGCACTGGCGAGTCTGGTGCTTTCATTGAGAAGTGAAACGTCCATCTATGAGACATCCAGGTGCAAGATCATATATCGAGCAGAAACCAAATAACAAACTGGCACTGAACTCCGGTTGATTAATCAGTGTTGCAGGCTTTTCAAGACAGCTATCCGCTTTTCTATGTCCTGGTCGCAAAATCCTGCACGGGTCCTAAATCTCTGCACGCGAACAACGCCGGGCCGGATCGCGCCCTATTGCTTTCCTATCCCCCAGCCAATTTTCGCGCTGGAAGGAAAATTGGGGTTGCGGGATGCTCGCTCACCCCGTGATATAGTGCAGAAATTCTCAGGTTCTCATGTCATTGGTGGACCGTTTGCATTACTACCGGCGTATTTTCAATGCCTACATCATGCCAGGCAAAAGCCAGCTCACTTTCTGGCACGAGACGCCACAACTCAACCCTGCTTTCTCCACGAATATTCTCAGCGAATATTACATGCTGTTTTCTGAGAAGGGCGACTACCGCGGAGTCCACGATCCTTCCGGCATTCCCATGCTGGACTACCGTGGGAGAATTGGTCCGCAATACAACCCGATTGCCATCTCGCAATGGGGGCTCGGCAACTACAACTCTTATCGCCGCACTCACGAGAGTGAGTGCAAGCAGAAGTTCTTGGCCGCCAGCGACTGGCTATGTTCTCACCTCGAACAGAATTGTTTCGGCTTGTGGGTCTGGAATCATCATTTCGACTGGGAATATCGCACGCTTCTCAAAGCGCCGTGGTACTCAGGTCTGGCTCAGGGACAGGGAATTTCCTTGCTCGTGCGTGCCCACCACGAAACGAAGAACCAAACATATTTGGATGCTGCCGAACGAGCGTTTGCGGCTTTCTTGAAGTCTACCGATGAGGGTGGCGTCCTTTTTACGGACGAACATGGCGACCTTTGGTTCGAGGAGTACATCATTTCCCCACCCACTCACATCC
>Ga0182015_10002567_pt1 | contig 21624 bp, 19 predicted proteins | sample 712P3MmetaG_FD_120478 | JGI IMG/M metagenome (GOLD analysis project Ga0182015, IMG submission 120478) | Permafrost microbial communities from Stordalen Mire, Sweden - 712P3M metaG | ecosystem: Environmental > Terrestrial > Soil > Wetlands > Permafrost | place: Sweden: Stordalen | collected...
GGTGATGGGTGGCACGCCAGGAACCTTAGCAGCTTGCGGCAGCGCTCAATTGATTGACAATACGCTGGCTCTAGCGGTATCGGCTGCAACAGCCAAGAGCGGTTATTACTTCACCTATGTCGGTACCACCGCAACTCCGGCAGTTGGCGCTTGCACAGGCTTTCAAACCTACACACTGGCAGGAGTGCCTTCGATCATCGGACAGACTGGACAGCGCGGGTTTTTCAGCGATCAGAGTGGCGTCATCCGTTTCACCACGAACGGTACCGCTCCTACAGTCGCCAGCCCCCCGCTTCAGTAGGTTGAGATATACGAGGTAGTTTATGCGGGTTGAAGGAAAATACAATTCGGCCGGCAAACACACGGGGAAAGATCGCGGTGACGATTCGCGCGGGTTCAGCTTGATCGAACTGCTAATCGTGATCGCGATCATCCTAATCATCGCCGCGATCGCTATCCCCAATTTGATTCGGGCGCGTATGGCAGCAAACGAAGCTGCGGCGGGCACCAGCGTTAGGACTATCACGACCGCTGCCGTTATTTATTCGACGACCTACGCAAACGGCTATCCGGCTGGACTCCCGACCTTGGGACCGCCGGCAGGCGCGCAGGCTACTTGCGATCAAGCCGATTTAATAGATCCGATCCTCACGACCGCGCCTTTCCAGAAGAGTGGTTACACTTACTCTTACACCGGGTCATCTCCCGTGGTAGTTGCCGGCGGTTGCACGGCCCCCGGTTACAATGCCTATCTGGTGACTGCCGTCCCGATGATCGTGGGTTTCACCGGCACCCGCAGCTATTGCAGCGAAGAACCCGGCGTGATTCACTACGACACAACGGGAGTCATCGCTGCCAGTGCGGGTGCGTGCGTCGCCCTTCCGACTTTGCAATAATCTTCCTGCCGCATCGAATTTCGTCTATACACCTAAATCTTGCTAAGATGTAATCGTGATTTGCATTCTTCTTTTTTTATTTCTAGTGCCGGTTCATTCTCCAGAGAAAAATTTTAAAGATGCGCGCCAAGTGGCTCGCGCGATAGAAGCGCACTATCATCGCGCCACGACTTTGAAAGCTCACTTTTTCGAGAAGTATTCCGACGGCAGCGGAGGCGTTTCCGCGGAATCCGGCACGGTTTATTTCTCGAAGCCTGGGCGGATGCGTTGGGAGTACGAATCACCGGAAGAAAAGCTGTTCATTGTGGATGGCGCCAACGTTTGGTTCTACATTCCCGCCGATCGCACGGCCAGCCGCGCGAAGATTGGCGCAAGTTCGGATTGGCGAACTCCCCTGGCGTTCCTGACGGGCGAAAGCGACTTCGACCGGCTGTGCCGCAGCATGCAAATCGTGGATACTTCGAACGCGGATAAAGGTAGTTCCGGCGATCATCTTGTGAACTCGGGCGACGCGCTCTTGCGTTGCCTGCCTCGCGTAACTTCGGATGCTCCCGATCAGCAGATTAGTGAAGTTTTGCTGGAGGCAGATAACGAGGATCGTCTGGTCCGCGTAGCGATCCGTCAGCCTGGTAAACTTGAAACTGAATTTCGATTCGGTGGATGGGAGGAAAATATTCCGGTCCCGGAAGCGAAATTTCATTTCGTGGCGCCGCCGGGAGTGGCGATTGTGGACGAATCCACTCTGGCCGGCGCTTTGCACTAGGATTTGTCGAAAGTGAACTAACACCCTGCTGTTGCAGCTCCCCAGCTACTAGCAACACTCAACGCAGCCAAATCACTAATTGCGAGGCTTGCAAGCGTTAGCCAGCCAGTTTCAGGCTATGTAACATCCTAGTAATGCAGGGTTGTTGCGCGTACGGCATGCTCCCAAAGGGGTATGGTAAACTGGATATCAAACGTCTCGGTGGGCGAGGCGTCTAAGTTCTAATATGACGGAATTTGTCTGCAAAGTCGGAGATACCTCTGGGCGCACGTTCCAGCAAATGGAGACAGCGCAATCAGAGGCGGAGGCGAGACAGCGGCTCCTCGACCGAGGACTGTTCGTCTTCTCCGTACGTTCGCAATTTGACCTGCTGACGCGGTTCAGCGGGTCGAAAACCGACAGCAGAATACGCCCCGCCGACTTTTTGATCTTCAACCAGCAGTTCAGTACGCTAATTAAGGCCGGACTGCCAATTTTGAAGGCTCTGGATTTGCTGGCCGAGCGGGCCGCAGCGCCTCGTTTGAGACCGATTCTTCGCGACGTTCGACAGCGGGTTCGCGACGGCGCTTTGTTGTCGGAGGCCTTAGCCGCTCAGGGATCGTTTCCACCGGTGTATGTGACGGCAGTAACCGCTGGTGAGCGCAGCGGAAACCTTACCGGGGTCATCGACCAATACATTTCGTATCTGCGCGTGAGCACGGGCTTTCGTCGCGCGTTAGCGACGGCATTAATTTATCCGGCGATCCTGGTGCTCGCGGTCATAGTGATCGTCACTTACCTGGTGACGTACGCCATGCCGCAGTTTTCGAAACTTTATCAGGACTTGGGCGTGCCTTTGCCGAATGCAACCAGAATTCTGCTGGACTTGTCCGTACCATTCCGCAATTATTTCTTCGTGTTCGCAGCCGTTTTGGTTTTTGGTTTTGCTGCACTGTATCTGTGGACCAGAACTTTGCAGGGCGCACTGGCGATCGATCGCCTGAAACCGAAAGTACCGGTGCTTGGTGACATCTGGCTGAAAGGCGAAATCGCGCAATTTGTGCGAACTTTGTCAACTCTTCTGGCCGGTGGAACGCCGCTTGTTTCAGGTTTGCAGACGTCTTCAGCCGCGATTGGAAGCCGTTTGATTGCAACTTCGGTCGAGGAAGCTTCCGAACGCGTTCGCGAAGGAAAAACCCTGAGCGAGAGCTTGGCGGAAACGCGTCTCATTCCGCCTCTGGCTCTTGAAATGATCGAGGTTGGCGAAGCATCTGGAGCGCTTCCGGCGATGCTAACAAGCGTCGCGGAATTTTATGAAGAGGAAGTCGCCACGCGCTTGCAGCGAACTCTTGTGTGGGTGACGCCGGCAATTCTGGTCGTGATGGCGGTGGTGATAGGGTTTATTCTGATATCGCTGTATCTGCCCCTGTTCTCCCTCCAAATAGGGTCAAATGGGGGTTAACGCATGGCAACGCTGAATAACAATCCGGTGCTCGGCAATTTTTCCAATGAGAGCGAGCGCGATCAAGCTCGCAAGTTGGCGGAGCGCTATCGCTGTCCTTTTGTGGATTTAAAAGAGCAGCGCATCGATCCTGAATTATTCCGCAGCATTCCCGCCGAACTGATGTTCCGCTACAAGTTCGTGCCGTTGGAATCGCACGACACCACTTTGACCGTAGCCATGGCGGATCCCAGCCAATTGCAGCTCACCGATGAGCTTTCGCTTCTCTTGGGCAAGCGGCTGCAGATAAAAGTGGCCACCACTTCACAGATTGACGACCTGTTGAAGCGCACGGAGCAATCGCAGCGCGTGCTCGATCAAGCCACCGAAGGCTTCACCTTGCAAGTGGTTGGCGAGGAAGAGGACAGCGAAGAAAACATTTCGATGGACAAGTTGTCGCGCGGCGATACGGGGGTTAGCCCGGTCGTGCGATTGGTGAACACGGTCATCTACACCGCGCTTGAAAGGCGAGCGAGCGATATTCACATCGAGACGCGCAACCTGGAAGTGGTGGTGAAATACCGCATTGACGGCGTTTTGCAATACGCCATGCAGCCGTTGGCCAAAGAGTGGCACGCCACAATTTTGTCGCGTATCAAAGTGATGAGCGAGCTGGATATCGCCGAGCGCCGCGTTCCGCAGGACGGCCGCTTCCGCGTGCGTTACAAAGGGCGCTTCATCGACTTCCGCGTTTCGATCATGCCGTCGGTACACGGCGAAGACGCCGTGCTTCGCGTTCTGGACAAAGAGACGCTGAGCGAAAAATTCCACAACCTTACGCTCGATGTGGTCGGCTTTGACCAGCAGGACATGACGCGGTTCCGCCGCTACATTCATGAACCCTACGGCATGGTCCTGGTCACCGGCCCTACTGGATCCGGAAAGACCACCACGCTTTACGCTGCCATCAACGAAATCAAGAACGACGAAGATAAGATCATCACGATTGAAGATCCGGTCGAGTATCAGGTGCGCGGCATCACGCAGATTCCGGTGAATGAGAAAAAGGGACTTACTTTCGCGCGCGGGTTGCGATCCATTTTGCGTCACGACCCTGACAAGATCATGGTCGGCGAAATTCGAGACCAGGAAACCGCGCAAATCGCGATCAATTCGGCGCTCACCGGCCACCTGGTGTTCACCACGGTGCACGCCAACAACGTGACCGACGTGATCGGCAGATTCATCAACATGGGCGTCGAACCTTACAACTTTGTCTCGGCGCTGAACTGCATCATGGCCCAACGCCTGGTTCGCGTGATCTGCGAGAACTGCAAAAAGAAAGTGCAATATTCGCCTGAGGTTTTGAAAGAATCCGGTCTGGACCCGGCGGAATGGATGCAGGTTCCGTTTTACGAAGGCCCCGGATGCCTGGAATGCTCCGGCAGCGGTTATCGAGGACGTAGCGCGATTACCGAACTTTTGGATCTTTCCGACCGGATTCGCGAGATGATTATCAATCGGCGGCCCACCTCGGAAATTAAGCGCGTAGCGAAAGAAGAGGGCATGACCTTTCTGCGCGACTCCGGCCTGGGCAAGATTCGCGCGGGCGTGACGACGTTGCGCGAGATCAACAAGGTGACTTTTCTTGACTAGCACGGCTAGCCTGACAACTCAATTTTACGACCTTGGGCCTGTCCGGCGCATCGAACGCTGGCTCACTGCGATGCCGCACCCGCCTTTGGTGGTTGACATCGCGTCCACGCACGTTGCCGCCGCTCGCTGGGGGAAAATTGGCGGTTCGCTGGATTCTTTCGCGGTAGAGCCTTTACCGTTGGGATCGGTGATGCCGTCTCCGGTGGAAATGAATGTGGCGCAGCCGGACGCGGTGAAGACCGCGTTGCGCCGAACCTTTGACCGTGTCCCTGCACGCGAACATGGCATCGTGCTCTTGATTCCTGACTTGGTAGTACGCGTTTTTATTCTGCCTTTTGACAGCCTGCCGCGAAGCGCGAATGAGGCCATGCCGCTCCTGCGCTGGCGCTTGAAAAAGAGCGTTCCGTTTGATGTGGATGAAACGGTGGTCTCCTGGATGCGCCAAGCCGGTAACACAGGAAATCTGGAAGTGGTTACGGCGGTCGCGCGCCAGAAAATCATCCGCGAATACGAAGAAATCGTGGAAAGTTTGGATGCGAAGGTGGGAGTAGTGCTGAGTTCGACTCTGGCGACGCTACCCTTGCTGGAAGAGAGCGGTGCCACGCTTCTTGTGCGCATGTCCGGCAAGACCATGACCACTGTGATGGTGCGCCAGGGAAGCCTTTGCGTTTATCGTTCCACGGACATGCCCAGCGACGCGGCTTCATTGAATCCTCAAGCTATGTTGGACGAAATTTTTCCGGCGGTCGCTTATTATCAGGACACCTGGGGCGGCTCGGTGGACTGGGTGCGGCTCACCGGTTTTGGCCAGCGTGAAGAAACTTTTCGCCGCGCTCTCTCGGAAGAATTAAAGTGTTCGGTCGGCTCGCTCGCTGACTCGGAAGGCGCGTCGCGTTTGGATTCCGGCGCTAAGGACTTGCTCCGCCAGAACCAGGAAGGCCTGGTGGGCTGGATGATGAATGGAGGATCTTAAGCGCCGCGGCGTTTGTAACTCATGAAACTTCGGCTAAATCTCGCAACCAAGCCACTTGAAAATAAACGGCCCTTCCTCGCCGCCGCGGGGACGCTGGGAGCGGTCGGAATTCTGCTGCTGCTTCTGCTATCGCATGGCGCTTACAAGTCCTGGCGCGCGAACCGCGATTTACGCGTGGATATCGCCCACTGGGAAAATGAGATTGCCGTTTATAAACAGAGACAAGCGGTTTTGCAGAATTATTTCCGTTCGCCGGAAGCTCAGCAGATTCTGGATCGCGCCGCGTTTCTAAACTCGCTGATCAGCGAGCGCAGTTTTCCGTGGACCAAAATTTTCATGGACCTGGAGAACACTTTGCCTGCCGGTGTTCGCGTGGTGAATATTGCGCCGACCTTGAAAAACGGAAGGGCGGTTGTGCAGATTACCGTGGGCGCCGCAAACGACGAGAGCAAAATCAAGTTCCTGGAAGCGCTGGAGAAATCCCGGGCGTTTTCCAACGTACAGGTGCAGGAAGAGCGGCATTTGGAGCAAGCTTCGGCCTCCGACAAAATCGTGGTGCAACTTACAGCTTGGTACGAGACTACATGAACACCACTCGCCCTTGGGATACTTGGAAGAAAATAATTCTTTCGGCGCTCAGCCTTCTGCTGCTGGCGGACCTGGCGCTGGTCTTCGTTATGTGGCAAGCCTCGCGCGAGGGAGTGGACAGCATGCGCGCACAGCGGACCCGTCTGGAGACCCAGGCGAAACTATTGAAGGCGGATGTCGCTCGCGGCGATAAAATCCGCGCTTCGCTGCCCACGGTAGGCAAAGACTGCGACCTTTTTTATCACGACGCTTTTTTGGACTCGGGCACGGGATACTCGGACATTGAGTCGGACTTGGGAAATATCGCGGTGAAATCGGGGTTGAGGGTTGGCGGCCTGACGTTGAACCAGAAAGAAGTGAAAGGCCGCGGAGTGACGCTGATCACTATTTCCGAATCGGTGGACGGCGATTATCCCGCGATCATAAAGTTCATCAATGGCCTGGAGCGCTCGAAATATTTTTATCTTCTTAATAATCTTCAGCTCGATACGTCTAACCTGGGAGGCATCCGGCTGCGTTTGGAACTGCGCACATATTTTAGGACCTGAGGAATGTCGCGGCGAACACAAATCGGTGTGCTGGTCGGGCTGGTGCTCCTGCTGGTGGTTGTGTATATCTCCAACCGGCCGCAAATGCCCGGCCTGCAGGGTGTGCTGGCGTCGGCCGGTTCGTTCCAACCATTGAACGTTGACGAGCCTGAACTGCGGCTCGATCTGCTTGCGAAACTTCAGAAGCTGGATTATCCGGCGGGGGCGCATCGCGACATATTCAGTGCCGTGGCTCTGCCGGTGCAACCGAAGCCGGGCGATCCGGATTATCCCAGTCACCATGTGTACCCGACTGTCCAGCACCCGCCTCCACCTCCTCCGGTGGAAGTTCCAGCGCAATTTTTTGGGTACGCTTCGATGCCTAGCAGCCCGCACCGCTTGGCATTTTTCCTGAATGGTGACGAAGTGCTGGTGGTGCAGGAAGGATCGGTTTTCCTGAATCGTTTCCGGTTGGATAAAATTGGGAACGATTCAGCCGACGTAGAGGAAGTGTCCAGCGGACGCCACGCGACCGTACCGATGGTGGCGCCCCCTGCCGGAACACCGACCCCTGGTGGGGATCAGCCGCCAAATCAATGAGACCTCAACGGCATTTTGACGCGACCAGGACGGCCAGAGAAGGCGATGTCCGCCGTCGCGCTCGCCATTCGCAAGAATCGGGTTTCGCGTTCCTGATGGCGCTTGGCATGATTTTTATTGCTCTGGCTCTGTCGCTGGTCATCCTGCAGAATTTTGTTACCGATGGCAAGCGTACGCGCGAAGCGGAGACAATTTGGCGCGGTGAACAGTACCAGCGCGCCGTGCGGCTCTATTACCATAAGATGGGCCGTTATCCGCAAACGGTGGACGACCTGAAGAAGGGTGGGCTCAATCTTCACTTCTTGCGCCAGGAATACAAAAATCCGATGAACAAGACGGATGGCACCTGGCGATTCATTTACGTAAATGCCGCCGGCCAAATCATCGGCAGCACGCGGTACAACAATCTCCAGCAAATGGTCCTGATCGACCAGTACGCCGGCCTGATTCCGGGAGCGGCGACGCCCGGAGCTATGATGCCCGGCCAAGGGATGGGAGTTTCGGCTGCAAGCCTCGCAAACACCAGCGGAATTGCGGGTATTGGCGCTCCCGCTGCCGGGGGAATCGCCGGCGCCGCGGGAAGCTTGCAGCAACAGCAACAACTTCAGTCTGTGTTGGCCGGAATTCTAAACCCGGGAGACACCGCTAGTCCTGACCAGGCAAATAACGGGACGCAACTGCCGCCTCTTTCCGATTCATCGTCGCAGTACGGGAATTCTCAAACGGGCACTCTGTCGAATCCGCCACCAGACAATTCTACTGCGCAGTCCGACACGTCGCAGTCCGGGGCACCGCCTCAGTTACCCGGTAGTCTGGCGGGCCAACTTCCGCCTGGCGTTACGCAGGATCAAGTCAACCAGTTCCTGCAGAACGGACAGCTTCCGGCGGGAATTACTCCGGACCAGGTAGCGCAGTACGTTCAAGGCATACAGCTCCCTCCAGGTGTAACGCAGGATCAAATAACTCAGTACATTCAAAATTTGCAGCAGGGTGGAGGTAGTACTCCGAATCCGCAAAATCCTACGCAACCAAACGGACAAGCCGGTTTTGGAGTGACGCCGGGACAAAATGGTCAGTCAGGACTCGGATTGTCGGCTGGTTCATTGGGGCTTGGCTCGTCAAGCCAATCGTCGCTAACCCTGAGCCCCTTGCTCGCTTTGAAGCCGACCGGGCCAGTTGACAGCCCGGTGCTTGGCGCGTTTCTTACGGGCGTCGCCTGTACCACGGATGTCAAAGGCGTGAAGGTTTACCGCCGGGCGAAAAAGTACAAAGATTGGGAATTCATATGGAATCCCCTGGAAGATGCTCTGGTGGCGGCTCAGCAGCCCGGCGGGGGCCAGCAGGGCGGGTTGCTGCCGGGCCAGGCCGGGGCCACACCCGGATTGGGCGGGAGTAGCATGTCCAATACTTTTGGATCTTCCTCGGGCATATCGATCGGTTCTGGAACGTCTGGCTCCGGATCGTTCGGTTCTTCACCGCAACAACCTCAACAACCGCAGCAACAGCAGCCTCAGTAAAATCCATCGATTCTCACGTGTGCGACAAACCGCTTCGTGTGTGTGGCGACTTATGGTTACTTCCACGTCTGGGCCACGAGCGCTGCGCGAGAAAGTTACGTCTGATCGGAATTAAAAACCGCGATGACAGAAATTACTTAGTCAGCAAAAGAGCCGGAGACGTTGCAAGCCGAGCGGTAATTTGTCTCACGTATTTCTGCGTTTCGGGGAAGGGAGGGATGCCGCCATATCGCTCCACCATTTCCGGTCCCGCGTTGTAAGCGGCCAGCGCCAGAGATAGATTGCCACGATATTTTTCCAACAGATCTTTCAAGTAGTGGCTGCCGGCGTCGATATTCTGCGCGGGATCGAATAGGTTCGCTACCGAATAACGCGCGGCGGTCTGCGGAATTAATTGCATCAGTCCTTGGGCTTGCTTTCGCGACACGGCTCGCGGATTGAAATTCGATTCCACCGCAATCACGCCGGTAATTAGTTTTTCATCCAGCCCGTGTTTCAAGGCTGCTGCCCGAATTAGGTTGCCATAAAGGCCGGCAGCGGGCGGTGCAGGCGCCTGCGCGATGAATCGATCCTCTGGCTCTACGGAAACCAAGTCGTCGGCCTGTACATCCACGCTGCCACCGGTCATCGACAAGCGGACGTGATCGCCAGTTCGCTCATATCCCGTGATGTGCAGGCGCACACCGGAGCGCAGAACGGCGTAGTCGGCTCGCACGGAAGGCGCAGCAGCCCCAACGAAGCTCAAGGCCGCAAACATCGTGATGAATTTTTTCGAACCGGACATTCCTGGCTGTGACTCCACTTCGCTTCGTCTTCGCAGCTCGCGCTGCGGTCCACCAGTCAATTATACCGCGGACGGCTTGCTGCACGCGACGTCATATCTTTTCGAGGACGTAGGCATTAATGGCTTTGGCCACTCCACACTCATCATTCGATGAGGTGATGGCCCATCCCAACGATTTCAGTTCAGCCACGCTATTGTTCATCACTACCGGCAAACCGGCAAACTCGAGCATTTCGCGATCGTTCCAATTGTCACCGAGGGCCATTATTTCTTCGCGAGCGATTCCTCTGCGGCGCGCCCATTCTTTCAGGGCTACACCTTTCGTAACTCCGGGACGCAGAACGTCGAGTATCGAGAAATCGCGCTGTTCGTATTCGGTGAGCGCGAGCGTGAAGTCGGCCGCAATCGGCAGCGCCGCAAGCTCGCGCATAGCCTTTCGGATCGGTTGGCAGCCTCCCGTAAACATCACCTGGATAGGATCCTCGCCATTCAGGCAATCGACCAGCGGAGAAACCTCGCCGATGTACGCGCGGTTCCTGCGAAGATATCCGCCGCGAAGCGGGTCGTCCCACTCCACTTTCTCCAGGATTACTTGGCGCTCCATGGGACGGTCGAAAATCACGGCGGCGTTCGCACGAAATGCCTCGGTTGACTCGATCACTCGCCGCGCAGTCCGGCTCGAAAGCAAAAGCTGTTGATGTGTTTCTCCACTCTTGCTTTTAATCAGCGCGCCGTTGCTGACGATCAAGTGCAGGTCGCACGGCAATGCGTCGGCAATCGGGCGCGCAAAATCGAATCTCCTTCCGGTGACCAGAACAATCTCCACACCGCGCGCGGCCGCTTCCGCTACAGCCTGGGCGTTTTTCTCCGGAACTTGCGAATGGCTATCGAGCAGCGTGCCGTCGATATCCATCGCAATTAGTTTGATTGCCATGCGTCTATTCTATCGTGATATCTGCGAAGCCATTTGAAAGCACGCCGAGACAGCTGATTCGGACGAGTCAGAGGCCGCCTGCCAACGATGCGTGATACATAGAGTCATGCGAGGACCAATTGTTTGGACTGAAAATCCGTTGCATAGTAAATTGAATTGTAGCGATTGCTTTACCGCGAGCTAACAACCAAGGCCAATCACGCATCTAAGAACGAGTACAGGGAGTGATGGAGCTATTTCTCAATCTTTTGTGGGTTGCAATTGGCGTCATAGCCTTTGGCTTTTGGCGGACGCGGTGGCTGCGCGAGCGGCCCGAAAGCCGCCGCAATCCTCTGCGTGAATGGACTGCGTTCGCCTGCGCTCTGGTTCTGCTTTTTTTCGCGGTTTCGCTCACGGACGATCTTCACTCTGAATTGATAATTTTTGACGAATGCTGCGCCAGCCGGCGTCACTCTTCTACGCTGGTATGCCCGCACCACTCCCCGCAGGATGGTCTCTTCAAACAGCATTCTGGAACCGGAGTTTTGCCGACTGTCGTAACTTTCGATACGCTTCAAGGGATTGGAACAGTAGCGCCTCCGGCTAGATTTGCTTGCACACCCTTTACGGCCCGTTTTTCGCCAGGCCGCGCTCCGCCGTCCGGTCTCGTCTAACAAGCGTTCGAGGCTTATACCCCTGAAAACGCTGCGCCTCGACAGACAATCCAGAAACGTGAATTGACTTAGGTGTGCCTTAGAACGGAAACTGCGATGCTATTTCTGGACGCATTGCATTCCGTCAAAAGTAATTTGGAGTCGCTATGGATTCAGTAAAGTTGCTTGCCGGTTTAGCGCTGGCCTCGCTCATGCTGGGCTGTGGCGGAAACTCGGGAAAAAATGCTGCTGCCGAAGCTCCGCCACCAACGCAAGTGGTGCATGAGCATGACGTAAATATTGTACGAGTGGATCATCCGGAACAATTTCCGCTGATTACGGCGGCGGTGCACGCGGGCGCGTCTTCGCTAGTCGTTACAGGTACCGTTGTTCCGGACATCTCGCGTACGGTTCCGGCAATTTCGCTGGCCTCCGGCCGCGTGGTGGAGATTCGCGCGCGCCTCGGCGATACAGTACAGAAGGGTCAGCTCCTGATGCGTGTGCAAAGCTCGGACATCTCGCAAGCCTACTCCGACTACCGCAAGGCGCAGGCCGACTCGACCCTTGCAGACACGCAATACGAGCGCGCCAAAGAGCTTTACCAACACGGAGCCGTGGCCTTGAACGATTTGCAAGTAGCGCAGGCCGCAGCTCAGAAGGGCAAAGTGGATGTCGAGACCGCGGCTGAGCATCTTCGAGTCCTGGGCAGCCCTCTTGATCACCCCAGCGCGATTGTCGATGTGAGGGCGCCGATCTCCGGTGTGATTACCGATCAGCAAGTTACGAATTCGTCCGGCGTGCAAAGTCTTTCTTCCGCGAATCCCTTCACAATTTCGGATTTATCGAACATCTGGATTCTTTGCGATGTCTATGAAAACGATCTTGCTAGTGTCAGGCTGGGCGAGACTGCCGACATCACGGTGAGCGCGTATCCAGGACGCACGTTTAGCGGGCGCATCAGCAACATCGGAGCGATTCTCGATCCCAATATCAGGACGGCGAAAGTTCGCATCGAATTGAAGAACCCGGGGCTGATGCGTCCGGGCATGTTCGTCACCGCGACCTTTCACGGTTCCAAGACAGAAAAACACGCAGCAGTTCCGGCGTCGGCGATCCTTCACCTGCACGATCGCGACTGGGTGTATGTCCCGGAGGCTGGCAGCGATCGCAATGCCTTTCGGCGTGTGGAAGTGAAGGCCGACGGCATGCTGCCAAATAACGTGCAGGAAATTTTGTCGGGATTGACGCCGGGCCAGCAAGTGGTAACCAACGCGCTGGAATTGCAGAACACTGCGGAGCAGTAAATGATTCGTGGACTTGTAGATTTCGCGCTCGACAACCGCTTCATCGTGCTTACGATTGCGGTCGTCCTCCTTTTCTGGGGCGCGATTTCATTTCACAATTTGCCGGTAGAAGCGTATCCCGACGTTGCGGACAACTACGTTCAAATCATCACGCAATGGCCCGGAAGAGCAGCGGAAGAAGTGGAACAGCAAGTCACCATTCCGATCGAAATCCAGATGAACGGCATTCCGAACCTCACCCATCTTAGGTCCGTGTCGCTGTTCGGACTGTCCAGCCTAACACTGATCTTCGACGACGAGTCTTCCAATGACTGGAATCGGCAGAAAGTTCTTGAAAGGCTCTCGCAGGTGACGCTGCCTGCAAACCTGCAGCCGGTGATAGGTAGTGACTATAGCCCAGTCGGTCAAATTTATTTCTATACGCTGAAAAGCACGAATCCTCAATACGATTTGATGGACTTGAAATCGATTGAAGATTGGACGCTGGAGAAACAGTTTAAATCCGTCCCGGACGTGGTGGACGTCTCCAGTTTCGGCGGTGTCACCCGCGAATATCAAGTTCTAGTGGACCCCGAAAAGCTAATCGCTTATGGCCTAAGTCTTAGCCAAGTAGAACAACAGCTTTCCAATAACAACCTCAACGCAGGTGGAAGTTTCATCGAAGAAGGCCAGCAGCAAATCAATGTGCGCGCGGTTGGATTGTACACAAGCGTCCAGGATATCGAGCAAACCGTCTTAAAAGCTCAGAATGGCACGCCGTTGCGTGTGAAGGACATCGCTACGGTGGTGCAAGGTCCCAAAATCCGGCTGGGACAGATTGGAAAAGCGATTCATCGCGAAGACGGCAAAGTAATCGATGACGATGATGTGGTGGAAGGCATCGTGCTCCTGCGCAAGGGCGCGGAATCCGAACCCACGCTGGAGGCCATTCATAAAAAAGTGAACGAACTGAACAACGGGATCCTTCCACCCGGAGTCAAAATCGTTCCTTACCTGGACCGCAGCGACTTGGTGCATTTTACAACTCACACAGTTCTTCACAATTTGACCGAAGGAATCATACTGGTCGTCATCATTCTGTTTTTATTTCTCGGGAACGTTCGTGGCGCGTTTATTGTGGCGCTCACCATTCCGTTTTCGCTGCTCTTTGCCTCCATTTGCCTCGACCTGCGGCACATCCCGGCAAACTTGCTGTCGCTCGGCGCGCTCGATTTTGGAATGGTCGTGGATGGCGCTGTGGTGATGGTAGAGAACATCGTGCGTCACATGAGTGGGCATGACGCCAGTTCGAAAACGATGATGCAATCGGTTCGCGACGCCACGCATGAAGTGCAGCGGCCGGTATTTTTTGCGATTGCCATCATTATTACCGCCTACATGCCGATCTTCACGCTGCAGCGCGTGGAAGGGCGCTTGTTCAGGCCCATGGCCTGGACGGTTGCCTTCGCGCTATTGGGCGCGCTCATTTTTTCCATGTTGATTGCTCCTGTGCTCTCTAGCGTTTTCTTTCGCAACGGGATTCGCGAGTGGCATAACCCGGTCTTGGCGTTTTTGACCAAGCACTACCGCGCCGGAGTGCGTTGGGCCATCGAGCACCGTTTTATCACTGTGGGTGCAGGCGTGGCAGCCCTCTGCCTGATGCTATTTCTGACCTTTAGCAGTGTGATCGGTTCTGAATTTCTCCCGCATCTTGACGAAGGAGCGATATGGGCCCGCGGAACCCTGGCGCCTAGTACGGGTCCCACCGAAGGAACGCGTGTGGTAAATCAAGCCCGCGTGGTATTCGCCGAATTTCCCGAGGTAACGCAGGTCGTCTCGCAAGTGGGCCGGCCGGATGACGGCACTGACACTACCGGCTTCTTCAATACGGAATATTTTGTGGACTTGAAACCAAAGAATCAGTGGCGGCCCGTCTTTCACCAAAATAAAGATGAACTGATCGCCGCGATGGATCGCGAACTGGAAAAGATTCCCGGCGTGATTTGGAACTTTTCTCAACCGATCGAAGACAACATGGAAGAAGCCGTCTCCGGCGTGAAAGGCGAGCTTGCTGTGAAGTTGTACGGCGACGATCTGAGGCTGCTGGAAGAAAAGGGCGATCAAATCGTAAATGTAATGAGCCAGGTAAAGGGCGTACAAGATCTAGGCCTGTTTCGAGTTCTGGGCCAACCTAACCTGAACTTCGTTATCGATCGCGCTGCGGCCGCTCGGCACGGGATCAACGTCTCCGATGTGCAGGACGCGATCCAAACCGCGGTTGGCGGCAACGCCGTGAGCCAGGTACTAAAAGGAGAACAACGCTACGACCTCGTGGTGCGTTATCAAGCCCCGTATCGCGAGACCAAAGAAGCCATTGAAAATATACGTTTGCTGGCGCCTTCCGGTGAACGCGTTTCGCTAGGCCAGCTTTGCAAGGTGGAAGTGGTGGACGGTGGCTCTGAAATCTATCGCGAAGGGAACTCCCGCTACGTTGCAATCAAATACAGCGTGCGAGGCCGCGACCTCGGTAGCACGGTGGAAGAAGCCATGAAGAAAGTCGAGCGGCAGGTAAAAGTGCCGCGAGGCTATCGTCTGGATTGGGCCGGGGAATACGAAAGTCAGAAACGGTCTGAAAAGCGCTTGCTGATTGTTCTGCCGATTACCATCCTGGTGATTTTCATCATTTTGTACGTGATGTTTGGCTCCTGGAAGTGGGCCGCGCTGATTCTGGGTGTCGTGGTTCTCGCGCCGTTGGGCGGATTGTTGGCGCTGCTGATTACTGGAACGCATTTCAGCGTTTCTTCCGGCGTGGGATTTCTGGCGTTGTTTGGCGTGTCGGTGCAAACCGGCGTGATCATGCTGGAATATATTAACCAGTTGCGCGCGCGCGGACATTCCATTGAAGACTCCGCAATTGAAGGAGCAGTCCTGCGCCTTCGTCCCATTATGATGACGATGCTGGTTGCCACGCTCGGATTATTGCCGGCCGCCACGTCGCACGCGATTGGCTCCGATTCTCAGCGGCCTTTTGCGATTGTGATAGTTGGCGGCCTGATCGGCGCATTGGCGATGAGCATTTTTCTTTTGCCGACCATGTATGTCTGGATCGCGGCCGAGGGAGACAAGCTGCCCGCGCCGGAAGAGTCTTTTGAAGTTTAGAACGTTCGTTTTCTTGGATCGAGTAGCCAAATGGTCATCTTCGTGTAAAATCGGGCCGAAAGTTTGCTGCAGTTGGTAACAGAGGGCCGCCGAACAATGAAGAAAGAAGAAGTCCGCGCTCGCATCGAGGAAATCGGCATCATTCCCGCGATTCGTGTATCCACGGCGGAAGACGCGCGTTTCGCCGCCGAAGCCGTTTCTCGTGCCGGAATTCCCATCGTGGAGATCAGCATGACCGTGCCGGGAGCCATCGATGTGATTTCTCATTTGGCGGCGCAAGCGAAAGACATGATTGTCGGCGCCGGTTCGGTGATTGACCTCGAAACCGCGCAACGCTGCCTTGCCGCCGGAGCAAACTTCCTGACCAGCGATGGACTGGATGTAAAAGTCGTGGAACTCGCGGTGAAGGAAAATATCGCGGTGTTACCCGGCGCTTTGACGCCCACAGAAGTGATCGCCGCCTGGAAAGCCGGCGCGGACTTCGTCAAGGTGGTTCCGTGTTCGCAAGTAGGCGGCGACAGTTATATTCGAGCGCTGAAGGCCATGCTTCCGCATGTACCGTTGATTGCGGCAGGCGGGGTGAATCAGCAGACCGCGGTAAACTTCATTTTGGCAGGCGCCAGCGCGCTCGGAGTCGGCACCGAATTAATTTCAAAGGAAGCGATTCGCCTGCGTCAGGCTGAGCGAACTCGCGTGCTGGCTCAAAGATTCCTGGGCTACGTCAAAACCGCTCGCGCCCAAATGGGCCACCGCAGCGAACCCGTCACTGCCCGCAAGTAAATTCGCATCCTGTTGTCTTCCGCGTGAGAGAAACTTGTTGCCTCCCATGTTTGGCGACTCTCCGCTCGTTTGTCAGAATAAAACGCGCAGTGGGCGTGTAGCTCAGTTGGGAGAGCGCATCGTTCGCAACGCAAAGAAACGCTCAGCAAACAAAGGGGATAATGCACAACTCTTTTGAATGCTTTGCACCGTCGAGCACGCCTAAGCAAGCCCGAGCACGGTCTGGAAAGAAAAACTGACACAAAAACTGACACAAAAACTGACACACCTCAGTGGGCGTTTAGGGCGTTAGAATTCCTAGCAGCATTCCTTTCCCGCGCTGCATCTAGTGACTCTCCTAGCCGTAACCTTCAGGCTGCGATCCGCCCGCCGGAAAAGAGCAAAGCCCTTAAATGGAAAACAAACGGACAACGGAAAATGAAAATGTTTCTAACGCGAACGGACGCGAATTTATTCACGGCTATTGCTTCTGCCCGATGACAATTCGGATGATATCGCTGGGTAAACGCGGGTCGGCAATTCCTTGACCTGCGCCGAATGCTTCCATAAGAGCTGCACTTGCCGACTCGTTGACGTGACTCGAAGAAGGGAAGGGAATCCCCGTCTTGGTATTAACACTCAATCCATACCATGCTCCCGATCTCACGGCCAATGGCGCACCTGGAATATTATTTCCCCCCTCAAGGGCATCATTCTCCCGCAGAGGTCTGAGGTCGGCGAACGTCCATCCTTGTCCTACCAAAATGCCCTTCAGGAGGAATCCGTAGGTGTACGCCTCCTCGTCTTCTGGCGAGTAAACGATTTCAAATCGTGAGACGGGCTTCCCTTTAAGTTTATTCGCCATCTCCTTTCCGTCACCTAAAATCACGTTTCGCCAGCGTGAATGAAGTTTATTTTCTAAGTCAGCGGCGCGCTGATTAGCTAAGGCGGCATTCTCATTCGCTTGAGCGACTTCTAAACGATATAGCTGCGAGGTTCGGACAAGACCTAAAAGTTCGAGTGCCAATCCCCCTAAAAGAATAAGCGTAGACCATTTTGTGACTGTTCGTCGCTTCTTCTCGTCTTCCGCGCGCTGGAAAATATGGAACTCGGCTAGGAACTCCCCAAACACCCCAAGGATTACTATGGCTGCACCGATGTCCTCTGCCAACTCCCAGCGATTGAGCGGGGTTGCAAGCCAAGCCAAGAGCCCTGAGAATATCCGAGACATAAAGTTGCGGTGAGTTTATCCAAATCGGACTATTGCGTCAAAAACGCCTGCAAAAATAAACGGGATTCTGCCGTGGGGGGCGGGAATCGCTCAGTGTCGCCCTTACTGGAATACGGTGTGCCGTTCGAGGGCGTGCTCGGAAAAGCAGCCTGAAAAGATTCGAGGCCAGGAGTGTCAAATTCCTGGCCTCTAGATGGGTCTACGGTTCCCATCACTTCACGTATTTCATTAACGTGGACCGAGATACCATTTCGCAGGTTTAACGTCACTGTGAGGACGCGAAGTCTCGTTGGTTTTAGCGTCTCTAACGACGGACGAGATACCCCAGTACACGGCGACGATTGCTAGCAGGTCTCGGCAGACCGACTTCTGACACTTAACTGAGCCGAATCTGCAAAAACAACGGTGGTGCACCACCGCGAAGTAGTCACAGCCTGAACGTCGCCAAGCCGTCTCACATGTCCTCGGACTACTCGCACTGACTAGCGACAGGACCTATCAAAAGGGCTTTCAAAAAGCACCTCCAGACAGGCAGTTCCCGTCTCTGCAATGTTCCCCGAAACGGTGAACTGAATCAAGCAAAAATGCTTTGCCGCCCTAGAACCTTTCTGCCGGAATACCCCTTTGGCACTTCCACGTTTAGGTATAGGGTGGCCCCCGCTGCACTCCAAACGGAGGCAAGCCAAAAAGGAGAATCCCCGTGAAACAGAAAAAGGAGCAAAAGAAGAAAATTGAGAAAGTCGAAAAGCAGCTGCGAACGGCCAAGATTATCGCGCCTACATCGGCAGCGGCTCAGGTCGCTAGATTCCTCGTTAAGAACTTTCCCAAAGATGCGATGCGGATCGCCGCTGGAATGGAGTCCGCATCAGATGGCAAGAGCATGCGCCGTAGGCTGGGCCGCATTAAAAAAGAAGTGGCAAGCGCCAGCGCAGCCGCCTAACGAAAAACAAAGACGCCCCGCGTCGGTGCTTGTAACACTGACTGACGCGAGGCTAACCAAAAGGCTAACTCAGACGTACCACATCGGTACTCACGCCGTAAATCAGAAACTTCGCCATCTTTACTGAGTACACAAAGCAGACCATGCAGATCAAGATAATGTGCCCCGACCTTTCACCACGACCGCCGTGATAGAATCCACTCCCGCAAGGAGCATGGTTAGCCTTTTCAGCCAATGAGTGATACTGCTGCGACCCCGCATAGGGATTTCTCGTCGCTCGTACGGGCGATGATCGAGAAGTTGCGTGCCAAGCTTCTTGATTTATCACTGTCAAACCGGCTTTTAAATTTCAAGCCTTCCGAGAAATCCAAGACTCATATTCTGATCGTTGATGAGATTCCCGAAGTACTTTTCGCGAAGCTTGAGTCAGGGAAGGAACTGGAGTTCGCTTCGATCGAAGAGCCGGATATGGAACCTGCCGATGAGCGAACCCGGGAGTTCATCGAAGAATTCAAACAGGCAGAGACCACCGATACAATTTACCTCGAACAGTTAGACAAGTTGGGAAAACGACCCTCCCGAAGGCAAATTTCAAACCTTAAACGCGGCTTGCGCGACCGAGTACGTTTGTCTTTGGGACTAAATCCCCTTGTCAAGCCGACGGTTGCAGACCGAGCGCGAGAACTAGGTATCAACCCCAACTACGATTTACCTCGTGAGATAGGCGGTGAGACTTCGACGCGATCCGACTCGAAAATCCAAACACTGCTATATCGCGAAAACATGGAAATCAAGCTTTCCGCAATCCGCGAAGCTGACAAAACATTGCTGGACGATGCCGGTGTAAACGCCTTATATGCGACTTTCGGTGCGGTTGAATGGTACGAGTCGTCGGATTCGGATCTCCCGGTGTACGCCCCGCTTTTGTTTGTCCCGGTCGAGATATACCGCGAACTCGACCGCGGCGTTTACCGGTACCTGCTTAAGTCGAGAGACGATGATATAGAAACAAACCAAGCTTTCGCCGAGCTGATAAGAGCAACGCATGGTTTGGAATTGCCCTCGTGGAATTCCGAAACAAAGGTCTCGCAATATTTCGAGCAATTGGAGCAGCTGTTGCTATCACAGCGACGGTGGCGTCTCCGGCGATGGGTGACAGTCGGTCTCTTCACATTTGCCAAGATAGCGATGTATCGAGACCTCGACACGAACCGGTGGGCAGGGGGCCTCGAATCTCACGGTATCTTGAACGACTTGCTCGCCGGAGCGGAATCGATTTCAGAAGCTACCCTAGCACCGGACTATGAGATTGATTCCCCCTCAATCGCGAACAAACACCACATTTTGGTAACAGATGCAGATTCTTCTCAACACAGCGCACTGATCGACGCGCTCGAAGGTAAAAATCTGGTGATACAGGGACCTCCCGGTACCGGGAAGTCCCAAACCATAACAAACATAATTGCGGCTGCGATGAACGAGGGCAAGAAAATCCTGTTCGTTGCAGAGAAAATGGCGGCCTTAAAAGTCGTAAAGGATCGCTTAGATAGTTTTGGTTTGGGACAATTTTGTTTGGAAGTCCATTCAAACAAGACTCGGAAAACAGCAGTCCTGAAATCGTTTGAAGACAGACTAAATCAACCCTCCCCATCTTTGGAAATCAGGCAACTACAGCAGTCGATCGAATCTTATGACCAAACGCGATTAGAACTGATTCACTATTCTAATAAAATGAAAGAGCAAGTAGGTGAAACGGGTCTCACGGTCCACGAAGTACTACGCGGAAACTGCGTACGTATTAAGCTTGGCGAGGAGCTGCCACTGGGTTTGCGTAGGGCGCGCGTCTTGGAACCGATGACGGTAACAGAAGGGCGCAGGTCCGAAATGAAGGATCTCCGCGAAGGACCTGCAATCTCGTGCTACTCCCGTAAACGCCTGGGGAACCTTAACAAAACATCCTTGGCGTGGCCTTGACAATGAAGATCTGGACGTTTTTCAATCAGACGAACTGCAAGCTGAACTCGCGTCGTGGAGTCAGGCGCTCGGAGTACTGCAAAACAAAATAGCCGAACTAAACAAGTCAACGGAATGGGGGAGCGAAGATCGGCCAAAAAGCGCAGAAACCTTCGTGGCCGCAGTGCGTGCATTACCTGAAATGCCGGATGGCGTGGTTGAGCGCATCATTCAGAAAGCTGCTACGAATTCGGGTCGCACACTGTTGGGAGATTTAATCCGTGACCTTGAAAATCTAACGCGCATTAGCGGGCATCTTTCGGCGGTATTCCGCGACCGTCGGTCGCTAAATGAAGACGATGTTGAAGACGTGCATTCCGCTCTCGCTATTGCGCGCGATTTGAAACTACAAGTTCTCACGGTAGGGGCTATCGGGGACTTGCGGCTGGAGCAAGAGCAGTCGATCAAGCGGCTCAGGCAGGGTCTAGCAACATCTGCTGAGTTTGCACGATTATTCGAACTGCGCACTTTGACTATCTCCGACGTAGAGAGCCTTATCGCGGCGATCGGTCTTCTGGCGGATATTCCTGAACAACTGTTGCGAATGCGGGAACCGTCCGTTGTCTCAGAAGGGTCGGGCAAGGTCCTAGAACGGGGACTTGAGCAGACCGAATCACTTCGCAGAACCCGAATTGCGGTCATGGAGGATTTTCGCCTCACTTCCCTCCCAACTCTGCCGGAAATAAAAAACGCTGCAAATACCCTACAGACGTCTGGTTTTTTCGCGAGACTTTTCAGTTCGAAATATCGTAGCGCGCGTCATCTTTACGAATCTATCGCACGGGTGAATGGCAATCGGCGCAAGCGCCAACCGGCTGACGAACTAACCCGACGCAATATAAAAGGGCGCCCCTTTTGGAGTAGGGTTTTGAGTGTTTGGCTCGAACCCACAACAGAAAGGAGCGCCCTCAATGGATAGCAGAAAGTATATCGGCATGGATGTGCACAA
>Ga0182015_10002568_pt1 | contig 21622 bp, 22 predicted proteins | sample 712P3MmetaG_FD_120478 | JGI IMG/M metagenome (GOLD analysis project Ga0182015, IMG submission 120478) | Permafrost microbial communities from Stordalen Mire, Sweden - 712P3M metaG | ecosystem: Environmental > Terrestrial > Soil > Wetlands > Permafrost | place: Sweden: Stordalen | collected...
AAGTCGCCCTCGATCTCGAAGTCCTCGTCGTCGATCGGACGCACCGACGTCGAGGAGAACGTGATCTGCGGGTGCTGGTCGGCGTCGAAGAAGTCCGCCGAGCGCAGGTGGCCGTCGCGCTGGGGCTCGCGCGTGTCGACGCTTGCCGTCTGCACGCTGCCATGTGCGTTGACGCCATCGGGGGTCACCTCGAGCGTGCCCTCGAACTCCTTGAACTGGCCCTTGACGGTCGCGATGCCGAGGTGTTTGACCTGGAATTCGACGCTCGAGTGGACGGGATCGACCTTCCACGTGCCGGTCGGAAGGGGGGTCTGCGTGGCGGTTGACTCGGGTGTTGACATTGGGATCTCCTCGTTCGGAAGGCTCGCTGTGTCCCTCGTGGGGTATGTGATGCCTCGACGGTAGCAAAAATACTTGCGCCTACAACTATCTTCCACGCGTTTGCATCTCCCGCGCGGCTCAGCGCGGCTGCACGACGAGCGTCTGAAAGGCGCGTCCCACAGGACCGTGGACGTCGTGCAGCACGCTCTCGGCGAGGCCGGTGCCGCCGGCGTGCAACAGCGTGCGCGCGGCGAGGCCGATCCACTCGCCGCGCGGCTGGCGCTGCAGGTGGATCGCGAGATCGGCGTTGATGAACAGGAAGCGCTCGAACGGCAGCTCCGCGCTGACGCCATTGCCGAAGTCGGCGGTCGCGGCCAGACGCGCGAGCGCGGTCAGCTCGCGGCCCTCGAGCAGTGGATGGCGCAGGCGCATCCACACGCGCCCGGGACCCGACTCCCGCGGGTCGCTGAGCCAGCGCATCTCCATCGCGCTCGCGGCGAAGCTCGCGCGGTCGATGTTGTCCTCGTCGAGCGCGAAGCGCACCGGCCTGCCCCGCTCGGGCGGGGGCAGCGCATCCGATGGCGCGTGCGCCTCGGCGGCCACCTCCGCGGAGACCTCCTGCACGCGCAGCGCGCTCGCGCGGCAGACGACCTGCTCGCCGGCGCTCAGCTCGGCGGCCAGCTCCTGCACGCGCCGTCCGGGGCGGACGATGCGCGTGGACAGCGTCAGCGGCGCGAACGGGATCGGGCGCAGCAGCTCGAAGCCGAGGCGCGCGATCCGCAGCTGCGATCCGGGCTCGACACGCTCGAAGGCGTCGGCGATCAGCGCCGCGGGCGCGCCGCCGTGAAGCGCCTGTGGGTCCCAAGGTCCGCGGGCGTGCTCGGTCGGCATGAAGCTCTGCTCGTCGGCGATGAAGATCGTGGCGCTCATCGCCAGCTCACTCTGGCAGCCGCGCGACGAAGTCGGCGAGCCTGCCGGGGTCGCGCAGCGGCGCGCCGTGGCCGAAGCACGCAAGGCGCGGGCGCAGCGCCGCGAGTCGTCGCGCCGAGGCGCGGTTGCGGGCGGGGTCCGGCGTGAGCACGGCCGGTGGCTCGTGCAGGCCGGGGATGCCGGTCCTGACGTTGACGTTGTTGAGCACGTCGCCGAGGATCAGCACGCGGTCGGACTCGCGCCAGTAGGCGAGGTGCCCGCGCGAGTGGCCGGGCACCTCGAGCACGGTGAAGCCGGCGACCTCGTCGCCCTCGACGAGCGCTCTTGCGACGGGATGCGGCGGCCCGGTCCAGAAGCGGCGCTGCAGCTTGTTGACCCACGTGGGCGCCTGCGAGCTGTAGACCCCGTCGATGCTCTCCATCGCGGGCACGTCGCCCTGGCCGCACCACAGGGGGATCCGCAGGCGCTCGCAGATCGCGTGGCTCGAGCCCTGGTGGTCGGGGTGGGCGTGGGTGAGCGCGTGCGCGCTCAGCGTGTGCCCGGCGAGCTCGCGCATGATCCGCTGCTCGCCCTGGCGCGTGGCGGCGTCGATCAGGACGTCGCCGACGAGGTACACGTTGATCGCGTTCGGCGGCCAGCCGCGCAGCAGCTGGACCCCGTCTGCGAGCGTCTTCATGTGCGCGACGCCTCCCAGGAGAAGCCGCGCACCGCGAAGTACAGGCCGAACACGCCCCAGATCGCGATTACGGCGAGCGCGTCGAGATGGCTGCCGAGGCCGCCACCGCTCACCATCGCTCCCGACAGGCCGCCGATGAGCGGCTTCAGCGGCAGCGCTTCGGCGATCGTGCGCACGAAGCCGGGGGCGCTCGATGAGTCGAACACGTAGAAGGAGATCGCGACGACGGGCAGGAACACGGCGTTGACGTACGCGGCGGTCGACTCGAAGTTGGGGATCGCGTGCGCGAAGGCGACGCCGAGCGCGGCGAAGCAGACGACGCCGACGACGACGAATACGACGAGCGAGGCCCAGTGCTGGGGCCAGCCGATGCCGAAGAACGCGCGCCCGGCGAGCTCGATGATCGCGATCTGCAGCACCGTGTTGGTGACGGCGTTCGCGGCGACGCCGCCGAAGTAGGAGATCGTCGGCAGCGGCGTGCCGCGGATGCGCTTGAGCACGCCGCGCTCGCGCAGGAAAACGATGTTGTAGGCGAGCGCCGTGAACGTGGTCGACATCACGCTCATGCCGGCGATCATCGGCACGAGCCGGTCGAGCTGGTGCTGGTTGCCGCTGAGCGCCGCGCCGGCGCCGGCGAGGAACAGCAGCGGCAGCACGAAGTTGAAGAACGCGGCGCTCGGGTTGCGCCAGAACATCTTGCGCTCGAGGCGATATTGGCGCCAGCTGAGGGCGAGCGCGTCAGGCACGGCTCGCCTCCCGGCGGGACTCGCCTTCGCTGGCGGCGGCGGGCGCATCGGCATCGTCATCGGTTTCTGCGGTCAGCTCCAGGTAGACGTCCTCGAGCGTCGGGCGCCCGACCGACAGCTCCCGCAGGCGCCGCCCGCCGGCGAGCGCCGCGCCCGTGAGCTCGTGCAGCAGCGCGGTCGGGTCGTCGGTCTCGTGCTCGATCAGCTTGCCGTCCTGGCCGCGGTAGGCGATGCGGTAGTGCGCCGCGCCGCCGGGGGGGTGGGCCATCAATTCTCGCGGCGGGCCGATCGCGAGCACGCGACCGTCCTTGACGATCGCGACGCGGTCGGCGAGCGCCTGCGCCTCCTCCAGGTAGTGCGTCGTCAGCAGGATCGTCTTGCCGAGCGCACGCAGCGAGCGCACGGTCTCCCAGGCGGCGCGGCGCGCCTCGGGGTCGAAGCCCGTCGTGGGCTCGTCGAGGAAGATCAGCTCGGGGTCGCCGACGAGCGCCAGCGCGAAGTCCAGGCGCCGCAGCTGCCCGCCGGAGAGCTTGCGACTGCGCTCGTCGGCCTTCTCCTCGAGGCCGGCGAGCGCCAGCACCTCCTCGACGTCGCGCGGATGCGGGTAGAAGCTCGCCCAGTGCGCTAGCGCCTCGCGCGGGGTGACGTGGCTGTAGATGCCGCCGGACTGCAGCACGATGCCGATCCGCCGGCGCAGCTCGATCGAGCGGTGCGCGGGGTCGTGGCCGAGCACGGAGACCTCGCCGCTCGTGCGCGTGCGGTAGCCCTCGAGGATCTCCACGGTCGTCGTCTTGCCGGCGCCGTTGGGGCCGAGCAGCCCGAACACCTCGCCGCGCTCGACGTTGATGTCGATCCCGCGCACCGCGTCGTAGTCGCCGTAGCGCTTACGCAGATCGCGTACCTCGATCGCCGGCACTTCTACCAGTGCACGCCCCGCGTCAGCGTCGCCATCGCGATCTGCTCGAACGACGCCCGCTCCTCGACGTCGGCGTGGCCCTTGGAGGCAGCCGAGTCGGGGAACACGCGGTAGGCGAGGTGCAGCAGCCGATCGACGGTGCTCGGCGAGAGCGTGTAGGCGACCTCGCCGAACTTGCCCATCCACGTGCCCATCTCCTTGGGCCGCGCGCGCAGCGCCTCGCAGATCATGTCGGCGGCCTCCTCCGGGCTGATCGCGGGGAAGGCGTCGTACATCTTCGTGGGCGCGATCATCGGCGTGCGCACGAGCGGCATGTGGATCGTGGTGAAGGTGACGCCGTCGCCGATCACCTCGGAGGCGACGACGCGCGTGAACGCGTCGAGCGCGGCCTTCGAGGCGACATATGCCGAAAAACGCGGCGGGTTGGTCTGCACGCCGATCGAGGAGACGTTGACGATGTGCCCGGAGCCGCGCTCGCGCATGTGCGGCAAGAGGCCGATGATCAGCTTGACCGCGCCGAAGTAGTTGAGCTGGATCGTGCGTTCGAAGTCGTGGAAGCGCTCGTAGCTGAGCGCGATCGAGCGGCGGATCGAGCGCCCGGCGTTGTTGACGAGCATGTCGATGTTGCGGTGGTCGGCGAGCACGCGCTCGAGCAGCCGTTCGATCGACTCGATGTCGGCGATGTCGGCGGCGTACACGTACGCGGTGCCGCCGCCCGCGACGATCTCCGCGCGCACCTCCTCGAGCTTGTCGACGTTGCGCGCAACCAGCAGCGGCACGCCGCCGGCCTCCGCGACCTTCAGCGCGGTCGAGCGCCCGATGCCGGAGGAGGCGCCGGTGATCAGCACGTGCTTGCCGTCGAGCGCCTGTTTGAGCGTCGCGCCGCGACGCAGCTGGTTGTCCATCTCGCGTTCCCAGTAGTCCCACAGGCGCCCGACGTAGTCGTGCAGCGCGGGCGGTTGCTCCAGGGGCGTGCCCGCGAGAGCGCGCGCGGTCTCGCGCGTGTCGAAGCGCGGGACGAGCTCCATGTGCCCGAGCACCTCCGCGGGGATGCCGAGGTCGCGCAGCGCGAGCCCGCGCGCCTGGCGCAAGGGCGGCAGCGCGAGCGCCAGCTTCAGCGGCCACTTCGGCAGCGGGTCGATCAGGCGTTTGTCGATGCTCACCGCGAACTTCGGCGCGTGCGCGACGCCCGCCAGCTCGTTGATCAGCTCATCCACTCGCTGCGCCCGCGGGTCGGTGAGGTGGAACGCGCGGCCGTCGAGCTTTGGCTCGTGCGCGATCTGCTCGAGCGCGCCCGCGACCCAGTCCACGGGGACGACGTTCGTGTAGCCGAGGTCGAGGCCCACGAGCGGCACCCACTCGGGTAGCAGCTGGCGAAGCCGCTGGATCGCCTTGAAGAAGTAGTACGGGCCGTCGATCTTGTCCATCTCGCCCGTCTGCGAGTCGCCGACGACGATCCCCGGCCGGTACACGCGCCAGGGGATGTAAGGCTGCTCGCGCACGATCCGCTCGGACTCGTACTTCGTGCGGTGGTAGGGCGAGGGCAGCCGCTGGCCCTCGTCGAACATGCTCTCGTCGAACACGCCCTTGTACGTGCCCGCGACCGCGATCGAGGAGACGTGGTGCAGATGTTTCGCATCGATTGCGCGCGCGAGTTCGACGGCGTGCGTGGTGCCGCCGACGTTGACCGCCGTGTTTCGCTCGGCGGGCGCCGTCATGTCGTACACGGCCGCGAGATGGAAGAAGTGCTCGATCTTGCCGCGCAGATCCGCGACTTGTTCCTTCTCGATGCCGAGCAGCGGCCGGCGCAGGTCGCCGATCACAGGCTTCACACGCTCGGCGGCGGAGGCGCCCGCGGTCATGCTCCAGCGCTCCACCAGGTCGTCCAGGCGGCCCGTCGAGCTGTCGCGCACGAGCACGTACACGTCGCCCTGGCGCAGCTCGAGGATGCGCTCCACGAGCCGCCGTCCGATGAAGCCGGTTGCTCCTGTGACGAAGTAGGCCATCGTGCAGCCGAGCATACCTGGCGGTGGGCGTCAGCGGGCGAAACAAGCTCCGCGGCGAGCCCAACGGTAATCGCTCACTACCGGCTCCTCAGAAGTGTGACCAAAGTGTGACAGCTATGTGCACACATAGATACAATCTGTGTATGGCTATTGATCTGTATTTGTGCGTATGGGAGGCTGCATGACGGTGAGACGAACGACGATCAATCTGGACTCGCAACTGGTCGCGGACGCGCGGGCAGTCCTGCACACGCGGAACACCACCGACACGGTGCACGACGCGCTGCGCGAGGTGGTGCGCCGAGAGGATCTGCGCCGGCTGACGGAATGGGAGCTGGAGGGACTGACGCTGGAGGGCATCAAGGAGATGCGGCGCTCACGCATGGAAACGAAGCCGTGGGGCAGGCTCGTCGACCAGTGATGCAGCTCGCTGACACCACCGCGTGGCATCTGTCACGCCGCGTCCACGAGTTGCGTGTTTCGTTTGACCAGAAGATCATGGGGGGAGCGATCGGCACGTGCGCAATGGTCACGCTGGAGCTTCTCCAGAGCGTTCGCAACGGTCTCGAGTTCGATCAGCGCAGGCGGCAGATGAGCAGGCTGCGTCAATGTCCGATCGCTGTGCCCGAGTGGGCGCGCGCGATAGACGTCTACCGGGAGCTGGCTCACCAGGGTGGCGCCCACCAGCGCAGCGTCGGCCACGCGGACCTGCTGATCGCGGCGGCCGCCGAGTCCGCCGGGATGGAGCTTCTCCACTACGACGAGGACTTCGAGCGCATCGCCGCGATCACCGGGCAGCCCACGCGTTGGATCGTGCCCCGCGGGAGTTTGTAGGTCAACGCCGTCTGTCAACGCCGTCCGCGCCAGTCGATCAGGCGTCGCGCACGACCTTCGCGCTGGCTCGACGCCGCGGGCTACGCCCCCGCGCCCGCCCCGCCGCGTCCCTCGCCGGCGGCGAAGCGCTGTGCCCCGCGCGCGCCGTCCTCGAACACTTCCGGCCCGGCGGCCGCCTCCAGCGCGAGCGCGTCGGCGAGCGGCATGCCGAAGCCCTCGATCGCGGCGCGGCGGTCGGCGAGCATCGTGCGTTGCGGGAAGCGTGCGAGCCCCTCGGCGAGCTCGAGCGCACGCTCGAGATGCGCTCCGGGTGCCACCACCTCCGTCAGCAGCCCCATCGCGAGCGCCTCCTGCGCGTCGATGATGCGCCCCGTGAGGATCAAGTCGAGCGCGCGGCCGAGGCCGACGATGCGCGGCAGGCGCTGGGTGCCGCCATCGATCAGCGGCACGCCCCAGCGGCGCTCGGGGTAGCCGAGCTTCGAGTCCTCCGTCGCTATGCGCAGGTCGCACCACAGCGCGATCTCCAGGCCACCGGCGAGGCAGAAGCCCGAGATCGCGGCGATCGTGGGCTTGGACGGCATCAGGCGCGTGAAGCCCATCGGCCCCTCCGCGCCCATCAGCCGTGCGACCATCGTCTCGGTTGCCTTGAGGTCGGCGCCGGCGCAGAAGGAGACACCGCCGGCTCCCGTCACCACCAGCACGCGCGCGTCGTCGTCGGCTTCGAAGCGCAGGTACGCGTCGTACAGCGCCGCCGCGGTGAGGCCATCGACGGCGTTGCGCCGATGCTGGCGGTCGATCGTGATGACGGCGGCAGCGCCGCGGCGCTCGTAGCCGACCGCGTCGACCGCGCCGGCCATCGGGCCGCTACCTACCAGCCGCCGCGCATGTGGCCGTTGCTCAGCAGCGCCTTGTGCGCGGCCTTGCGCGCATCCTTGCGCTTTTCCAGGTGGCGCAGGATCATGCTCGCGACGAAGATGAACGTCGGGAAGAAGATGACCAGGATGAAGCCCGCGTTGGTGATGACCTTGTCGTTCGTCGCCCCGTAGAAGCCGCGGCCGTCGTTGTAGGCGCTCGCCGCCGGCGCGAGCACGAGCGTCGCGAGCAGCGCGAGCGGGACGAGCGTTGCGAGCAGTCGGTTGCGCATCGGCGCGAGATCTTACCGGAGCAGGTAGCGGCACCGCGTGCCAGCCTCGGGCACGAAACCGAGCGCCTACCATCAGCAGCCGATGGCGCTTCTGATCGCTTCCGACATGCACAAGGACATCGCCGGGCAGCGGCTGCTGCGCGGCGTGTCGTTCAAGCTCGAGCGTCGCGAACGGTTGACGATCGCCGGACGCAACGGCGCCGGCAAGACGACGCTCTTGCGGATGCTCGCCGGCGAGACCACGATCGACCGCGGCGAGCTGAGCGTCGCCAAGGGCGTGCGCATCGCGCTGCACGATCAGCGGCCGCCGCGCGAGCGGGGGATGGCGCTGCGCGACTACCTGCTGTCGGGCTGCGCGGAGGAGCTGCAGATCGAGGCGCAGCTGGCAGAGCTCGAGGCGAAGATGGCGGGCGGCGCGAGCGACGAGGCGACGTACGACCGCTATGCGCGGGCGCAGGCGCGACTGGAGGCCCGCGGCGGCTACCTGTGGCGCAACCGCGCGACCGCGATGGCGCACGGCCTCGGCTTCCGCGACGCCGACCTCGATCGGGCGCTGGACACGTTCTCAGGCGGCCAGCTGACGCGCGCGTCGCTCGCCCGCGCGCTCGCCACGGGCGCTGACGTGCTGCTGCTCGACGAGCCGACCAACCACCTCGACATCGAGTCGCTGGAGTGGCTCGAGCAGACGCTCGTCGATCTCGACGCGGCCGTCGTGCTGGTGGCTCACGACCGCTGGTTCCTGGAGGCGGTCGGCACCGCCGTGCTCGAGCTGGAGGCCGGCCGCTCGCGCTTCTTCGCCGGCACCTGGCACCAGTGGCGCCGCGAGCAGGCCGCGCGCGAGATGGCGCTCGGCAAGGCGATCGACAAGCAGCAGGCGGAGATCGAGCGCATGGAGCGTTTCATCGAGCGCTTCCGCTACAAGGCGACGAAGGCCAAACAGGCGCAGTCGCGCGTGAAGAAGCTGAACAAGATCGAGCGGATCGAGCGCGACCCGCGCGATGGCAAGGGCCTCGACTTCGCGTTCTCGGCTCCCGAACGATCGGGCCGGGTGATCTTCGAGCTGAGCGATGGCCGCATCGAGATCGCCGAGGCCAAGGGCGGGCCGCTGGTGCTGCTGGAGCACGTCGAGCTGTGGCTCGAACGCGGGGAGCACGTCTCGCTCGTCGGCCCCAACGGCACCGGCAAGACGACGCTGATCGAAACGCTCGCCGGTCGCCGGCCCCTCGGGGCGGGCAAATTGAGCACGGGGCACAACGTCAAGGTCGGCTACCTCTCCCAGCACGCCGAGGAGCTCGGCGCCGGCGGTCCGCCGGAGCAGAGCGTGCTCGACGCGGCGCAGCGTGCGACGGGCTTGAACCCGGGCAGGGCGCGCGCGCTGCTCGGCGGCTTCCTGTTCTCGGGCGAGGACGCCGAAAAGCCGCTGAGCGGGCTCTCCGGCGGCGAGCGCCGGCGCCTGTCGCTGGCGGTGCTCGTGCACTCGAGCGCCAATGTGCTGATCGTCGACGAGCCCACCAACCACCTGGATATCGAGAGCCGCGAGGCGCTGGAGGACGCGCTGCGCTCGTTCGGAGGCGCGATCCTGCTCGTCTCCCACGACCGCGCGCTGCTCGACGCAGTCGGCACACGCACAGTCGCGATCGAGGACGGCGCGCTGCACAGCTACGAAGGCGGCTGGCCCGAGTACGTGCGCGTCCGCGACGAGCGCCGCGCGGCGGCGTCGGGCCCGGCGGGCAACGGTGCGGCGCCCGTGTCGGCGCCGTCGACGGCGGCCGCCAATGGCTCCCACGGTGCGGTCGTGGGATCGCGCTCCGCGGCCGGCGCCGGCGGCGCTCCTCTCGCAGGCGACGGTGCCGCGCCGGCAAAGAAGGCCAAGCCCCGGGCCGGCCGCAAAGGCCCCTCCAAGAACCGCCTGAGCGCCCAGCAGCAGGCCGAGCACGCGATCGAAGAGGCGGAGGCGGCGCTAGGTGCGCTCGAAGCCGAGCTGACAGACCCGGCTGCTTGGGCGACGCGCTACGAGTCCGCGAAGTCCGAAGCGCGCCACACGGCCGCCACGCGCGCGGTCGAGGACGCCTACGCGCGGCTGGAGTCACTGGTCGACTGAGCCTCAGACGGTGCGAATGCGCGCGTGCGTGTCGGTCGCGTCGAGCAATCGTCTGAGGTCGTCGGGGTCGCTGGTGAGGACGGTGTCACCGTTCTGCACGAGCAGTGCGATTGCGGCGTCGGCGATATCGGTGGTGCCGCTTCGTGCCAGCAGGAGCCCGCAGCGCCGGGCGGCGAGCGTATCGAGGGGCCGCTCGAGGAACCCAGCGAGTGCTCGGGTGAGTCTCACCTGTCGAGCGGGATCGCGCCAGGCCTGAGCGACGCACGCAGATGACGTGATCGCCTCGTCGCCGTGCTGCGCGGCGACGGCTAGCAGGGCGATCACGGTGCGATCGCCGCGATCGAGGGCGATCAGCGCGCCGGCGTCGAAGACGACGGCAGCCATCTCCGGGCCTCGCTCAGCTCGTCCTCGGTGAAGGGCCCTCCGGTTTCCGCGGCGATCTCATTTGCGACGGCGTACAGCGTGTCGGCGCGCAGGCGAGCGGCCGCGGCCTCGGCGAGCCAGCCGGACACTCCGGTTCTACCAGCGGCATCACGGACACGCTGGTACAGATCATCCTCGAGGCTCACGCTGATCTTTGCCACGAGGCGATGGTAGCACCACTGATCCTACCTCTCGATGCGGCGGCGTGATCCAGGCTGATCCGCGTCTGTGCCGGCTGTGTGAGACGAATCGAGAGCTAATCTCTACGTGTGAGCGCTCAGCTGAAGACGGCGCGCAACGTCGCGATCATCCTGGCGATCGCGGCGGCCGTCTACTTCATCCCGGGCGGCGGGCGCGCGGCGGGCACGTTCGAATCCGCCCTGTGGGTGGCGTTCGGCATCGGCATCGCCTTTCTCGCGCTGCGCATGTACCGCGAACACCACATCACGCTGTTCGGGCTCGGCGACCGCCACCGCGGGCTGCTGTATGGGGCTGTCGTGGTGGGCGTGTTCGCGTGGGTGGTGCGCAAGCGCATGTGGTACGTGCTGCAGGTGCGCGGCGGCGAACTCGTTCAGGGGCACCGCTGGGACGGCGTGGGCGAGCTCGGGTGGTTCGTGCTGGTAGGGCTCGTCGTGTACTCGCTGCTGATCGTCTACCGCCACGCGCGCTCCTATTGATGACGGCTCGGGCCCTCGGGAGCGAGGGTCCTGCCGGCGCCTATCCTCGGAGCGATGGCCGGGACCGAAGAGCTGACCGATAGCGAGCGCGCGGGCGAGGCGAGCGCGAGCCTCCTCGCGCAGCGGCGCGCGCTGCCCGATCAGCCGGGCGTGTACCTGTTCAGGGACGCGCGCGGACGCGTGATCTACGTCGGCAAGGCGAAGTCGGTGCGCAAGCGTGTCGCGTCGCACTTCTCCAAAGCGCAGGTGGGCGGGCGGGGATCCGGTTCACCGGGTCACGCCGAGATGGTGGCGAGCGTCGAGCACATCGAGTGCGTGGTCGTCGCGACGGAGGCGGAGGCGCTGCTGGCGGAGCAGAGCTTCATCAAGCAGTACCGCCCGCGCTTCAACATCCGCTTGCGCGACGACAAGTCCTACCCGTTCATCGCGATCTCGCTCGACGAGGATTTCCCGCGTGTGTACTTCACGCGCGAGCGCCACCGCGCGGGGCGCGCGTACTTCGGCCCGTACTCGAACGCCAAGCGCGTGCGCGCGACGCTCGAGGTGCTCGCGAAGGTGTTCATGTTCCGCTCGTGCACGGGGGCCGAGCCGGGCCGGCGCAGCGGCAGCCCGTGCCTCGACTACTACATCAAGCGCTGCGAGGCGCCGTGCGTGGGCTACGTCTCCCGGGAGGACTACCGCGCGAGCATCGACCGCGTGATCGACTTCCTCAGCGGGCGCTTCAGCGCGATCGAGCGCGATCTCGAGGCGCGCATGCGCGCGGCGGCGGCGGCCGAGGAATTCGAGCAGGCGACGTTGGAGCGCAACCGGCTGCAGGCGGTCCGCTCGATGCTGGAGCGCAGGCGCGTGACGAGCGAGGCGATGGGCACATTCGATGCGGTCGCGGTCGCGGTCGACGGGCGCGAGGCGAACGCGCAGGTGTTCCAGGTGCGCGACGGCGTGCTGTCGGATCGCCAGTCCTTCTACCTGGCGAACGAGGCGGAGCGCGACGAGGCGGAGGTGGGGGAGGAGTTCATGCTGCAGTACTACGGCGGCTACACGTCGATCCCGGCGCTGCTGATCGTCCAGCGCGGGCTGGGGGAGCGCGCGCCGCTCGCCGATGCGCTCGCGAGCCGGCGCGGCGGACCGGTGGAGCTGCGCGAGGCCGAGCGCGGCGAGAAGCGGCGGATCCTCGAGCTGGCCGAGCGCAACGCGCTGCTCGCGCTCGACCAGGAGCGTCTGCGCTCGCAGCGCAGGCGCCAGAGCCGCGTCGACGCGCTCGATCGCCTGCAGCAGGTGCTCGGCCTCGACGTGCCGCCGATTCGCATCGAGTGCTTCGACATCTCAAACCTCGGCGGCACGCACACGGTCGCCTCGATGGTCGTGTTCGAGGGCGGCGCGCCGAAGAAGTCCGACTACCGCCGCTTCAAGATCCACACGACGGAGGGTGCCCCGGACGACTTCGCCTCGATGGCGGAGGTGCTCGGCCGCCGCTTCGCCCAGTGGGAGCGCCAGGCGGACATCTCCCCGCACGACGGCGCCTACGACCAGAGCTTCGCATCGCTGCCGAACCTCGTGGTGATCGACGGCGGCAAGGGCCAGCTGGCGGCGGGGCTCGAGCCGCTGCGGGGCTTTCGCGAACGCGGCGTGGCGGTCGTGTCGCTGGCGAAGCGGATCGAGGAGATCTTCGTTCCGGGGCGCCGCGCGCCGCTGGTGCTCGAGCACTCCACGCCCGAGCTGCAGCTGCTGCAGCGCGTCCGCGACGAGGCGCACCGCTTCGCGATCACCCATCACCGCGGCCGCCGCGACAAGGCGATGACGAGCTCGCTGCTGGACGAGCTGCCGGGAGTCGGTCCCGCTCGCAAGCGCGCGCTGCTGACACACTTCGGCTCACCCGAGGCGGTCGTGCAGGCATCGAGCGAGGAACTGCAGGCGGTGCCGGGCCTGCCGGCGAAGCTCGCGCGGGAGCTTTACACGTACCTCCACCGAGCGGGCTGACACAATCAGGGGCGATGGCCGTGATCAGGCCCCTGCGCCCGCTGCGAGCCTCTGGCGGGAAATCCGGCAAGCCGGTGATCGAGTCGCGCCTGCAGGATCTTGTCGTGATCACCGGGTTCTCGGGCGCGGGCAAGTCGACGGCGATGAACGTGTTCGAGGACGCCGGGTACTTCTGCGTGGACAACCTGCCGCCGGAGATGATCCGCTCGCTGGTGGAGCTGTTCGTGCACAAGGGCTCGAAGGTCGAGCGCGCGGCGGTCGTCTCGGATGTGCGCGGCGGCGTGTACTTCGAAGCGCTGCGCGCGGTCGTGGATGACCTCGACGCGCTCGGCCTCTCTCATCACGTGCTGTTCCTGGAGGCCAGCGAGCAGGCGCTCGTGACCCGCTACAAGGAGACCCGCAGGCGCCATCCGCTGGCGCCGGAGGGAAGCATCGCCGCTGGGGTGGCGTCGGAGCGGGCGCTGCTCGAGCCGCTGCGCGGACGCGCGGACCTCGTGATCGACACGACCGGCATGTCGGCGGCGACGCTGCGAGAGAGGATCGCCGAGGAGTTCCTGCCGCGCCAGATCGTGGGCCGGCTGTCGGTGACGTTCATGAGCTTCGGCTTCAAGTACGGGCCGCCGCGCGAGGAGGATCTCGCGTTCGACGTGCGTTTCCTCGCGAACCCCCACTACGAGCCCGGGCTGCGCGAGCTGACGGGGCTGGATGCGGCGGTCGTCGAGTACATCGCGCGCGACGGGCGCCTCGAGCAGCTCTACGAGCGGCTGCAGGCGCTGCTCGACTTCCTGCTTCCGCAGTACGTCGCGGAGGGCAAGGCGCACCTCATGATCGCGATCGGCTGCACGGGCGGGCGCCATCGCTCGGTGGCTATCGCCGAGCATCTCGCGGCGCGCTATCGCCACCACGACGATCTCGACGTGGCGGTGGCGCATCGTGACATCGATCGCGCGGCGCGCTGATAGCCTCCGGGGCACGCCGGGCGATGGAGCTTGACTCCTGAGGCCCGGCATCGTTCATTTTCACTTCAGGAGGCAGTGAATGGCTGTACGCGTGGGTATCAACGGATTCGGCCGCATCGGCCGAAACGTGTTCCGCGCCGCGATGGCCAGGGGCGAGGCTCTGGGAGAGGATGTCGAGTGGGTCGCGGTCAACGACCTGACGGACTCCAGGACGCTGGCACACCTGCTCAAGTACGATTCGATCCTCGGCCCCTATCCCGGCGAGGTGCGGGTCGGCGGCGAGGGCACGTTGGAGGTGGACGGCCGCGAGCTGAAGGTGCTGGCGGAGCGCGACCCGGCGGCGCTGCCGTGGGGCGAGCTGGGCGTCGACGTGGTGATCGAGTCGACCGGCCTGTTCACCGACCGCGAGAGCGCCGCCAAGCATCTGGCGCAGGGCGCGAGGAAGGTGATCATCTCGGCGCCGGCGACGAACCCCGACGCGACGGTCGTGCTGGGCGTCAACTTCGACGAGGTCTACGATCGCGACAAGCACGACGTGATCTCGAACGCGTCGTGCACGACCAACTGCCTGGCGCCCGTCGCGAAGGTGCTCAACGACACGGTCGGCATCAAGCACGGCCTGATGACGACGATTCACGCCTACACAGCCGATCAGCGGCTGCAGGACCTGCCGCACAAAGACCTGCGCCGCGCGCGGGCGGCGGCGATCAACCTGATCCCGGCCTCGACGGGCGCGGCGAAGGCGATCGGCCTCGTGATCCCGGAGCTGCAGGGCAAGCTGCACGGCTTTGCGGTGCGCGCGCCGGTGCCGACTGGCTCGGTCGTGGATCTGACGGTCGAGTGTCCGCGCGAGACGCGCGTGGAGGAGATCAACGGCGCGCTGAAGGCGGCCGCGGCGAGCGGTCCGCTGGAGGGAATCATGCAGTACACCGAGGACCCGATCGTCTCCAGCGACATCGTGCAATCGCCGTTCTCCTCGATCGTGGACTCGCAGCTGACGGCGGTGGTGGACGGCACGATGCTGAAGGTGGTGGCGTGGTACGACAACGAGTGGGGCTACTCGAACCGGCTCGTCGACCTCGTGCAGAGGGTTCTGTGAGCGCACCAAGGAGCCCCGGGCGGCGCGCTCGCCGACCGGCCCGCTGGAGTCTGGCGGCGGATTCGCAGGGGGTATCGTGAAGGAGCACGACGAGATCGGAGACAGTCGATGAGGAGCATTGACGACCTGGACGTGCACGGCAAGAGGGTGCTCGTGCGTGTTGACTTCAACGTGCCGCTGGGCACGGATGCCGACGGCGACGCGGCGGCGGGCGGCGTTCCGCTCGTCAGCGACGACACGCGCATCGCGGCGGCGCTGGCGACGATCGAAGAGCTGCGCGGGCGCGGTGCCAGGCTGGTGCTCGTCTCGCATCTCGGCAGGCCGAAGGGCAAACGCGTGCCGGAGCTGTCGATGGCGCCCGTGGCCGATCGCCTGCGCGAGCTGACCGGCGCGAAGGTGACGCTGGCGCCGGCGGTCGTGGGAGATGACGTGACGGCGCTCGCTGAGGAGCTCGCCGACGGGGACATACTGGTGCTCGAGAACGTGCGCTTCGAGCCCGGGGAGACGAGCAACGACCCCGAGCTCGCGGCCGAGCTGGCGGCGCTGGCGGACCTGTACGTGGACGACGCCTTCGGCGTCGCGCACCGTGCGCACGCGAGCAACGAGGGCATCACGCATCTGCTGCCGAGCGCGGCGGGGCGGCTGCTCGAACGCGAGGTCAAGACGCTTACCGGGATCCTCGAGCATCCCGAGCATCCGCTGGTGGCGATCGTGGGCGGCGCCAAGGTCGCGGACAAGATCAAGGTGATCGAGCGTTTCCTCGCGGTCGCCGACGTCGTGATGATCGGCGGCGCGATGTGCTTCCCGTTCCTGTGCGCGCAGGGGCACACCGTGGGCACGTCGCTGTGCGACGACGAGGATGTCGAGCACGCGCGCAGCGCCCTCGCGCGAGCCAGCGACACGCACGCGCCGCAGCCGGGCCGCGCGCGGCTGCTGGTGCCGAGCGATCTCGTGATCGGCGAGCGCCTCGCGGCGGACGCTGAGCACCGTGTGCTCGACGGCGTCGAGGTGCCGGCGGGCTGGATGGGCCTTGACATCGGCCCAAAGACCGTGGCGCGCTACGCGAGCGTGATCGCGAGCGCCGGTACCGTGTTCTGGAATGGGCCGATGGGCGCGTTCGAGTTGGAGCCGTTCGCGGCGGGCACGCGCGCGGTCGCCGAGGCGGTCGCCGGCGCGCCCGGCATGACGGTGGTCGGCGGCGGCGACTCGGCGGCGGCGCTTGCGCAGTTCGGCCTGGAGCACGCGGTCGATCACCTGTCCACGGGCGGCGGCGCGACGCTCGAGCTGGTCGAGGGCGCGACCCTGCCGGGCGTGCAGGCGCTCGAGGCCGCAGGGGTGGTCTCTTAGTGAGTTCCCACCCGACCGGCGCCCGCACGCCACTGATCGCAGGCAACTGGAAGATGTACAAGACGGAGGAGCAGGCGGAGGAGTACATCCAGGCGCTGCTCCCGCGGGTCTCCTCGCTCGACGGCGTCGACGTGGCGATCTGCGTGCCGTTCACGGATCTGCGCGCGATGGTGGACAGCGCGCGCGGCTCGCGCGTGGAGGTGTACGCGCAGAACATGCACCACGAGGCCGAGGGCGCCTACACCGGCGAGATCTCGGCGCCGATGCTCTGTGAGCTCGACGTGCGCGGCGTGGTGCTCGGGCATTCGGAGCGCAGGGCGCTGTTCGGGGAGACCGATCGGGCGCTGGCGGCGAAGGTGGCGGCGGCGCTGAACGCGGGCCTCGCGCCGATCCTGTGCGTGGGGGAGACCGAGGCGGAGCGCGACAACGACGACACCGACCGCAAGCTGCGCCAGCAGGTGCGCGACGACCTCGCGCAGGTCCCGACGGAGCGGCTGGGGGAGGTAGTAATCGCGTACGAGCCGGTGTGGGCGATCGGCACCGGGAAAGTGGCGAGCGCCGAGCAGGCTCAGGAGGCGATCGGGTTCATCCGCGCGCTCGTCGGCGACCGCGACAAGCAGGCGGCCGAGGCGGTGCGGATCCTGTACGGCGGCTCGGTCAAGCCGGAGAACGCCGCCGAGCTGTTGGCGCTGGGAGACGTCGACGGCGCGCTTGTGGGCGGCGCGTCGCTGGATGCGCAGTCGTTCGCGCAGATCGTGGCGGCGGCGGCCGCGCGATGAGCGGGCCGGACCTGGCGACGGGCGGGGTCGGTGGGGTGGGTGGGGTGGCTGGGCCACAAATATTGCCGGCTCCGTGCGCGTGCTTGATCGTGCTCGACGGCTGGGGGCTGGCCGAGCCCGGTCCCGGCAACGCGGTGTCGCTCGCGCGCACGCCCGTGTTCGACGAGCTGTGGCGCTCGTATCCACACACGACGCTGACGGCGAGCGGTCGCGCGGTGGGGCTGCCGGAAGGGCAGATGGGAAACAGCGAGGTCGGGCATCTGAACCTGGGCGCGGGCGCGGTCGTACGCCAGGACCTGGTGCGCATCGACGATGCGGTCGCGGATGGCTCGCTCGCCCAGAGTGAGCCGCTGCGCGCGGCGTTCGCCGACGCCCCGCGGGTGCATCTGATCGGTCTCGTCTCCGACGGGGGCGTGCACTCCTCGCTCGATCACCTGCGCGCGCTGATCGCGATCGGCCGGGAATTGAATCCCCCGCCCGAGGATCTGGTGGTGCACGCTTTCACGGACGGCCGTGACACGCTGCCGCACGCGGGCGTCTCCTACCTGCGCGAGCTCGACGGCACGCCGGGCGTGCGCGTCGGCTCGGTCGTCGGGCGCTACTGGGCGATGGACCGCGACCGCCGCTGGGAGCGCACGCAGCGCGCCTACGACATGCTCGTGCACGCTGACGCGCCGTACCATGCCGACAGCGGCGAGCAGGCCGTCGAGGACGCCTACAGCCGGGGTGAGACCGATGAGTTCATCGAGCCGACACTCGTGGGCGAGGAGGCGGCGATCCGTCCCGGGGACAGCGTGATCGCGTTCAACTTCAGGCCCGACCGCATGCGCGAGATCACGCGTGCGCTGGCGGAGCCGGGCTTCGGCGAGGCCGGCGCCGCGGGCGATCCGGGGGAGGGGCCGGCGGAGTCCGGTCTGCCCGGCTGGAGCGGCCGCGGCGGCGTGCCGGCGATCGGCCGTTACACGACGCTCACGAGCTACGAGGAGGGCTGGCCGTATCCGGTGGTGTTCTCGCCGGAGCATCCGCGGACGACGCTGTCTGTCGTGCTCGAGCATGCGGGCGCGTCGCAGCTGCACGTGGCGGAGACGGAGAAGTACCCGCACGTCACGTATTTCTTCAACGGCGGCGAAGAGACGCCGCTGCGCGGCGAGCGACGTGAGCTGGTGCCCTCCCCGCGGGATGTGCCGACGTACGACCACAAGCCGCAGATGAGCGCGCGCGAGGCGGCGGCGGCGTTCGTCGGCGCGTGGCGCGAGGACGGGCCGCGCTTCGGCATCATCAACTTCGCGAACGCGGACATGGTCGGCCACACGGGCGTGATCGAGGCGGCGGTCAAGGCGATCGAGACGGTCGACGAGTGCCTAGGGAAGGTGGTGAGCGCGGTGCACGAACGCGGCGGTGTGTGCCTGGTGACGGCCGACCACGGCAACGCCGATCACATGCTCGAGCCGGACGGCAGCCCGAACACGCAGCACTCGCTGAACTTGGTGCCGCTGATCCTGACGAGCACGGGAGCGTCGCTGCGAGCCGAGGGCGGCATCCTCGCGGACGTGGCGCCGACGGTGCTGCAGGCGCTGGGGATCGAGCAGCCGGCGCAGATGACGGGCCACTCGCTGATCGAGGGCAGCTAGATGCGATCGCGGCGGCTGCTGGCGGCGTTCTTCATCCAGGCGGGGGCGAACCACTTCGTGATGCCACGCGTATATGCGCGAATCGTGCCGCCGACGCTGCGCGGGCACTCCAAGCGGATCGTGCAGATCAGCGGCGTCGCCGAGATCGCGGGCGGTGTGGGGGTGCTGGTGCCCGCGACGCGGCGCGTGTCGGGGCTCGCGCTGATCGCGCTGCTGGCGGCGGTGTTCCCGGCGAACGTGCACATGGCGCGCGCGGCGGATGACTTCCGCCGGATCCCCCGGTGGGCGCTCTACGGGCGGCTGCCGCTGCAGCCGCTGATGATGCTGTGGGCGTGGCGGGCGACGCGACGATGAGACCGATCTCTCTGGCGGTGCGCGCCGGCGCTGCTATGTTCGGTTGAGGAAGGCCGCCTGACAGGACCGCCATGTCGACCGTCACAGCCGTCAAGATCGCCACCGCCGAGCAGGAGTCCCTGACACTGGGGGAGCTGCGCGCCTGGCGGGGGCTGCTGCGAGCGCACGCGTGTCTGGCCAAGCGCCTGGATGCCGAGCTGGAGCAGGCGCACGGGCTGCCGATGAGCTCGTACGAGGTGCTCGGTCACCTCCAGGAGTCGAGCGGCGGGCGCATGCGCATGTGCGAACTGGCAGAGCAGGCGCAGCTGTCGCGCAGCGGCCTGACGAGGCTGGTCGATCGCCTCGAGCGCGACGGCCTGCTGGAGCGCTGCTCATGTGAACACGACGCGCGCGGCTCGTATGCGTGCCTGACACACGCCGGGCGCGAGCGGCTGGAGGAAGCGCGGGTGACGCACCTGGCGGTCATCCGCGAGCACTTCTTCTCGCGCTTCACCGAGAGCGAGCTGAGCACGCTCGCGGACATGTGGGAGCGGATCGCTCCCTGCGGCAGCTGCTGAGCGCGAGCCGCGACGGCGCCCGCGCCGATCGCACCTGTGCGCCGCCGGCGCGGCGCGCAACGGCTACTCGGCGGGCGGGCGGGGGTCGCGGCTGACGTGGCGGCGATGCAGCACGAGCCCGCCGACGATCGCGATCGCGATCGCGATGAGGCCGTAGATGCCGAAGGCTTCGATCGCGTTGCCGGCGGAGCTGCCGAGCAGGTAGGCGATCATCCCGACCGCGCTCGCCCAGGCGATGCCGCCGAGCGCGTTCCACAGCGCGAACGCGCTCCAGCGCATGCGCGTCGCGCCGGCCAGCCACGACGCCCAGACGCGCAGGCCCAGCAGGAAGCGCCCGAAGAACACGGCCTTCGGCCCGTGCACCTCGAAGAAGGGCTCGCCGACGCGCAGCACCTGTTGGCGCTGGCGCCGAAAGGCGCCGGGTCGCTCCAGCAGCCAGCGCCCGCCCTTGCGGCCGATCACGTAGCCGATGTTGTCGCCGACGATCGCGGCCGCTGCTGCGAGCGGGATCACCAGGGCGATCTCGAGCCTGCCCTGGCTGGCGAGCACGGCGGCTGCGATCAGCGACGTCTCCCCCGGTATGGGAACGCCGGCGGACTCGCTCATGACGAGCAGGAACAGCAGCGGATAGCCGGCGCTTTCGACGAGGTGGTCGACGTTGAGCAGGGCGGCCAGCATCGGGAAGGCGCGCCGGACCGATCGGCGATCGCTACTGCGTGTTTTCGGAGACGAGCTTCTGCAGCGCGGAGGATGCCTTGTGAACGTCTGAGTAGACGACGTTGCGCAGGACGATCTTTGCCGGTGCGGGAGCGGTGAGGACCACGGCGGCGACGACCGCGACAGCGAGCGCGAGCAGCACGAGCATGGCTGCGAGCAGGCGGTTGAAGCGTCGGCGGGAGGGCGCGGCGGCGCGGTCGACGGGCTGCGCGGTGGCGAGGGCTCGCGGCGCTCCCGGGCGCGGCCGGCGCGCGGGGACGCTCGCAGGGGGGCCGCTCGCGCGGCGCGCGCTCGTGAGCACGCTGGTGGCCTGCGTGGGCGGCGCGACGCTCCGCCCGGTCCCGCGTCCGAGGCGCGTGGTGCGTGGCGCGGCGCCGGCCGCGGCGGGCCCGATCCCGCGCATGCCGTCGCTGAGCCCGTGGCGCATCTCGAGGGCTGTCTTGTAGCGGTCGCGCGGATCGAGCGCCAGCGCGACCGCGACCGCGCCGGCGAGCTCGGGGCTGACCGCGGCGACCAGCTTGTCGAGCGTCGCCGGCTCCTCCTGCTGCTGCTTGAGCGCGAGCTCGGTCAGCGAGCTCGCCTCGTATGGCAGGCGTCCGGAGATCAGCTGGTAGGTGACGACGCCGAGCGCGTACAGGTCGGCGCTGGGGCCCGCCTCCTCGCCGCGCGCCTGCTCGGGCGCGAGATATGCGGCGGTGCCGAGCACGGAGCCGACCTGCGTGATGCTCGACTGCTCGGTTGCCTTGGCGATGCCGAAGTCGGCGAGCTTGACCTCGCCTTCGCGCGCGCGCAGCAGGTTGCCGGGCTTGACGTCGCGATGCACGACGCCGTGGCGATGGGCGTAGTGCAGCCCCTCGCACGCCTGTTCGATGATCGACAGCGCCTCCTCGACCTCGACCCAGCCCTGGTCGCGGAGGATCTCCGCGCATGAGGATCCCTCGATGTACTCCATCACGATGAAGTACTGGCCGGTGCGCTCGTCGCGGCCGGAGTCGAACACCTGCACGATGTTGGGGTGCACGAGCCGAGCCGCGGCCTGCGCCTCGCGCTGGAAGCGCGACACGAACGCGGGATCCTCGGCGAGATGCTCGGCGAGCAGCTTGACGGCCACCTGGCGCTCGAGGCGCAGGTCGATCGCGAGATGCACGGTGGACATGCCGCCGTGGCCGAGCCGGCCCTCGAGCCGGTAGCGCCCCGCGATCTCCGTGCTGCTCATTGGGCGCCTTCCTGCCCGTTCGCGCCGCCTACGCCGGCGCCGGCGGCGCCTTCGGCCGGGTTGGAGGCGCCTTCGCCGGCGCCCGTTCCGCCTCCCGGCGTGCCGCCGCCGGCGGGCGGCGTTTCGCCGGTGCCGGGCGCTGGTGTGCCACCGCCTGGCGTGGTGGCCGTGGGGGTCGTGCTCGGTGTGGTGGTGGGGGGAGTGGTTTCGGT
>Ga0182015_10002570_pt1 | contig 21615 bp, 20 predicted proteins | sample 712P3MmetaG_FD_120478 | JGI IMG/M metagenome (GOLD analysis project Ga0182015, IMG submission 120478) | Permafrost microbial communities from Stordalen Mire, Sweden - 712P3M metaG | ecosystem: Environmental > Terrestrial > Soil > Wetlands > Permafrost | place: Sweden: Stordalen | collected...
CAGGCGAGGGGGCGCTTCGACGGCTCGATCGGCATCCGCTGCTCCTGCCGCGCCGCGATCTGCGGCTCCTGCGGGGTGCGCATCAACGGCCAGCCAGGCCTCGCCTGCCACACCCACCTCGACGAGGCGCTGGCGCGCTCGGACGACGGCGTGATCAGCGTCGAGCCGATGGGCAACATGCCCGTGATCAAGGACCTGATCGTCGACATGGACGCGGTCCACTGGAAGAAGATCCAGTCCGTGACGCCTTGGCTCCTGGCCCGCGAGCCGGTGCCCGAGCGCGAGTACCTCGTCGACCGTGAGGCGATGGTCGACGTGACCCAGTCGATGGCCTGCATCCAGTGCGGCGCTTGCGTGTCGGACTGCCTCGCGATGGAGGTCGATTCCGACTTCACCGGTCCGGCCGCGCTCGCGAAGGCCTACCGCTTCGTCGGAGACCCGCGTGACTCCGAGCACCTCGAGCGCCTCACCGCGCTGGCGGAGGACCCGCACGGCCTCTACACCTGCACGCACTGCTTCAAGTGCGTCGACGCCTGCCCGAAGGGCGTCAACCCGATGGGCCAGATCATGCGCCTGCGCCGCATCGCCGGGTCAGACCACCACATCGAGGACCGCAACAACGGCTACCGCCACGAGCACGCGTTCGTCAAGAACGTCCGCCGCAACGGCCTGCTGCACGAGGCCGACCTGCTGCCAGACTCCTACGGCGGCAAGTTCAATCCGCGCGCCGTCCCCGAGCTGATCGCCTCGCTGCCGGTCGCGCTCCGCGGCGTGCTGCGCGGCAAGATCACGCCCGCCAAGGCGTTGCTGCATCCGCACAAGGCCTCCAAGCAGCTGCGCGCGATCTTCGACAAGATCGAGGCCAAGCCCGAGCGCTACGAGCTGAACCTCTACGTCAGCGGCACCGACGAGGACAACGAGCCGACCGCCGCGGAGGCCTCGGCGTGAAGGTCGCCTACTGGCCCGGCTGCGTGAGCCGTGGCTTCACCCCGGAACTGCACGGTGCGATGGCAGCTGTCGCGCCGCTGCTGGACATCGAGCTGATCGAGCTCGACCGCGCGAACTGCTGCGGCGCGGGCGTGATCGCGGAGCACAACCAGGAGCTCGCCGACACCTTGAACGCGCGCACCTTGGCGATGGCGCAGCAGACCGACGGGGAGCTGATGATGAACATCTGCTCGACCTGCCAGGGCGCGCAGACCGAGTGCCAGGAGCGCCTGGATGCGAGCGCGGTCTACCGCACGCAGATCAACTCCACGCTCTCCTCCGAGGGGCTGCGCTACGAGCCGGGCGTCACGAACAAGAACTTCCTCTGGCTGCTGGTCGAGGAGATCGGCCTGGACACGCTGCGCCAGAAGGTGAAGCGGCCGCTGACCAACCTGCGCGTGGGGCCCTTCTACGGCTGCTACATCGTGCGCCCCGCGGAGCGCCTGGGCATCGACCACGACCACCCGCGCCACCGCTACCTGGAGCAGGTGATCGACGCCCTCGGCGGCACCGTGATCGACTACGCAGGCTCGCACAAGTGCTGCGGCTTCCCGATCATCACGATGAACAAGACGGCCTCGCTCAAGCAGGCCGGCCGCCACCTCGGCGACGCGGTCGACGCGCAGGCCGACTGCGTCGTCACCCCATGCCCACTGTGCCACCTCAACCTCGACCTGCAGCAGCCGATCGCCGAGGCGCTCATCGGCCGTGAGCTGAAGATGCCGGTCCTGCACCTACCCCAGCTCGTGGGCCTCGCGCTCGGACTCGACGGCGGCGCGCTCGGCTTCCGCCGCCACATCGTCAAGCCGACCTCGGTCATCGACTGGACCGAGTCGGTCGTGGCGGAGACCGTGCCGGCGAGCTGACGCCGGCCGCACGCCGACGCCAGGTGCGCGTCGCACGAGTGACGCCCGCGAGCCGGCGATCTACGCGCTCGCCGCGAGCGCCCGGCCGAGCAGCCCGCGCGCGACCAGCAGTTCCGCAATCTGCACGGCGTTCAGCGCCGCCCCCTTGAGCAGGTTGTCACCGACCACGAACATGTTCAGCGAGTGATCGTCGCCGAGATCAGAGCGAATCCGCCCGACCGCGACCTCGTCGCGTCCGGCGTACTTCGCCGGGGTCGGCAGATCGTCCAGCACGACGCCCGGGAAGGCCGCAAGGGCCTCGAGCGCCTGCGAATGCTCGGGTGGCTGCGCGAACGTGGCGCGCAGCTCGATGGCGTGGCCGACCATCACCGGCACCCGCACACAGGTCGGGCTGACACGCAGATCGGGCAGCTCGAGGATCTTGCGCGACTCGTTGACCAACTTCAGCTCCTCGTCGCTGTAGCCGCCGGCGGCCGGCGAGCCGAGCCAGGGGACGACGTTGTAGGCCAGCGGGGCGGCGTGGATCGAGTGCTCGATCGAGGCGATCGCCTCCGCGCCTGAGCCGATCAGCTGCTCGCGCGCGTCGTGCAGCAGCGGCACCTGGGCCGCCAGCTCGTCCATCCCCTTCTGGCCGGCGCCGCCCGCGGCCTGGAAGCTCGTGGCGACGATCTCGCGCAGCCCGAAGGCGTCGTGCAGCGCCTTCAGCGGCAGCATGATCACCATCGTGGTGCAGTTGGGGTTGGCGACGATCCCGCGCGGCGTGCGCTCCAGCGCGTCCGGGTTGACCTCGCTGACGACGAGCGGCACCTGCGGGTCCATCCGCCAGGCGCTCGAGTTGTCGACGACCACGGCGCCGGCCGCGGCGAAGCGCGGCGCCCACTCCCGCGAGGTGCCGCCTCCGGCGGAGAAGAGGGCGATGTCAAAGCCGGCGATCGTGTCCTCGCGCAGCGCCGCGACGACGCCGACGCCCGGCAGCTCGCGCCCGGCCGAGCGCTCGGAGGCGAACGGCACGATCTCGCTCGTCGCGAAGCGCCGGCTGCGCAGCACCTCGAGCATGATCCGCCCGACCGCCCCGGTCGCCCCAACCACCGCCACGCGTGCGCCGGCGCTCATCGCGCCCTCCCGAACGGGTCGTCGGCCATGATCGTGTCCTCGCCCGAGAGGCCGAAGGCCGAGTGCAGGCCGCGTACCGCCTCGCCCACGCGGTCGGCCGCGATCACGCAGGAGATCTTGATCGGCGAGGTCGAGATCATCTCGATGTTGATGCCAGCGTCGCCGAGCACCGTGAAGACCGTCGCGGCGACGCCGGGGTGGCTGCGCATGCCGGCGCCCACGATCGAGACCTTGCCCATCGACTCCTGCGCCGCGACGTGCTCGATGCCCAGCTCGCCGACGATCGCGTCGAGCGCCTCACGCGCGATCCGCCCGTCCTCGCGGGGCACCGTGAACGACATGTCGGCGCGGCGCGGCGCCTGCCCGCCCAACGCGGGGCCGGGCAGCGGCTCGTTCTGGATGATCATGTCGACGTTCACGTTGGCTTCGGCCATCGTGGCGAAGATCCGCCCGGCGATGCCGGGCTCGTCGGGGACGCCGAGCAGCGTGATCCGCGTCTCGGCGGTCGAGTGGGTGACGGCTGTTACCAGCGGGTGCTCCATCGTGTCCTCTTCCGAGACGACAACCGTACCGGGTCCATCGTCGAAGCTCGACCGGACATGGATGCGAACGCCGTGCGTACGGGCGTATTCGACGGAGCGCAGCTGCAGCACCCCGGCGCCGGAGGCCGACATCTCGAGCATCTCCTCGAAGGACACGACGGCGAGCTTGCGGGCGTCGGGAACCAGGCGCGGATCGGCGCTGAAAACCCCCGCTACGTCGGTGTAGATCTCGCAGACCTCGGCACCGAGCGCCGCCGCCACCGCGACCGCGGTGGTGTCCGAGCCGCCGCGCCCGAGCGTGGTGACGTCATGGCTTGTGGAGACGCCCTGGAAGCCGGCGACCAGCACGATCTTCTCCTCGTCCAGCGCCGCGATGATCCGCTCCGCGCGGACGTCGAGGATCCGCGCCTTGGTGTGGGAGGTGTCGGTGACGATTCCTGCCTGGGACCCGGTCAGCGAGAGCGCCTCGTGCCCGAGGTCGTTGATCGCCATCGCGCACAGCGCGCAGGAGATCCGCTCGCCGGTCGACAGCAGCATGTCCATCTCGCGCGGATCGGGCGCCGGCGAGACCTCCTCGGCCATCGCGATCAGCTCGTCGGTCGTCTTGCCGCGCGCGGAGAGCACGGCGACCACGCGGTTGCCCGCCTCGCGCTTGGCGACGATCCGCTGCGCGGCGCGCTTGATCCGCTCCGCGTCGGCGACCGACGTGCCGCCGAACTTCATCACGACGATGCCCATGGGGGCTGGAGGATATGGGGGATCGGTGCATGCACCGATCCCGGGGCGGGTGCATGCACCCGCCCCCCGGAGGGTGCATGCACCCTCCGGAACAGCCCCCTAGACGGAGCGCCGGCCGGCGAACGCGCGTCCGAGCGTGACCTCGTCGGCGTACTCGAGGTCGGAGCCGACGGGCAGGCCGCTGGCCAGACGGGTCACGGTCAGCGCCGGCGCACGCTCGCGAAGGCCGGCCGCGATGTGCAGCGCCGTCGCCTCGCCGGTGGTGGTCGGGTTGGTCGCGAGCACCACCTCACGAACCTCGGAGCCCGGTGAGGCGGCGCGGACGTAGAGCTCGGCGATCCGCAGATCGTCGGGATCCACGCCGTCGATCGGGGAGAGCGCACCGCCGAGCACGTGGTAGAGCCCGCGGTACTCGTGCGTGCGTTCGAGCGGGATGACGTCGGAGGAATCCTCGACCACGCAGATCACGGCGCGCTCGCGCCTTGAGTCCTCGCAGATGCGGCAGCGCGGACCCTCGGAAAGGTTGAAGCAGATCTCACACTGCCCGATCCGCGCCTTGACCTCGGTGATCGCGGCGGCCAGCGCGGCGGCGTCGGCGTCGTCTGAGCGCAGGATGTGGAAGGCCAGCCGCTGGGCCGTGCGGTTGCCGATCCCGGGCAGCTTGGAGAGCTCGGTGACGAGCCGGGCGATCGGGGGTGCGTAGCTCAAAAGCCGGGAAGTCCGAGGCCGCCGAGCGCGCCGAGGTCGAGGCCCGCGGTCGCACCGCCCATCTTCTGCGCCGCGAGCTCCTGCGCCGCGCGCAGCCCCTCGTTGACGGCGGCGAGAACCATGTCGGCGAGCAGTTCCGGGTCCTCGGGGTCGATTGCGGCGGGGTCGATGCGGATCTCCTTGACGACCAGCCCGCCGGTCACCCGCACGCTGACCATGCCCCCGCCGGCGCTCGCCTGCACCTCGGCGGCGGCCAGCTCCTCTTGCGCGCGCGCCATCTCGGCCTGCATCTTCTGGACCTGCTTGAGCATCTGCTGCATTCCGGGCTGTGGCATCAGGCGTCGTCCTCCTGCTCGTTGTCTGAGAGCTCCTCCGCGTCGAACTCGTCCTTCAGCCTCGCGACCAGCTCGTCCTCGCTGAGCGCCGTCGGCTCGCCCGCCCCCTGCCCCTCGCGCAGCTCGTAGCTGAACGTGAGCGCGTGACCGGTCACGGCGCGCACCGCGTCACCCAGGGCGCTGCGGGTCGCCCGCTCCTCCGCCTTCTGGCGCAGGAAGGCGGCGTCCTTGCCAAACGCCAGCACCAGGCGGTCGCCGGCCAGCTCGACGGGGCTCGCGACGTCGACCACCGCGCCGAGCATCGCGTTGCTCGCGCGCACGGTGTCCAGGACCTCAGGCCAAAGCCCGACGAGCCGCTCGAAGGAGAGTTCGGAGTCGGCTGGCGCCGACTGCGAAGTCGATGGGGTGGGGTGGGCGTCGCCGTTCGTCGCCGGCAGGACCGCCGTGTCTGCTTGGACGGGCGGGGCCCCCGGCGGTTGCGTTCTGAGCTCGGCGGGCGGCCCGAACCCGACGGGCTCCGCGCCTCCGACGGGCTCGGGACCCCCGACGGGCTCCGCGCCCCCGACGGGCTCCGCGCCCCCGACGGGCTCCGCACCCCCGACGGGCTCCACACCCCCGACGGGCTCCACACCCCCGACGGGCTCCGCGCCCCCGACGGGCTCCGCGAGCGCCGCGCGCCCGCGCTCGAGCGCCTCGATCCGGCTGGCGAGCGCCGCGAGGCTCGGGTCGAGGTCGGCCCGGGCGGCCTTGACGAGGGCCAGCTCGAGCTGGGTGCGCCCGTCGGCGCCGGCACGCAGGTGCGCCAGCGCGGCGGCGAGCAGATCGAGCGTGCGGACCAGCGCGCCCGGGCTCACGCGCGCCGCCTGCTCCGCGAGGCGCTCGTCGCGCTCGGGCGTCAGGCTCAGCTCGGCCGGCACGCCGCCACCCTGCATCTGCACGATCAGGAGCTCGCGCGCATGGATCTCGAGCTCGCGGATGAACGCCGCCGGATCATGTCCGCCGTCCACCGCGCGGCATGCGGCGGCGAGCGCTCCGCGAGGGTCGGCGCCCGCGACGGCGTCGAAGGCGTCGAAGAGCAGCTCGGCGTCGGAGATGCCAAGCACCGCGAGCACGTCACCCAGCTCGATCGCGCCGCCGGCGTAGGTCTGCAGCTGCTCGAGCGTGCCGAGCGCGTCGCGGAAGCTGCCGGCAGCGTGACGGGCGAGCAGCGCCACCGCCTCGGGTCCGATCGCGATGCTCTCGGCGGTCGCGGTGCGAGCGAGGACGGTGGCGATCTGGTCGACGCTCGGACGCTGGAAGTCGAAGCGGTGGCAGCGGTCGACGACGGTCGCCGGAACCTTCTGGGCCTCGGTCGTGGCGAGCACGAAGACGGTGTTGGGCGGCGGCTCCTCGAGCGTCTTGAGGAACGCGTTCCAGGCCGCGACGGAGAGCATGTGCGCCTCGTCGAGGATGTAGACCTTCTGGCGCCCGGACACCGGCGCGTAGGCGACCGACTCGCGCAGGGCGCGGATGTCGTCGACCGAGTTGGACGACGCGGCGTCCATCTCGATCACGTCGAGCGAGCTGGCCGAGGCGATCGACACGCACGAGTCGCAGACGCCGCAGGGCTGCACGGTCGGCCCGTTCACGCAATTCAGGCAGGCCGCGAGGATCTTCGCCATCGACGTCTTGCCGGTCCCGCGCGAGCCGACGAACAGGTAGGCGTGATGCACGCGGTCGCTCGCGACCGCGTTGGTCAGCGTGCGCACGACGTGCTCCTGCCCGACCACCTCGGCGAAGGTCCGCGGGCGGTGACGACGATAGAGCGAGGGACCTGCGGACACGGGTCGCCTGAGTCTACCCCGACCAGTGGAGCGGATAGCGTGCCTTCAATGCGGCTGCGGGCGCTCTTCGCGATCGTGGTCGGCGCCGTCGCGCTGCGGCTGGCGATCGGCATCGGCTTCGCCAACTACGACACGCTGTACTCGCTGGCGTGGGGTCAGCAGCTCGCCCGCGGCCAGACGCCGAGCTACAAGCTGGCGCTCGCGCCGACCCCGCACCCGCTGCTGGAGGCGCTCGGCGTGATCCTCGCCCCGCTCGGGGCGGCGGCCACCATTGCGATCGTCGTCGTGCTGGCCTACCTGGCGCTCGCGGCGCTCGGCTACCTCGTCTACGTGCTGGGAGCCGCCTGGTTCTCCTGGCCGGTCGGGCTCGCAGCGGCGGCGCTGATCCTCAGCCGCTACGAGGTTCTGAGCTACGGCGTGCGCGCGTACGCGGATATCCCCTACGTCGTGCTCGTGCTGGCGGCGCTGGCCCTCGAGACCCGTCGCCGGCGCGCCGGCTGGCCGGTGATCGCGCTGCTCGACCTCGCCGGGTTGCTGCGCCCCGAGGCGTGGCTGTTCGCCGCCGTCTACTGGCTGTACCTGTGGCGCGGGAGCACACCGCACAAGCGCCTAGCGCTCGCCGCCCTCGTGGCGCTCGCGCCGCTGCTGTGGGCGCTGAGCGATCTGGCGGTCACCGGCAACCCGCTGTGGTCGCTGACCAACACGCGTGCGACGGCGAAGCAACTGGGCCGCGCCACCGGCCTTCTCAACGTCCCCTACTACGGGGCGCGCCGGCTCGGCGAGGTGCTCGGCCCGGACGGCCTCGTGGCCGCGGGCGTGGGCGGCGTGTTCGCACTCTGGCTGACGCGCGGGCGCGCGATGCTCGGCGCCGCGGCGGCGGTGATCGCGGTGGTGGCGCTGGCGATCGTCGCGACCTCCGGGCTGCCGATCCAGGACCGCTACGTCTTCCTGATCGCGGCGCTCGGCGCGGTCTTCGGCGGCGCGGGCCTGTTCGGCTGGCGCTCGCTGCCCCGCGAGCACCCTCGCCGGCGGCTGTGGCAGGCCGGCGCGGCCGCGATCGCGCTGGCGATCGTCGCCTCGATCGCCTGGCAGGTCCCCCGCTTCAACAAGACCTTCAACTCCTCCAAGCCCGCCGACCAGTCGCTCGCCGCCCAGCAGCGGATCGGAAACGATCTGATCTCGCTGATCAACGCTCACGCGATCAACGCGAGCTGCCTGCCGATCAGCGTCCCCTACGCCACACCGATCCCGCTGCTGGCGCTCTACCTCCACACCAGCCCCAAGAACATCGTCGTGCGCCCGGTCAGCCACGGGACCTACCTGATGGCGGCCAACCGGGCCGTCTACATCCAGTACCAGCTCGACGCGCACGACACGCGGCGCCAGGGTGGCGTCCCCGCCGGTTTTCACCTGATCGCCGCCAACCGCTCATGGCACGAATACTCAAGCTGTGGTTGATCGCGCAAGCGATCAACCACCCCAGGGCCCGGTAGGGCCCCATCAAAAAAGTGGACCGTGCACCCAGCTTCGAGGCCCGACGCGCGGTTGCCGCCGTCGGACGGGGCTCCGGTCAGGTTGCTCCCGTCGCGCCTGCCGGCGCCCGCTTAAGGCTGCTTCCTTCCGGACCTGACCTGGTTCGCGGACCGACATCGCGGGGGACCCTGCCCTTCAACGCCCCAGCCGACGGAGCGTGCCGCACGGCACGCCCCTCGGGAGGGAATTCGGCCCCGCTTGAGCGGATTGCGAGTTCAGGGCACCGCTAACTCCCCGCCTAGCACGGTCCGCGGCGGAGTGTAGCGGGCGGCGGCCAGGGCGCTGAGCGTGGGCGCCTCGAGGGGGTCCGCCGCGGCGACGCACCGCATGAGGCTTTCTGATCAAATATCACAGATGGGGCCGCTGTTCGCGTCGTGCGATCGAACGTGACTGCCGCGGTGATCGAGGCGCGCACGCTGGGGCGCTCCGAGGTGACCGCGCCGCGAGTCGTGCTCGGCTGCGGCAACTTCGGCGGCGTCGGCTCCTCGCCGGAGTTCTTCGGTCGCGGGCTCGATGAGGCCGCGGCCTTCGCGGTGATGGATGCTGCCTGGGAGCTCGGGATCAACCACTTCGACACCGCCGACGCCTACGGCGGCGGGCGCAGCGAGACGACGATCGGCAATTGGATCCGCTCGCGGGGACAGCTGCCGTTGCTGACGACGAAGACCTACAACCCGATGGCCGTGGGAGCCGACCACGGCCTCGCGCCCGAGCGGATGACGCGCCAGCTGCACGCGAGCCTGGCGCGCCTGGGCGTGGAGCGCGTGGACCTCTACCTGACGCACGAGTTCGATCCGGATGTGGCGCCGGCGGCGGTCGTGGCGACGCTGGAGCGCTTCCGCGACGAGGGCCTGATCGGCGCCGTGGGCGTCAGCAACTACGACGCGGCGCAGCTGCGCGCGACGCTCGACGCCGGTCCACTGGACGCGATCCAGAATTCCTACTCGCTGCTGGCACGCGGCGACGAGGCCGAGGTGCTGCCGCTGTGCGTGCGCGAAGGTGTCAGCTACACGGTCTACAGCCCGCTCGCCGGCGGCTGGCTGACCGGGAAGTACCGCCGGGGCAGCGACTTTCCCGCCGGGTCGCGCATGACGCAGCGCCCCGACCCATATGCCGACTTCCTGCGTGACGAGGTCTATGACGCGCTCGAGCGCCTGGAGGCGCTGGCGGATGCGCGCGCGATCTCGATGGCGGGGCTGTCGCTGAGCTGGCTGCTGTCAAACCCCGACGTGTGCGCCGTCGTCGTCGGGCCCGGCAGCCCCGCCCAGCTCGAGCCGGTGCGCGAGGCGCTCGCCAACCCGCTGGAGCGGGCTGAGCGCGAAGCGATCGCGGGTGTCTTCTCGTGAGCGTGGTCGTGATGGGCGAGGCGCAGGTGAGCGAGCACCTGGCGAGCGGCGAGTGCATCGAGGCGATGGCGGCGGCGCTCGGCTCGCTCGCGCGCGGCGAGGCCCACATGCCGCTGCGCTCGGTGCTGCGGGGCCCCGGATCCAGCGGGATGCTCGGCCTGATGCCCGCCTACCGCGGCGGCGAGCACCCGGTGTACAGCCTGAAGGCGGTCTGCATCTTTCCCGCCAACCCGCGGATCGGGTTGGACGCCCACCAGGGCACGGTCACGCTGTTCGACGGCGAGACCGGCCTGCCGACGGCGATCCTCAACGGCTCCGCGGTGACCTCGATCCGCACCGCCGCCGTGAGCGCGCTGGCAACGCGGCTGCTCGCGCGCGCCGACGCGAGCGAGCTGGCGATCCTCGGCTCCGGCGTCCAGGCGCACGCTCACCTGCGCGCGCTGATGCTGGTGCGGGCGTTCACCGCCGTGCGGATCCACTCGCCGAATGCCGAGCACGCGCGCGAGCTGGTCGCGGCGGCCACGGCGGAGTTCGGTGACGGGGTGGCCTTCGAGGCCTGCGCGAGCGCGCGCGAGGCGCTGGCCGGCGCCGACGTGGTCGTCACGGCGACGAACTCGCGGGCGCCCGTGCTCGAGCGCGACTGGCTCGCGGACGGCGTCCACGTCAACGCGATCGGAGCGAGCGTGCCCTCCTCACGCGAGCTCGACGTCGCGACGATCGCCGCCGCCGAGCTCTTCGTCGACAGCCGCGAGTCGGCCGCCAACGAGGCCGGCGACTACCGACTCGCGCTGAGCGAGGGAGCGATCGGGGAGGGCCACATCCGCGCCGAGCTCGGCGAGGTCGTGATCGGGTCCCACCCGGGGCGCAGCGGCGCCGAGGCGATCACGGTCTTCCGCTCGCTCGGACTCGCCGTCGAAGACCTGGCCGCCGCCGAGCTGGCCGTCGCCAGCGCACGGCGCGCCGGCGCCGCGACCGAGGTCGAGCTGTGATCGCGATCGAGGAGATCAGGGCGGCGCGTGAGCGGATCGTCGGAGCGGCGGCGCGCACGCCGCTCGTGCGCCTGCCCGTGGCGGACGCGCCGTGCGAGATCTGGTGCAAGCTCGAGACGCTGCAGCCGGTCAACTCGTTCAAGATCCGCGGCGCCGTGAACTGCGTGCGCGCAGCCGATCCGGCGCGCGTGAGCCAGGGTCTCGTGACGGCGAGCGCCGGCAACGCCGCGCAGGGCGTCGCGTGGATCGCCCGCGAGCTGGGCGTGCCGGCGACGATCGCGGTGCCCGAGCATGCTCCGGCGACGAAGCTCGACGCGATCGCGCGCCTCGGCGGGTCGGTCGTCAAGTTGCCCTACGCCGACTGGTGGCAGGCGATCGTCACCAGCCGCGTCGAGGGCGTCGAGGGCTTCTTTGTGCACCCTGTGTCGGACCCCGCGGTGATGGCCGGGAACGGGACGATCGGCCTGGAGATCCTCGAGGATCTCCCGGAGGTCGATGCGGTCGTGATCCCCTACGGCGGGGGCGGCCTGAGCGTCGGTATCGGGAGCGCGATGCGAGCGCTCTCGCCGCGCACGCGGATCTACACGGTCGAGCCCGAGACGGCGGCCGCGGCGGCCGCGGCGCACGCCGCCGGCGAGCCGACGGCGATCGAGTACGTGCCATCCTGGGTCGACGGGTCCGGCAGTCGCGGCGTGCTCGCCGAGATGTGGCCCCGCGTCGCGCCGCTGATCGACGACGCGCTGGTGGTGACGCTCGCGCAGACCGCCGCAGCGGTCTGCCTGATCGCCGAGCGCCTGCGCGTGATCGCCGAGGGCGCCGGCGCGCTGGCCGTGGCGGCCGCGCTCGAAGGAGCGGCGGGTGGCGGGCGGGTCGTCGCGATCGTCTCCGGCGGCAACATCGACTTCTCGACCTTCACGAGCATCCTGCGCGGGGAGACGCCGGCGTGAGCGAGCAGACAGGACCGCCCGAGGACTTCAAGGCGCCGCAGCTGCCGGGCGGCGGAGCGAGCGACTACGAGCGCTACCTGCGCACCGACGAGCTGCTGTCGCTGCAGAAGACGCCGGAGGAGTGGGCTCACCGCGACGAGCTGCTGTTCACCAGCGTGCACCAGACCTCCGAGCTGTGGCTGAAGTTCGCCGCCGGCGAGGTGGACGAGGCGGGCGCGCTGCTTGAGAACGGCGAGCTCGCGGCCGCGGTGCGGCTCGTTCGCCGCGCCGTGCTCGCGCTGGAGTACGTGACGACGTCGCTCGAAATGCTCGAGAAGATGTCGCCGTGGGAGTACCAGGAGATCCGCGTCGTGCTCGGTCACGGCAGCGGCTTTGACTCCCCGGGCTTCCGCTCGGTGGCCGAGAGCACGCGACGTGCCGGGCGCGCCTTCAACGCACTCGTGGCCGATGCCGGGCTCGATCTCGTCGAGCTCTACCAGCGCGGACGTGAGTTCGAAGAGCTCTACCAGGCGGCGGAAGCGCTCACCGACTGGGACGAGCGGATCTGGATCTGGCGTTTTCGCCATTACGCGACGGTCGCCCGCAGCATCGGCGAGGACACCAGCGGCACGCAGGGCACGCCGGTCCAGGTGCTCGCCAAGCTGATCGCCCAGCGCCAGCTGCCCGAACTGTGGAAGGCTCGCGCCACGCTCGTCGAGCGCTTCGACGCCCGTGAGAGGCCCCCGGCATGAACGGGTTTGCATGCGGGCGAGCGCCGCAACCAACGATGTGGGACTCGCAGGCGCCGCGCGCACGGACTGCCGGCGCCCGCCGCCGGCCACCCGCCACGACACGAGGAGACCGATGAGCACCCTGACGCTTGACCCGACCGCCGTACGCGCCCGCTTCAGCTCGCTGGCGAGCGGATTCGCGTTCCTCGACGCACCGGGCGGAAGCCAGGTGCCCGACAGCGTCGGCGACGCCGTCGCGCGCTGCCTGCGCGAAGCCAGCGCCAACATGGGCGCCGGCTACGAGACGAGCCGGCGCGTCGGCGCGATCGTCGCCGAGGCCGAGGCGAAGGCGGCTGCGTTCCTTCGCTGCGAGCCCAGCGAGATCATCTTCGGCCCGAACATGACCTCGCTCAACTTCACCCTCTCGCGCACCGCGGGACGCGAGTTCGCGCCCGGCGACGAGATCCTCGTCTCCTCCCTGGACCACGACGGCGGCGTGGCCCCGTGGCTGGAGCTGGCGCACGACCGCGATCTGCGCGTGCAGCACATCGAGCTGCGCGACGACACGACGCTCGACTTCGACGACCTGGCGGCCAAGCTGAGCGATCGCACGCGCGTCGTCGCCTTCGCCTGGGCGTCCAACGCGATCGGCACGATCACCGACGCGGCGCGGGTCTGCGAGCTCGCGCACAGCGTCGGCGCGCTCGCGTGGGTCGACGCCGTGCACTACGCGGCCCACGAGCCGATCGACGTCGCCGAGATCGGCGCGGACGTGTTGCTCTGCTCGCCCTACAAGTTCTGCGGGCCCCATCTCGGCATTGCGTTTGGACGCACCTCGCTGCTCGAATCCTGGCGTCCCTACAAGGCCCGGCCGGCGCCGACCAGCCCGCTCGGGCGGCGCTTCGAGACCGGCACGCTGCCCTACGAGCTGCTCGCCGGCTTCAACGCGACGATCGACTACCTCGCGGAGATCGGCGGCATGGCGGCGATCGTCCCCTACGAGCGGGCACTCGGCGAGCGCTTCCTGCAGACACTCCCCGACAGCGTGACCGTGTACGGGCTGCCAACGCTCGAAGGCCGCGTGCCGACCTTCCTCGTCAACGTGGACGGCGCACCGGCGGCCGAGGTGGCAGGGGCGCTCGGCGAACGCGGCGTCGGCGTCTGGGCTCACAACACCTGGTACTCGCTGAACCTCTACCAGCGCCTCGGCTACGACGGGGACGCGATCCGGATTGGTTTCATCCATTACAACACCGCCGATGAGGTCGACCGGCTCGTGAGCGAGCTGGCGAGCTTCGCGACTTAGCGACCCGGCCGGACTGCGAGGGGGAAAAACGTGGGATTGAAGATCATCCGTAGCGCCCAGGCGAGCTGGAGCGGCGCCGTGACCGACGGCGGCGGACACCTGGCGCTCGGCAGCGGCGCGTTCGAGGGCCCGTACACGCTGAGCGGTCGTGTCGAGGAAGGACAGCACACGGCGAACCCGGAGGAGCTGATCGGCCTCGCCAACGCAGCCTGCTACACGATGTCGCTCGCCGACCTGCTCGCCACCGAGGGACACCCGCCGGAGGATCTGCGGACCAGCGCGAGCGTGCACCTCGAGCAGGGCGAAACCAACTGGTCGATCACCCGGATCGAGTTGCACACCACCGGCGTCGTCCAGGGCGTCGACGCCGCGGCCTTCGAGGCGCTCGCCCAACAGGCTAAGGCGACCTGCCCGGTGTCACGCGCGCTCGCCGGGACCGAGATCGTACTCGTCGCCGAATTGGCAAACGATCAGCGCGAATCGTCGTGAAAAACGATACGGTCGCAGGGACTTCAGGAGGTGGCGCGTGATACAGGCGCTTCGGGCGGTCCAGATCTCAGAGCCGGTGATCGGTCGCACACAGCTTCGTGAGTGTGCAGGAATCGCCACGCCCGGTCGCGGAGCGCTGTGAGCGGACTGGTTCGCCACGCCTCGCAGGCCCCCGAGCGGCGGATCGGCGACGACGCCGGCGGGCTGCGCGAGGTGCTCGATGCGAGCAACGGCTGCGAGCTGTTCTCGCTTGGGCTGCTCCGCGCCGTCGCCGGCTCCCCCGCACAGCGCACGAGCGGTGGCGCCGATGAGCTGCTGTTCGTACTGAGCGGCACGGGCCGCCTGATCGGCTCGGGCGGCGAGCACCGGCTGGAGCCGGAGGCCGGCCTGCTGGTGGTGCGCGGGGAGCACTACGAGCTGGCGAGCGACGGAGGCGAGGACCTACTGATCGTCGCCGTCCGCCTGCACGGACCGCTGGAGGCGGCGCCCGAGAGTCAGGAACGCCGCCCGGCGATCACAGCGTCGCGCCTGCGCGACCAGGACGCCCAGGCCGCAACCGCCGACCGCGAGTTTCGGATCGTCTTCCACCCCGACAACGGATGCCCGTCGGCGACCCAGTTCGTCGGCTACATCCCGGTTGGTGCCGCGCCTGCGCACTACCACCTCTATGATGAGGTGATCTACGTGCTCGAGGGCGACGGCGTGATGCACATGAATGCATCGCAGACGCCGCTGCATCCCGGCTCCTGCATCCATCTACCGGCGCGCAAGCTGCATACGCTCGCCAACAGCGGCCCCGGCACCATGCGCGTCCTCGGAGTGTTTCGCCCCGCCGGATCGCCTGCTGCCGCGTTCTACCCGGACGGGACGCCGGCGACCTACGTCGCCGAGCAGCCGAAGACTGCCTCAATCTCAACATGACGCATTTCTGCACACAACGAGGAGGACTCACATGAAGGTACGTCGCATATTTGCCGGCGCCTTGGGGGTGATGGCGATCGCATCGGTGACCGTGTTCGGTGCCACCAGCTCCGCCAAGGTCGCCAAGGTCGCCGCGGCATCCTGCAGCGCGAACATCGCGATCGAGGGACCGTTCACCGGACCGGTGGCGCAACTCGGCCTCGAGCAGCTGCATTTCGCCGAGCTCGCTGTCGCCAACGACAACAAGTCGCTTCACCTCAACGTGAAGCTGGCGCAGGATGACACCCAGCTGACGCCGTCGATCGCGACGACGAAGACGCAGGCGATCATCTCCTCCAATGCGGTCGCGGTGATCGGGCCCTCGGGCAGCCAGGAGGTCCTGGCGGTCGGCCCGCTGCTCGAAAAGGCAGGTCTGGCGGCGATCTCCGGTTCGGCAACCGACCCGGTGCTGACCACCAGTGGCAAGAACAAGACGTTCTTCCGCGTGGTCGCGACGGACGCAATCCAGGGTCCGCAGGACGCCAACTACATCATCAAGGTCCTGCACCCGAAGGCCGTGCTGCTGATCAACGACGAAGAGGCCTACTCGACAGGTCTCGAGGCGGTCATGACACCGATCCTCGAGAAGGCCGGCATCAAGGTCAACAACCAGGGAATCAACGGCACCGACACCGGCGCCACGCTGGCGAACGACATCTCGTCGCTGGTCACCTCGCAGCTGAACTCCAGCGAGACGGTGACGCTCATGCCGATCCAGGAGGCGCTCGACGCGCAGCAGTTTGCGGAGACCGCAAAGCAGCAGGGCAAGGTGACGACGGTGTTCGGTACAGACGGCACCGACTCGCCCACGCAGTTCAACTACCCGGGTTCGTACGTGTCGAACTTCGCACCCGACATCTCGACGGTCGGCTCGACTCTCGACAAGTCGCTCGTCTCAGGTGTCGCGAAGTACGGCCCCTACGGAGCGTTCGGCGTGCCGTCGTATGAGGCGGCTGACGTCGAGATGCGCGCGATCGCATCGGTCTGCGCTGCCGGCGCGACGCCGTCCCGCGCGAACGTGCTCGCGGCGATCCGCAAGACGGACATCCCCGCGGCCAGCAACCCGCTCGGCGAGGTGATCAAGTTCAAGGCGGACGGCGACCTCGTCAAGTCGCAGTTCTACCTGTTCCACATCAACCCGAAGGGCAAGTACATCCAGATCCCGACGACCTAACCGGTCACAGGCAGGCTGGCTGGTAGGACGCAGGGCGGCGCCGTCCACATGGGCGGCGCCGCTCGCGTCGTTTTGTGACGTACCGTTCGCAAGCGCGCCTCATGCAGATCCTTCTTCAGACCATCGTGAACGGCCTCACAGCGGGCAGCGTGTACGCGCTGATCGCGCTGGGCTACACGATGGTCTACGGCGTGCTGAAGCTGCTGAACTTCGCCCACGGCGACCTGTTCATGGTGGGCGCCTTCATCGGCTATTTCGCGATCGGGTGGTTCGGCGGCCCGACCGCCTTGAGCATCCCGGTCTGGGTGCTGATCGTGTTCATGTTCGCGGTCGCGAGCTTCGGCGTCGGCGCGCTCGGCGTGGCGATCGAGCGCTTCGCCTACCGGCCGCTGCGCAACGCCCCGCGGATCGCGCCGCTGATCACCGCGCTGGGCGTCTCGTTCGTGCTCGAGAACTCGGTGCTGCTGCTGTTCGGCGGCCTGCCCCGCTCCTATGACTCGACCGCGTTCATCCCCTTCTCGCTGTCGATCCACATCGACTCCGTCAGCATCGGGATCATCCAGATCCTCACGCTCGTGCTGAGCGTCCTCTTGATGGTCGGACTGCTGTTCCTGGTCAACCGCACGATCCTCGGCAAGTCGATGCGCGCCGTGGCATCGGACCGCGAGGCGGCCGAGATGCTCGGCATCGACGTCAACCGCACGATCTCGATGACGTTCCTGATCGGCTCGGCGCTGGCCGGTTCGGCCGGGGTGATGTACGGGCTCGGCTACGCCAACCAGGTCAGCAACGTGATCGGATTCCTCGCCGGGCTCAAGGCGTTCACCGCCGCCGTCGTCGGCGGCATCGGCAGTATCCCGGGGGCGATGATCGGCGGCCTGTTCATCGGCCTGTGCGAATCGTTCAGCCTCTCCTACGTGTCCTCGGAGTACGGCGACCTGATGGTGTTTGGAATCCTGATCGCGGTGATGCTGATCCGTCCGACCGGCCTGTTCGGGCAGGCACCGCTGCAGAAGGTTTGAGATGAGCCCGATCGGCGTAGACGAGTGGGTTGCGCGCTCCGGCGAGCGCCACGACCGCGGGAGCGGACCGCTCGAGTCACTCCGGCGGCTCGGCGACCGCGTCGGCTGGTGGCAGCGGCTCGCAGTGCTTGCGCTCGTCGGCTTCCTCTTCGGGCACATCGGCGCCAACGGCTTCCAGCAGACCGTGGCGTTCAACGCGGTGATCTACGCGATCCTCGCCGTCGGACTCAACATCGTGGTCGGCTGGGCGGGATTGCTCGACCTCGGCTACGTGGCCTTCTACGGGATCGGCGCCTACGGCTTCGCCCTGCTCTCATCGAGCGCGTTCGGCAACCTGATGCAGCAGACCGGCGGCGTGCAGCTGCCCGCCTACGCTTCGATCCCGATCGTGCTGGTGTTCGCCGGCCTCGTCGGTCTCGCGATCGGGCTGGTTTCGCTGCGTCTCGGCGGCGACTACCTCGCGATCGTGACGCTGTTCTTCGGGATCGCCTTTGCCGAGGTTGTCAACAACGTCGACCCGGCGCACCTCGGCGGACCCGACGGCATCACCTCGCTGAACCCGATCCAGGGATTGGGAGGCGCGATCGGGAGCACGATCGGCTACTACTACCTGGCGCTGATCGTCCTGATCGCGCTGATGGCCGGCCTGCATCTGCTGGACGCCTCGCGCACCGGGCGCGCGTGGCGAGCCGTGCGTGACGATCCGCTCGCGGCGCAGGTGATGACGATCCCGGTCAACGCCGTCAAGGTGATGGCCTTCAGCTTCGGCGCGATCGTGGCGGCGCTGGCGGGCGCCATATTCGCCGCGCAGCAGACCAACGTCTTCCCGACGAACTTCCAGTCGCCGGTCCTGATCCTGATCTACGCCTGCCTGGTGCTCGGCGGCGTCGGCAGCATCGCCGGCGCCGTGCTCGGCGGAGTGCTGGTCACGGTCGTGCAGCAGATGCTCGCCAGTCCGACCGACGCGGGGTATCTGTTCTACGGCCTGATCATCCTCGCGCTCATCATTCGCGTTCGCCCATGGCGCCTGCTCGGGGCGATGCTCGCGGCGATCGTCGCCTTCGGCTTCGCGGCGCGAGCGATCGTCGGTGCGATCTCGCATTCCGCGATCGCCGGCAGCACCGGCAGCGTCGGCTGGATCGGCTCGGCGCTGCGCCACTACGTGATCGTGCCCGCGAATCCGATGAGCTACGGCAACGTGCTGTACGTCCTGCTGATCTGCGCGCTGGTCGGAATCGTGCGATTGAAGGGCATCTGGCGGCTGATCGCCACCGTTCCCACGGTGTATTTCGGGGCCTGCTGCTGGGAGGCTCGTCTCAGCGTCGACCCGGCGATCACCGCGCAGATCATGATCGGGGCGATCCTGATCGTGATGATGGCCGTGCGGCCCGAGGGTCTGCTCGGCGCCCGGCGCGTGGAGATCATCTGATGGCGCCGCTGCTCGAGCTGGACAAGGTCTCGCTTGCCTTCGGCGGCCTCAGGGCGCTGCACGAGCTCGACATCCACGTCGACGAGCACGAGATCGTGAGCGTGATCGGCCCCAACGGCGCCGGCAAGACGACGCTGTTCAACGTCATCACGGGCATCTACCACCCGGGTGGCGACATCCGCTTCGACGGCAAGAGCATCGTGGGCCGTGCGCCCAACCGGATCACTCAGCTGGGGATCGCCCGCACGTTCCAGAGCCTGCGGCTGTTTCTCAACATGACCGTCAAGGAGAACGTCAAGGCGGCGACCTACGGCAGCACCCATGCGACGCCGATCGAGTCGATCCTGCGGCTGCCCCGCGCTCGCCGCGAGGAGCGCGAGGTCAACGCGCGCGCCGAGGACGTGCTCGGGTTCTTCGGACAAAGGCTGCAGGGCTACCGCTTCGACCAGCCCGCGTACGTGCTCTCATACGCGAACCGCCGCCGCCTGGAGATCGCGCGTGCGATGGCGACGGGCGCGCGCATGCTGCTGCTCGACGAGCCGGCCGCCGGGATGAACCCCAACGAGACGCACGAGATCACCGAGCTGATCGGCCGTCTGCGCGACGAGCGCGGCTACACCATCCTCGTGATCGAGCACGACATGCACGTCGTCGAGGGCATCTCCGACCGCGTGGTGGCCCTGGACCACGGCGAGAAGCTGACCGAGGGCACCTTCCACGAGGTGGCAAACCATCCGGGGGTGATCGAGGCCTACCTCGGCCGCAACCCCGAGGTGCTGCAGAAATGAGCGCCGAGGCCGCCGCCAGCGCGCCGGCAACCGCGTCGGGCGGCGCGCCGCTGCTCGCGCTCGAGAACGTCACGACCTACTACGGACAGATGCGGATCCTCGAGGGCATCTCGCTCGAGGTCAAGGCCGGCGAACTGGTCTGCCTGCTCGGCGGCAACGCATCGGGGAAATCCACCACGCTGAAGACGATCCTCGGCATCGTGCGCCCACGCAGCGGACGCGTGCTGCTCGACGGCGAGGAGGTCAACGACCTGTCAGTGCCCCACCGCATCGCGCGCGGTCTCGCGATCGTGCCGGAGAACCGCCGGCTGTTCGGGCAGCTGACCGTGCGCGAGAACCTCGAACTCGGCGCGACGCTCCGCAAGGGCGAGGATCTCACGGAGGATTACGAGCGCGTCTACCAGCTGTTCCCGCGCGTGCACGAGCGGCTCAAGCAGCTCGCCGGCACGCTGTCGGGCGGCGAGCAGCAGATGGTCGCGATCGGGCGCGCACTGATGTCGCGCCCGCGGCTGCTGCTGATGGACGAGCCCTCCATGGGGCTGTCGCCGGCGCTGGTTCAGCAGAACTTCCAAATCATCAAGCAGGTCCACGAGACCGGCGTGGCGATGCTGATGGTCGAGCAGAACGCGAACATGGCACTCAGCATCGCCGACCGCGGCTACGTGCTCGCGACCGGGGAGCTGGTGCTCGCCGACACCGCAGCCAACCTGTTGGCAAGCGACGATCTCAAGCGCGCCTACCTCGGCCGCTGAGCGCCGACGCGGCCTCGCGCGGCCCTCGTGCGGTCTTGCAAACGGCCCTCGTGCGGCCTGGTGAACGGCAAGCCCGCGGGTCAGGCCCCGGGGTACGCCGCGCTCGACACGCCGGCCGTGAGCGCTTCCACGCACCTTGTTGCGAGGCAGGCGAGCGAGTCGACGACCTCTGCGTCGCTGCCCTCGCCGGAGTCCAGCAGCCCGCAAATGTCCGTACAGCCGATCACCACGCCCGCCGATGGTCGTCGCGCGCGCGCCACCAGGGACTGCAGCTCGGCGCCGCCCGGAGTGGAGCCCTCGACAACGCGTCCGATCAGCACCGCGAGCTCCTCGCGCAGCTCGGCCGGCGGCGTCAGGATCTCAACACCGCGACCTTCATAGATGCCCGCCGCCCGTGTGGCCTCGGTGGAAAGGAGTACGGCGCTGCCGTGGCCTGAGCCGCTCACCGCGTCAAGCGTGGCGGCGATCATGTCGATGAAGGGCGCGCCGCGCCCGGCGGCTTCGCGTGCGGCCGCGCGCTGAAGCGAGTTGCAGGGCATCGCGACGACCGTCGCCCCTGCATCCAGCAACCGCTCCACGGCCTGCCCGACCAGCAGCTCCGCCGCCGCCACCTCCTCACCGTCGGGCTCGCCACCGACGAAGGCGTGCTCGAGCGCGTCGCTGAAAGGCGCGTTCCAGAGCGCGATTCGTGGCAGATGACCGCGAATCGCGCGGTAGCGCGCGGCCACGTCGGCGTAAAGGCGCGCCGACGCGCCGACGCCGGCGCCGCCGATGATCCCGAGAGTCGCCCTCTCGCCCGGCTCGCTCACCCAATCGCTCCAATCTGCGCTGCGACGCCCGGCAGAGCCGCCACGCCCTCTCGGTTCGCGCCAGCCCGCCGAGCCGAACCTCACCGCTCGGACGCGCCGACAATACCATCGGAGAATCGAGCCGCGGGCCGATCCGCGGGCCGGGCGCGGCCTCGTCGGCCTGACGTACAATCGGCCCTGCCCGGGCGCGTAGCTCAGCGGGAGAGCGCTCGCTTCACACGCGAGAGGTCGCTGGTTCGAAACCAGCCG
>Ga0182015_10002572_pt1 | contig 21614 bp, 17 predicted proteins | sample 712P3MmetaG_FD_120478 | JGI IMG/M metagenome (GOLD analysis project Ga0182015, IMG submission 120478) | Permafrost microbial communities from Stordalen Mire, Sweden - 712P3M metaG | ecosystem: Environmental > Terrestrial > Soil > Wetlands > Permafrost | place: Sweden: Stordalen | collected...
CATCGTGAAGCAGCGGCGGTAGTGGCCGCCCATCCAATCCGCGGCCGTGAACAGCCGATCGAGGTATTGCAGGGTCTCGGGCAACGGGGCAGGGCTCGGCTGCGAGAGCTGTCTGCCTTTTTGTGCGATGTCACCGGCGAACTCCGCCATGTCGCGATTCAGTTCCGCCAGCCGCTCGAGCGTGGTCCGCATGTGCCGCGGATATTCCTCTCCGCCGTGCGCATCGGTGCCGGTGAATCCAACGACCGCCACGCCGCTCGTGTCGGATTGCGAGGCGCGGCCGCATCGAATCTCGAAATTCAAGTCATCGTCTTGCGGCGACAGCAGAACGTCGCGCGGCGACACGACCAGCTCGTCGGACGGCATGACGCCTTGGCGGCGAAACTGCATGGCGCGTGCCGTACCTGCACGATGGTTGGTGCTCTCGCCGTTCCAGATGGCAATCATCAGGCCGCTGTAACGCGCGATGATGGCGCCGGCCCGCTGCAGCTGGCGGTCGCGGAGTTCGCCCGCACGCTCGATATGCTCGGGATCTGCGTCCGCGGGAAGGCCGAGTTCGACCACGTCGCTCGAATCACAGAGCCGGTCGAACCGCGCTTTGTCCTCCTCGGTGTCGAGGTCGTCGCGGCACAAGCGCCGGGCGTACGGCAAAAGCGCGGTGATCAGAATGCCCAATTCCGCCGCCACTTCCGCCACCAGAAGGTCGGCTCCCGCCGCCATGGAACAGATGAGGCGCAACGGCACGGCCGGGTGATCGTCGCGAAGGCGCTTCATCAACTTCTCAACGGCGCCGCGAATCGCGACAGTTTCCTCGGGGCGCAGATCCCTGTGGCCGACCACGCCGACCAGGAATGGAATCCTGTATTGGTCGGCTGGGCGGGCTATGCCGGTCTCCGGACTTCAGTTTCTCGTTGGGTTCCTGGCCGCGATCATATAGCCGCCGCGCGCCGCATGCACTCCCGGCGCGGCAGTGATCAGCACAATTTGGACGCCAGCCTGCATTTTTGCTACTGTCAGTAAAGTCGAAATTTGCGACGTTGATGCCGCCGCCGGTTCGAGGCAGGGAGCCATCAGATCTTCTGGCCAAGCGGATGGGCACGGATGATCGTCGACCTAGTCCTACTCGACTTAAAGATAGGGAGCAAGAAAAATCATGTACAAATTAATAGCCATCCTCTCGGTTGCCGCGTTCGCGGCAGCACCCGTCGCTGCATCGGACAAGACCGACGTAATGGCGGTCGTACACCAATGGGTGGACGGCTTCAACAAAGGCGATACGAAGTCGGCGCTTGCCGCGTGCGCCGATGAGGGCGCGATCATCGACGACATACCGCCCCACGAATGGCATGGTTCCGGGGTGTGCTCAAAGTGGATGAGCGCCTATGACGCTTGGGCGACGAAGAATGGCATTACCGACGGCAATGCGACGCCCGGTAAGGCGCGGCACATCGATGTCGATGGATCTAGTGCGTACGTGGTTTTGCCGATGACCTTGACGTTCAAGGACCACAATAAGCCGATGAAGGAGCCGGGCGCGCTAGTGACCATGTCTCTAACAAAAGGAGATTCCGGGTGGCGCATTACGGGTTGGTCGTGGGCTGCTGGAATGGCCGTTGCGGTCAGAACCGATGGTGGACACTGACTGAAACTCGGACGGGCGGTCGCCGCTGCTGGATTTCGCGGGGGGATCCCTAAGCGTCAGCATTCGCGCCGAAGCGCGGCGCCGCCAGGTAAGGAGGTCGCTGTCGAACCAGACCAAAAGTGTCGTCGAAAATCACATCGTTCGCTACCGGGGCATATGAACACGTCGGGAAGCTTCGACGGCAGAACTGAACGCCCGCTCTGGCCGAGCTAACCGGCGCGATTCACCGGGTATCTTTGAGCCTTGGGTCTTATCGTCCGTATCATGAGGCCGCCGCGCGTCCCGGCGTGCATCGGACTGGCCTTCAACACGGCGCTGATGTCCGCTCCAAAAAACGCCTGCGGGTCCGATGGAATCTCGTTTTCCTGCTTTTCGCGCGCAGCGATGGCGGCCTTGGCGCGTGCGAAGGCGTCTTCCAACGAGGCCGCGTTCGGCAAGGCATCGCGGTAGAACGCCTCGCCGAAGTATGTCAGATCCCGGTCGTCGGAACATCCGAAGGACGTCTTGTCCGCTGCCGCCGCGGCGATCACGATGGTGTCGGGATTCTCGAGAGGCGGAATGAACCCGCCCGCGTAGCACGCGGAAACCACGATGATGCGGCGCTTGATGCCGGAGTCTCGCAGCGCGCTCTCCAAATCTTTGGCGCTCAGCTGCGTGAGCGGCAGACCGGCGTTCGACACCGCCAACAGCCGGTCGGGCGATCCGTGCGAGGAAAGCGCCAGAAGCAAGATGTCGCGCTCGGGATCCATCTTTTGAGCCACCGCGCTCAACGCGTATTGCAGACCGCTGAGCGTGGCCAGCGGGTAGGTGTCGAAGTCCCGGCGATCGTTGATCAGCAGGAGCTCCCGGTCGGCGGCGTCGAACCGGTTGCCGACCACCTGTGCAGCCAGTTTGATCTCCTGCGCAAATACCCGCTGGTTGGAAACGCCTGCAAATCCGATGAAGAAGATCGCCGGCTTCGGCCCCATGTTCCCGGCCATCCGATCCACCGCCTCGTCGATCGCCTCGCGCTGATCGAACAGCAGGGACTCGGCGTCGGCGGGTGCCAGGTCTGCATCCGCCTCTTCCTCATCATCCGGCGCGGCAGACCATATCGAGGGCCTGAGGTCCAGAGGCCGATACCCCGCCGAAAAGACTCCCAGCAGCATGAGCACGGCCATCGCAGCGGTGCCTTGCCAAGCTCCCGACAAGCCGCGCAACGCGCTCATTCCATAGGCGAGCCCGTAAAGCGCCAGCAGTATCCAGGCTGCGGTAGCTGCCTCGCCGTGCAGGCGCAGGTCTATCCAGAAGCCCGCGGCGATCAGGATTGGCAAGAACGCCAATACCACGAACAGGGTGCTCCTGAACTCCAGGCGCGGGCGCGAGGCGCGCGACGCCAGGTAAGAGGCCACGAACGCGAGTACCAGATATACCGAGACGAGCGGCGCCTCGAGGGGCTCGAATAGGGCCCCCGGCCCCCCGCGCCAGCGGTCGAGCGCCATCCAGAACAGGAACGATGCCAACCCGAGTCCGATCGAGGATCGGTCGGTCGCCACCGCATGGATATGGGTGACCCGGCGCAGCGTCCAAAGACGCAATAAGGTGTTAAGCGTCGGGATAGGCAAACCTTATCGGGCGGCCGCGAACTGCTGCATCATGTTGAATTGCATTTCGTCGCTCGTGAGCGAAGGGCCCAACCCGGTGTTGCGGTAATAAAGCGCCTTCAAGAACGCCAGGTCGCCGGCGGATATTGCAGAGGGCTTTTCACGCGCCCCGCAGCTCGACGACATCAAATCGAGAATACTCGGCAGCGGATCGCAATGGTCCGGCGATTGAAGCACCGACAATGCCAGCACCGACAGATAGTCGGCGATGGTCTCAACGGAATTCCCCGCAACCTTTTGCGTATCGATCACCAGGATGACGTTGACGATACCGCCGAGACCACGGCCTCCGCTGGTCAAGCCCGACTCGATGACCAGCGGCCAGACGGGCAGAAGATCGAGAGGGCCGAGCATTGCCGCGTCGGCGTTCAAGATGCTGCCGCCGCCGGCGGCCGTGATGTACCAGCCCTGAACCGGGTGACCGGCGCTGAACGCCAGCTGTTTCGTGAGCTGGTGCAGATATCTGACGAACAACGAATCAGCGGCCCACTTCTGGACGGCGGCCATCAATTTCTGGGGATCGGCCGTGAACAGAATCCCTACGTTGGCCTTGCACCGCAAATCGGTCTGCAAGGGCGCGCCCACGTCGGCGGCTATGACGCGAAGCCGCGCGGTTATGAAGGCGTTGTAAGCCGGATCGAGCCCAAGGACCAGCGGGCAAATGCTCTCGGACCTGCCGCCGCGCCAACGCTCGAGACCACCCCGCGCACCGGTGTTCACGTAATGGGTCGTTGCGTGGTGCACGATGAACTCATACAGGCTGTCCCCCGCCAACTCCTGATCGGAGGGCGGTTTCGGTGCCGTCACGGCCGTATCCGGAAATGCCGGCGACGAGTTCACCTTCGCGTTCGGATCCGGTTCCGGCGATAATGAAGCCGGTATCTGGGTGGCGGCGTCGGAGCCGCGGTCGTCCGCGCCTGCCGTCGACAACCACGCGAGAGAGACCGCGAACGCGGCCAACGCCATTCGGTGCAATCGAGATTTTCCTGCCGGCATCATGGTCACCACCCGATCGTGCGCGTGGGCAAAGCACGAGGCCGGCGATGGGCGCCCGCACTCGAGCTCGGCTAGGCCCTCATGCCGCGCGTGCGTTCAAGAAGCGGAAAAACTCCACGCCTTCACGCAAGCGCCGCTTGGTCATTTCCCAGCTCTTCATCATTTCCGCCGTGAGCTCGACGATCTTGCGGGGCCGGAAATAGAAGCGGCGGTAAAATGTCTCCACCGCCGCATGGATTTCCGCCGCACCCAAGTGCGGGTAGCTCAACTGGGACAGCTGCACGCCTTGGCTGTTCACGAGACCCTCGTTACGCGTTTCCGTGAGCCAGCCATTGGCTACCGCCTGTTGGTACAGCTCGGTGCCGGGGTAGGGCGCCGCCAACGAGACCTGGATCGTGTGCGGATTGATGTCCACCGCATACTGAATGGTTTCCCGGATGGTGTCCTGCGTCTCGCCGGGCAGCCCTAAGATGAACGTGCCGTGGATGACGATGCCGAGCTTGCGGCAATCCTCGGTGAAGCGCCGCGCGATGTCGGTGCGCAGGCCCTTGCGGATGTTGTGCAGGATCTGGTCGTTGCCCGACTCATAGCCCACCAGCAGCAGGCGCAATCCGTTGTCCTTCATGACCTTGAGGGTCTGATACGGCACGTTGGCCTTGGCGTTGCACGACCAGGTCACGCCGAGCTTTCCGAGTCCGCGGGCGATTTCCTCGGCGCGCGGCCTAAAATCGGTGAACGTGTCGTCGTCGAAGAAAATCTCCTTCACCTCGGGCATGTTCTGCTGGATCCAGCGCACCTCCGCCACCACGTTCTCGGGACTGCGCACGCGATAACGATGGCCGCCGACCGTCTGAGGCCAAAGGCAGAAGGTGCACTTCGAACGGCAGCCGCGGCCCGTGTAGATGGATACGTAGGGATGCTTCAAATAGCCGATGAAGTAATTCTCGATCTTCAAATCGCGCTTGTAGACAGGCGCGACCCAGGCCAGCTCATCCATGTTCTCGATCATGGCTCGAGGGGCGTTGTGCTGAATGCTTCCGTCTTCGCGGCGGAAACTCAATCCCGTGATTGTCTCCAAGGGCAATCCATCGGCGACATCCTTGCAGGTGTAATCGAATTCCTCACGTGCCACGAAGTCGACAGCGGTGGACGCGGCCAGGGAGCCCGCCGGGTCGACGGCGACCTGGGCGCCGACCATGCCGATCTTGAGGTTCGGGTTCCCGTTCTTGAGCAGCTCGGCAACCCGCGCATCCTTCAAGAAGGAAGGAGCGCTCGTGTGCATGATGACGAGGTCGAAATCTTTAGCCTGCGCGAGCACATCCTCGATGGGCGTGCCGTCCGCGGGGGCGTCGATCAGCTTGCTGCCGGGTACCAGCGCCGCGGGCTGCGCAAGCCAGGTGGGATACCAAAATGAACGGATTTCGCGCTTCGCCTGGTAGCGTGCGCCCGCCCCGCCGTCGAAGCCGTCGAATGAAGGCGGATGCAGGAACAGTGTTCTCATGACGCTCTCTCTATCTAAAATTTAATGAATGCGAAACGCCCCACGCCGGCGTGCGGGGTGGGCTCAGACGCTGCGAACCGAGCGGACCCTTTCCTGGTTCTGCGATGCCCACCAGCTCTCGACGCTCGCCGTCAGACCGGCCAAATCGAGGCCGGCTGCCGCCAGGCACGTGTCGCGCGAGCCATGCTCGATGAATCGGTCCGGGATACCCAAGTGCAACACCGGCAATGATACCCCATGCGATGCGAGGACTTCGCTCACTGCGGATCCTGCGCCGCCCATGACGGCGTTTTCCTCGATGGTCACAAAGGCGCGGTGACGCGACGCCGCATCGATGATCAAATCCTGATCAATGGGTTTGATGAACCGCATGTTGACCAGCGTCGCGTCGAGCCGTTCGGCGATCCGCCGGGCGGAATCGAACAACGCCCCGAAAGCAAGGATTGCGAGGCCGCTGCGCCCCTCGCGCCGAAGCTGAGCCCTGCCCACGGGGAGGGCGGTCATCTCGGAAACCGCGGCCACGCCGGGGCCGGTGCCGCGCGGGTAGCGTATAGCGGAGGGCGCCGACAGCGTCGTGCCGGTGAACAGCATCTGACGACATTCGTTTTCATCGGCCGGAGCCATGATCACCATGTTCGGGATGCAGCGTAAGAAAGTGAGGTCGTAGGCGCCCTGATGAGTGGCCCCGTCGCTGCCGACCAGACCCGCGCGATCCAGCGCGAAGACCACGGGAAGATTCTGCAGCGCCACATCGTGGATCAATTGGTCGTAGGCGCGCTGCAAAAACGTCGAGTAGATGGCGACCACGGGCTTGAAGCCTTCACAGGCGAGTCCGGCCGCGAACGTGACGGCGTGCTGTTCGGCAATCGCAACGTCGAAATAGCGATCCGGGAACCGCTTCGAATACTCGACCAGTCCGGACCCCTCGCGCATCGCCGGCGTTATCCCGATGATCTTGGGGTCGCGCTCGGCCATGTCGCAGAGCCATTGGCCGAAGATCTGCGAGTAGGAAGGGCCGGTGCTCGCTTCCTTGAAGATCTTCCCGCTGATGGGATCGAAGGGACCGGGGCCATGCCATTTGATGGGATCCGCCTCGGCGGGGGCGTAGCCTTTGCCCTTGCGGGTGACCACGTGCAGAAATTGCGGGCCGCGCAGCTTTTTGATGTTGCCGAGCGTAGTTACCAGAGCCTTGAGGTCGTGCCCATCGATGGGACCGATGTAATTGAAGCCCATCTCCTCGAAAACCGTGCCGGGCAATACCATGCCCTTCAGATGCTCTTCCGATCGCCGGGCGAGTTCCCACACGGTGGGCATCTGCCGGAGCACTTTCTTTCCGCCTTCGCGCAGATGCGCATACATGCGTCCCGACAGAGCGCGCGCCAAATAATTGGAGAGCGCGCCCACGTTCTCGGAGATCGACATGTCGTTGTCGTTCAAGATGATCAGAAGATCCGCCGGCGTCGAGCCCGCGTGATTCAACGCCTCGAAGGCCATGCCCGCCGTGAGAGCGCCATCGCCGATGATGGCCACGGCGCGGCGATCCTCGCCCCGCTTTGCGGCCGCGACCGCCATGCCGAGGGCGGCGCTGATGGAGGTACTCGAGTGCCCGACCCCGAAAGTGTCGTACTCGCTTTCGCTTCGGGTCGGGAACGGCGCGAGGCCCTTGTCCTGCTTGATCGTATGCAATAGCTCGCGGCGCCCGGTCAGCACCTTGTGCGGGTAGGCTTGGTGGCCAACGTCCCACACCAGGCGGTCGTCGGGGGTGTTGTAAATGTAATGAAGCGCGATGGTGAGCTCGACCGTGCCGAGCCCGGCAGCGAAGTGCCCGCCGCGCGTGCTGACGCTCTGAATCAGGAACTGGCGCAGCTCATCCGCCAGCGCGGCGAGCTTCGACTGGGGGAGCTTGCGCAGATCCGCCGGCACGTGGATGGACTCGAGCAGGGGGTAGGTGTCGGGTGGCGGGATCATTTGGGCCAGTTTATACTGACCCGACCCTTCACGGGAAATCACCGCGAGCGCTTTGTGGCACAATCGCCACTTGGTTGCGGCAATGCAGGGCAGGCCGCTATAGTTGCCTGGGTTTCCATTGGCGGTTCCGGGCAGCCGCCCTAAAGCGCCAGCGCGTTTGCTCAACACAACGCCCAGGCTGTTTTCCCGCTGACTTTCCGAGAGACTGCTCGTATGGATTCCGGCATTTCAGATGAAGATTATCAAGATCAAATCCTTCCACATGTATCGCGCACTTTCGCGCTGACGATCCCGCAACTCCCCGAGCCGCTGCGGGTCGCGGTCACCAATGCGTACCTGCTGTGCCGCATCGCGGACACCATCGAAGACGAGCCGGCTTTGCCGCCCGAAGAGACCCTGGCGTTCTTGGAACGGTTCAAGGCGGTGGTGGCCGGCCGCGATGACGCCGCGCTCCTGGCATCCGAGGTGGAGGCTCGTCTGTCGAACCGGACGCTGTCCACCGAACGCGACCTCATCATCAATATGGCCCGCGTTGTAGACGTCACTGCCTCGCTCAAGGCCCCGCAACAAGCTGCCATCCAACGCTGCGTCGGCCTCATGTGCTACGGAATGCCGCGCTTCCAATCGACCGCAAGCATTAGGGGGCTGCCACAGAGCACCGATCTCGACGAATATTGCTACTACGTGGCGGGTGTCGTCGGCGAAATGCTCACGGCGCTGTTCTGCGAATATTCCGAGGGCGCCGGGCGCAATCGACCCGCCCTTCAGGGCTTGGCTGTGTCGTTTGCCCAAGGGCTGCAAATGACCAACATTTTGAAGGACGTATGGGAGGATAGGAGCCGTGGCGCCTGCTGGCTTCCTCAGGAGGTGTTCACCCCCCATCAGGTCGACCTCGCCCGACTGACCTCCGCGCCCCGGAATCCGGGTTTCGATGCCGGAATGAACGAATTGATCGGCGTCGCGCACGCTCACTTGCGCAACGCATTGGATTATACGTTGCTGATCCCCGCCCACGAGACGGGGATACGGCGTTTTTGTCTATGGGCCGTCGGGCTCGCGGTGCTTACATTGCGGAAAATTCATGGAAATCCAGGTTTTACAGCAGGCTCTCAGGTCAAGATCACACGGTCTCAAGTAACCATGACACGAATTTTGACTGACCTTTCCATACGCAACGATTGGATGCTTCGGCGCCTGTTCGCGTGGGCGGCTCGCGGACTGCCGGTTGCGCACGTTGCAGAGACTCGGCGGAGTCAGCCGCCGCGGCCGGAGCCGCGCAGCGAGTTCGATCCGCAATCCGAGCCGCTGCGCCGCCGTTCCTACGGGGGCTCCGGCTCATGATCCACACCGCTCAAAAGCCCGTCAGCGCCGAAACCGAAGCTCCCACGCGCGCCGACGTCGTTCCCCTCTCGCTCACCAAGAGCGTCTCGACGCTGCTGGATCGATGCATTGCGCTTGCCCGCGATGGCATGACGGCCACGCAGAATGCCGCTGGGTATTGGCTGTGCGAGCTCGAGGCGGATTGCACCATTCCCGCCGAATACATCATGATGATGCACTTCCTGGACGAGATCGACACCGAGCTCGAGACCAAGATCGCCGCGTACCTGCGCGCTCATCAGCAGCCGGGCGGCGGCTGGCCGCTCTACCACGGCGGTGAGTTCAACATGAGCTGCACCGTCAAGGCCTACTACGCGTTGAAGCTGGCGGGCGACGATGTCAAGGCTGCGCACATGGTGCGTGCCCGCGCCGCGATACTCGAGCGCGGCGGTGCCGCGAGATCCAACGTGTTCACGCGCATAGCGCTGGCGCTGTTCGGACAGATTCCCTGGCGCGGCGTCCCCTACATACCGGTCGAGATCATGCTGTTGCCGAAGTGGTTCTTCTTCCACCTCGACAAGGTATCGTACTGGTCCCGCACGGTGATGGTGCCGCTCTTCATCTTGTGCACCAGGAAGCCGCTCGCCAAAAACCCGAGGGACGTGCACATCCGGGAGCTGTTCACGACGCCTCCCGAGATCGAACGGGATTATTTTCGCGACGCCCGCAAGGGCGGCTGGCTGGGCAGAGTGCTCCTGGTCGTCGATCGACTGAGCCGGCGCATCGACCCATTCATCCCGAAAGCGATGAGGAAGCGGGCGACTCGCCTCGCGGAGCAGTGGATACTCGAGCGTCTGAACGGAGAGGACGGACTCGGAGCGATCTTTCCCGCCATGGTGAACGCGCTCGAAGTGATGACCATTCTGGGTTACCCGGCGGACGATCCGCGACGCGTCACCGCGAAGCGCGCACTGCAGAAGCTCCTGGTCGTGGGGCCTACCAGCGCGTACTGCCAGCCTTGCGTGTCGCCGGTGTGGGATACCGCCTTGACCAGCCTTGCAATGCAGGAAGCGGGATGCGCGCCGTCCGCCGCAGCGGCGACCCGGGCGCTCGATTGGCTGCAGGCGGAGCAGATTCTCGATGAACCCGGCGATTGGCAAACCGATCGGCCGAACCTGAAGGGCGGCGGCTGGGCGTTTCAGTTCGCCAACGACTACTATCCCGATCTCGATGACACCGCGGTGGTTGCCTGGGCCATGCATCAAGCCCCGAATTCCGCCGACTATGCGGAAAACATTTCCCGGGCGCTCGACTGGTTGGTCGGAATGCAGAGTAAGAACGGCGGCTTCGCGGCATTCGATGCCGACAATACGTCGTACTACTTGAACAAGATTCCGTTCGCCGATCACGGCGCGCTGCTCGATCCCCCGACGAGCGATGTGAGCGCCCGGGTGGTCACGGTACTCGCCCGAATCGGCCGCCCGGAGGACAAGCCCGCCCTGGAGCGCGCGCTTGTCTATCTTCGCGCAGAACAGGAGCCGGACGGCTCGTGGTTCGGCCGCTGGGGGACCAATTACATCTACGGCACATGGTCGGTGCTCACGGCGTATTCGCATGCGGGCATATCGCCCGACGATCCGGGCGTGCGCCGCGCGGTGGCCTGGTTGAATGGCCGGCAGAACCCCGACGGCGGGTGGGGCGAGAGCAACGACGGCTACAAAAATCCGCAGGACGCCGGAGCCTCGAGTACTCCTTATCACACGGCGTGGGCGCTCCTCGGCCTCCTCGCCTCGGGTGAAGCGGAATCCGAGTCGGTAAGGCGCGGCGTCAATCATCTGATGCGGACCCAGCAGCCGGACGGCCTCTGGAGCGACCCGACTTTCACGGCGCCCGGGTTCCCGCGCGTGTTCTATCTCAAGTACCACGGCTATTGCCGCTACTTCCCGTTATGGGCGCTCGCCGCCTATCGAACGCTGACCCGAGCCGGAACCACCCATTGAATGTGGCGGGCGTCGTCGCGGCGCTCGATCGAGAAGCGCGCACGCTGGGGCCCGTCGTCGAAGGCCATGCGGGATTCGAGATCCTCGCGGGCGGGACACTCCGGGCGGTGAGCGGGATGGGGTGCGACGGGGCCGGAATGGCCGCCCGCAGACTCATCGAAGCCGGAGCCGCGGCGCTCATCAGCTGGGGCATGGCCGGAGGTCTCGATCCGGACCTCGAGGCCGGAGCGATCTGTCTTCCGCGCGAAGTGGTCGCCCCGGACGGTGTGCGTTTCGCGACCAGCTCTTCTTGGCGTGAGACCTTGATGGCTTCGATCGCCTCATCGCGGCCGGTAACATCGGGCGCCCTTCTCACCAGCATGAATCCCATCGCCGGCGTCGCGGCAAAGGCGGCGGCACGCCGTGAGACCGGTGCCGTGGCCGTCGACATGGAAAGCTCCGCGGTCGCGGAAGTGGCCGTCGCGAGCCATGTGCCGTTTCTGGCGGTGCGCGTCATCGTCGACACCGCCCTCGATTCGATCCCCGAGTCGGTGACGGCCGCGGGCGCATCCGGCCAGGTACGGATCGCCCGGCTTTTGACCGGCCTGGCTCGATCGCCGGGGGACATCATGGCCCTCGTGCGTCTGTCACGGCGCTATGGGGTCGCCATTCGTTCGCTTCGCGCCGTCGCAAAGCTCGCTCGTCTGGCGCCGCCGTGAGAGCTCTGGTCACGGGCGCCACCGGATTCGTCGGCGCAGCGGTCGCACGGGCGCTGCTTGCCGGCGGCTGGGAGGTACGTGCGCTGGTGCGCGAAGGCTCGGATCGAACCAATCTGCGCACCTTGCCGGTCGAGCTTGCCGTCGGCGATCTGACCGATCGGCCATCGCTCGATCGCGCTGTGGCCGGCTGCGCGGCCTTGTTTCACGTCGCTGCCGACTATCGCCTCGGAGCTCCGGATCCGTCGCAACTGTACCGCGCCAACGTCGATGGCACGCGCAATATCCTGACGGCGGCGCGTCAAGCGGGCGTCGAGCGGGTCGTCTACACCTCGAGCGTCGCCACCATCGGCATCCCTGCCGACGGCAGTCCCGGTGACGAACGTACGCCGGCCGCGCTCGAGGCGATGATCGGCCATTACAAGCGCTCGAAGTTCCTTGCCGAACAAGCGGCGCTCGAGGCGGCGCGGGACGGGCTTTCGCTGGTCATCGTCAATCCCTCGACTCCCATAGGGCCCGGTGACGTGAAACCCACTCCGACCGGCCAAGTGGTGCTCGATGCAGCCGCCGGCCGAATGCCGGCCTACGTCGACACAGGCCTCAACATCGTCCACGTCGACGACGTGGCCGCGGGGCATCTCTTGGCGCACTCCCGCGGGCGTACCGGGGAACGCTACATCCTCGGGGGCCGGGACATGACGCTCGAGCAGATTCTCGGCGAGATCGCCCGCACCGTGGGACGTAAGCCGCCACGCATCAGGCTGCCGTACGGCCTGGTGCTGCCGATGGCGTATGTCGCGGAGGGGATGGCACGCATCTCGGGAAGGACCGGCCGCCTCACGTTGGAGGGCCTGAGAATGTCCCGAAAGCGCATGTTCTTCTCCAGTGCCAAGGCCGAGCGCGACTTGGGATATTCCTGGCGTCCGCCGGCTGACGCCTTTGAGGATGCGGTACGCTGGTTTCGCGAGCGCGGGCTGCTGTCCTAGCGCGTGAGGGCCCTTCAGGCAGGCCGTTCAGGTCGGGATATCAAGCGCCGGCCCGACTCCGCGTGGGCGATCGCCAACACCGGCACGCCGATCGCGATATCGCGGGCACGACGCAGCAACGAGACCGCTAGGCCGAACTCGGGTCCGATGCCGAACAGCGGGGTGAGAGCGGCATAACTCGCCTCCTGCACGCCGAGCGCATTCGGAACCAGCGCGGCCGCGCTTTTTACCGCTCCCACCAGGCTCTCGATGGCGATCACCGACGCGAGCTCGACGGGTACGCCGATGAGCCTGAACGCGATCCAGGTTCCAAAGGCGCTCGCGAACCATCCGATCAAATGCATGCCGGAGGAGAGCGCGATCCGAGGCCGCGAGCGGTAAACGGCATCGAGCGAATCCGCGAGAGCCTCGGCCGAGGCCGCAGCCCGGGGTACGAGCCGCGCGGTCAGCCTTCCCACCAGGCGATGGCCGTACCGCTGCAGAAATACCAGCAACACGCCGGCAATCACCGCGAGACCGAGTCCCACCGCGAAGGCCCTGGTGAGGGCGGCGGCCGGGGATGAGCGCGGAGCGATGGCGCTCAAAATCGCAAAGCCGAGCGCGATAAACCCGATCTGAGCCAGCGCCTCGCTCGTCACGTCGACGATCGTCGATGCGAAGGCCTCGGGCCCCGACAGGCCATGACGAATCGCTGTGCGCGCGCCGAAGATGATTCCGCCGACTTGAGAGAAGGGCAGCACGTCGGAGGCGCCTTCGCGGACCATCCGCCCCCAGATGAAGACCCAGAGGCTGGGGCGGTCCGGCGGGAGCAGTACGGCCCAGGCGGCTCCCAAGAGCGGGAACAGCGCCAGCCCATAAAGGCAAATCAGGGCGAATCCCGCCCAGCCGACCTGGCCTGCGGCGGATAGCACCGCGGTGAAACCCACATGCAGAATGAGATAGGCGGCGAGGCACAGGCCCAAAGCCGCGACCACGACGAGCCGGAATCTCACGAACTCACGAGACGCTAAGAAGTGGCCGTGAACCGTCTGCCGCCGAGGGCGACACGCAAAAGTCGGCGAAACCACCTAGTGTCGCCGTGGCTCGGCAGGCGCGCACGATCTCCGGCGAAGTGAGCGCCTCCAATTCCTCCCGATACCGGTAGTCCGGAGCGGATCCGGCATAGGCGCCGGTGGCGGGGTGAAGATAGACCTCAGTCAGTCCGTCCGGCATATGCGCGATGAGCCCGGCAAGCCGCTCGCGCGTCATGCGGCCGGACCAGTGCAAACCGAACACGCGGTCGCAGGTTGCGAGGCCTGATGCGCTCAAGTGCCGCTTCAGGAGCCAGGCGAATGGGGCGGTGACGCGCGATGCTGCCCCCGAGGTGCCGGGCTCGATCTTGCGCAGCACCGAGAGCGGCTCCTGGGGCACGCGCACGGCACGAACGCCGAAACGCCGGCCGATGGACGCCATCATCCGGCCGACCATCGGATGCAAATGGAAGTGCTTGTGCGCATTGCAGTGATCCAGCGGCAGGCCGGTGGCACGGAACGCCTCGAATTGCGCGGTGATCTCGGCGGCGAGCTGACGGCGCGCCCGCGGGCTCGCCGCGATCGCGGTGCCGAGCGCCGTCATGTCGGAGCGAAAGCAGCCGTCGGCGCCGACCAGTCTCGACACATGCGATGCGGGAAGTGTCGGGCGGCCCTCCACCAGCACGAGATGCAATCCCACACGAAGCTCTGGCATGAGGCGCGCGCGCGCAACGGCATCCGCTGCCGAAGCTCCCGAGACCATGAGGCTCGCCGCCGTGAGAATTCCATCCCGATGGGCCGTCTCGACGGCATCATTGACCTCGCGAGCGGCGCCGAAATCGTCCGCCGTCACGATCAAATGTTTCAAGCGGCATCCCGCACGACGCGGTCGGCCGATCCGTCGCGCGCAACGTCGAAGCTGTCGTCACGCCACTGAACGCGGCGGGTGGCGAAGCCCCATACCCACAGGGCCACGCTCAGCATATCCCGGACGGGAAGCACCATCAGCTGGTAGGCCGGCGGAAAATGCGTGCCGCGCACCCGAAGATGCAGCATGATCCTGCCGATCGCGGTCACCGCCAGCAGGGTGATCGCCGGAAAGGCGCATCCGGCGAGCAAGCAACCGGCGGCGGCAACCGGTACGCCGAAGGTCACGAACGACAGGCTGTAGCCCACGGGCCGAACGATGCGAATCGTGCGCAGCCACCGCAATTCGTGATGCACGAGCTCCAAGAAGCTGCGCTCGTCCACGCAGGTTTCGACCACCACGTCGGAAAGCACGGTTCGCAACCCCAATCCGCGCGTCAACTCACCCAGCCGGTAGTCGTCGGCCAGCTGATTCGCGATCGACGCGAAGCCGCCGATCCGCCGGAGCACATGGCGCCTGATCGCGATGGTCGCGCCGAATGCGAACGCCCGGGAGCCGAACATGGCCGCGACGCGCACCGACGGGGTGAACCAATCGTTGATGAACAAGGATCCGAGCAGCGACCAAAGTCCCTTCCGCGGTCTGCCGAGGTACGGGCAGGTGACGATGCCGACCGCGGGATCCGCGAGCGGAGCAACGATGCGGGGAAGGTAGTCGCGGTCGACGCGGACGTCGCTGTCCGAAATCACCAACAGATCGTGACGCGCGAGCGGCATCATGTTGATGAGGTTGCTCACCTTCCGGCTGGTTCCGTGCTGGCGGCGATCAATGGCGATATGGATGTCCACCTTCGGGAATTCGCGGGCGAGACGGGCGACGACGCCGATGGCGGGATCGTCCGGATCGGATACCCCGAAGACTATCTGGAAGCGGGGGTAGTCCTGGTCGCAGAATGACCGCAGGCATTCGTAGAGCTCGTGCTCGGCTCCGCACAGCGGCTTCAAGATCGTCACCGGCGCAGCTTTGCGAAGCGGCGGATTGACCGGGTAGGGCTTCAGTCGAGTACGCACCGCATAGGCGGCCACCACCGTGTAAACGGCGCCCGCTGCGGCAATCGCCGTACCGCACCAGGCCATCCATGAATGTGGGCTCGCAATCACTCTGCAGCTCCAATTAAGCGGATTCGGTGTGGCCTGCCGGCGCGCCGCGAAGGATGGTGCAGGCTGGCGGGGCCCTTCCGCAAGACGCTATGATCCGTCGATGACCGTCGGCCGAGGCCGACTAGTTGAGGCGATCGAGATGGACGAAGCTAGACCTGCGAGCCGAATCGATGATGCGGATATTATGGCAGATTCGGACGCGCTGATTCTCGTGGACGAGGAGGATCGCCGGCTGGGCCACTTGAGCAAGTCGCTGTGCCACGAGGGCCGCGGGGTATTGCATCGTGCCTTCTCGCTGCTGATCTTCAACGATCGAGGCGAACTCTTGATCCAGCAACGCTCGCCGGCGAAGCGGCTGTGGCCGCTGTACTGGTCCAACAGCTGCTGCAGCCATCCCCGCGGCGCGGAGACCATGGATGTCGCCACCCGGCGACGCCTGGCGGAGGAGCTTGGCATTCGTTGTGACCTCAAGTTCCTGTTCAAATTCCAATACCACGCGCAATTCGACGCCACCGGCGCCGAGCACGAGCTCTGCTCCGTCTTCATCGGCCGATCCCCGGCCCCACCGGCCATCAATCCGGAGGAGATTGCGGATTGGCGCTGGGTCGGCGCCGAAGTCCTACAGCGCGAGATGTCAAGCTCCGACAGTTCGAGATATACGCCGTGGTTCATGCTGGAATGGACGCGCATATGGCGGGATCATCGGGCAGAAGTGCTCGCTTTTCGCGCATGATGAGCCAATCTTAATTTGGCCCCAAAGCTCGACGTGACGCCCAAATCCCCCAAGCCGCGGTAACATAGCGTATGGCAATTCCTCTTTTACAAATGTATCGGGTCGCAAAGTACCTCGCGGGACGGAAACTCCGGGGCGACAAGCGATATCCTCTGGTTCTGATGCTGGAGCCTTTGTTCCAGTGCAACCTGGCCTGCGCCGGCTGCGGCAAAATCGATTACCCGAAGGAGATCCTGCAAAAGCGGGTGAGCCTGGAGGATGCGCTCAAGGCGGTCGACGAATGCGGCGCACCCATCGTCTCCATCCCGGGAGGGGAGCCGCTGATCCACAAGGAAATGCCGCAAATCGTCCAGGGCATCGTGGATCGCAAGAAGTTCGTCTACCTGTGCACCAACGCGATTCTGCTTGCGAAGCACATCGACGAGTATCGGCCCTCGCCCTATCTCACCTTCTCCATCCATCTGGATGGCAACCGCGAGCGCCACGACGAGTCGGTGTGTCAGGAGGGCGTGTTCGACAAGGCCGTTGCCGCGATCAAACTGGCTCGCGACAAGGGTTTCCGGGTCACCATCAATTGCACGCTGTTCAATGGCGAAAAACCCGACCATGTCGCAGAGTTCTTCGACACGGCGATGGACCTAGGGATCGAAGGCATCACGGTGTCCCCCGGCTACAGCTACCATCACGCGCCGCGGCAGGACGTGTTTCTCGGCCGCCATGCGAGCAAGCAGCTGTTCCGGGAGATCTTCAAGCGCCGCCTCCGCCCATCCGGCAAGGGCTGGTCCTTCAATCACTCGGGCCTTTTCCTCGATTTCCTCGCCGGCAACCAGACCTACCAATGCACGCCCTGGAGCAATCCGACCTACAACGTATTCGGTTGGCAGCGGCCGTGCTATCTCTTGACCGACGAGGGATATGCGCCGACCTACCGTTCGCTGATCGAAGATACCGAATGGGACAAATACGGGGTGGGCAAGAATCCGCGCTGCGACAACTGCATGGCGCACTGCGGCTTCGAGGGAACCGCCGTGAATGATGCGTTCAGTCACCCCATCAAGGCGATGCTGGCCTCGCTCAGGGGACCGCGCGTGGCGGGCCCGATGGCTCCGGAATTGCCCATCCAATATGCCGAGAGCTCGAGCCACGGCACCATCGCCACCGTCTCCGTCTCCGATATCAAGAAGATGGCGCGCGAGACGGACGAGGGCGTTGCGGCGACGCACTGAGCGCAGTCCCCGGCATACCAACGCATGTGAGCAACGCAGCCGATCGTCGCGCCCCGGCCCGGCCTCTTTCGGAGGATAACGAGGCTTTCTCGCAGCAACTCGAGACTTGGCGCCTGCGCATGGAGCGGGCGCTCGACCGGCGGTTGCCGGCCGCGACCGACGTTCCGGCGCGCCTGCACGAGGCCATGCGCTACAGCGTGCTCGGCGGCGGCAAGCGCATAAGGCCCGCCCTTACGTTCGCGACGGCGCATACCGTAGGACTTTCCGAGGACGCGGTGGAAGCGGTCGCCTGCGCGATCGAGTTGATCCATGTGTACTCGCTGGTGCACGACGATCTGCCGGCCATGGACGATGACGACCTGCGGCGGGGGCGTCCCACCTGCCACAAGGCCTATGACGAAGCGACCGCGATCCTGGTCGGCGATGCGTTACAGCCGTTGGCCTTTCAATTGCTCGCCCGAGATGCTTCGCTCCCGCACTCGGCGGCCATAAGACTGCGTTTGATCGACATGCTGAGCGAGGCCAGCGGCACCTTCGGCATGGCCGGCGGGCAGGCGATCGATCTCGAGGTGCAGGGCAGGCTTCTCGACGTCGCCGCGGTCGAGGACATGCACGCCCGCAAGACCGGGGCCATCATCAGCGCCAGCGTGCTCATGGCGGCGGCGTGCGCGCCCGATCTACCGCACTCACGGTTCGAGGCGCTCGCCCGATTTGCGGCGGCGATCGGCCTGGCATTCCAGATTCAGGACGACCTTCTCGATGTCTTAGGCGACGTATCGACGCTCGGAAAGGCCACCGGCGCGGACCGCGAGCACGCGAAGCCGACGCATCCGTCGGTCATCGGGATCGAAGCCTCCCAGCACCGGGTTCATCTGCTCCACGAGCAGGCGCTCGATGCGCTGGCGCCCTTCGGCGAGCGCGCCGCACCGCTATCCTCGCTGGCACATTGGCTGCTCTCTCGCAGCTATTGAGCGCGCGGCGCTCGGCGCGGTAGGGTCGCCGAAAGTCTCCCGAGGGTATCCCTAAGGGTATCCCGGAGCTCCCCCGAAGGGTTTCCCGCAAATCTCCGGTTGTCTCCGGTTGTCTACGCCTTGACACCTTCCCCTATTTACCAGAATGTGCTCTAAGGAGGGCACGTTATGTTGCATCACGCGATCAGTCACTCGCGGCTGATGCGCGAATCGACTGACCGCGTACAGGCGGCGCTCGCAAGCGCGGACGCAGGGGAGCAATTGGTCGCCCGCCGCGTGCTCGAAAGTCCTGAGGCGTGGGTTCTCTGGGAGCGCGAGCACTCCAATCTCATGCGCAGGCTCGCCGACTGCGGCGCGCGCATGCAGGTCGCGGAACTCAAGCAAACTTCCTTCCGCCTGTTGCACGGCAAGGCGCTATTTCAATATTTGCGCGACAGCTCGGTGCGAGGCCGGCAGCGCCAACGGGTGATCGCGCACTTTCGGCCCGGTCGAAGCTATGAGGCCGCTCTCATCTCGGAGCATGGCGCGTATCTGCGCAAGGCGTGCAGTTTCCTTTGCACGAGTCACCTCGGAACGGACGTCGTGCGGGACCCCGCGTTCGAGGATCCGATGCTGAGGTACGAGGAGCTCTATGCCGAATATTTCGATATCTATTGCGGCAGCTTGATCGCGGGACCGGATGAGGCGGACTCGCAACGCGCGCTGCTCCCGCTGCTCAAGCAGCAATTGCAGGAGTATCGCCTGGCGATCCTCGATCCGCGCGCGGCACAGCCGTTCCTGCGGCGCGAGGCCGATTTGCGCCGTCCGACCGGCGATACGCAGCGGCTCAAGCGTCCAAGCTTCCGGCCCAAGTGACGCGGCGAGGCCGCTCGGGATCGAGGGTCACCGCCTAGCTCATTGAATGGCTGCCTTGCGGTCCTTCAACGAGGGCGGCGTCCACTGGTAGATCCACGTCTCGGTCAGCGGCCGGCCGTCGATGCGCAGGTAGAGCCGCAGATCGATGGGCTCGACGGAGTCGTCGGGCGGCCTCACGTCGAAGAGCGCCCGATAGCCGCCGATCTCCGCGACGTAATGCGCCGTCACGTGCTCGGTGGTGCCCCGCGATGCCGTTATCACCGCCTCCACCGGCGAATCCTTGGGAAACGCGCCCAGCTCACCGCCGACGAAATCGACGGCGAAATGCCAGGAATAGTACTGGCGCTTGACGCCGACCGTGCCGCCGATGCCGGTGCGCGTTGCGAGCGTCTGCCCCAGAGGCGACGAATAGGGCATCTTGGTGCCCCAATACAAGCGGTAGCCGAACAACAACTCTTGCCCGGGCTTCGGCTTGTCGAGCGGATTCCAGAAAGCGACGATGTTGTCGAAGGTTTCGTCGACCGTTGGAATTTCCACGAGCTGCACGGCGCCCTTGCCCCAACCGGCGCCGGACTTGGGTTCCACCCAAAGACTCGGCCGCCGGTCGTAGTAAACGCCGTCATCTTGGTAATGATCCCAATTGCGGTCCCGCTGCAGCAGGCCGAAGCCACGCGGGTTGTCGTCGAAGTATGAGTTGAGATGGAGGTCTCGCGGGTTGACCAGCGGGCGCCAGATCCACTCGCCCGCGCCCGTCCACATGGACAGCCCGTCCGAGTCGTGAATCTCGGGCCGCCAGTCGTTCGCCGCGCGCCGGTCGTTCTCGCCGTAGAAGAACATGCTGGTGAGCGGCGCGATCCCGAGCCGCTCGATGGGCTTGCGCGGATAGTACGCGGTATCGATGTTCATGACCTGGGTGCCGCCCGGCGTGATCTGAAAACGCAGAGCGCCCGCAATGCTCGGCGAATCGAGCAGGGCGTAGAGCGTCAGAGTGCCGGAATCTTTGTTGGGGCGCTCGAACCAGAACGAGGTGAAACGCGGAAATTCCTCGGGGCGGGGAAATGCGGTATCGACTGCGAGCGCGCGCGCCGAAAGGCCGTATTGCCGCGTGTCCCCGCCGACGGCGCGAAAGTAGCTCGCACCCAGGAATGCCGCCACGTCGTCCCGCCAGTCGGTGATGAATTGAACCCGGAAACCGGCAAAGCCCGCCCGGTCCTTCATGAGGGAGGCATCGACGCCGCTCTTGTCCCACTCGAACATCGCGGGATCGTAGACGATTTCCCGGGCCTGACCCTCGACCACTTCATAGATGTGCACGGGCTCGGTGAAGTTGCGGCCGACGTGGAAGAATTGGACGCGAAAGGCGAGCCCCGCATCCGCCCAGAGAGCGTGGTCGCCCTTGAATCGAATGGATTGATACTGGTCGTAGCCGAGCTTCGCCATCGCTGGCGGCAGTACATCCTTCGACGGTTGAAACGAGTTGCTGGCGAGCCAATGGGCCTGGCCTTTCAGCCACGCGAAATCGAACGGCTGCGCCTGGGCACCCGTCGGTGCCGGGGTCGGCGAATTTTGCGCGGCCTCCGCCCCGGCGGAGCGGAGGAGCTGTCCGCCTGCTGCGCCCAAAGCCAATTTCAATACCGAGCGACGATCGGTCATGCGAGTGAAGTCCTTCAGATCAACAAAGTGGGAGGCTGCGCTTCGGGCAATTGTGCCAGCTGATTGAGCAGGCGGGCGCTGCCGGCGACCTCCACCCGCTCCACGCGCGTCAACCATTCCAACGCCTCCTCCAGCGACCGGGCGTCGACGAGCTTCTGCTGAGCGGTGAACGCGTCCGGGTCGGGACGGCCCGGCGGATCGACCGGGCGGGGAAGATTTCCCTCGATGTGCGTCAACCGCGCTTCGCGGTTTCGCGCCAGGAACTTGAGTCCATCCTCGGGCAGGATGTGCGCCCGGGCAATCAACTCCGCACGCCTCGCGACCAGCGTGGGGCGCTCCACTTCTTCCGGCGTGCGCAGCAGCGCGAATTTGGAGAGCGTGATGCCG